>FTBF01000097.1_pt1 | contig 15139 bp, 15 predicted proteins | sample 1639301 | NCBI WGS metagenome assembly FTBF01 (sample SAMEA3914864, study PRJEB12502) | metagenome | biome: forest; material: soil | place: USA | collected 2012-03-12 | depth 0.3 m
CCTTCGCGCTACGCCATTTACAGGACCCGATTGGTCCCGAAGAGATGGCGGCGGCAGCGGCGATTTCACCTTCACGGCTAGGCGCCCTCTTTCGGAGGGAGATCGGGGTCTCGCCCCGCGCTTTCGTCGAACGACAGCGGATCGCCCGAGCCCGGCAGCTTCTCGCGATGACCGACCTTCCGGTGAAAGCGATTGCCGCCGAAGTAGGCTTTGCCAGCGAGTTCTACTTCGCTAACCGTTTTCGTCAAGCCACCGGCCTTAGCCCAACCGCCAGCCGTGCCTCCGCACGGCGACCCCAAAATCCGTGACGCTCCTCGATCGACTACGAACCCTAAAGCCGGCCCTGATCGGAGCGGCTATCGGCGGCTGGGTGGGCATTGTGTGCGGCCTTGCCTCGGCCGGCTTCCTTTGGAGCCTGGATTGGGCCTCTCACACCCGGGAAGCCCGTCCCTCGCTAGTCTACGGGCTGCCCTTCGTAGGCATCGCGATCGTATGGGGCTACCGTCGATTTGGCGAAAAGCTCACTACCGATCTCCTGCTTCAACGAGTGCACGATCCAGATGGGGAGCTGCCCGTTCGAATGGCGCCCATGGTCTTGCTGGGCACCGTGGTTACCCATCTCTTCGGTGGCTCGGCCGGACGTGAAGGAACAGCTTTGCAACTCGGGGGCTCCCTTGGCCTCGCCGCAGTCGTCCCCTTCAAACTCTCTCCCGCCCAGAAACGGCTGACGTTGATGGCCGGTTTGGCCGGTGGATTCGGCTCGGTCTTTGGAACGCCGCTTGCGGGGGCGGTTTTTGGAATGGAAGTTCTGACCATCGGCCGGGTGGATTACGATGGCCTCGTGCCCTGCCTCACCGCAAGCATCGTCGGTGACCTGGTCTGCCGCGGGCTTGGCATCGACCACGGCGTCTATCGGGTCGCGGCGTTGGGCACACCGATCGAGTTGCTGGTTGCCGTAGCGGTGGGAGCCGCCTGCGCCATCGGCGCCCGCGGATTTGTTTGGGGCACGGAACGTTGGAACGGGCTCCTCAAGCCGCTCCCTTGGTGGGCAAAGCCGGTCATTGGCGGCGGCATCATCGTCGCTTCGACGTTTGTTCTTGGCACGCGCTTTCTTGGGCTCGGACTCAACCTGATGCCTTCCGCGCTCTCGCCAGAGGGCTCACCGTTCTACGATGGACCGCTGAAGCTGCTGTTCACCGCGATCACCCTCGGTTCGGGCTTTAAGGGCGGCGAGGTCACGCCTTTGTTCGTCTCGGGCGCGGCCATTGGTTCATGGATTGGCCGTATCGCTCACGTCCTTCCGGATCGCCTCGCCGCCGCCGGCTTTGTCGCGCTCTTCGGCGCGGCGGCGAACGTCCCCGTAGCCGCCTGGCTGATGGCGGTCGAGCGGTTCGGCGCCGGTGTCGGCGGCCCCGCCGCCGTGGCGGTCACGGTGGCTTATCTGGTCAGCGGCCACCGCGGCATCTATCACTCCCAGAAGGTTGCCTTGCGCAAGACGAGCGCCTAAAACAAAGAGTGGCTGAAGTCCAAAGGACTTCAGCCACTCTTTCTTGAGATCTGGATTCTTACGCCGCGTTGTAAACGGCAACCCGTCGCTTGTTCGTCGGACCTTCGAAGGTCACGACGCCTTCGACGAGCGCGAACAGCGTGAAGTCCCGACCGATTCCAACGCCGGAGCCCGGATGGAACTTGGTGCCGCACTGGCGAACGATGATTGAACCGGCCTTGGCGACCTGGCCGCCGTAAAGCTTGACGCCGCGGTACTTCGGCTTACTGTCGCGGCCGTTGCGCGACGATCCTTGACCTTTTTTATGTGCCATTAGTTACCTGCCACCACTTCGGTGATCTTAACGTGGGTCTGCGGCTGGCGGTGACCCCAGCGCTTTCGCTCGTTCTTCTTCGCTTTATAGTTGAAAGCTTCGATCTTCGGGCCCTTCGCCTGGCGAACAATCTCGCCGCGAACGATCGCACCCTTCACGTGGGGCGAGCCGACCGTGCTCTTCGCACCGTCGACCACGAGAACGACCTCGCCGAGTTCGACAGCCGTTCCGGCCTCGCCCTCAAGCTTGTCGACGATAAGGACCGCATCCTTCTCGGCCATATACTGCTTACCGCCGGTTTTTACAATCGCGTACATCTAAATCCGTCTCCGCGCCGACCGACAAAACGGCCACTGGGCGCAAGTTCTAATTATGCCACGGGGAGGAGGAGAAAAGGAAGAGGGAAAAAGAGAAAAGGAAGAAGCAAAAGCCTAGAGGCGTCAAAACGCTTCCTTTTCCCTTCCTACCCTCCCCCTCTAAGTCGGCTGACCAAATCGACGATCTCGGGGTCCATCCGGGGAATCGAGGCTCCGAGATGCGAGTCGATGGCGATCAGAGCCTGAAGCACTCGGGCGAGGAGAGGGGCAGGCGCCTCCACATCGTGCGGGCGGCGCATCGCCTCCAGCAGCGTTACCAGCGGCGAAAGCTCCTGAAAACCCCGTAGCCGATCCGCGTCCGTTCGCCAACCATCTGAGGCGACGATAAGCGCCTCAAGCAAAGACCGCTGCTCCGGTGTCAGCCTCAAAGTCATCGAGACGCCGTCAATATCTGAGGCATGACGGGAGAGCCGAATCATGCCTTCCTCGAAAGCTTCATCGCCAAGCGGTCCACGAAGACTGGTCACCAAGCGGTTCGTTCCGTCTGGGCAATCCGGTCCTTCAACCCGGTTTCGGCCCGCCCGCTTCGCATCGTACAGCGCGACATCCGCCGCCTTTAAAAGGCCCGGCGCATCGGCTCCCTGGGCCGGATAGACCGCACAACCAACGCTAACCGTCAGCGGCACTTCGCGCCCACCCGCCGTGGTGAAGGGTCGAGAGGCAATCCGGTCTCGAAGGCGTTCGGCCAAGCCCTTAACCCCCGCCACCGTCGCCCCCGGCACCAGAACGGTAAATTCTTCTCCGCCATAACGCGCTGCCAAGTCGTACGGCCGAACCGAAGAACGAAGAACTTCCGCAACCTGCCGCAGAACCTCGTCGCCCGCGTCGTGGCCCTCCTGCTCGTTGAAGTCACGGAAGTGGTCGACATCGAGCATGATGCAGCCCAGCGTCTGGCCATTTCGGTCGCACTCGGCGATCCGCCAGTGAAGAAATTCTTGTAGCGCCCGGTGGTTTGCCAAGCCCGTCAACGGGTCGTGAGAAGCGAGCCGCTCCAGATTCTCGTAAAGCGACGCCCCGTTCAGCGCCAGAGCCAAATGCTCGGACACCGTGAGGTGAAGTTCGACATCGTCCTCGAACCGGTCGTCGCCCTCGCGGCCAACGAGCTCCAAAACGCCAAGAAGCCGGCCCGAGATCTCGAGCGGCAAAACCCGTACGCCGCCTGGGCGAAGGTAGCAGAACCGCCCCTCGATCTCCTGGGTGAGCACATGACCCAGCACGCTAGGCACATCGAAAGGTCGCTGGGTCATTGCGACGAGTTCGGCAGCGCAACCGGGCGCTCCATCGACCGCCAAACGAGAAAGGGTTGAACTCCCTTGCCGGTTGACACCAACGCTTGCCGCCAATTCCATCGACTCGGCCTCCGGCACGTGACGCCAAAGCAGAACTGCGGCCAGTTCCGCTGCCGATGCAATCTCGTGAACCGCGGCCACGCATAAGGGGCCGAGATTCTGATTCATGCTCAGAGCCTTCCCAAGCCGCTTAAGCCCCTGGGCAAGACGTCCTCGACGCTCGCTGCCGTCCTGCGCCGCCTGCTCATGACTCGCATCGACGGCGAACAGACGCCAACCACCGTTCAGTTCGGGTGTCGAAATGACCCGCACCCCGTTGTGTCGGGCGGAAGCCGGCTCGTTAGTCAAGACGGAGGCAAACGGTCCCGTCCGTAAATCGATCCCCGGTTTCAATTCGGAGGTCCTGGCCGCAAGTCCCCAAGATTCGCGGACCCTTCCATCCGCGCGTACAACGGCGATGCCGGCCACGCTTGGATCGAGTCCCAGAGCGACGGCGGGGTCCGCAACGTCGACCACGACCCCGGGAGAGAGGACGAGGGGAAGACCCTCCGCCTCTTCTCCCGGTAGGAGAAACCGGGTGTTTCTGACCTTTTCGGCCGAGGAAACCCCTGGATCGTGGCTGAATTTACTCACTACGTAGAAATTTTCGGCAGATACGGTCACGGACCGTACGGGTTGAGGCGTACCATCCTAGAGAACGAGGATCAATGAATCGCGGTCTAAAGAATCTTTTAGCTTTCGTAACGATAACGGCAAGCGCCCTGCTTGCCGGATGTGGCGGAGGCGGGTCTCACAATTCTAGCGGAACCGGTGTTCTTTCGGTATCGATCGAGGGAGATGCTGGTTCGGCCAGCGGTCCAATCGGTACCTCACACCACTTGGTTGTTTACCGCACCGACGGCACGATAGTCGATGAGAAGACTGTCGACCTATCGTCCGGGACGAGGCAAGTTAATTTCAGTAACTTGCCCGCCGGAACGCTCCACCTCCACATCGGTTTGGCCGCCACAACCGGCGGTTTGGAAATCGGCGCGGTCGATACGACGGTTCCCGGCGCTAGCGCCCCGCCTCCTGTGGTGGTAACGATGGCCCAAACTGTTTCGACGGTTCAGGTGTTGCCCGCGTCAACCTCCGTTGACGTCGGCGCGACCCAGCAGTTTTACGCCGCGGCGAAGACAGCGGACGGCAAATTCGTCTATAGCGCGCCTGCGGCATGGACGTGGTCCAGTGACACGCCGGCCTTCGCGACGGTGACTTCGACCGGAACCGTTACCGGCGTTGCCGTAGGTGGCTCCACGATCACCGCCCTGTACGTTCCCTCGAGCATCAACGGCACGGCGTCCGTCAGCGTCACCTCGGACGTACCCACCCGAAGCAAGTGGACCATCATGGTCTTCCTGAACGCTTCCAACACGCTCTATCCCTACGCGGTTCAGAACATGAACCAAATTGAGAAGATCGCGAACAACCCGGACGTCCGATTCGTGGTTCAGTGGAAGCAAGTTCGTGGCCTCGACGGAAACGACGATCCTCTCTTCTCCGGTACGCGCCGCTACCTCGCCGCCTACGATTCGACGAGCCTCAGCAGCTCCGCGAATACGATCAAATCGAACCTGATCCAAGACCTTGGTGACGGTATCGACATGGGAAGCAGCGACACGCTCGCCAACTTCATCTCGTGGACCAAGTCCAAATATCCGGCCGATCACTACGCGATCGTTCTGTGGAACCACGGCGCCGGTTGGAATACGCCCCGCGCAGCTCGTCTGATCTCGCGTGGAATCTCCTACGACGACGAATCGGGCAACCACATGGATCCTTGGGACGTGAACACAGCCCTCGCCGGCCAGCACTTCGATGTCTTGGCTTACGACGCCTGCCTCATGCAGGGCGCCGAAGACCTGCTCGAGATTGCGGACAAGTCCGACTACATCGTGGGCAGCGAGGAAAACACGCCCGGACCCGGATATCCATACCACCTGGTGTTCAAGCCGTTCGTCGACACTCCCGATACCGCCGTTCCCGATCTCGCGAAGAGCTTGGTGACGGCCTATCAGAGCTACTACGCGAGCGATCCAACTTGGAAGACGCAGCAACTCCACCAGAGCGTGCTGGACACATCCAAGGTGGTGGCATTTAGGAACGCCCTGGATACGCTCGGCTCGGCTCTCGTGACCAATGCGAGCACGGTCGGACCGGTGATGAACTCCATTCGGTCTGCCTGCGGCCGGATCGCCCCGGGAGACGGCTACACGTACTACGACCTCGACCAAGTGAGCGAGCAGATCGCGGCACAAACCACGGGAACCACGGTTACCGCGGCGAACGCCCTTCGCACCGCAATCGCCGATATGACCGTCCTCTCTCAAGGCAACTCGCACGGGTTGTTTATGAAGGGCGTCTCGATCGAGTTCGGCCACTCGGCCTCGATGAACGGAACCTATGGCTCGCTATACAGCAACCTGAAGTTGGCGAACCTAACGCACTGGGACGAGTTCCTGACGAATCCGACGGCGAATCCGTAAGTTAGGAGATTAGGGAGTTAGGAGACTAGGGTTCGGAACTCAACCGCATCCCAGTCTCCTAACTCCCTAATTTCCTAACCCCCTAACTTCCTGTATCCTCTCCCCATGTCCCTCGTTAAGAACTCCGATCTGGATGGGTTTCGTGTCGAGTTGCGCCGGAACTTGCGCCCCATCGATCATCGGGGGTTCGAGAAGCTTCGAGACAAAGTCATCGAAGCGCTCGATGCCGATGGACGCATCGTCGTCCAAAAGGCCCGCCGCACCGAGAAGCCGGACGCCCTGCTCGAAGTTGTCTGCGCCTGGACGGGCATCGACCCCGAGCCGAGAGCCGCCGCGGCCGCCCTTCGGGAGGTTTGGCCTTTCGTAAACACGCCGCGGGAAGAAGAGCGCCACTATGCGGAGCCCCGTGACGAGACAGTTGTGCTTCTTTCGGCGATGAAGGACGGCGACCGGTACGCCACCGTACGCGTCCTGGTTGTCCCCTAAAACATTCGCAGAAACCTAGTCGGAATATCGCAGTCCTAAACCGGGTGAACGAGCGATTCTCGAAGTTTGCCCGGGTAGCTTCCGCGGCGACCGGCTCGGCGGCGGCGTTTTGCATCGCCGGGCTGGTGATTGTGGTTTGGGCGATTACGGGACCGATGTTCCACTTTTCGGACACTTGGCAACTCGTGATCAACACCGGAACGACCATCGTGACTTTCCTCATGGTGTTCCTCATCCAGAATGCGCAGAACCGGGATGCGAAGGCGATTCACCTTAAAATCGACGAGCTGATTGTCGCCACCAGGGGCGCGCGGAACAAGATGATTGATCTTGATAAGCTCAATGAGGCCCAGCTCACACAGCTCCAGGCCGAATTCGATCGCATCTGTTCCAACGAGGAAGATCCCTGCGACGAAGATGTTCAGAACTCAGGGGACCGCCGGGACCAAAGTCTCCAAACCAATAAAGCTCGCGACGAAAATACTACGTACGCGTAGTATAATTCCGGAAGTAAGCCCTTGGCCATCGCGCAAGCCCTCCCCCGCCCTGCGTCGCCGGACGACGCCAACGCCAGATATCGCTGGCTCATTCTCATCGGCCTGATCACGGCCGCGATCATGGAGGTGCTTGACACCACCATCGTCAATGTGGCCCTCCCCCAGATGGCCGGAAACCTCGGCGCAACCGCCACCGAAGTCGCCTGGGTCTCAACCGGCTACATCCTATCGAACGTCGTCGTCCTTCCGATGACCGCGTTCCTCACCAGTGTTCTTGGCCGTCGCAACTACCTTTCGGCCTCGATTCTGGTCTTCATTGTCGCATCGTTTTTCTGCGGACTGAGCCATTCACTCATCGAATTGGTCATCTGGCGTGTGCTGCAAGGAGCGGGTGGCGCGGCTCTCCTCTCCACCGCCCAGGCCACGATCCGGCAGATCTTTCCGAAGGAGCAGCAAGGTCTTGTCCAAGCGATCTTCCTTCTCGGCGTCATCGTCGCCCCCACCCTAGGCCCCACGCTTGGCGGGTGGATCACCGACAACTACACCTGGAACTGGTGTTTCTTCATCAACGTGCCGATCGGCATCGTGTCGTTCTTCCTCGTCTCCAACTTCCTCATCGACCCCCCAGGCATGCGGACCGGCGCGGCCAAGGTCGATACCTTTGGAATTGGGCTGCTGGCCGTAGGTTTGGCCTCGCTTCAGTACGTACTTGAAGAAGGCAACCAGGACGACTGGTTCCAGGATCCGACCATCCTGAAGCTGGCGATCCTCGCCGGCGTCTGTCTAACGACGATGCTGTGGTGGGAACTCTCACCTAAGAATAAGGCGCCCGTAGTGGACTTTCGCGTTCTAAAGAATCGCGACCTTTCCGCATCGATTTTCCTTTTCATCGCCCTCGGCTTCGGCCTCTACGGCGGCGTCTTCATCTTCCCGCTCTTCGCCCAAAGCATTCTCGGTTTTACGCCGACGGAGACGGGTCTTGCGTTCATGCCCGGCGGCATCTGCACCGCCATAACCGCGATGTTCTGCGGCGCGATGTTGAACGGGCCGAAAGCAAGAATCGATCCGCGCGCCTTGATTTTCCTGGGAGTTGGCCTCTTCGTCTACGCAATGTGGGACCTCGGTCACCTCTCGGTCGCTTCCGGCTACGACGACGTTCGGATTCCCCTCATGATCCGCGGTCTCGCCCTCGGATTTCTGTTTGCCCCGATCAATAACGTGGCGTACGGGAACATCGATCCCCGCATCGCCCAGCAAGCTTCGGGCCTGATCAACCTTGCCCGGCAACTCGGTGGCTCGTTCGGAATCGCCGTCCTCGGAACCTATCTGACCAACCGCACCCACACCCGGCGAGCCGGTCTCATCGACAACCTGTACGCCGGAAACCCCATCCTCGAATCCCGCCTAAACGCCCTTACTCAAGGCTTCCAAGCAAAGGGGATGAACGCGGACAACGCCCGGCACGCCGCCCAAGCGGCCCTTGATGGGATGGTGAACCGCCAGAGCTCGATGCTGGCCTACAACGACTGCTGGATGCTCATCCTCATCGCATTCATCGTCGCCTCACCCGCGATCTTGCTGCTGCGGAAACCGAAGTCGAAGGCCGCTCCCGTCGACGCGCACTAGTTGCAGGGCTCTAGAGGCCCTGCAAGCCTTCTTCCACCGTCGGAGCGCGGCTGATGACGAACTTCACGTCACCGTAGCCCTCCTTCAGCAATCGAGCGGCCAACTCCTGTCCGTCCTTAGCCTCCATCCGCAGGCCCTCCGGCGTTTCGCGAATGGAGACTTCAAACGGAGAAACCAACGCCCGCACCCCGGCCTGCCGTTCCGTGGTCACCGTGAGCTCGTGAGGAGGGCCTAGCCGCCGCAGTGTCTCTACCGTTCCGGCGAACACCACTCTGTAGTCACGCAGAACCACCACAACATCGCAATGCGCCGCCGTCTCCGGCCGGTCGGTAACGATAAGCGCGGCCCTTCCGCGGCTCCGGAGTTCCCCAAGGGCCTCCCACGCGCGGGCATGGCTCCAAGGGTCGAGACGGTCCAATTCGCCGTCGATCGCCAGAAGCGAAGCGTTCGAGAGCAAAGGCGGGAGAAGCTCCACCGCCGCCCGATGGCCAGGAGCGAGGTCAGCAAGCGATTCGTTACGGACCTCCCAAAGTCCCAACGCAACCAGCAGATCGTTCGCCTTCGGATGCCCCGTAGCCTTCGCCACCGAAGCGACCCGGGCGCGCCTACCCAAGCCATCCCCCGCGACCACCACATCGGCCGCCGCCGTTGTACGGCCTCGAGAAGGCTTGTCCCGCCCTGCGCAGACCCTCAACATGGCTGTTTTTCCCGACCTCGACGGCCCCATAATCGCCACCGCCTGGCCCGAACGAACGCTCAAGGTGAGCGTGGCGCCGTCGCCGCGCAAAGCAACGCCGTCAAGGGTTAGAAGTTCCATGGTGATGTGGTTTGTGGTCGGTGGCTTGTGGTCAGAAAACCGAGACTTGTGATTCCGAACTCAAACCACACGCCACCGACCACAAACCACATCACCGCGCCGGCAGAACCAGGAGTTCTTTGGGCGACGAAGTCAAGATCTCAACGCCCGTCTCCGTCACGACCACGTCGTCTTCGATTCGCACGCCCCCGAAGCCGGGGATGTACACGCCGGGTTCGACCGTCCAAATCTGGCCGGGGGCAAGAACATCCTCGCTGGTTGCGTTCATCCGACCGGTGTCATGCACTACCCGCCCGAGACCATGACCAAGGCCGTGGCCGAAGTATTGGGCCAAGTCCTTCTCGTCCAGAATTCGACGGGCGAGCGCATCGACCTCGCTGGCTCGAACGCCCGGCTTCATAAAGTCGATCGCCGCCATCTCGGCCAGAAGAACCTGTCCATAGATCTCGCGGTGGCGGTCGGTTGCTTCGCCCACCACAATCGTGCGGGTCAGGTCCGAATTGTATCCGTCGACATTCGCCCCGAAGTCCATCGTAACGAAGTCCCCGACTTCGAGCGGTTTCTCGCTCGCCTTGCCGTGGGGGCGAGCGCTTCGCTCCCCGCTTACAACGATAGGCTCAAAGGCGATTCCGGCGCCAGCGCGGCGAAGGTAGAACTCCAGCTCGATCTGCAGGTCGTATTCCGTGAGACCCGGTTGAATCAAACGGGTGAGATGGCCAAAACAAGCGTCAGCGATGCCGCATGCCTTCCGAATCGTCTCGACTTCTTCCGGAGTCTTGACCATCCGCAGCTCCCCAAAGAGATCCGGTGCGGGTACGAGCGTGACGCTCGACATCTTCGCCGCCATGTTCTCGAACGCGGCGTAAGTTGTGGTCGCCGCCTCAAAGGCAAGCTTTGAAATGCCCATCTTCCGGGCCTGCTCGCCAACAAAGGTGTCGCCGTTAACCGGCGAAGCGAAACTCTCGACCGGAATTCCTGAAACCTGCTCCGCGGCCTGGATGGTATAGCGGCTATCCGTCACAAACAGCACGTCAGCTTCCGTTACGATTACGCGGGCGAACGAGCCCGTAAAACCGGTAAGCCAGCCAATATTGGTCGAGTCGGAGACAAGAAGGCCGTCCACACCCTTTCGGGCCATGGCGTCGCGAAGTCGGTAAAGAGGTGAATTCATACGGATTCCTGGGTGAGGCCGAGAAGAGCGCGGAGGGCCAGAACATAACCCTTCCCGCCAAAGCCGACGATCTGGCCGACGGTGATCGGCGCGATGACCGAATGCCGGCGAAACTCTTCGCGAGCATGAACGTTGCTCAGGTGCACCTCGATAACCGGCAGGCGAACCGACATCAAGGCATCTCGAAGCGAAATGGAGTAGTGCGTGAGGCCACCCGGGTTAATGATGATGCCGTCCGCCCATCGGCGATGCTCTTGAATCGTATCGATCAAGATCCCTTCACTGTTGGACTGAAGGATGCGGACATCGATTCCCATCTCCCGGGAAGCCGCGCGAATATCCTCGTCCACTGCATCCAACGGCTTTTTCCCGTAAACGTCAGGCTCGCGAAAACCCGTGAGGTTCAGATTCGGCCCGTGCAACACGAGTACCTTCAGGACAAAATCGCTCATTGGGCAGTCTCCAGCGGCTCGGCGTCTTCGGGCAGCAAGTGCGGAATCCCGTCGATAACCGGAAAGGCATGGTTCCCAACGGTGCAGACAAGCCGCTCACCCCGAACCTCGAAGGGAGGTCCGTCGGGATGCAAGGGGCACCGCAGGATTTCGAGCAGTTCGGGGTCGATCACGCCGCGAAGAGACTACCCCTAGCCCCCTGTCACGAGCCCGGCGTACTCCCGCAGCCTCACGTCGTTCGGAAATGCCACCACAAGATCCTGCAACGCCTTCCGCTCAATCTCGCGCCAGGGATAAGGCGGCTCGAACGGTAACCGTCCGGCAGCCGAGAGATGGAGAGAGGCCTCCGCCTGCATCCGGCTTCCCTGAAGAAGCGACCAAGCGGCCAGATAGTGAAGCATGGCAACCGGCCGCTGGCGAAGCGCCTCGTCGATCCACCGGCTCGCCTCTCCGCGAACGCCAATCTCCAAGAGGAGCGCCGCAACCTCGATCAACGCCTCCGGACGATCTTTGAGAGGCGCCACTAACGGATTTGGCTCCCGACCCTGATTAGGCGATTGCGTCAGGAACGCCTCCGCTCGAAGCGCCGGCTCCATCGGGGCCAGGTAGTGAGCATTGGGAAGCTCCGGGCTCTCCTCTTCTATCCCCGCCAACCGGCGCGCCATCGCCTTCGTCCACCACGTCAACGGATCGTCCGCATTGTAAAGCAGAGCATTTTCAAGCAGTTCGTCGGCCTCTCTAAAATCCCCGGCGGCCAACGACCGATGACCTAGTTCGAGAAACGCAAGTGCGCGGTGAGAGGGCGAGAACGTGAGTCGGCGGAGACCCTTCCCGTCGAGCGACGCGACGTCAGGGTCGCTGACCCCTTGCGGGGCGGGAGCTCCGGGCAGAAATGGCTCGGGAGGAGCCTGAATCCGTTTGACCTCCCCCCGTAGGCGATCCTTCCTGTCCCCGTCCTGGATCGCGATCGCTACCGGCGCGGAGGGAAGATCGTCGAGTGGGATCGTTAGCACGTGCTCCGGATAGAGATCGGCCGGAGCCTCAACGGTTTGGCCATCCGCAAGGCCAAGAAGGATCCTTGCTCCCGACATCGGCTCCACTGTCTGAACTTGGATTTGGTTCTCATCCACGAAGGCGGCTACATCGTCCGTCACCAACGGCAGACCATCCAGGCCCGAGAAAGGCGTAAGGTTGACCTTCCAAACATCCACCTGCCGCGGTCCAAGCGTTGCTATCCCGGCAAATCGCGACCGCACCACCCGGCCATTGAGGAATTGCCCATGCTCCAACTCATCCGAGTGGATTAGCAATCCAGCCTTCCGGTGAGGCGACCAGGCAACCTCCTCGTCCACCGCGACCCAGCCGAGGTGAAACGCGAGTCCGCCATTGTACGGAACCGGTCGACGGGTGCGATTGAGGACCCTAACCTCGAGTAAAAGTTCGGCGCGCTCGGAAGGAAGTTCAATGCGCAAATGGAACGATAGGCCGGTACCTCCTGAGGTCTCCGCGATCCAGATCGCCTCCGGTGGTTCTTCAACTTGGAAATCGATCGGCCCGAAATCGTTGAGTCGGTCGGCGCCGTCAACCTGCAGCGACATACCAGCGTTGTGCATCGCCACGCCGCGCGGCCCGGCCGACGTGGCATGAAGCGAAGGCGCATGCATGATCTCCGTCGAGGTCCGTTTGTCGAATATCGAAAGAATCCGCCCTCCCAGTCCGGGCAGGATGGTCACCCTCAAATACGCGTTCTCCAAAATCACCGTTTGGAAGCTGCGAATCTCCTTTTGGTCCGTGGTTCTCAGGCTCGGATAGGGCGACGCGGGCGCCACCACTTCCAACAAATCGATCTCTAGATCGACCGAATCTTCGAAGGCGTCGGTGGGCATACGCTAAAATGAACCCTATGGGACGCGGTTCTGGCTTCTTTAAGTTCCTCGTCGCCCCGGCGGTGTGCGTTCTCTTGGGTTTTTATCTCGTTGGACCCTACTTGGGACGAAGTCCAAAACTGAAGAAGATGGTCGAGAAGGCCACCGAGTTCGTGCCAAAAGGCCCGGTAGCAACTTCGGCGTCAGATCCCTCGGAATCCGCCGGCCCCGAGGCCCCGGCCTCCGATCCGAAGCCCGCCGTTTCCGTTGACGTGAAGCCCCTTCCCGACGAGTCGGCACCCAGTTCCAAGCCACGTCGTCGGCGCCGACATCCCAGCAACGACTAGGCCGTCTTATCCTTCGGATTCGTCATTGTTTCCTCCCGGATTCCCTTTGAATACTTCGAGGATTACCCCGAGATCCTTGGCGGTAGGAAGGTAGGAGACCTTGACGCCGGTGAACGAACCGCTCAGCGGTAGTTCGTCCGTCTGCATGGCAATCGCCCCGTCGTAGTCGGGAGTCTTGACCGCGATGTGGTGCACGCCTCCTCCCTTTTCGGCGAGGAACCGCGCGAAAAGGCTATTGCCGTCGAGCGGTTCGGTCAGTTCCCACCAGACGTGGCCGACCTTAGCGGTCGCATTCCGGGTGGCGCCGGTGATCGGTTTGCCGAACTCGCGCAGGTCCGGGGCTATTTCGGGCGTGACGTCGAAAAACTCCCACGGGCCGATGCCGTAGTCTTCGACGTACCTTTTCACCGTGGCATCGAGGTCGCGGACCACGATACCAATCTGCATCGTTTCGGTAAAAACGGGCTCGGGCATGCTCGCGAATTTACCTAGAAGCGGAAGAACGCCCGTGCCGTCGCCGTAGTCCGAGCCGCAACTTCTTCGAACGGACGCCCCAATGCTTTTGCTAGACCCTGCGTCACTTCTCGCACATGGGCGGGTCGGTTCGGCTTGCCGCGGTACGGCACTGGACTCATGTAGGGAGCGTCAGTTTCAACGACGAGGTTTTCGAACGGAAGTGAACGAAGGACTTCCCTCAACTCCTCCGCCTTCGAATAAGTAACCGGCCCATCGACCCCAAACTTTGCCCCGAGAGCGACCGCGCGCGCCCCTTCTTCGGCATTTCCGGCAAAGCAGTGAAAAAGATAAGGGTGAGGCGGGCGCTTTTCCAGAACATCGAGGAGATCCGAATAGGCTTCCCGTGCATGGAAGACAACCGGTTTCCCAAGCTCCGCAGCCAGATCAAGGCCATCCCTCAGGGCCGTGTACTGAATCGTCCGGTCTGCGTAGTCCCAATGGTAATCCAGGCCAATCTCCCCCAGCGCCAACACCCGCGGATGCCCGAGCAGTTCTTTCAACCGGACCAAGGAAGATGGATCGTATTCCGCTGTGTAGTTCGGATGCCATCCCACGATCGCCCAAACCTCGGAAAACGCCTCCGCCATCGCAACCGCCCGCTCCCAATCCTTTGGACCGGTCCCGACCACGATCAGCCGCTCTACCCCTGCCGCCAACGCAGCGTCAATCTCTGCCCGCGGATCAGGAAATGCCTTATCGTCGTTCAGATGGCAATGCGTGTCGATCAGCATGGTTAAGGGGATCCTTTCGCGGCAAATAACCGTTTGGGGTCCCTTACTCTGTACCCCAGCCGTTCAGATGTAGGGTTTCATCGCCCTCTTGAGACACGGTTTTGAGCCTTGTCGGTGAGCTTGGATCCGGTCGAGTACCACTCAATTTTCCTTCCCAATCATCTTTATGTGAAATTTATATGAGGGTTGAAGAATGTCCTCCGTGAAGCCGTTGGGCTTCCAGAGACAAACCATGAAGATCCTTTACGTAACCACCCTGGTGCTGCTTGGCGCGCTGGCTGGCGCTACGACCTTCACCGGGTCGCGCTTCAGCCTCGCCGATGCTGCCTCGTCCAAGACCGGCTACGCGTCCAGTCTCGTCAACGTCACGGACGTAAGAACGATCGCCTCGATCGGCTCGTCTGCGCCCAGGAACCTCTCTCACTCCTCGCTCGGCGCCAATGCGGCTGCGGGGGGCAGTAACTCTGAGGTTAGCGCGTTCTCGGGAAGCAGCTCCACTGGAACCTCAACCTCCGGTCCCCTTGGTCACGGCGGCGGAGGTCCGAGTCACGGCGCAGGAGGTCCCGGTTCGCATGATCCTGGATTCGGCTCGGGGCCGGGCTCTGGGCCAGGCTGTGGCG
>FTBF01000027.1_pt1 | contig 15080 bp, 8 predicted proteins | sample 1639301 | NCBI WGS metagenome assembly FTBF01 (sample SAMEA3914864, study PRJEB12502) | metagenome | biome: forest; material: soil | place: USA | collected 2012-03-12 | depth 0.3 m
ACGGGCATCTTCGTGGCCTTGCCCAGAAGACTTGCGGTCAAGCTCTTGCCGGTTCCTGGAGGACCATAGAAGAGAGTTCGGAATCCCGGCTTGATCCGACTCGCCAGATTCCAGTCGTTCATCAGAACATCCTGATGCCGAACCCAACTGACGATGTCGTCGATCGAACGCCTGGTTTCGTCGTCCACAACGAGGTCCTTCCATTCGTACGTCGTGGTGATCCGCTGTGCCGGGAACTCAGAGCTGAAAGGGGGAATATAGACCTCCCCCGTCGAAAGGAGCTCCAGGAAACTTGGGCTTAACTGCAGATGCGAGGCCGGTAACGGCTCCTCTCTTCGTTCCTGATCGAGTCGAAGAATGTTGAACCGGAGGAGTTTGGCGTCCGTCCGAAAGAGGCTGCGGTACTCCAGGCGCTTCCGAGTGTCGTTCCCAGACAGCAGGTAGAGCGCGGTTTCCGCGGTGGGCAGAAATCCCCCGTGATTTGTACCGACTACCCCACCAAATTGGGTGAATCGCCGGTTCACCGCCTCGTTCTGAACGAGGAAAGCATCGAGCTCCTCGGGCCGGACATGCGGCAGGTACGCGAGAATTAGGACGAGCCGCTCGGCGCTCGTCAACTCGTAGGCTCGAACCACATCGGTGTACGGAACGTGCTTCGCCGGAAGTCTGGGAGGGCGAATCTCTTCAAACTCGAAGACCGCATGGGATTGGGCGTGGAGCTTAAACCGATGATCCAGGACCTTGCGAAACCATTCGATCTCCCGGTCGATGAAGGCGGCATTAAGGGCAAGGAGGTCACTCATCGGTTCACCAACTCACCTGCAGGGGTGAGGTCATCCAATCGTGGAAGATCGTGCTAAAGCTCCACGGGATCTGATCGACGAGAACGTCGAGGGTCTTGCGTTGGACGGTCAGCTTCCACTGCTCCTCGTTCAAGGTGAGCCTTCCCTCTCGGACAAAGAAGGTTTCCTGAATCGCGTCGGCCGAACTGTTCGACATGACGCTCCAATTCGACCGCATCGCCTGCAAGAGCTCCCCGCAGATCTGCGTCTCCTCCTTTGAAATTTCGAGACTAGGATGGATGGGAGTCGAGGGATGCAACCCACACATCAGCTTATTCAAGACTAGGGTGGGTTCGGGGGCGGAGGTCTGTCCGTTCACTAGGTACTGGAGGAGGTGAACCGCCGTCGAGGCGGTTCGCTTGTCGCGCCAGACAGATCGCCCCTTTTCATTACGCTCCAACATCTTAAGGGTTGAGAAAAGATGGGGGAGGAACGGCGAGCAGAGCACCAGCCCTGCGTTCTTGATATAGATCGGATCGTCTGTTTCGACGAGATCTTTGAGCGGCGGGCTCGACGGGCGCTTCGCAGGTAGCACGGGCGGTTTCGGGGCCAGCGTCTCTCGAAGTTGCACCGCCGCCTGGTTTTCCGCCAGGGTAAGCGCGTGGGTACGGAAACGTCCCGCCGCCTCCGCGTTTCCGGGGTTCGAAGCGAGGAATTTCGCTAACACCCGTTCGGTCAAGACCGAGACCGACAGAGCGCCCGTCTGAAGGAGTTCCCACACGGCGGCCCGGATTAGGGCGCGGGAACGCTCGGACCGTTCACCGGGCAGGGCCATAATCCAGGCTGCTTCAAAGATTCTTTCGGCCTGGAGGAGACTCCGTGCGAGCGTTGGTTCCAGCGTTTCGATAAGCCCTTTCCAGGCGGCCTCCGAGGAATCTAACAACTTCAGCACCCGGCTCGGAGGCGCAGAAAGGAGTTGTCGCGCGACCTCCCGGTCTACGCTCAGAACTTCGGATGAATCCCCATCAACAAGGCGTTGGATGACAGCTTCTGTCGTCTCGTGCCCGTTGGGACGGCGAGCCTGGGTCGGTTTCCCTTTCACCGTGGCTCGTAGCGGAGATGCCTTGAGGGGGAGCGCTTTAAGAAGCATCTGTCGCTTTCGGCGGTCGATGGTCTCGCCGAAGGCGGCGGTCAGCATTCGATCGAAAAAGAGATCGGCCGGTGAATCGTCGATTGCTCCCATCATCGCGCGCTGGACTTGCTCCATGCTTGGCCTTTCGGAAGGTGGGAGGGAGCCGATTGCGCTCAACAAAAGGGCCATCTCCGCAGCCCTTGAACCGGCAAGGACTAAGAGAAGCCGTTCGACTTCATTGGGGGTACCGATTTCAGTATCCGATTCGATATTTCGTATCAGCTTCAAGGCGGCTCCTCGGTCTTTTGACGCGAGGTGCAGCAAGAGTCGGGCGTTATCGTGGGCTGAGTCCGCCGTCGCAAATCTGGCCTCAAGCGCGGACTGAAGAACCTCAATGCTCCAAGTCGCCCGATCGCCATCGAGCCCTTGGTAACGCATCGCCTCCTCCAGAAGGAAATCAAAGTCCAGGGTCTCTCCTCCGACCACCGCCGCCAAAACTTGGGCGTAGAACTTACGTGGATCGGAGTGCTTTGCCGCCGCGTCGAGCAGAGCCTCGGCAAAGGGAGAAGATGTGTTTTGAATTGCCGGAAGGATGTTTTGAAGAAGTCGCTGGACGTCCGAACTCGTCATCTGTTCGAGCGCACTTAGGGCGATCGCAATCCGTTGGTCCGGGTTTGCCAACATCGCGGCGCGCAAGTTCGCGGCGAAGTGTCTCCAACGATCTCCCTCTTCAGGCACAGCCTCAGGCAGGTGAGACTCTTCGAGCAGTTCGTTGAGGACCGACGCCAAAGAGGATCTCAACGGAGCCCTCGCGCTTGCTCGGGCTAAGCCGAGATGGAGCGTTCGGAGAACCCCTCCGTAATCGAGTCGCTGGATCTGAACCAGCTTCTCAAGAAGCGAATGCAGGAACGCCTTCCGGTTGAACATCGAGCCGCTTTCGTGGGCCGACCAGGAAAGGGTGAGGACCCAGAGCAATCGATTGAACCGGTCGGGATCGCCGGTTAGAACAGCGTTTTCGAGATGAATCGCTCGTACATCGAAGATGAACAACACGATCTCGGCGGCTTGATTGGGCTCCAGAATCTCTAACAAGGAGAGCAGCCGCGCCTCGTTGAGCCGTCCCACAAAGCTCTCCAGCCAGGCGCGGTTTCCACCATATCGTCTCACCAACTCCGCGAGACTTAGGAGATCGTCGCCCATCACAGGCTCGTACTCGCGAACCTCCGGATTCTCGTCCAGGCCCTCTTCCGCAAGCTCCATGAGCACGGCCGGAAGCGACGAAGGGAGGCCATGTTTCGCGAGGGTTTGGCGCAGACCACGGACTAAGAGCGCGAGAATCTCTTCGTAACCTTGATCCCGGTCGGCGGCAAAACCCCGCACCAAGGATACGACCAGCATCTTTCGATTGAAACCGGAACCCGCCTGTTGAGTGAGATAAGAAAAGATCAAGATCCATAGCAGGTCGTCGTCGCTTGGCTCCGAACGAGAAGCTTCCCGGTCGATGACTCGAAAATCCACAACGTATGCCAGAATCAGCGCGGCATGCTGCGGTTCTAGAAGCTCAACCAGATCGCCTAGCCGGGCATCCGACAGTTGCAAGACCAATCGCTCTAGAGCGGTCGCGTCTCCGCCGATCCTCCGGATCAACAGCGCAAGCGAGGCGGGATCTTCGGACCTAAGATAAGCGATCCAGCCATCCAAGTCGATCCCAACATCCGACGACCAGTAAGGGAGGGTTCCTCGTCGCAGATACCACTCCAGGAGTTCGAATTTCGATACCAACTCGGATCGATCATCTGATAAGGGCAGCGCATGCAACTCCCGCTCGACGGCTTCTCGAAGGGCGGCGTAGAGACGGTCCGGGAGATCTTCTTCCAAATCTGACCACAGGAACGCCCCCAGATCGACGTCGAGTCGGTTGAGGCGTATCTGCCGCCCCGGGACGGCCATTTCGGTAAGAACCTGCTCAATGATCGGGAGGATCTTTGTTTGGTTGAACTCGGAGATGTAGGGTTGAAGTTCAAAGGCGCACTCCGACGTGTCGCAAGTGATCGACAGCGACTGCTTTTGCACCGTTGGGCTGAAAGATTTCATGCTCCGAGCGCCGCCTGATTTTCAGATCGGTGGCGATCGAGAAAGTCGCGCAACGCCGTCGAAGTCTCCGCAATAGGATGCGGCAGACCCCGGCGGAGCGCTTGCCTCCAATCGAGATAGAGCCATTCAAACTCAAACAACTCGAACGGCCCCAGGAAGCAGAACGACGCCAGGATGTGGGCCGGAGTGTTTTCGATCACGATCTTGCTCACCACTTCGCGATACTCCTGGCTCTGAAGCCGTTCGGACGGAAGGGCGACCACGGCGGTGATCTGAAAACTGTCGTCGATGTCGGTTTCGGTGGTCCCCGCACGCAAGAACAGTTGCTCCACGATGTGGAGTTGGGTGAACGAGTTGTGCAGTCTCATCAGGTGCCAGCACAATGCATACGCTTCGCTAACCGCCTCATCGAATCCCTCGAACTCCCCTAAAATCAGCCAATCCCCTTGCTCATCGCGAATCGCGATAACAATGAGTTCGTCCTCATAAAGGTTTCCGAGAAACAGGTTTCGATGATCCATCGCAGATCGGATGAACGGTTCTGAAAACGTTTCGCCACTTAGTAGGCGCGAGCTCTCCGGAACACCAGCTGGTTGTGGCCAGGCTTGAAGCGGGCGGAATCGCTCGTGAATCCGGTTCGCGGCCCCTTGAGTCGTCTTCTTCCCGAACGAGGTCTCTTGAAGGACCGAGCCCGTTTGGTCGAATGAGTCTCGCACGAACGCATGGTGCTCAAGATCGAGACCGAGTTCGATTCGGCATTTCGCCTCCATTCCGGCCACGTTTGCGCGAGAGATCGGGCCCCGGACGTTGTAACCGGTGCCTCGAGATCGGGTGCTCCGGGCGAGAATCTTGATCCACTTTTGTCGATACTGGAGCAGCCGTGTCATTTGCGCAGCTTTCGAGCCCTGCGTCGAGAGAACCTGCGTGAGGTCGTTGGCATAGAGCGAAAGCAGGAAGCTTAGAAAACCGTTTCGCCGGTTGACGCGGTCGTCATCGCTTTCGACTAGCTTTTCCAACCCCTCTAGATAGTTGGCGGCCAGGAGCGGCTCGATTCCCGGAACGCTCTTCTGCAAAGACTGCCCGTAGTTCGTCTCCGACGAGTGGGTGTTCGTCGCAAATAGATTGCCGACGTTCGCCATTTGGGCGAGGTAGTTCGCCATCAGTTGCTCGAAAGGAAGGAGGTATCCCTTGAACTGTTTCGCCATGGCCATCCTCTCTTGCGAGGGTTCCGGAGGCAGACCGTCCGCGCCAATTCCGTAGACCGCGGGATATTCGTTTTGAATCGAGTAGTAGCGGCCGAGATCGCGCCAGGTTCCGGTGGGTATCCCGAGATACTCCTCGTACTGGGCGGCAAGCGGATAGTCGCGGCGATAGGCCGCCCAGAGCAGAGTGAGTTCGGCCCTCACGATCTGCGGATTGGGCTGAACCAGAAGGCCGTTACGAAATAGGCGGATGGGAAAGCCATGTCCCTTCCCTTCAACGGTTGAGAGCTTCAGGAACCGGTCCGAGGGCGCCGGAACGGTTTGATTGCCCTTGTAGTGTTCCCCGCCGACGGTTACCTCAACCCAACGCACACCAAGCACCCCCGGTGTTTGCGCCATTACGCTTAGAATCTCGCTCACCCCGATTTCAGTCGCGCGATCGGTGAGTTGCCCGTCATCGATGAAACCGTTGCGGAGGAGCGGGCCTAAGAAGATCTCGCTCGGCGTTTGCCCTGCCGCGATGAGTTCGTTGAGAGGGCGTTTCTGAATTTCCGGGGCGATGAAGCTGCCAATCCTAAAGAGGATTTGGGCGAGGATTTTCTCATCGGAGAGATCGCCGAAGACATCCACGTTCGAGTGCACTTCCGTGTGCAAAGGCTCAAGGATTTCGATTGACCGTACATCCTCGCACAGGTTCCGGTGGCGGTGGTAGACGCGATGGACGTGATTCAGCAGGCGCTTGCGCCGGGTGCGCGCCGCCTCTCTTTCTTCACCGCAGAGGTCTTCCTCAGATTCGAGGTTTGGGACATAGACGACCACGTCATAGAGACCGCGGACGGTCTCGGTGTCGGGTTTTCCCGTTGGTTTATAAGGAGTTACCCAGGCGTTTGCGACGGCTTCGATTCGGTCGATGAACAGCTTTCGGTAGTCGTCTACGGTCACCGGATTGCATGGCATGATCGACCGGGCCGGAAACATCCCGTGCCGGCGCGCCTCAACTTTTCCGGTCGATTCCTGGGCCAGAAGATCCTTGATGGGCAACTCGGCCCGATAGGAGAGTTCGGTCAGGGCGTAGCAAAGGATTTCCAGCGTCGTAACGCCGGGATCATGCTCGTTATAGTCCGTCCAGATTCGACCGGAATAGGCCTGAAGCAGCCGAACGCCTTCCGCGCGCAGGTAGGCGTAATCCAGCCCCTTGTTTTCGGGGGGATTGGCCGAGATGCTCGGTACGGAGTTATTGGGTAACGCGGGCATTGAAGTTCACCGTTCAGATGGCGACTAGCCGTCCGACTCGACCTCCTTCTCTTTATTCTTTTTCTTTCGGCGACGTCGGCGTTTTGGCTTGTCTGCGGCTGCGGGGACTTCTACGCTCGGTTCCTCAAGGGCCTCGGGCGGCTCTTCTTCGTGCTCGACCACCGAGGATGAGGCCGTCAGAGGAACCGGTGCGTCTCGCTCATCCTCAACTACGGAACTACTCGCCAGCACCGAATCGGGCCGATAGTTCGTGTTCGATTCCTCTTCAGAGACCGCCGACTCTTCCGGTTCCTTTTCCTTTTTCTCCTCTCGCCGTTTGGGTTTGGACAGGGCAGTGCTCGGCGCTTCGTCTTCCGAGTCCGATTCTGAATCGGAATCGTGAATCTGCGAGCCATCCGGAAGAATGAGGAAGCGTTTGGCGAGCTTTCCGCGGGTCTGCAGTTCCCGATCCTTTAAGGCATAAGCCCTGAATCGAGCTTTGTCCTCCCTACCCAGCCCGCTCGAACCAATCTCGGAAAGGATCTCCGAGTTTGTGATGACCTCATTTCTCTGGGCGTCTGGCTTTCCCCGAAGCCGTGCCCGTTCGAGCTTACGCGCCTTGATGCCGAGCACCTCCCTGCCTCCTCCGTAAACCTGGGAGCGGTCTTCTTGCCCGGATGGCAAAGGAGATTTGGAGGAGATCAAGTTGCCGCGATATTTACGATCGGAGTCTTGATCAAGCTGCTCGATGGAACTGATGTTGGTCCCACCGGCGGGTTTCAAACCGTTTTCGGTGAGTTGAGACTTGTTTTGGCCTGTCTTTCCCTTCTTCGCTGTGAAGTCGTGATCTTCACGGGTGGTGACCTTCGGGATCGAGGCGAGGCGATTCCGTTCAGCTCTAGAAAAGTCGCGGCGGCGGCGGAGAGGAGGCTCGGCCTCTTTCGATTCTTCTTCCGGAGCGGCGGTGCTGGGGGGAGGTCCGTAAATAGGAATTCCTTTTGAGGTCTTGCCCAATTCCACGTACCCTTTAGGGACGGAGCCCAAAATAAATTCGACCCCGCCCGTTGCGGTGTACTGGTAGTAGCGCTGAATCACCGGTCCGGATGCCGGCAGGAGGAGTGGCCGGAGTGGCGCGTTGAGGGCGCTTCGAAGTTGTAACAGATCTCCCACCGAACGGCTCGCGTTGAGCTGTCCTGAGGTTTCGCCGGCGCGGTGAGCGATCTCGCTTCGATCGGCTTCCTCGCGATTTGACTTCCTTTGAATCTGGTTGGCGAGCATGAGATTGGAGTTAGTGCTCCTCCTCCTTCTTTAGGTCGCTATCGTCTTTCTTCTTTGCCGGTTTACTTTCGGTGGCGTTTGCGATCACGCTTCCGGTCCCGCCAAGGCCTAAGCCGGTGAGAAGAGAGTTGCCGACGGCGCCGACCGTATTCCAGAGGGAGCTCCGGATTTCTCCTTGCCGGAAGTCGCGCAATGCTTGGCTTCCCTGAGTACGGACCTGGTTGATGTTCGACACCGGCAAGAGAGCATCGGACGCAGCGTAAAGGGCATCCGGAACGTTGTCCGCCGTCGCGGCTCCGTAAAGGGCTTGCGCCGTGCCGAGACCCGGCACGAAGTCGCTCGCAACCGACAGTCCGGAACTCAGCACGGTGGATGAACTCGGCAAGCTGCTCGCCGGGGTCGATGGAGAAGGTTGCGGGGCCGATTGCTGGGGCACGGGGGCGGTGTATCGAAGACGAAGCCCCCCACTGTTGCCACGGTTATAGGCTTGGACGATCTCTTGCCACTGCTCCGGAGAGAAACGGTTTTTGTTCGAATGGACCTCTCCCCAGTTGTGAAATCTTGTCCCGACTCGCTGCGCGTTGGCTTCGTCGACCGCGTCTCCTTCGGTTCGTTGAACAACGCCCGAGCCTCGATTGAGCTCCGATTTCAGTTGGACCAAACGCTGAACGCTCGGCGATTCAGTCAGGAAGTGAGGGGCGTTCCCCAACCGGCTCTGGTCTCCCGTGATCGCGTTTTGCTTGGAATGGATCTGCTGTCTCATCTCTGCTCCGTTAGTTCTTAATTACATCGATAATGTCGTGTTTCTTGGCCGAGGTCAGGAAATACCAGGTGTTGTCTTCGGGCACCGGGTCGTAGCCGAAGCTGACGGCGACCAGGGAGTTGACGTAGGGCCGGGTGAGGATGTGCTGGCAAATCGCCTCTTGGGTGGCATAGGAGCCTTCCATCGTCGCCCGCTGCATGTCGTAGAACCAAGGGGAAAGGTAAGAGACGAGGTCGGCATTCAAGGTATCGATCCCTCCTCCTCCGCCCGAGGTGCGGAACTCCACCTTCGCGGTCACGCAGATTCGAACGTAGATCGGGTTCACCACTTGAATCGTCAAGAAGGGTGTGGCGACGGATGCGAGAGAAGCTTGAACTAGTTGGAGGAGGTCGCCGGAGGCCAGGGGCGCGGTAGGGTCGGCGATTTGTATGCTCTTGGTGCCGGGGACGACGACGATGGTCACTTCGCCGGGCGTCCGGGTGAGCGATGCAGGGAGGCATTGGACCTTCCATATCGACGGAAAGCTTTCTAACACGAGGTTCTCAAAGTCCCACGGGAGAACGGCTCGCCCTTTATGGCGAAGTCGTTCCGAGAGGCGGATCGGAAAACTCACCCAATCCTCGGCCGGAGCTCCCCCAAAGCTTTCGATGGGCTGGCAAATCGATTTGATGGACGGCAGGTTTTGGAGCGAACTCGATATGGTGTACGCGGGTAGCGGTTGAGCGAGATGAGCTCCGCTGCCTCCTTGGTCGCTTTGCCACGTGGCGGTCAGCACGTTCGGATAGATTCCGATCATGTCCGGGAACTCGCTTGGGCTTTCGCTCACCCCGCGTAGCCATAGGCCGCCGGACGATTCGAGGCCGTTGAAGACAAGGAGGCCGGTGTTTTGGAGGCCGTTCGTCGTGTCGATGGCGAAATTCTCTTGAGGAATCTCTTGCCATCCGTCTCTTCCGTACCACTGCCAAACGACGCCTTGCGCACCCGGAAAAGCGCCGGCGGTGGTCTGAATGAGCAGGGCAAGAGGTTGTTGGGCGAATTCGCCGGTGAAGCCCAGTTCCAGGGTGCAGGCGTCTAGAAGGTCGACGAGCGGGATGGTGTTTTGAGTAGGAGGGACTGTGTAGCCGGTAAAGGGCAAAAGGTAGTAGAACGCTCCGGAACTGCCGCCCAGTTCGGAGGCCAGAAATGAGGTCTCGGCGGAATAACCCACGCTCAGGCCTTGAGCCTGAGGCATCCACGGCGGGCTGGGGGTAATTTCCCCATCGCCAAACGGGTACATGGCCGCGCCGGCTTGTCGTAGCCGTAGCGCGCACTTGCTCAGTTGAGAGATCACCGCCGTCAGGTAGGAGTCCGGCGTCTCCGCGACGCAGGCATCGAGCGCCTGCTGGATCCAGATGACGCCGTCGAGCATCGCCAAGGAGTTTCCGATGACCTGTTTGGTTTCGGGAGTCAGGTCAGGTACGGGCGGGCTGCCCCCGCTTTGGCCAACCGCTTGTTGGAGTCGAGCGGCGATGGTACGCGCGCGATAAGCGGGCGCCATGGATCCCGACACCGTGATTGCTCCTTGAAGCCAAGCGGCGCCGTTTGGATCCTCCGAGCCCGCCGCTCCGGCGACACCGTTTTGCGCGTCGAGAAGGAGCTGTTCTTGGATCTTGCGCACCGCCGCGAGTACGTCACTCTTCGCCGGCGCTTTGGCGATCGCGGCTTCGATGAAAGCGTCGAGGGAGTCGGCCGCCGCGTTGAGCCCTCCCCCGTCCCCCTCGGTTTCAGCAGTTCCGTTCCAGCGCGGCAGTTTCGCCAGCGCGGCATTCATGACATTCGGAGCGTACAAAACATTCCCAAACGCGTAGGGCGGTTCGCTGAGCGTCAGCCGAATCGCGCTTGAGCCTGGATCGTAATACGGGGGCGACGTGTGCGCCGTCGTTGCGAGATCTTCGAATACGGCGTTCGAGGCGAGCGAACTATCGACGGAGGGGATCGGTGAATCAGGAGAATCCTGAGTTCTGAAGAGGTATTCATCTCCACCTTGTGGGGGACTGGCCGGCGGGGAGGAGGAGGCGAAGTCCCAGTTTCCTGGATTGACCACGCTGAAGCCGGCCTGAAACGATCGGTTGTCGAAGAGCGGCGTGGCGGATCGCGTTCCATCCAGCCCGACGACGTAGCCACGATAGTAGCCGGCAAATCCGGTGGTGTTTTGGGGAAGGCCGTACCAGGTCAGGTCGATCGAAAGGGTTCCGCTCGTGATCTGCTTTGCGAAGAGTTCAGGGTTTGAGAATTCGAAAAATGACCCGACCACCGGGGTTCCGCCGAAGACCGGAAAGGGTTTACGGGGGTCGACGGCACCGGATGAAGTCGCAATCTTGAGATCGGTGAAGTTCGATGTCGTCGATCGAATCTCGATCAACGAGACGTCGAGGGGCGTGATGATCGAGAGGGGGTAGACATCGACTTGGCCCTGGGGGCCGGACACCAAGATGGCGTCTTGATTCACGTACACCTTTAGTGTCGGCGTAAGCGGCTCCGGGTTGAGCGCATCCGGCCCGGTGGGGGGAGGAGCTTTCGGATCTGGATTGAAAGCCGTTAACGCCGGAGACGTTTCTCCAACCTTAAAGGTGATCGAAAACTGGGTTGGAGTTCCGGATAAGAAGCTGGAGCAGCTGAAAGAATCGGGTGGAAACCATCCGGTCTCCATCGACAGCCACAGATTGAGCGATTGATCGAGAACGGTTTCGAAGACGGCCTCAATCGAAAGTCCGGTGATTTGCGCCAACTCTTGGAGCTCATCGAGCAGTGCTCCCGATGGAGTGAACGGGAAGGTCACGCTGACTTCCCGCCACCCTCCCGTAAGGAACAAGTAGGGCGAAGCGATCGCGAATCCAAAGGATACGGCGCTCGTCTTGGAAATGGCGGTCGAGCCGGCCTCGGTCTCCCCAAAGGTCGCCCAAGGAACGAGCCCCGACGGGTCTCCCTTCCCTTGCGCCTCCTTTTGCATCGTATCGACATCGATGACCGTGGCGAAAACTTGCTGGACGTTCTTCGTCGGACTCGGCGAAGCCGGCGATCTTCCGGGGCCGGAGACGATCCTCAACGAGCGCAGGGTCGTCAGCGTCGCGTTAGTGACCGTCGTTTCAACATCTGCGGCGTAAAAGATTGAGCTCCCGTCCGATTCTTTGCCGGCGATGAACTGCGTTCCGGCGGGAACGGTAGCCGTGGTAACCGTCGATTTCGGATCGAGCGCGCAGAGGAGATAGACCTTGTCTGCAGTCGGCCCTTGCGGCCGTTCCCGGAGTACATCGGTGTAATAGAACTCCTTGAACCGTGGCACGACGGAGTTCAGCGTGTTTTGCGCGTGCCCAAAGAGCGAAACGAACGCAAGGTAAAGGCCAACTTGCGGCTTGTGGTCGTCTTCCAGGAGCGTTTCCGGAAGGTATTTGCGGGCAAGGTTCTGGACTTCTCTCAGAGCCAAGAGAAACTCGGTGACGACATGCTCCAGTTGGGAGAGGAGCCGGCGAAGTTTTGCTTCCGGATCTTCCTGACTCCACCTCGAATGGTGGCTTGTCGTCTCTCCCGCCTGCCACGACGAGGAGAATCCGCGCAAGACGTTCTCGAAGTAGTCCTCTAGGTCGGGCGATTCCTCCAACTCGCGGAAAATCTGACCGAGTTGTTTGAGTTGGACGCCGAGCGTAACATCGATCAACGAGGCCAGATCACGGGCCAGGTGGCGGGCGGCCGCCGAGTTCTGACTCTGTCGGGCGCCCAAGAGCCATCCGTCCAGCCTCTTCGCGATGTCGAGGAACCACTCGCAGTAGGCCCGGATCGCCCCGTTTTGCAGCGACTCCTTTTGGGACGAGACCAATTTTCCGAACTCGTCCCAAAGATGAGCTTCGATTGCAACGAGGTCGGCCGAGTCGATCAGGGCCAGGAGAACCGTGGGATCGCAAAGGAAGAACAAGCACCAGTCACCCTCCAGTTCGTCGGCCAGGTTGAAGAAGTTGACGAGGTCGCCGAATTCGGCGGCGAAGCTTGCAAGGTCGGCAAAGGTTTGCGCGTCGATTTTAAGATCGCCGCCGGCTTTCGAGCGCAGCAGCCGATCCAGTTGGCTCGTTGCGCCGTTGATGTCCGTCCCCTTCAAGCGATTTTCTATCATCAGGGACTCTTTGCCGGGATTGTCCCCTGCTTCAGATAGAAGGGATAGACCAGATTTGAACGCGCATTCGTCCGACGGATCGTATAGATCAGGTTAATCAAGACGAGGTCCATGTCGCGGACATCTTGGGTGACCTGCACGTCATCCACGTTAATTCGCGCTTCCCAGTTGAGAACGGCCTGCTCGACGATATTCTTGATCTGGCTAATCAGGGTCGTAGTAAGCGACTTGAAGATCGTCCGCTCCAGCGGTGTGCCGTATTGGGGCACCATGATGCGCTCACCGAGCCGCGTGGAAAACAGAATGATCAGGCTCTGGTGAATGTCGGTTTCGTCGCTGACCATCTCGACAGTCGTGCTGTAGGGGTTGAACGTTGGAGGAAAGCTCCAGCCCGTTCCAAGGAAGTCCGTCTTCCGGGGCATCTTTTCGTCAGCCACCGATGTTCACCGTAGGGGCTCCCATCACAACCGTTCCGCCATGGGCGGTCGTATCTCCGACACGCACGGCGGGCATCCCGGTGATCATGACCGTCGCGGAACCCATCACCAACGAGTCCATCACCGGAGCAATGCAGACGGCCTCGGTCCCTACAATCGCGGCGGGCAACCCTTCGATCAGAACCGTCGGCGCTCCGGGCGGAAGGATCGGGCCGCCGACGTGGGGCACGGGTACCGGACCCACCTGAGTTTCCATCGGGCAAACGTGGAGATCGGTTACGCGGGCAGCAAAGGGCATCGTTTCCTCCTTGTCAATTGATGTTCACCATGGCTCCAGAGATGCTCGTGATCCCGGAAGCTTCCAGGCTCGCGGTCGCCCCTTGGGCCTGGAAACTTCCGGTCGCGGTATTCGAGATCCCCATTGCGCTGAGGCTCGAGTCCTGGGCAGCCGTCATTGAGAGCGTGGTTCCGGCGGTTACCGTAACGCTCGCGGCCGCTTTTAACACTAGGTCCTTGCTGCTGTCGATGGTGATGCCGTCGCTCGACATCGTGATGCTGTTTTTGAAGTCGTCCGAGACGGTGATCTTTCCGGCATTGTCGTCCAGACAGATCACCCGTTTCCCCGGGGTAGATATCGTGAGGATCTTGTTAGCATCGTCGAAGGTGATCTGGAGCTTGCTCCGCGTCACGATCGCCTTGATATCGTTGCTCTCGTTCGGAGGGTTCGAAGGGGGGAGCGTTTTGCTGTAAACCGAACCCAGGATCACCGGATACCGCGGGTCGTTATTCATAAAGCCCACGACCACTTCGTCGGCCACCTCTGGAAAGAAAACGGCCCCGAACTGATTAGAGGCGTAGAAAGTCCCGAGGCGGGCCCAAACCCCGTCACACGATTCGCCTAAAAGAGGCAGCGTGATCTTTACGCGATATTCTCCTGCGTCATCGGTGGCGACTTGTTGGACGATTCCGGTCTGCAGGCCCTGAATGGGAGGGAGTTGCCCTCCGGCGGGAGGTGCCGCGACGTTAGCCGCCTCGGACGCAAACCAGGCGTAAGCCAAACCGAAAGTGGCGGTCGTCGTCCATCTTCCACCCGTGATCTTATGGTAGACCCCGCTGACGAAGGCCGAGCCGTTAAAGCGATCGCCCAGACCTCCCAACTCGATCATGCAGCCGGTCCTGGCAAGGGCACTCCCCTGGAAGCGAACTTGACCGCGGATCTTCGAGAGGCGTGACTTCAGAAGCTCGGCGGTCGACCAATCTTGAAGTCCATCCGTGGGGATCAGACCGGCACTCTGTTGCGCAAGCGTCTGGATATCGAAGGTCTTGGCGAGCTCCTCGCTTGAAACGTTTCCGGGAACCGTCACATCGACCGAACTCGGTCCCGACTCCAGGACTTTTTGGGTGGCGTCGTCCCAGGCCGAACTCTTGATGGCCGACGAAGTGAACTGCGTCGCCGCGTTCATCTGCGCGTCGAGATCGAGGATCGAATCGCCGTACGCGACGAGCAGGACCGGTTCCGCACTCGTTTCGGGTTGGGCGACCGTCACCTTTCCGCTATCGGCGATGACGACGAATCCGTTCAACTCCGCTCGCATCACCAGCAGATCCCAGTCCGTGGCGTAGTACTGAACGATATCTTCGTAGGTTGTGGAGGTAGACGAAACGCTGCTATTAAGCGAATAGTTGCCGATCAGCGTGGTCATCAAGCTGCTATCGGTAACGTTGGCAAAGACCGCGTTTTTCCGATCCAAGGTCATCGCCATCGCCTTGTCCGTGATCTCGACCACGAGCTTCGAACTCGTGTGCTGATTGATCTCGATCCCTTGGCTCACGACGACCCCGGTGAAAATCGCCGTGTTCGTGAGGTCGTATCCCGCCGCGATCGACACTTCTTTGCCCGGCAGAAAGATGCTTAGGTTCGAGATCGCAAAGTTGCCGCGGTCTTAAGTCCCATGATGGGAATTCCCTCGATTCTGTTTTGATCTCTGCGCGTCGCTGCGGATTGGCGTAAAGAT
>FTBF01000084.1_pt1 | contig 14901 bp, 17 predicted proteins | sample 1639301 | NCBI WGS metagenome assembly FTBF01 (sample SAMEA3914864, study PRJEB12502) | metagenome | biome: forest; material: soil | place: USA | collected 2012-03-12 | depth 0.3 m
GGTAAAGCCTGTTTACAGCGCGATGGTGCTGGAGCTCAGTCACGCCAGTCAGTTGGTCACCGACTCGGCGTCGGGAATTCTTCCCGACCTTGCAGCGGACGACCAGAAAGTGCTGCAGGAGTACGCGGTGCTGATTGCGGAAATAAGGCGCCAACTTGGCGCGGACAGTGGCCGTACCAGCTAAGGTAAAAATGGTAGACGTTTGTCTCAATCCTGTGTTACGATAGATCTATGGCGAACCTAGATTTGCTGATCACGGCGTTGGATACGGGGCATTGGGAGCTTGGAGAAGCGTTCAAGGGGTTGCCCGACGAAGACGTTTGGAAACGGGCGCACCCCCGGCTATTGAGCATCGGCGAGATTGCCTCGCACATCGCTTACTGGGAGGATATCGGCGCGACGGGCGGGAAGATCGACAGCCCCTTCATGAAAGAGTACGCGCGGTACTACACCTCCGCAATCGAGATACCGTTGGTGATGGATATCGGCGCGGAGGCGCTCTATCAAGAGATCCAACGCGTTCATGAGGCGGCGAAAGCGGCCATGGTGGCGGTCAATCCGGATGGTGAAGACAAGAACCCATATCGAGAGGGTTGGACGTGGCGCCAGACCATCGAGTACATGGCGTTTCACGTCGCTTACCATACGGGGCAGATCTATTCGGTTCGTCACCTTTTGGGACACGAGACGGTCGACAACTAGCGATAGACTGTTCGGATGAACTCAGACCTGGTGGCGGCCGCAGAATTTGGATCTGTGGCGGAGGTCTCTTCCCTACTCGCCTCGGGAGCGGATGTTAACCAGCGCGACGCGCGCGGGAGGACAGCAGCAATGGCGGCAACCCATGCCGACCGGCCCGAGGTCGTCAAGATGCTTATCGAGGCCGGGGTGGATATCGATATCCTTGACAATTTTCACGACAACGTCTTCCTTTATGCCGGTGCCGAAGGACGCTTAGAGATCCTTCGGCTGGCGGTTGAGGCCGGGGCGAGCACGAAAATCGTTAACCGATTCGGTGGTTCGGCGTTGATCCCTGCCGCCGAGCGTGGGCACGTCGAAGTGGTACGCGAGATCCTTCTGACGACGGACGTTGATGTGAATCACATCAATAAGTTGGGTTGGACCGCCTTGCTAGAAGCGATCATCTTAAGCGACGGCGGGCCTAGGAATCAAGAGATCGTTGGGTTGCTTATTGAGAATGGAGCGGATATTGGCATCGCGGACAAAGATGGAGTAACGCCTTTGGAGCACGCGAGGTCTCGGAATGCCGTTGAGATCGAGAGGATGCTCTTGGCCGCCGCGGGCTAGGGGGGACTCGGCGGCGACAACGGTAAGTTTGACTTTGCGGGATGCCAATGTACATTCAGACCCAACGTAAGATCACTGACCGTGAGGCGAAGAAACTGGGCAAGCGTCTGTCGGCGCTCAAAGATGAACTCCGAGGCGCCCCGAAGACATTTTCGTGCTGTCTGGGTTGCTCGGCACCCTTCGGAGTCGTGATCATTTTGCTGAACCACGGGGCCCCTTATTTCTGGTTTGAGTTCTTGATGGGCTTCGTGATCCTAGCCGCAATCGCCGCATCGGTCGGACTGGAATCGACGCAAAAAATCCGTGGCAGCATTCGCTCGCTCGAAAGCGCGCTCGAGAATGGATCCGCCGTAGAGCACCACATCGCCGCCTCGCGTTGCTTCATGGTCGAGGGGGACGACGAGGGGTCGGACTATTATTTCGACGTTGGCGAACAAGGCACCATCGTGGTCAGCGATTTGGATATCTCAAGCCGGAGATTTCCCTCGTCGGACCTTACGGTCGTTTATCTGCTCAATGGTCAGGGAAAGCAGATCGACGTCATTTGTCGTTGTTCAAGTAACCGGCTATCTCCGGTCACTTCGATTTCTCGCGATCATCTTTGGAACAGCCCGGATCTGGAAAGATACACGAGAGTCGAGACCTTCACGGTGTTTTCCGAGGATTTCGACTCTCTCTTGCGAAAACTGAACCAACCGCCCCACTAGGACTCTTGGCGAAGATTAGTGATGTCCGGCGTGTCCCTTCGGCATGGCTTTGCCATGCCGTAACCTAGACGGTCCGCCCATCGCACCCATTGGCTTTTTCATCATCATCATGTGACACATCGACATCATCTGTTTGTTGGAGGTCACAAGCTGATTGATCACGGCGGTCGTGGCATCAATGCGATCGGCTCCCTGAGTCGAGTTCATCTTTGAAACCAGCGCATCGAGCTTAGCTTCCGCAGCCTGCATGTCTCTCATGCATTTCTCCATGTCCATGCCCGCCATTGGGGCCGGCTTGGCTTGCCCGGCCCTGGACTGGTGTTGCGCATGGGGGTCTGTTTGGGCGAAAGTTATGCTGGCGGTGGAGATTGCAACGAGCGCGCATATGGCTTCTCTCAGTTTCATCATCTATTTCCAAAGGCTACGGGCAGCCCTAAGCAAATGGTAGCCATGGCTCACGACTGCTGAGAGTCGCTCCTTAGACGTCATCAGATTCTTTGACTTGAGACATTCGACTTGATCGCAGCCCTCTGCTCGCGCAAGAACTGGATAATCGCGGCCGCAAATTCCGGGTTGGTGAGGGTCGTCATGTGGTCCCCGCCTTCGACGATCTTGGTTTGGGCCCTCGTGAGCACCTCTTTTGCGGCCGCAATTCCGGCCTTCACCGAATCAGACTCGTTTGCCCCGTAGATAAACAGCGCCGGGGCTTTACATCTTCGAAGATCTTTCGGGCTCACCCGGAGTTTTCCCAGGCTGAGTCCCGCCACCGCAAACGCCTTGACGTCCTTTCCGCCGAATGCGATTTGGGCAAGGGCGTTGGCCTGATCCATGTTCAGCTTTGGTCGGTTAGGTGGCATTACGGCGATGATGTAGGGTCCAAGTCCCTTGCCCTCATCCACCGCCTTGGCAAAGACCTCCACTTCGTTTGAACCGGTGGAAGGTTGTTTGCTCTCAATAAGGGGCGCTTGTCCGCCGTAGACGACACTTAGAACCCGTTCGGGGTGGGTGGCGGCCACTTTACCCGCGATGAAGGCGCCCATCGAATATCCGATCAGGTGGGCCTTTTTGATATTTAGGTGGTCGAGGAGGCGGACGACATCGGCGGCCATCTCCGCACCGTACTTCGATTGGTCGTAGGGTTTGTCGCTCTTTCCGTGGCCCCGGCAGTCCAGGGCGATCAGCAGGAAGCCTTTGGCGCCGTTAGGGTCGAGTTTGGTGTTGCCGGCGGCGTCGCGTCCCCACATACTGGAGTCGCTCATCCAGCCGTGGATTAAGACGACCGGCTCACCCTCTCCGGCGGTGACGTATCGGATCTTCACCCCTTTAGAATCGAAGAATTCGTCGGCCGCCTGAGCCGAGCTGCATGTGGTCAAACTGGCTACCGCCGCCGCGAAGATTGAGATTAGCTTCATCGCGGCTATGACAAGGGGACGGGACCATCCGGTGCAAGGTCCTAGGTCCTAGTCCAATTTAAAAGAGAATTCCAAGTGGACGGCGACCAGACTGCCCACCTCGATCTTCTCCGCTTTTTGAACCCGAAGCTTGACGGGCACCAGGTAGGCCCCGTTTTTAGGAAAAAGGGAGGTTGAATACTCGGTTTCACCAATCCGCACACCTACGGGAATCACTCCCCATCCGTAGGTCAGGCGCGCGGAGAGTCCCTTGATCTCAGCGGAAAGATCGGGAGGTACGGGTACGAAGACGAAAGGGGCGGGGCCTTTCCACCAAATCGCGGCTCCCTCGAACTCCATGAGCATCAGCCCAGTTTAGCGTCCGCGGAAATAGTTTTTTGCCCAGTTGCAACCGCTCGCCAAGACACCTTGTCTTAGGCTCAGGAACGCATCAATGAGTTACTCAGTTGGCGACGGTTTGGCTACGATAGGGTTGGCGGGAGGGATTGTCGGTTATCTTCAGGTAACTCACCGAACCCGGCGGCAAAGGCTTGAGATCATCCACCAGGAGCGTTTGGTGGCGATGGAAAAAGGTATCCCGCTGCCGGAGTTTCCGTTGGACCCGGAGCAGGAACGTAAGGAAGCGAATGAAATGATTCTGCCCATCATGGGAATCGTGCTTTCGACGCTTTCAGTTGGAACGATGGTTGGCCTCTATCTGGGTTTGCCGGCGCCATCCCACAACTTCTGGGTGGCACCCTTGCCGATCGCCTTCTTGGGCGTGGGGCTGACAGCTTTCCATTTCCTGAAGGACCTTCCTGGACGCTAAAAGCTTGGAGAGCGACACCGAGTTAGTGATTCGCGCCCAAGGCGGCGACCCAGAGGCATTTGCCCTGCTGGTCCGGCAGCACCGTGACCGGGTGTTCTGCTTGGCCGTTTCGATTCTTGGAGGAGAGTTCATTCCGGAAGCGGAAGACGTGGCGCAGGAGGTGTTCCTCAAGGTTCATCGTTCGCTGGGTTCGTTTCGGAGGGAGTCGGAATTCAGTTCGTGGATCTATCGAATCACGTTCAATCAGGCGACCAACCTGAAATCACGAGTTCGCTACCGGCGGCCGCACGCGAGCGAGACGGCCCTCAACAACGCGGTTGCCGTGGACCCTGGGCCAGACCAACTGGTCGAGTCATCGGACCGCGATCAAGCGTTGGCCGAGTGTGTTCAAACGCTTCCCGAGGTCTACCAGTCGGCTCTACGACTGTACTATTGGCTCGGCAAAGGGGTCGGTGAAGTGGCGGAGCTGCTGGGCGTTCCGGAGAACACGGCCAAATCGTATCTGCATCGTGCACGCCTGATTCTCCAAGGCAAACTAAAGGAGAAAGGATATTAAGATGGAACCTCGCGAAACCGAGATCGATGGCCTGCTGCGAACTTCGATGAACACACCGGTCCCGGATCTGCCTTCGGACTTTGAACAACGCCTGATGTTGGAAGTGAACCGAAGGGCACAACCACTTGGCCGGAATGCCCGAGTCCTACTCGCGGGTTACTGCCTTCTTTCCGTACTGGCATCCACGGCGGTCCTTCGGGGTCAGGGGCTTGACTGGGGAGCGACTGCGTCGATGATTCTCCTGCCGCTGACTTTGGTTGCGGCTACGCCTTCCCTGCGTCGGTCAGCCCGAACCGAGTAGGCGCTATTGATACGACAGTTCGTAGCGAGACTGGTTGCTGTTTCGAATCTGCCCCGTCACGTGGATCGAGGGGTCGTCAGGCATAAGGCAGTTGACTTGATAGGCGGCGAATTTACTTTGGTGGTGGTTTTCGAAGACGATGCGATGGCTTCCTCGGGCGGTTGGAAAGGCCGCGTCGAGGTTGATTTCGATGTAGCCGAGCCCCTTTTTCATCTCCTCGACCTTGGGGAACTTGAACGAAGTGAGTTGCAGCGAAAGAACGGCGCCATCTACGGAGAGCGACACGTCGTGCCTAACCTTTTCGGCATAACGTCTTTGTTCGGAGCCGGACAGGGTTCCGTCGGCATTCCCGTCGATCGTGGCGATCACCTGTTTGTAAACCGCGACCCCTGGGGTCAAGTACATCTTCGCCCGGAGGCGGTTCTTCCAGATTGAGATCAGGGCGACCTGAAGATACTCGTCGAGCCGGTGAGCAAAGATCGGCGTGGCCGTGGCCCACAGTAAGCCGCAAACCACCAGTCGCTTCACTTCGAGACTTTCCCCAGGCCGTAATCGTTGGTCGGATCGCGATACATCGTGTGGACGTGCATGCTGGGATCGCCACCCATTCTTTGGGGCGAATACTCAATAACGAGTTTTGGACCCTGGATCCGGTAGTAAGCCGCGATGTTGCCGCTCGGCGATACTTCCGTTGGTCCGCTCCAGGCGAACCAGGTCTCTTCAAGCCCAGCCTTGATGTCTCTTAGTCGAGCCGCGGCGGCGTCCTCGTGGACGATGCCCGACCATTCGGAGATCAGGTCAAGGAGCATGGCTCGCTGTTTCTCATTCATCGCGGAAGCCTTCAGTCCCTCCGGAACGATGGTCTTTCCGTCCTGTCCGGGCCCAAGCACCAAATCGGCCATCCGATAGCTCAGGATCGCCTGTTTGCGCTGGCTCTCGTCGAGAGAATTCAGGAGGGCAAGTCCCTTATCGCTCTCTTTACCAAGGGGGCGAATCTTCTTTCCATTGGCCGTATAAACCGACGGCTGAGCCCCCGTTAGGGTTGGCGTGAGAATGCCTTGGTCGCCGGAGATCGTAATGTTGAGGGCCAAATGGTGGCCGCCGAACTGCAGCATCCAAGGGCTCTTCTCGGACGGGGTTCCGAGAATCGAGAAGTAGTAGAGATCCTTCCCAAACATCGGGTTGCCTCCTTCGTTGCCTTTAAGCGCCTCGTCACCATCCACGATCTGCTGAACCTTTTCGAGGCCTTTAGGGCTCAGGGTGGATGCGAGTAATGCCATTGCGGCGGCACGCTGAGGAGCGCTCATCTCGCCAAGGCTAAGGCCGGCGCGGCGAACGAATCCGGTCGGGAAATTGGACCAACGCGCCCGTTGCGCCTGGTCGTCGAAGGAGAACAGTTCCCTTTTCTTCTGTCCCTCGTTGAGAGTGGCAAGGAACGCATTGGCGGCCTTCACAATCTGTTTAGTTCCTGTCTTAGGTTCGGGGGCGCTTTGCGAAAGGCAAAGAAGGACGGAGAAAGAGGTTAGAGCGAGCACCCCGACGCCCCGGACGCCTTTCGTCGATGGAGATTTCATCTTTTGCATTTCTTCTTTATCCGATGCACTCTACGAGGAAGGCACGTACAAGTATTCTCGCCGCACGAGATGAAGACGGTATGAGATTAGGGAAGAAAGAATCTAGGAGGTCTTTCTGAATAGACCGCCGAAAAGGGCTCAGCTTGCTTTCGGATGCGAGGTGCCACCCATCCTCTTGCCCGGCGGTCAGGGTTTGACCTGGCGTTGCGGGGACATCGTCTTGAAACCGATGTTCGATCCCGAGGGCGCCGTCTGGGAAGCTGAGACTCTAGAAAGTCTCCCCGGGGTCGGCTACCGAATCGCGGAGCCAGTTTGCTCAGGAACGGGAACCTGGGTCGTCGATGGATGGACAGCATCCCGATTTGTGGAAGGATTCTGTCCAAAAGGGACGAACCTCCCGGTAAGGCTCGCCGCCGCCCGCGCTCTGCACCGCGACCTCTGTGGACGAGAACGTCCCGCTCACCTCGACCGCGCAACCGACCCGTGGGACTTGGCGGACCGGATCGCCTTCGGCATCACAGCCTGGACACCTGATCCCCGAATCGCCCCTTGTCTTAAGCGTTTCCGGCTCGCCCAACAGCCCTTTGACGCCGATTGGCAAATCATCCATGGTGACCTCGCCGGCAACTTTCTTCTGCTGGAGGATATGAGTCCCGCGATCATCGACTTCACACCAAAGTGGTCTCCGCGAGGCTTTGGCGAAGCCGTTCTGGGGGTTGACGTCTTCCTTTGGGAGGGCATTCCTTGGGAGTCGGTTATACGGCTTCTGTCCCCCAAAGAACGTCTCCTCCTTCCGTTGGCCGCTGCGCGGAGGCTTCTGGAGGTGGACACCCGCCACAAGATGCTCGGACTTCCCGATTCAGTATTCGACCAGGTCGTGGAGTACGAAACGCTCGCGAACAATCTTGGCGCTTGATCCGAGTAAAACACGAAGTTAAGTGCCCGACTTCACCGTCAAAGCCCTAGACGAAAGCACCTGGCCTGACTTCGCGCTTCTGGTGGAGAAGCATAACGGAGTCTGGGGTGGCTGTTGGTGCATCGGCTTTCACCAGAAGCCGGGACAAAACAGATCGGAGAAAGAACGCCGAGTCCGAGAGGGGCGCGCCCATGCGGCGCTTGTCTACGACGGGCCAGTCGCTGTCGGCTGGTGTCAGTTTGGACCGACGGACGAGCTTCCGCGGATCAAGCATCGGCGTGAGTACGAGAAGAGTCTCGATCAGCTTCCCGATTGGCGGATCACATGTTTCTTTGTGGACCGCGAGTACCGCGGACGAGGGGTCGCTTCCCTCGCCCTCGCCGGAGCCCTTGAGGAAATCGCCCGTCTCGGGGGTGGGACCGTGGAGAGTTATCCGGAAGACGTGCAGGATCGATCCGTTTCTTCGTCCTTCATTTACAATGCGGCGCTGTCGATGTTCGAGCGCCAGGGCTTTCGAAAGGATCGAAGGCTGGGGAAGAACCACTGGGTGGTGACCAAGACAGTGGAAGCCATTTAACAAGCTCGCGCTTTGTGACACATATCGGAAATCAGTACATTAAGACTGGTATGTGCAGTACATTTTCTGTACCGAACACTGTAATCTCAGCACGATGGATCTTGAGATTCATCAACCTGCCTGAGGTGAAGAGGGTGAAGGATGTGTACCATCGATAGTCCAAACGATATTAGAGTCCTCTATTGCGGTGATCTGGCTCCTGACGACTTCATGTGGAGCGTCGAATGCTCTCTTGAGCAGCTGTTCTTGATGCTGGATCGCCCCCAAGAATGGGTCGACCATTTAGGCAAACTGCCCGATTGGAAGCTTTCCCGAGGCCTGGGGAAGACTCGCTCGCCGGTTCTGACCAACCCGTTTAATATTCAGCTTTCGCGCGGGCGCCCTGAAGCGTTTTGTGAGGGCAAGATCCAGATCGAAGGGATTAGCGAAACCGGGATCGTTCGCGTTATTGCCAATGCGATCAGCCTGAAGGGAGCTACAAAACGGCTGATCTCCCAGATCTCGCTTCCGCCCGGCGAGCCCTTACCGAACGATGAGTTTGAGGCGTTTTGGGCCCTTCTAGCCATCATTCTCAAGCTGGGCGGCACTCAAGTCGACGTGATTCTGAATCCCGACAACGGTACTTGGTTTGGCCATTTGCAGATCTACCATCCGGATTGGGATTCCATTACCGGGCTACGCGCCGCGTGGATCGCGATTTATGTCCTCATGAGAAGCGTCGATCCGAACGGGTACGCGGCGTTTCTGACGGGGCTTGGACCGATCGTGCGAGATCCCTCGGGCAACCTCTTGGCGGGAACAATCTTCACTATCGGCGCATCGCCAGATGCTTCCTTTGGCTATTCGAGTTCGGAAACATCAAAAGACGAAGCGTGCGATGCGCTGTTCGGCATCATTTCGGACACTCCAGACTCCGGAGACCTTCAGAATTCGACGGTGAAGAACTACAAGCCGGATCCGCCACCTCCGCCGACCGCGAACTAGACCAACATGGCCGAGGAAGCGGAGTGAATCTGGTCAAGGGTGTTTGCGAGCAATTTGCAGGGGTCCTTCGCCGCCTCATCGGGGCTTAGGGGGTCGAGCGCAAACTTCACGATGAGCGATGTAATCCGCTCGGCCGCCTTTGCCGAGCGGTGGGAGCCCACAATTCGGAAAAGAGCCTCGGCGGCGGTTGCGCACCGGAGAGCGGCCTCCCCTCGGCCTCGGTGTTCGAGAATCGATGAGAGGCCAAGCGCCACGATCGCGGCTTGGCTGCATCGATTACCTTCGATGGCATCGGTGGCCACGGTCAAATAGGCAGTTTCGGCGCGCGACTCTTCTCCCATTTCTCGCCAGAAATGGCCGAGTTGGGTTCGGACGTAGAGCAGGGCATCTTTATCCGATGCGCGGGTTTCAATCTCTTCGGCCCGCATAGCCGCCTGCCGGGCTCGATCGTTTCGACCGGCGGCAAGTTCGATCGTTGCTTCAATGACGGCGGCGGTGGCCTCCAAGTCCGGCCGGTTAAGGCTTTCCAAAGTCACTAAGGCGCTCTGCAGTAACGCCGACGCTCTAGAGAGTTCGCCGATGTTCCGTGCCTCGATCGCGAGGTCCAGTTTCGAGTCCACTAGGCCGGCGAGGTCATTCGTTTCCTCACATAGTGCGGCCCGCCGTTCCCAGGCGGTCTGGCATCCAGCGAAGTCTCCTTTCCGTCCGGCGAGGGCGCCATTCAGTCCGAGGAGGGAGGAACAGAGACGCTTGTTGCCCAACCGATCGGCCGCTTGAAAGCCGGAGGAGGAGAATCGGGCAAAGTCGCTCTCCATGCCGGCTTCCATTAATGGACGGCAAAGAGACTCCGCGAGGGAGGCCACGGTCCCCAGATCGTCGTGGTCGGCGGCAAAAGTCAGGGCCGCCCGGAAGTTTCCCATTTCGGTTCGCACGATCGCGGCTCCCTCCTTCCAGCGACCCTCGCTGAAGTTCTGGGCGGCCGATCGGGCGAGGGCAGAGAAATGGCCAACGTATCGTTGCCTGACATCCCTAAGCTCGGGCGCTTCCCTTTCGTTACCAAGGGTCGCCGAAAGGTAGTCGCGTACCGGGTTCATTACTTTGAACCTTGGGCGTCCCTCTTGGACCGTGCGGCGAATGGCCGAGCCATCGACGAGACGTTCAATCCCATCCAGCAGACGGAATTGATCGCCGGGGAAAATTTCGATGACGGAGTGCCAATCGAAGCTGCCGTCGAAAATACTAAGCTGCCAGAGCAACTCCCGATCCGGCGTCGGTAGGACACTCAATGAACGCTCGATCGCGGTGCCGACAGCCGAGTTGATGCCTCCCAGCGCGCGAACGGGGCTTTGAACCAGGAGATCTCGGAGCTCGACCACGCCGGTAATCCGAGATCGTCCCGCCGCCACGGCGATCGCGAGCGGCACGCCATCGAGGAGCGTGCATAGCTCGGTGACGGAAAGCCGTTCGGGTGGGCTGAGGACTGGTAGATCGATCCCAGCCAGGTTAGCGAAGAGTAGCTCCGCTGGAGAACCTGGGAAACCGGTGTCCAGTGGTCCGGCTTCCACTTGGCAAAGCCCCGGAAGAACGGCGCGGCTGGTGACCAAGACGGTGGCTTCGGTATTTCGGACAATCTCTTCGACCATCCGCTTGCCACCCACAAGGGCTAAAGATTCAAAACCGTCGAGCACGATCAAGGGAAGAAGTCTCCGAAGTCGCTCAAACACCGCATTCGAAGAGAGTTCTCGCCCGGAAGTTACGATGGTGGCCAACGATTCCCAAGCCTGTTCGACGCGCTCAAGGCTGGAACAGTCTACGAACCACACGCCATCGGGGCGGAACGGAAGCGACCGGGCCGCGGCCACGCGGGCCAGATGACTCTTCCCCACTCCGACCGGCCCAACCAGTCCAACGACGCGATTGGTTCGCAGCAAATCCTCGAGTTGAGTCAGGAGTTCATCTCGACCGATGATAGGCTCCGGTTGGCCGCCGGACGCCAGGTTGTGGGGTGCCCCGGATCGATCCGATGCCTGCGGTATTGCGAGGGCAAACGGCTCGCCACACCAAAGCGTTGGTAACATCTCCGATCCTGCCGGGCCTCCAATTGCGAGACGGGCTTCGGCCAAGGCGCGGTCGAGAGGTGTTCCATCGGCGAGCGCGCCGTAAAGGGCGCGTGAGAAGGTCGGGAGACTGACGTCACGAGCGGCAAACTGCATGCCCACGACCGCCGAAAATCCTAACTGCCAGAACTCTGATGCTGCGGAATGAGGTTGGCCGTCTGTTTCGCAAGCGGCGAGGACGGCGACTTTGCACCCCGCATCCAGAAGCCATGCCCCAATCTCGCTGGCCCGGGACAGGGCAGCCCCCCCACTCTTCAGGCACATGACGAGGTGAGGTCCATTGAGATTGGATTCCGCATGACCCGAGAAGTGGAAGATGTCCGGTCGAAACTCCGCGATCGCCTCTCGGAGGCTTTCGGACGATGGGTTTACAAGCCGTTTGGCTTGAATCGATTTGCCCCGAGCGGTTGCGGACTCAATAGCGCGGGCCTCCGATTCAAGCCAAGCCAGGCGGCGATAGCGAGGCGAATTGGGATCGGACGTGACGATGAGAAGCTTGGCTTCGGCTCGCTCCCACTCACTCGTTTGAGTTAGATGCAGTCCCCCTTGACGGACGATCGCAAGGTCTGGTTGAAGGGCGAAGGGGCCGTCGATAGGGTCGGCGGGCGACTCCGCGGCGATACAGAGGGCTTCCCACGGTACTTGAGCAAGGGTTTCCGTTGGTCCTCGCAGAATGAGGCGCGTCGGTGAATTCGCCAATCGGGCCGCTCGAATTTCCGATTGTAAGTATCGCCTCAAGGGAATCGGTAGCAGGGCGAGGGCGAGATCGGATCCAATGGAGGCCAATTCATGCCGACTGCGTTCTTCGGAAGCCCGCCAGATTGTCCATCGCTCCTTCGCGGATCGAATCGCCTCCGGTCGAAGATCGACCGGAGGGTTGCCGTCCCAACTAACAGTCGTGTTGGTGAATTCGAGGCATATCTCGGTTTCCGGAGACGCTTGCACTCACTCGCTCCGCGTGTCGACAAGCCGGCCCTTGAGGAGGGAACCAAACGGGAGGGGGCCATCGGCAAGCCCAAATACTTCGACGCGAAGGGGCTGCCCTTGAGCAATTTCGGCGACATTCCATTGGCCAAGAACCACTTCGCGGCGGCCGTTTGGGACGGACACGATCAACCTTTTTCCAAGGAACTCTTCGCGCGGAATGGAGAGGAAGAGGGCAAGCTCGCCGTTCACGATTTCCGCCGGTCGAAGCAGCGGCACGAGGATGGTTCGGCCGTCACCGCAGTCCACCGAAAGGGCCCCTGGCGACTCAGGCGAAGGGGACTGCCCTTCAACCTTCACCCGGAACAGGCCGTTCGGAAGGGGGCCTTCCGGAAATCCCGCCATATTGCCGAACCCTGCCGCGCGGAAAATCCAACGTCCCTCTTCGAATTTTGATTCCGCGACCGGGAACCCACCTCCCAGCGGATCGGCAACTTCAAGGACCGCCCGGTGTCCCTTGGTGATGTTGCCCTCAAGGAGTGGGGCGGCAAATGCCTCAAGGTCACCGGCCGGCGTCACGGACGCGAACAGGTGACCTGCGCCGATTTCTCCGCGTTCTTCCGCGAACCGTGGCGAGGAAAGGGCGAGCCGAGCCTCATTCGCGGCCGACATAAAGAAGGCACGGATCTGGGCAAAAACCGGCTCTGGCGAGCGTACGATCTGGTCCCAATCTCGAGCCGTGACAAGTGTGAGATTTGTAAGGGCGGTGCGGGCGGTTTTGAGGAAAGCCCCTTCCCTATTCCGGGCACTCCACGAGCCGAACGGCGTGACTTCAAGAAGCGCCAATTCGCCGCCGATGTCTAGTAGCCGCCGCCTTCCGGCGACGGATAAGGTGAGTCGATGTGAGACCCGCTCTTTTTCTCGGTCGGAGAGATTTCCGAGCAACAGATCCGTTAGCTCTTCATCGGTCACGGGGACGTTCTCGGGTTCCGAGAGCAGAAATCCGTCCAGCAGTTCGACGGCGCCGAGAGATAGGTCGTGGAGCGGATCGAGGTTCATAGCGAGGCCTCCGAGGCTACAAACGAAGCCATTTGGGCCCACAAGCGGCCGTTTCCGATCCAACTGTTAAGCGTCGTCTGCTTAAGTTCAACGCTCAACGGCGAGGCCGCGGGTACCGTTCGTTCCAAGATTTGCCGGTGAGGCAGTTGGGCACGAACGTGATATTCGAAAACGAGTCGGCGCCATAAACCCGGAGGGCGAAGTCCTTCGTCCAAACAGGATCCGAGGAGCTCGGCGGCGGTCGAACCGATTTGGGCGAAGGGGAAAAATGTGGCCGCTTTCCGGATGACCTGATCGATCTCGACATCGGTCTGGTGTACCGGGAGTAGCCGGCGAATCTCATCCGCCGGCATGCCGTACCGTACGTACAACACAACCACCACGGCTTCCCAAGCACTCCAGGACCCAACGGATTCCCCTTCACCACGCAGGCCTCGCCGGAGTAAGTCTTCGAGGGCAGAAGAGGACGGCGGATTCTCGGGGCACAGGACGTAGCCGGCAAGCTCGGCGTTATCCCACATCAGCGCGCGGCAAACGGCGTAACGGGCGATCAGAGTGTCTTGGACGATCTCCTGGACCCGATCTTCATCTAGGCCGAGCATGGCTGCGGCAGCCTTCGGTTCCAATCCTTCCGTCAGGCAGAGCTGAACCGCGAGAACGGCAGTTGAACTTCGCGGAAGGCAGCCCAGCCAAAGACGGTCGGCGGCGGCGAAAACCTGCTCCCTTTCCAGGAGAGCCTCGACCAACGTGTCGACGAAGGGCAGATCGTCCGGCGAAAGGTCCAGATCTTCGATCGGAGAGATTTGGACTTTCGAACGTCGCCGGGTCTGATCGATGGCCAGATTCTTTATCGAACGAAAGGAGAGGGCCCAAAAGGCACCGACACTCATTTCCGCGAGGCTGGATCGCCGCTCCCAAAGCCGACTCGACACGGTCTGGACCGCATCTTCGGCGTCCTCTTCGGACAGTCCAAACTTCAGGGCGACCCTGAATAGACGGTCACGCATGAGTGTCCACAGACGAAGGAACGACCGCTCGGCGTCGGGTTCGCTCGCGAGCAGAATCAGGTCGCGTGCCTGGCATGGATCATCGGGGAGCAGGGCCATAGACGTGGACATCCAACGGGATGCCTTCCCTATCTTGTTCTATCTTATCACGACTTTGGTACCGTTTTTTGAAACGTTTTACATAGGCTTTCCAGAATAGGTCCGGAAAGGGCGCCCTCGATAAATCTGAAAATTGTCGGACGTCGCGTGAGATCGGTTGCCCTCCGTTCGTCCCCATGAACAGCGACATCTACCGCGGGGTGCCGTTGGCGGCCTGAAGCGTTTTTGAGGCCTGCCTTCCAGCGAACAAGGATCGGCACCCATGCGACTTTCTTCCGAAAACCTCGACCTCGATTTTCAAGCTACCGACTCGGTCAATTACCAAGGATCGGTCATCGTGTTCGCTCGGGAGACGACTCCAAAGCGTTTGGAAGTTACGCCTGACGATCTGCTTGAGAGCGACATCCAGTTCAACGTCCTCGCGATGAGCCCGGAGGCGGAAGGTAAGGCCACCGACTGGACGGGATTCGAATCGCTTTATTTTCCCAACGAGATTCGCCCGGCGGGAATGGAGATCATTAACGTTCCCAGCCACTTCGCACCGGATAAACC
>FTBF01000255.1_pt1 | contig 14761 bp, 11 predicted proteins | sample 1639301 | NCBI WGS metagenome assembly FTBF01 (sample SAMEA3914864, study PRJEB12502) | metagenome | biome: forest; material: soil | place: USA | collected 2012-03-12 | depth 0.3 m
GAGCGCCCCGTCGCTCCCGCCACTGCACTCGTCGTTCCCCGCTTTGATCGCCATCGCGCTTGCCTCGGCTAGATCTTTCACCACGTGGTGGCCGTAGAGGATGTCGCCCACCGAGTCCACGTCGCTGACTACCGCTCCGTCGAAACCCCACTCGTTCCGCAAAAGCGTCGTAAGAAGCCAGGGATTTCCCGTGGCGGGAACGCCATTGAATCCGCTGTAGGCGCTCATCACGCTTGCGGCTTTGCCTTCGCGGACACACGCTTCAAAAGCAGGGAGGTACGTCTCGCGAAGCTCTTTCTCCGATACCTTAGCATCGAATCCATGGCGAAGCGGCTCGGGACCGCTGTGGACGGCGAAGTGTTTGGGCGTGGAAACCGCCCGCAAATAGTTTGGGTCGTCCCCTTGGATGCCTTTGACGAAAGCTACGCCCATACGGCTCGTGAGGAATGGGTCCTCCCCATAAGTCTCTTGCCCGCGTCCCCACCGCGGGTCGCGGAAGATGTTCACGTTGGGCGACCAGAGGGTGATCCCTTTGAAGATGGAACGGTCGTCCCGTGCGAGCGCGGTGGCGTACTTCGCCCGCGCCTCGATACTGATGACCGTGGAAACGGAGTGCATAAGCTCGGGATCCCAAGTCGCAGCGAGACCAATCGCTTGAGGGAAAACGGTTGCGACCCCTTCGTTGGCAATACCGTGGAGCGCTTCGCTCCAGTAGTGATACTTAGGAACTCCGAGCCGCGGGATGGCGGGCGCCTCCATCATGCATTGGGCGATCTTCTCGTCGACCGTCATGCGTGAGACGAGATCTGTGGCTCGGGTAACCGCGGAAAGGTGGGGATCCTTATACGGCTCCGTTTGGAAGAGGGTAAGCGCGAGAATCGGGAGAAGCGTCATCGTTTTCCTCAGGGAAGGGGCGTTTCGAAGGCAACGCAGAAGTTGGGTTGCGCAGTGTGCGTGGTGAAACCGACAAACGGGTCGGAGTCGCGGAGCAGGCCCCAATGGGGGCTCGCGTTAAACGGTGGTTTCTGTAGGGTCGGCTCGCCGAAGGTGGCGTAGCCGAGCCGCGCGCCCGGCCCAGGCTCGGCGGCTAGTTCGAGCACGACCGAATCGGCACCGCGAATCGTGGCGGAACGGATCTCGATTCGTTTTCCGTCGGCGTTCGTTACCTCGAAACCCCGGCCTTTCGACCACTCGGACGAGGACGGATGCGGCTCGCCCAACGTCGTATCCCAAACCAAAGGACCCGTTGGAACATGGAACCGGATCGTCACCGAAGCCCCTTTTCGGGAAATGTGCTCGGGCTCGAGCGGACGCCACCGGTGTCCACGAACAACCCGCTCGAAGTACACCTGGCCGTATTTTTCGCCAAGCAGTTGGTAGCCTAGCGCGCTGAGGTGAAGAGCGTCGGGTCCGTAAGGATACTGATACTTCGGTCCCGAGCAGACGATGTTCTCCGGATGGTCAACGCCCACTTTCCACTGCGCGATTGTCGAGGGTGAGCGGTCTCCCAGTCGGTTGTGTTGAGAGACAATCATTGTCACGTCCGAGTTCTGTCCGGAGATTGATTTCAGGTCCGCGTTATAGTCGGACCAGAGGCGGAACAACTCCTCCTCGTAGTTCGCGTTCCCGGTATCGGTTTCACCGTGGGTCATGAAGATCGCGCCCCCTCCGAAACTCTTTCCCGCCGTTCGCGCGAGCCGGGCGATGGCTTTCGTTTGCACCAGGGAAGCCTCATACGCACGCCCCGTCACACCTTCGTGAATCGACTCCTTTCGGATGCGGACCATTCCCTGTCCGGCCTCCCCCACCTCCATGTGAACCGTGACGTAGTCTCGCTTCAGTTCCTGTTTTGAGAGATGGCTGACCTCGTTCGCCGCGCTGGTGTGGTAGGTCGTACCGTCAATGTTCTGCGGCCACGAGCTTGGATAGCCGGCGGATCGGCGTCCCACTGGCTCAATCAGCGGTTCCAAGGCAACTTTGGGATCGTCCGGGTTGACGGGCCAATGGAGATTGCCCGAAGAAACCTTCAGGTTTCCAAAAGGCTGCTCACCCGGCTGAACTGGCAAGCCGCCGCCACCGACGGAAAGACTTTGTCCCGCTCCCACGACGATGTTCCAATCCCAACTGGAAGGCGTACCCATCGCTCCCGCCAACATGACCGCGATTAGGGCCCCGATCAACGTAACGCTCCTGGTCGGAGGAGAAGCGGGGCGAATTCGTAGAGGAAACGCGAGATGTTCATGGCGGCGGTGCCTTTGCGTTGGGCCTTCGATCGCCCACTTTGGCCACTATACACGAGATTCTCCCCGAATACTATTTATCCGTAAATGATCTTCCTGTGGGGAAATCTGGGTTCGATATTGAGAACACGAGTACGGGTTATAGGTTTTGATAACGTCAACAAGGGTAAAAATTGATTTACCGTGATATAAAGAGGAGGGCCGCAGAATCGAGCCCGCAAGATTAGCGGCGGCATGGTTGCCGCCGCACGAAGAAAATGGGTTCTTTGCACATCGCTCTCGTTAGCGCGGGGCTTCTCGCAGGCGCCGCTTTTGCCGCCAGGCCGGACATGGCTCGACGATTCCGATCGAGTTCGTCCGCGGAGCTCGGCCTTCGCGACCTCGCTCAGCGACGGCGGCTTAATCTCGGTGCCGCCGTCCCAGTCCGTTGCCTTCGCGAAGACGTTGACGGGGGTCGCTATACGGCGACCGCGTCGCGCGAGTTCAATATGCTCGAGCTAGAGAATGAGCTCAAACCGCCGTCCATCTGGGCGGGACCCCACGAGTATCGGTTTGGCGATGTCGATTTCGTGGTGGGCGAACCCGGGAAGAAAGGCTGGGCGCAGGAGCACAAGATGAAGCTGCGGGGCCACGTGCTCGTCTATGCCCGGGACGATGGATACACGCTACCTCAGTGGTTGAGGGCCTCGGAAAAGGAGCTAAGTAAAGAGCAGGCGTCGGATCTACTCCACGATTACGTCCGCACCGTTGCCGGACGTTATCGGGGAAAAATTGCGATGTGGGACGTCGCGAACGAGGCGATCGACGACCGGCCGAACAGCAATCCTTTCAATCTGCGCGACAGCTTCTGGTTCCGTAAGCTTGGCCCCGAGTTTCTCGTTCTCGCCTTTAAATGGGCGCATGAGGCTGACCCGAAGGCCGAGCTGTATTACAACGAATACGGTGTTGAGGCAGGCGGCCCGAAGGCTCAGCACATGCTCGAACTCGCGGAGTGGCTAAAACGGCAAGGCGCGCCTATTACTGGTCTTGGCCTGCAGTACCACATTGACTGCCACACGAAAGTCGTTGAGGGGGATAGTCGCTATCGGCTTCTCGAACAGATTCGTAAGCTTCGCCTTGCGTTCATGATCACCGAGCTCGACGTCGCCGTGCCGGTAAAGCCCTTGCCGGCAGGAGATCCTGATCGGGGCCTCCTGCCTAAGGATCCGGCCGACCTTGATCTTCAAGCACAGGTCTACGCCGCGGTGTTCCGCATGGCCCTAGCCGCTAAGAATTGCCACGGTATTCAACTCTGGGGATTCAGCGACCGCTACTCCTGGATCCCGGGTTTCAGCCGCGGGCGCGACGGCTTGGCCCTCCTCTTCGACACGAACTATCGACCGAAGGCTTCCTACGCGGCCGTCGCTTCCGCTCTCGGCCGCAAATAACACCCCTTCCATACGAATTTAGAGAAAGTCAATGAAGTCAAATCCCACAATTCTCGTATTGCTCGCTTCCGCGATATCGACCCTTGCGAACGCGCAGAACGACAAGATGACCCCCATCGCCATCCCAAATCAGCCGGACGCGATCATCCTCGGCACCGGCAAACTTCCTGAGGCCACCGCGGAAGAAGCTTGGCATTCGCAGTATGGGAGCATGTTTGCCCGGAACGTGAGCATCGCCACACTCACCCCGTTCCTCCCGGAAAAAGGCAAGGCGACGGGAGCAGCGGTGATCGTCGCTCCGGGCGGAGGCTTCCGGACGCTCTCCATGGAGAACGAGGGTTGGAATGTGGCGAAAGCCCTCGCGAAGCATGGGGTGGCGGCCTTTGTTCTGAAGTACCGCCTGAATCCTACTCCGGCTGATCTGGCCGCTTTCGCGGCACCTGTGCCTCGGACTTCCGTATCTGCACCGGCGCGTCCCGCCGCTTCGCAAGATCCCTCACTGGCACTAGCGCCTCAGATCGCGGATGCAGTTGCGGCGTTCAAACTCGTTCGCTCACGCGCCAAAGAGTGGAACGTCGATCCATCCAAGGTGGGGATGGTCGGCTTCTCTGCGGGTGCGATGCTGACAATGGCGACCGCGCTCTACGGCAAAGAGGCCGAGCCCGCCTTCATCGGCAATATCTACGGTCCGCTCAATGCCGTGGCCGTGCCCGCCGAAGCTCCGCCATTGTTTATTGCCCTCGCCGCGGACGACCCGTTCTTTGGAAACGCCGGCTTCGGTCTGATCGATAGCTGGAAACGGGCCAAGCGTCCGGTTGAGTTCCACCTTTACGAACAAGGAGGCCACGGCTTTGGGATGTACCCGAAGGAGACGACGAGCACCGGTTGGTTCGAGTCCTTCGCCTCTTGGCTGCGCATGCGCGGCTACATCAAGAACTAGAGACCTCGTTCGAAAATGACGGGCGGGGGTTCCTCCGCCCGCCCTTTATGTCTTCTGCGTTGTGGCTCTGTTACCTGTTAGTCATGGGACTGAAGGCCTGCGGGGTGCGGCAATCGCTTTCACTTGTAAAGTCGAGCTCTTAAGTCCATCGGACTTCGCCGTCAGGGTGATCTCCCCGAACTGTCCGGTCGATTGAACGATCACTTGGGCGAGCCCGTTGAAAAGCCGCCGCCGCCAGACCCCGTTGACCGCTTGGTCGGGTTCGTGGGAGGCGGGGTCGCCATTCCCGACGCCGAGGATGCGGCCGGGGCCAGAGATCTCGAAGGTAACGAGAGTGTTTGCCGTAGCGACCGCTCGACCCTGTGCATCCGTCGCGGAAACGGTGACCATGGCGAGATCCTCGCCGTCGCCTTTGATCGAAGCTCGCTCGGAGCCCAGGCGCAAACTCTCGGTTTCGCCGGTGGTTTCGACCCGATCCGTGAGGATCTCTTTACCTCCACGATAGCCTCGGGCGACCAGAGTACCGGGAGCATACGGCACCTTCCACTCCAGGTGCCCGAGGCGGGGCATTGGCTTACGACCGAGACTCGACCCGTTCAGGGTGAGCTCCACCTCATCCACGTTCCCGTGGACCCAGACATCGATGGGCTGACCCTCTTTCCCTTTCCAGTTCCAGTGCGGGAACAGATGTATCGAGGGCTCGTCGGACCACCACGCTCGGTAGTAGTAGAAGTTATCCTTGGGGAATCCGCACAGGTCGAGGATGCCGAACTGCGAAGCGATGCTTGGCCATCCGAAAGGTGTCGGCTCCCCTCGGTAGTCAAAACCCGTCCACTGAAACTGCCCCGCAATGAAAGGCCGAGCCGCGAAGTGGTTTACCGATCGGTGCGCGGTGCTGGCCCAGTCCGGTTCGTTCACGTCGTAGGCCGAAAGCCAGCCGCTCGGGCGGTCCGAGACGTAGACGCCGCGGGTTGAGAGGGTCGAGCCGTCCTCGGTTGAGACGGAAGGCTTGTTCGGAAACTTCTTATGGTAGTCGTCAGTGTTACCGTGCGTAAAGTAGTTGAAGCCCATCACATCGATCGTCGTGGAGGAGCCTCCGCCCCAGCCACCGCTGATCGCAACCGTCGTGGGCCTAGTGGGGTCAAGGGATTTCGCGACCGCCTGCATCGTGCGGGTCACCCGCGCCCCTTTGTCATTGCCCTCGATCGACCATTCCTCGTTGCCGATAGACCAGATCACGACCGATGGATGGTTCCGATCGCGCGTGATCAGCCTCCGAAGGCTCTCTAGCTGCTGCGGGTTGATTCCCGTCTCACGATTCTCGTCCATCACGAGAATGCCGAGTCGGTCGCACGCGTCGAGAAGCGACGGCTTGGGGGCATTGTGGCTTGTTCGAAGCGCGTTGACCCCCATTTTCTTCAATTGCTTCAGACGCCATTCGTCCAGAGCATCGGGCACGGCAACCCCAACGCCCGCGTGGTCCTGGTGGTCGCAAACCCCCTTGAGCTGGACCCGCTTGCCGTTTAGAAAGAACCCCTTGTTCGCATCCCAGCGGATCGTTCGGACGCCGAACGGGGTTTCGTACCGGTCGATTTCCTGCCCGCCCTGACGGACCGTCGTCACGAGCTTGTAGAGCATGGGAGTCTCGACCGACCAGAGGCGAGCGTTGGCAATGCTTAGCGAAGTCGGCGTGTCGACCTGGCCACCCGGGACGACGGATATCGTCTTTGACGCCGCCTTAGCGACCGGCCGCCCCTCCGGGTCCATGATGACCTGGCCGATCTCAAACCGTGCGGGGGCGTCCGCATCGTTTTGCACCGTCGTTCGAATGCTGACACTCGCTCCGCGCCCACTCACGCCGGTGGTCACGAAGGTTCCGCTTCGCGCAACGTGGACCGGGGCGGTTTTCGTGAGCCAGACGTGGCGATAGATGCCGGCGCCCTCGTAAAACCATCCTTCTTCCAGACTGGCGTCAACCCTCACCGCGACCGTGTTGCGGCCACCGTAGTTCAGATAGTCCGAGACGTCATAGCCGAACGAGTTGTAACCACTCGAAGCGCGGCCCAGATAGAACCCGTTGACCCAGACTTGAGAGTCACGGAAAACGCCATCGAAATCGAGCGCGACCCGACGGCCCTTATCGGCGGCTGGAATATCGAAGCTCTTTCGATACCAGCCAACGCTGTTCTCCGGAAAGTTCTTGCCGATCGCCTTTGAGCCATGGCTATTGCTGCCGCGCGCGTCGAAGGGTAACTCGACCGCCCAGTCGTGGGGTAGGTCAAGGGTCCGCCACTTGGAGTCGTCGAACTGGTCGCGGGCCGCGCCCTGAGCCGTGCCCGCCTTGGCTAAATAGGAAAACGTAGTTCCCGCCGGCGCGGGATCGAAGTCCCGAAAAGGATCGGTCGCGTGACCAAAGGCGAACTTCCAGTCCTTGTCCATCAAGAGGTGCTCTCGAACTGGGGCGGCGGACTGGGCGGCGAGGATGCTGAGAGCGAAATGAGCGAGGGTGATCAACGATTCTTGTATGGTCGGTTCGAACGAGCGAACCGGAGGTCTTTGCGTGGGAAAACGCGGTTGGAAATCCTGGCTGGAGAACTTAGACTATGTCAAGGTCGCGGCCTTGCTGGTTTTCATCGACCGCTCGAACCTTGAGTTTTAGACGCCGCAGCAGAGAGGAGCGGCGCAATTTGAGCCGGACGAGCCGGGACGAAGGCTAAGGGCGTTTAGGGGCATCCTTGGGCTTGCCCGCATTGGCCTTCATCTTTTCGAGGACCCCAGGAGGGATCGGCTTACCTTTGAAATCTTGCTCCTCCTGCTTGCTCATGGTGGCCTCGGAGGAACCACAGCCGACGAGAAGAACGGACAATGCTGTCAGGGCGAGAATGGTTTTCTTCATGGTGTGGGGCGGCCGGGCAGCTACGGCTGCCCGGCCATTGCGCCTAGCGCAGTCCGTCCCAGAGGTTCTTATCCCTCTGGTTGAAGGCGTCGGGATTGGTCTGGGGGGGCGACATCGACTTCGCGTGGCCGTCGGTGAAAGCGAAATTGGCCCGGCCTGCGTTGGCGACGCTCACGCCGCCGTTCGCACCGTTCGGATAGGCGGACACCGCCTTATTCGGGTTCGTGCCGTCGGGAATACGCCCGGCTTCGCCGCCGTCGTAATCACGCCAGCAGAAAAAGCTGCCGGTGAAGGCCGACGAATTGCCTAGGCGATTAAGCTTTTGCTGGTCCGAATTGAAGCGGTCGGTCATCAGAATGGTGGCGGCCACGTTGGTCATCTGCGTCTGGCTGAGGGTCGTGGTTACGCCTGCCCAGCCGAGGTGCATGGGCGCGATGGGGCCGGAGGTCTTGGGCGGCCACGAGGTCGTGTTGTCCAGGTATGAATTGACGCCGTAGGAGATGCCCACGCCAGCCCAGGTCGGTTCGGCGTAACCGGTGTCTTTGAGATTGCCGGTCCCGTCGAGCGGGCTGCGGAAGATCGCGAACGACTTGGTGTATGGCTGGACGGTCGTCGGCCAGGCGTTCCACCAGGAATCATAGAACGCCATCGGGAAATAGTCGTCCGAGTCGCCCGAGTAGATCAGGAACGCGACGGCGTTTTGCTTCAGGTTGGAGAGATCCGCCGTGCTCTTCGCCGCGGCCTTCGCTTGGGCGAAGACAGGGAAGAGGATGGCGGCGAGGATCGCGATAATGGCGATCACGACGAGGAGCTCGATGAGGGTGAAGGCTTTCGTTGCTTTCATGATAATTCCTGCGCTGGAAGATGGAAGTCGATTCGGGCGATATGCAATTCGCACTCGTCAAAAAAGGGATGGGTCGCACTCCGCAGTATATAAACCGCCCTTGGCAGGCTCGGCCGTTTTGAACCTAAGCGGCCCGGCCCCGACGTGATCTTCTTCGGACGGACGTGACAACGAATGGCCTCTTTACGCGTGCGGCGGCGATGGACGCTGAACGCAAATGCCAGTCTGGGCAGTCTCGCCGCCAGGGCCTCCGAAAGCGGTAAGGCTTAGACCTTTTTAGGCTTGGAGTTCTGTCGACCTGCTAGCGGGATGGCCCTCTCGCCGTAGTCTAGGATCGTTATCCTCGCCGCCTTTGCGGTCCAATGTAGTGCTACTCGTTGTAGAACTTGCCCGAACAGCCGTCTCGGCGATGAAGAACCGCCGAGAGGGTTAGTTGGTGATCGATAGTTACTCGGACCGGGCGATATGTTGAGGCAAACAGTTTGCACTGGACCTGAGTGATGAAGTAGCTTTGATTGCTTTGGAGAACAATACAAAAGAGGACTACCTCTCAACAATTAAGGAGGGTGCCGGCTTAGTTGCGATCGTGGTGGGCTGTATTTATGGCCTTGGGTACTTAACTCGGTCGTCAGCACTAAGCAGTTTGGGCGTCGGGGATATCTCCGTATCACGTGAGTCGGCGATCATGATCGGCTCCGTTCTCGCCACCATGGCCGGCGCAAACTTCTTAGCCGTCCGGTTCGCAGTAACTTACTGGAAAAGCAAGCAACCCTATTACTTAGGGATTAGTATTTGTTTCGTATTTCTATGCATTATGGAGGCTTTGTTCGTAGAGCTTGGTGCTAGAGGGGGCCGACCCTTCTTGTTGTACGGACTGACCGCCGGCGCAGGTTGGCTCTCGGCTAGTCACCCGTCGGTTAATTTGGGTGGGAGGAGGCTTGGGTCGAACCTTGATGCAGGCACCCTTGTCGTGGCGGTAATAATGCTCCTTTTCTTTGGGAAGTCTGTCGGCGCATTTTGCCTCGATGACATTGATTCCACTTACGGAGGGCTAAACGGCAGGGAGATGACCCTGTTTCGAAAGCCTCCGCTCAAACTCCTTCACGGAAAGTACCTGGCAGAGGACTCTTCCTGGATCGTCGTGTGGGATACCGAAAATAGGGATCACCCCTTGCTTAAGGTCTCGAAATCCGAAGTAACAGCCATTGTTCGAGGTTTCGCGATAGATGGAGACGCCGCGACCAAGCAAAAATCGGTAAAAGGTCCAGAGAAGTGAAGGCCACCAAGAAAGCCACCACACCCACTAGGTGGCCGGCCACAAACAAGAAAAGCCACCTCGAGAGGTGGCTTTTGAACCTGAAAAGGTGGTGGACCGTGTAGGGCTCGAACCTACGACCCGCTGATTAAGAGTCAGCTGCTCTGCCAACTGAGCTAACGATCCAGGCTCAAATATAGTACCCCGTCGTCCGGACCGTGTCAAGCGGGGGCGGGTACCTTTGCTGCGTGATCTTGCCTTGGGCGGAAGAGTGGGCGGAGGGCGCTATTGAGACGATTCGGGCGGTGTATCAGGAGTACCATTTCACCTGGGACCCCGAGGGCTACCATGCGGACCTTTATGACGTTCGTGGACAATACTTGGCCGATGGCCACCGGTTCTGGGTCTACGTAGAGGACGGCCGGGTGCTCGGCACCGCAGCTTTAGAGAAGTACCCGCTTCTCCCCGGAGAGATCGGCCAGGAAGTGGAATTCGAGGGCAAAATCCGTGTGGCCGGGACCGATGGGTCGGTAGAGCGACTCTACGTGCATCCCGACGGCCGCCGACGCGGCATCGCCACGCAACTGATGAACACCGTGGTCGAAGCCGCACGCGCCGAAGGCGTCACTGCCCTCGAGGTCTGGTCGGACAAACGGTTCCTCTCCGCCCACCAACTCTATGCGAAGCTCGGCGCCATCCAAGTGGGCGACCGAATCTGCGACGACCCCGACGTCTCCCCCGAGTGGGGATTGGTTATGCGCCTATAGAGGGACTACTGTCGAATCTCCAGCGGATCGGGAGCGACCATCGGCTCCCCGAGTGAAACCGGCGAAGGCGCCCGGTCGACGATAGTCTCAAGCCGTTCGGACAGGGCTTGGACACGCGATCGGAATTTCCTCCTCTGCGTCCGAATGACCCCTGCCGCCGTGATGATTCCGAGGAGCACCACGGAAAGCGTGAGCAGAAAGGTGATCAGCGGCGAGAAGCTCTTGTGGGCAATGCCGCCGGTCATGGCGGCAGACATCATGACCAAGACAAAAGTCAGGACCACGACCGTCCCCGTGATGCCGCTGGTGCTGCCGAGAAGCCTCATCTGCGTCCGCCCCCGCCGGGCGGTCGCAGTTAGGCTCACCGCGCCGAGGTCGGACCAGTCGGTCCATTCTCGTAAGTTGCCCTCCGTCTTCGGATTCCCGGGCCGGCCGGAGAAGCGTCGAAGTTCGGAGACGACTTCATCCCACGTCTCGTCTGACAACTCGCCATCGACACTCCGCTCGATAAAGATGGCGTCCGGCTTGTCGGAGGGACGGACCTTGGCCGCCGTGTCCAACTCCCGGGCCGCTCGCCCGACATTTGCCGGGTCGATGCCCACCTCTTCGGCAATCCGCTGAAGCTCGGATAGCGTCGTACCTTCGGTACCGCCTGACAAGACACGACCGGACTGCATTTCGGCGGCGGCCCGCAGAACCCGCCCAACCTCTTCGTCGTCGTAGCTACGCTCGGCCATTCACTCTCAAGACGCGTTTTGTCGGTCTGGGGTTGCGGGATCTGGTGGGCATCAAGGGGCCTAAGAGCATCGGCAAGGACGCTCAGAACATGATGGCGGAAGGAAACCTGATGAGGGGTTCCCCCCTCCACGGGAAGCTTCGTCTGCAGAGTTCTGATGGCAAAGATGGCGGTCCGGGGCGCGAGATCTGCGGAAGTGAAACCGTGGTCGGAAAGGATCGCTTCGACGACTCCGGAGCGGGAGAGCGGCCGGAAATCGTAGACGGGAAACCGGGTGAGGACGGTGAGCGGGTCGACAAAGCCGGCTTTTTCGAAGTCGAGCATGCCGGAAAGTCCGAAACCGTCGGCCAGAAAGTTGGCAGGCCGAAAGTCTCCGTTACTAAACATCAGCGGCTCATCCATCTGCGGGACCGCGTCCTGCAACTTGGCTAGGACCGCTTGGATCTCGGGAAGCTTCGTCCACGGCCCCCCGCGTTGGAAGACGTCTTGCAAGTCATCGGCCAGAGTCCGGCGGGGTAGGTCCTTGAGTTCCGATGTTTCGATGGGGACCGATTTGAAGCATCGATAGGCTTCCCGCAAGAGCGTAGAAACTCTTTCGAGGTCCTCCATGGCAAGAAGCGTCTCGCCAGGAAGCATTTCGACGACCATCATTGCGAATAGCTCGGGAGCGCCGGGGTCGCGGGTAGGCGGGCCAAGGAGACGGGGGACGGAGAGTCCCAAACTCATGAGCGCGGGATAAATGGCGGCCTCGCGCTCCACCCCACCGTCGTTTCGTGCAATCCTCAGGGCCACCGAGGTTTCGATGCCTTCGACTCGGAGGTCCACCCGAATGGGGCAGGGGCGCATCTCCTGTAGATGGCGAGCACGGAGGATTTGTACGTCAGAGGGGAATGCCGCCCTGACGAGCGACTCTTGGAACGGGGAGAGGTCGGTTGAGTCAGTCATATGTCGCGACCTCTCCCCACGGTTCTGACCTATTCGATCTTCTTCGTCTTAGTGCCCACCGTGCCGAAGGTGTAGCCGAAGATGTCGATGTTGGCCGAAGTCGGGGTGAAATCGCTCGTTACGTCGAAACTCTTTGTGGCGGAATCCAGGGTCACTTCGGTCGACTTGGTCTTCGTGCCGTCCGTCAATTTCAGCAAGAACCGAAGCCGATAGGGCGATGGCGTGTTGGACTGCGCCACGGTGAGGTGCGTGGTCGTACCAGCTTGGGAGACCGATTGCAGATCAAGCTTAGGCCAGGTGGCGTGGGTGACCCACTGGTCCCAGAACCAACTGAGATCCTGACCGCTCGATTTCTCGAAGTAAGCGCGCAGGTCGGGCCAGGCGGTGTCTTTGCCCCGGCGATCCGCGACGATCGCGCGAAGTCCGGCATTGACCTTGTCCTGCCCAATCTCATGGGCCAGCATCGTCATCGTGTAGGCGCCGCGCATGTATGAGGCGTTGGCGTAAGACCAGGCGATGGGAAGCTCCGAAAGAGGCGGAGAGTTCATCACGTCAAAGGCGTGCTGAAGGGTCTGGTCGGAGTTGTTTTTGAAGAGGATGCTGTCGACGTACTGCGTCAAGCTCTCGTTCCAGGTGTCCTTGACGTAGGCGCACGGAACAAGGCCGCCGAAGTACGTGTGGCCGATCTCGTGCGAGGTGGCCCAGTCGGTAATGCCGGGCACGAGGATGGTGTGGCTGTAGCTCTCAATGCCGTAGAACCGGTCGGCGTCATACACCTCATAGCCGGGAAAAGGGAAGGGGCCTAGAAGGTTCTCGAAGAACTTGACCGCCGCGACGGCGCTTGTCACCGCGCGGGTAGCGCGGGCCTTGTCGAGCGGGGGGAACCCGTAGGAGGCGAAGTGGCGACCGTTGTCGGTGGCCGATGCCGCCATCTCATACTTCCCGCCGATGACCTTGGGGAACGAGATCGGAACGTCGCACTTAAAGGCGAGGCGCTGCTCATTGGGGCCGGCGGGGAAGGCGGCCTTGGCGCTGGGGGCCACGGCTACGCCCTCAGACCGGATCGTCCAGTCCTTCGGGCCGGTTACGGTGGTCTCGCTCAGGAACGGCAAACGGGCAGTACTCGGCACCCACCAGGCGGTGAGATAGCCGGATCGGGCGTCCATCAGATCCTCCTCCCCGCCGCTGTTCTTTCCGTCGAGGAGTTTCCCGGAGTAAGCGAAGTGAGCGGTTTTGGTCCGGCTGTGAGTCCACGGAATGAGCAGGCTGCCCACCCGAACTAGGTCTCCCGGCTTGGGGTTCACAATGATGCCGCCCGACGCGTTGACGATGGTTCGCGGCTTGCCATCCACGGTGACCTTGCTCAGAGTGAAGGTGTCCTGGAGCCGCCAGACGTCCGCCCGTGCGGGGCCTTTACCTTCGAAGTCGAGATCGGTGACGACGTCCACAAACTGGTCGGCCGGGATAAGGTGGACCTCGTTGCGGGCGTTCTTGAGGCGATTGTCTCCCTCTTCTGTCTCCAGAATTTCCGGGCCGAGGCGCAAACCGTCCGGCGTCGAAATAACGGGGTAGATCGGATCGTGGTCCATCTCCACGGGTTGCCGCTTATGAAAGATCAGCCAATAGGCGCCCGTCTTCTCCCAACCGGGGGGCGCAGGAAGAACGTCGACGGCAAACGTCTTGAGCCCTCCGTGGTAGCCGCTCCGCTGGTCGATCATCTCCATGAGATACCGACCGTTCTCCGGCTTCGCGAACATCGCCAACACGCCCGACCGATCCCCGGCCGTTACAACCCGTCTCGTCTCCAGGAGCAAAGGCTCCGGGACGGCCATGGCAGGAGCTTGAGGGAGGAAGGGCAACACCGGGATGGGTTTACCACTTTAAGGGAAAAGGGAAAAGGGAAAAGGGAAAAGGGAAAAGGGAAAAGGGAGCGTATTCTCCTTGTCGTTACGGAAAATGATTTATTGCTATAGACGTTAATCAAAAAATGAATCTAAATATCTCTGATCACCGGGATTTCACCGAGAAAACCCGGTGAAAACGGGCCCGCGAGGCAAAAGGAAATCAAGCAGTTAATCACTCTTCCCTCGTCATCACAGAAATTCTATGATCGGCCAGGCAAGACGATGGGTCTGGCGTTGGTTAGGAGATTGGTAGCCGTGGCCTTCAGATCGTCAAGAGTTAATCCCACCATCGCGCTCATCAAGCGGTTGGCGTCCCAGCGGCGGGCAGATTTGGCGTACCAATAGGCGTCCAGTAGCGCCCGGTCCTCTTCGCTGGTGCCGGGAGGGCCGTTAGAGAGCCAAAGGGGTCCGAGCGGGAGACCGTCGAACAGGGTGACGCGGGCCATAGTGAGGGCACGCTCCCGGTCGCCTTCGCTCCAATTGGGAACCGCTTTGAGAAGGGCGGCGCGGAGATCCTCGGCCTTTCCGGACTGATCGTCCGCGGGCGCGGTCGCGGCAACGAGCCGGGGAACCAGACCAGCTGGATCGGGCCAAAGAATGGCCTCTTGGCGATAGCTCCAGCCTTCAACCTGGCGAACGTCTCGAAACAGTGAGCCACCTTTCCCGACGCCAAGGGCGATCAGCGCCAGCCAAGTCTTCGGCAACTCGACGTCGGCTAACGGAATAGCCCTCCCGCGAAGCTCCACCGTAGTCACCCCGCTCGGGTTGTCCTTAGGCTCGGGTGTGGGGGAGATGTCGGGGTAGTGC
>FTBF01000025.1_pt1 | contig 14657 bp, 18 predicted proteins | sample 1639301 | NCBI WGS metagenome assembly FTBF01 (sample SAMEA3914864, study PRJEB12502) | metagenome | biome: forest; material: soil | place: USA | collected 2012-03-12 | depth 0.3 m
GCCCCCCCCTGATAAGGCGGCCACAACCGGTTCCGATAAGTATCGACCCCCAACGTGTCCCAAGCCACAAAGATCCCCCGCGGCGACTCTTCCGTCCAGATCCGGGCCAGCATGCTGAAAAACCCCACGATCGCATTAATTGGCCGATCCCCTTCCCCCCTCACCGTCTTAGGCGTGGAATGGTAAGCCCGATGAGCGAGATTGTCCCCATCGACGATCAAAAGCGGCTTAGCCTGCACGCCCATGATCTTGGCAGAAGGCCCTCCGCTATTTAAGGTTCGGATACCATTTTTTAACGTAGCTCAAAGCCCATTCCGGCTTCTTGTCCGTATGACAAAGGTTGCAACTATTCGGGTCGCTCTTCCCGATCGACACCGAAGGCGAGACGAAGTTGAACGTATGGTCCCGCGATTCCGCCCCAACCGAGTTCTCCCCCGTCTTCGGCATGTGGCAGTTGATGCACTGGCTCCCCGTGCTCGTAACCCCGTGATGCGTATGATCCGACAGAACCGCGTAGTTCGGCCCCACCGTCTTCCCCGGACCGTGGCAGTTGAGACATAGCGCGTTGGTGGACGCCGATTTCAAAGTCATCGACACATTCCGCGAACCATGCGCGTCGTGACAACTCGAGCACTGAATCCCGTTGTGAAACATGACGCTATGACTAAAGGTGTTCCCCTGCACCCGGTTCTTATGCGCCGTGCCGTCGCTCCAAAACAGCGGAGTCTCCTTCCCCGGCTCCGGCTCGAACCCATGCCAAAAATCGGAAAGCTTCTTGCCCGGCTGGTATCCCACCGCCCAGGCATACGTCTCCCCCGCCGGCCGCCCCGCTTGATGACAAGAAAGGCAGACCTCCATCGACCGTTCCGTGCTTAGCCGGGCCGGATTCACTATGTTCTCCACCGTCGGCTTCGCCGCATGAACCTTGCCCGGTCCGTGACAGCTCTCGCAGGTGATGTTCTGCTCCGTCCAAGTCTTAGTTCCGATGTCGACGCCGGTACTGTGGCAACCCGCGCAAAGGTTGAAGTTAGACCGGGTCTTCCAATCGTGATACTGCGGGTACCACCAGTCGAGCTTCCCCGTGTAAGGCTGCCACTTCGCCTCTTTAACGCTCCACTGGCCCGGGAAAACCACCTCTTGCCCGTTCACCACCCCGATAAATCGCTGCTTCCACCGATGCCCGATAACCCACTTCACATCCTTCAACTCGAAGGTTCGATTAGGATCCGGTTTGCTGAAATCGGCAAGAATCGTCTTCTTCGGCCCGGTAGCGATGGCCGGACGGATCATCTTGTTGTGAGCGCTATCCTCCCAACTGTGGTAGTAATCTGCGTGGCAGTCCGCGCACTTCTTCGAACCCACATACTGGTGCTGGTCGATGCGTGGCAACTCGACACTCTCTTTCGCGACCTGGGGGCCGGCCGCCTGCGAAAACGCGCTACAAATAACCGCCGCAATGAAAAACCCTACAGAGACGATGCTAAGAAGGAATTTCATAGGTTGGCCACCTGCCGGATTTGCAAGCTCATTATACGAGTGGTAATGCGCTCCTAGTCGTCCTGCCGAGCGGCCCATTCGGAATCCAACGTCCCGCCGCTCCAAAGCCCATTCTTAAACTCCCGCTTCCGACGCTTCGCGTGACTGTCGCAGAACACAATCGAAAATCCGCCAAGGTGCCGCGGGTTCCCGTCCGCGAGCGCCGACGTCGACGCGTTTCGGTCCCCAACCTTCCAAGTCACCTCCTCCCGATCCGGCTGAATCAACGGCTTCGTGGCCGTGGGCCACCCATCCACCAGCAACACGACCGACGCCGGCTTCTTAATCTCGCTGCCCTCCGCCCAAGCCGCGCCAACATAATCGCCGTCCTTTTCCCGCACGTCGTTGATGGCGTAACTGTAAGTCCAAGCCTTCTCCTCGTCATACGTCGCCTCCGCCGTCGGGCATGAAGCGATGGCCTCGCTGTGCGTATACGGTTCCAGCAGGTCGGCCCAATACCGCGTCTCCGTCCCCGACTCAACCTCGTCCCCCACGTAGGTATCGTCGCTGTCCTCCGCATACATCAGGTGAGCCGCCCCCAACTGCTTCACATTGCTCAAACAAACCGCCGCCTTTGCCGAAGCCTTGGCCTGGGCAAACACGGGGAACAGCAGCGACGCCAAGATAGCGATGATCGCAATCACGACCAGGAGCTCGATAAGGGTAAAGGCACGTCGCATGAAGGCCGAACGTACCCTCCTCATCCACCTTGAATGGCCAAATTGAACGTGTTTTAAGAAAGGTTGGGCAAAGCCGAACGGCTCCTCAAGCCTATTTCATCTCGGAGACCTTGTCCACGCTCCGAATGACCTTCCACTTCCCCCCAAACCGCTTCCAACTGTCCACGCCAACCTCGTGAAAGTGGCTGATCTTGTTGTCCTTCCCCGTCAAGACCCACCGGGCGTCATAAGTCACGTCGACCTGCTCACCCTTCTTCACCACCGCCACTACTTTTTCCCCGCCGGTGATCCTCTTCATCTCGAACATAGGCTTGAACTCGGCGAGCGACTCCTTTCGGTTCTTCGTTTGCCCACCGGGCTGAACCCACGTGTAGCTGTCTGCAATAAAACTCTCGAACTTGGCGAAGTTCTTAGCGCGGAGAGTCCCCGAGAGTCCGTCGTATCGAGTCTGCCACTCGACCGCGAGTTTATCGGCATGGACAAAAGCCGAAGTGAAGGCGAACACGATAACCAGGCTCTTGCCTAATCGAAACATGCCCCACCATACCTAGCCAAACAAACCTACGGCGACGGGATCGCGCCGATCTGCATCATCAACCCGAGCGAGTCCATGATGATCCGCGTATCCCAAATCTTTTCCCTTCAAACCGATGGATCACCGTCCCCAAACCGACACCTTCTTCCCGCTCGCCGGCGACTCATCCACGGAACCTGGCATTCGGGAAGTGGATGTCTCGCTTTCTGCTCTCGATCAAAGCTGCGCTGAAAGCCTGCATAAGCTCATAGGCGTCTCGGTGCTCTAGAAGCACCCTCACATAAGCCGGATCAAGCTCCAGATCGTCACCAAGATGCTCTACCCGCTTAACGAGAGCCCGGACGGCTTGTCTGGCGGTTGCGACGGAGGGCACTCCGTATCTCTGTTTTAGGCTCTCTGGGGCGCCCTCTGAGACTGCGTTGTAGCGGTCGTCGAGATGGAAAGCAAGGCACGAAACGAGTCGAGCGTAATCATAGTTCGAATGCTTGGCATAGAACCCCCTCTCCTCTTGCGACAGTGAATACTCCCTATCCGGCGCCAGCCCAAAGTCCGTCAGGAACGAATGCTTCCCATCGGTCATCACATTCTGGAAATGCGCGTCAAAAATGAGTCACCCCCTTCCTTTTCAGAAAGTTACTTCTCGCTGACTAGGCCTTGCTTCCTATCTTCGAACCGCGTGAAGATACGAAACGACTTCCTATCGGCCTGAGGTTCGTAGACATACGGGCGATCGGTGGTGGGCTCTTTTAGGGTTTTGACGTCTGCTTCCGACAAAGATTTCGGCAACCGGTGATGCTGCAGCCGGAATTGCCCCACGGCCGCGTAAAGCCCGACCACTCTGGCTTGGATGCGATTCTGTACCGCATGGCGGAGGGTCGGCACTGCCGTGTCGATCCCAGAGTCATCTTGAGTCAGAGCTTGGTAAAGACGAATGTAACCGAGGATGCCCAGAGTGACCCCGGGCGGGTCTTTCATCTTCGCCATTGAAGCTTCGTCGAGCATAAAGGCCGGTACGGTGAGCTTATCGAGCCAGAGCGTTTCTGGTTGGCGAAGCCGCGCCTCTACCGCTCGCCAGGGAGTTTCCAGGCGATCCAGGTAGAGGTCGTAGAGTTCCCCCCGGCGTTTCTGGCTAAGTCGTTGAAGCGCCTCGGTCGCCTTCGACAGAACTGGCTCTGGCATCTCCGTACTCCTAAGATCGGCTTTGGGATCGTCGCAGAATTGGAACCAAAACCGCCGGTCGCTTTCCCGCTCGACGATCGACGCGACCAGAAAAGGGCTCGGTTTCTGCTGTACGGATTGACTCCACTGGGTGAGACGAACGAGGTCATTCCGCGTGAGGCTTGCAAAATGGTTTCGAAGCGACTTGAACAGAATCGACCGGCAGTTCATCGCCACCAGCGTCGAAAGAAGCGGCCCACCTTCGAACTGATCGGTGAATTTGAGACCCTCAAAGAGAAGGTGCGATCCCTTGTCCGGCTGGCCGTCTTTGTATGCCACTTCCGCCGCGTTCGCAAAAAGGCGGGCAAGATCCTTAAACCGCGCGTGCTCTGGGCGAAGGGTAGCCGCCGACAGCTTCAGATCGGGGTACGAGCAGCGCTTCCTATTGCCACGGCGGACGAGGGCAATCGCTTCGCTCATTTGCCTCGTCTCGAGACGGAACAATTCCACTTGCGAAAGGTTTGCCGGCACCCCGGCCGGCTTCGGCGTTTGCGGGCTTCGCGCAGAATCGATCAGATACTGGATGAGCGGGCGATTCTCGGGACGAGCCACAATTTGCGCCGCGCGCACGTAGTCCCCATATCCGTTCCTGCTTCCCGAAAGAGCAAGAAGTTGTTTGTAGCGCGCTGACTCCGTCGATGCGAGCGGTCCGACGTTGATGAGCATCCAGGCGGCTGCCGAAATGGCTACCATTCACCGCACTGTACCGGGCTAGGTCGTCCGTGAGCGGGGCTTTAGACCCGAACCTAGGACGAAGGTTCCGTGAATTTTCCGGGTAAGCCGCCTCTTAAGGTTTTCGTGGTTGCATGTACCGACCTATAAAGACTAACATTCCTGTCGTGAAGAGATCCCTCATTCTCGCCGTTTTGCTTGGCGTGGTTAGCGCCGCAAACGCCGCTCCGATTTACACCGACGATTTTGATCTCGGTTTTTCTACGATTAGTCTGCCAGGCGATCCGGACTATACCAACCACATCACCTTCCCGGCGGCCGGCTTCCTCGGCACACGTAACGTGCAACTCGCCAACTACGCGGGGAACGGGACGGACACGTTCGATGTGACGGGAAACGGCAGTCAACTCCTTGTGAACGGAAATGGCACCGCTTCCGGCCTTCTGCAGCTCAGCTATGGGAACAACCCTTCCAGCGTCATCGATCTCTCGGGTGCCGGATCGGTTTCATTGTTCGTGGCCTCGAATACCAGCACGGTCACGGCGTACCTGGGAAGCTACACGGATAACTACGCAAACCTTTCCGCCGTCGGCTTCACGATCCCGGCGGGCTTCTCCGGACAGAAAGACATCTATTTCTCGAACTTCAATAACACCTTTGACGCGGCAAACGCGGATTCGCTGTTCTTGGTTTTCCAGGTTGCCCCGGGCAGTTCGCTCGCTCTCGACAAATTCACGGTGAACGCGGTTCCGGAACCGGCTTCATTCGCGGCTCTCGGGGTTGGCGCGGTAGCCCTTCTCCGACGCCGCAAGCGCGCCTAGTCCGAAGTAAAACGCCCTCGCCGATTCATCAGCGAGGGCGTTTTTGTAGGTCACTATGGAGAAGGGCTCAAGCGAGAGACCCGGCCAGCGTTCAACTCGACGACGATGGGTTCGCCGTCCGCATCGGGGTCGATAGACACGATCCCGTTCCACCCGCCGGTCACGGTCAGTTCCTTACTGGCTGTTATGGATGTGGAACTGGCGCCTGCGCCAGACGGTGAGAGCGGCGCGGCCCAGAGATGATTCGATTCGTAGTCAGCGAACAGATACCGTTCGTTGAGTGCGAATCCGGAAGCCCTATAGACATAGCCACCGATGATGGACTGGCCCACCGAATGATCGTACTCAAGGAACGGCGAGGTGAGCGTGGTTGAGAACAAGGGGCCAGCGTCTCCGCTTTCGTGGAGACCTTCCCGAACCCGCCAGCCGTAGTTCCGGCCACCCATTCCAGCCGGCTCGTAATCGATCTCCTCGAAGTGGGCCTGGCCGACATCGGCGATGACAAGGGCGCTGTTAAATGGGTCGACGCACCAACGGAACGGATTTCGAACGCCAAAGTCCCAGATCTCGCCGCGCACGCCGGAGGTGCCGACAAACGGATTATCGGACGGAATTCGATAGTTGTTGTCCGGATCGGTAGGCAAATCGTCTCCTGTGGGGTCAATGCGAAGCATTTTGCCCAGAAGGACGGTCGGATCTTGGGCCCGGTTACCCGGGTCGTCGCCGCTTCCCCCATCGCCTAGGCCGAGATACAGCAGGCCGTCGCCACCAAAATGGATGGTTCCTCCTTTATGGTTATTGAAGGGTTGGGCGATCTTGAAGATGCCAGCTCCACCCGATGCGGAAAGACCGTCGGAGGCCATCGAGTACCGAGTGATTCGGGTGTAGATTTGGCCGCTTGTTTCGGTGTTGTAGTAGAGATAGAAGGCGCGGCTAGTACCGAAATCCGGGGCCACCGTCATGCCCGCTAGGCCACATTCGCCCTCCGTGAAGACCGCGCCGCTAATATCGAGCACGGGGGTCGGTTGGAGGACGTCGTCAATGAGAACGCGAACCCGGCCGGGGCGCTCCAAAACGTATGCCCGGTGGACGTTGGTTGGATCCGCGATGTACTGCATTGGCTGGTCGAACGCTTCGCTTAGAACCGTCCGGGTGACCGGCACAAAACCCCCGGCCGTACCTCCGCTGCCGGAACTTCCACCTCCGCATCCGATGGCGAATGCCACCAGCGCTAGAACGCCCTTGTCTCTTGCTCTCATTTCCTTAAGGTCTACGAGGCCGGAGGCTAGTTGTGGTGCAGACGGTGCTTCGAAAGCTTATAGGCCGCCGCGCCGGTCAGGACAGGGTGGCGCTGGAGGAAGTTGCGTTTCCCACCGTGAGCGGCACGACGGTTGCCCGTGTGCTTCGCGATTTCGTAGGCCCCCACCCCGGCCACGGCCCGGTGGAAGAATCCATGATGCTTCTTGGTGGCTGGCTTGTGATGGAAGAGTTGCGCCGAAGCCGGCGTCGTCAGGCCGAGGGCAAGCGGAGCTACGGTGCATAGGAAGCAGATCTGGGCGTTTCGGTTCGTCGTAATCACGCTTAGTCGACCAACGACGTCCCTCCGACGTTCCGGGATTCTGGTGAGATTTCCTTAAGGTCGCCTCGACCAGCGATTTCGTTCAAAATATGGAAATGACCGAATCGGCGGAAGTCCGTCCTGGAACCCAGTGCCTCGAGGCCGCGAGGCAGTTGTTCGCGCACTTCCCAGGCGCGCCGCTAACGATCAACGACCGCGGCTCTTCCATCGAGTTCGTTCCAACGGATCCCGAGACGTTCTCGGTGACGATTTACGACCAGGGCGACGATGCGATGATCGCTGCGGGCCGCTGGCACACGCACTACGAAGACCCGGAGCAGTTGGCTTGGTGTGTACTTTGGCTTCTTTCCCCTTTCTACCGGTTAGTCGAAGAGCATAAAGGCGGCGTCCTCGTCGCGATCTGGATCGAACGGTACGAGTCGACAGGATGGGAAGGATTCGAACCGGTCTTCTATCTCAACCCTGAGCACGCCGAGAGCTGGCAGCCCCAAGGAGAGGAGACGTTTGCGCGTCGGTATCACCAGCAGAGAGTGATTGACCTACCGATGCCTTATGCGCAGTTCGAGCCGGAAGCGGCGTTGGACGTGGAGGGGCTGCCGGTTGATTTCCAGGCGGGCAAACGGTTGGTTTACGACAAAGAGTCGCAGGCTCTTGAATTGGCGTAGCTAAAAGAGCACGAGCGATCAGATCCGTTTGGAATCTGTGGGGGTAGTTTCTCTTTGCAGGTTCCTTACGATGAAAAGACAAATTGCCTCCATGCTTATCGCCCTTTCCGCCGTTGTCGCCCATGCCGACACGGAGGCTCAGTCGACGTTTACCGCCCTGAAGAAGCTTGAAGGCACATGGGTCGCGGGTAAAGGAAAGGATGCGATTAAGGTCGTGTACAAGGTGAGCGGGGCTGGCAGCGCACTGTTCGAGACGCAGTTCCCGGGAACGCCGATGGAGATGATCAGCGTGTACCACCTGGACGGCCCGAACAAGCTCATGCTGACGCACTACTGCGCCGCCCACAATCAGCCCACGATGGTGCTCAAGCCGGGTGCTACGGCGAAAGAGTTCCGATTCGACTTCGTCTCCGGCACCAACATGAAGCCGACGGACATGCACATCCACAACGTGCGCTACCAGTTGATCGACAAAGACCACGTGATCAGCGAGTGGGGTGGCTACGTTAACGGCAAGTCGAGCGGCGCACCGGAGAAGTTCGACCTCCATCGCGTCAAGGCCTAGGTCCCCTCCGCACCGGTATCTTGTAGACAAAATGCCTGTCTACGAGTACCGGTGCGCCCAGTGCGGAAAGCGATTTTCCGCGTTGGTCGGCATGACCGCCGAACCCGACGACTCTCGCTGCCCCCATTGCCAGAGCCTGGATACATCAAAACTGATCAGCCGGCCGGGGAGATTCCGAAGCGAAGATGCCCGCATCGATGAGATTGCCGATCGGATGGAGTCCATGGGCGAACCGGACAGCCCCACCGAAATGCGGGAAGCGATGCGAGAAATGGGCAAGGCCCTTGATGACGACATGTCGGAAGAAATGGAGGAGTTGTTCGAAGCCGATTTAAGTGAGCCGAACGGGTAGGTTAAGAGAAAGCTGATGCCCGTTCGTCCGAAAGCTTCTGATTCGAAGAGACTCACTCAAGGAAAAATCACCGTCGTCTGCGGCTCGATGTTTGCCGGGAAGAGCGAGGAGTTGATTCGGTTGGCGCGGCGGGCGCTTTACGCGAAGCGGAAGGTCCAGGTCTTTAAGCCCAAAATCGACGACCGGTACGACGAGACAATGGTCGTCACTCACATGGGGGTGCGCCATGAGGCGGTTGCGGTAGACGGGATTGCCGATCTTCGTACCAAGCTTGACCCGGCGGCCCAAAACGTGCTCATTGAGGAGGCCCAGTTCTTCGATGAATCGATTGTCGACCTCGCGGTGGAGCTTGCCGACCGAGGCGTTGAAGTCGTTCTTGCCGGGCTCGATCAGGATTTTCGGCGCAAGCCATTTGGGCCAATGGCACCGCTCCTGGCGGTTGCCGATGAGGTGGTGAAGCTTCGGGCGATCTGCATGAAGTGCGGGGCGCCTGCCAGCCACACTTATCGCAACATCGATGGGCGACCGGCCCGGGAAGACGATCCGATCGTGCTGATCGGGGCGACGGAATCCTACGAAGCGCGGTGCCGACGATGCTACGAACTCACGCCGCGCACCAAAAAGCGAGTTCTTAAGCCGAAGGCTTAGGACATGAACGGGGTCTGCTCAAGCGACCGAAGGTCGTAATCCATCGGAACGAGGATTCCTTCTGCAAGCAACCGGTTACGGGCGGTGCCCGCTTGGAAATCGGTGATCACTTCCCCTTTCGTGTAGACGCCGGAATAGATCGCCAAACGGTCGATGGCGACCAGGAAACGGCGCGGATCGAAGACCGGCGTATCGGAGGTTGCGTGACCAAACACGCGGGTATGACGAAGGTATCGCCGGTTGGGTTCCCGGTGATTACTGAGCACCGGGAATTCGGGCGGCGACCTGGGTCAACTCATCGAGCGAACGGTCGCCGACGAGGAGCAGCGTCTGTCCGTCCTTATGCCAAACCACGCAGTTCGAGTTGCCGCTTACGCCGGCCTCGATCTGGGGGTTAGCCGGAAGGGGGGACGTGTCTTGCATATTCAGATTGCCATCCACCTGAATCAGCACGAGATCGCCCTGGCGATCGCGCATCGGATAGCGAGCGGCCGGAAAATCGTGGACGTGGCCGAAAGAAGGCGGGAAGACCTGCAGTTCGCTGGAGTCCAGACTTCCCCGAATCGCATGGGTCAAGTCGGCGTACATCTTCGCCTGTGCCCGGGTTTCGGCCGAGACCGGCTTGGACGAGCCGCCAAAGATGCGGGCGAGGTCGGCGGTGCGGGCGGTGTCGCCTTGGACGTTCCGCATGGCATACCGGCCGGAGAGGATAAACAGGAACATCGCACCGCAAAGCGCCCAAGCGTAGCGACCGACGAAACCTTCGACCCGGCGGCTCTTATCGATGGCGTCGAGACGCCGTAGGCAACCTTTCCAAGCCTCTTCGTCGGAATAGCGCAGGCTGTTACGGCCAAGCACATCCTTCAGATTGAGAATTGCATCCACCTCCGCCGCGGCGCGCGGGTCGGCCTTTAGGGCTTCGCGCAGGGCGTTCGCCTCAAGAGGGGTTAGCTCCTCGTCGGCGAGTGCATGCAGTTGCTTTGGGTCCGTCATTCGGTCGATCCTTCCTTCAAATATCCCTCGCGACGGGCGTATCCTTCGAGGGCTTTTCGCATCATCGCTCTTCCCCGCGCCAGGCGGCTTCGAACGGTTCCGATCGGGACATCCACTGCGTCCGCAATCTCTTGATAACTCATACCTTCGATATCGCTTAAAATCACGGCCATCCGGAAGTCGAGCGGAACTGCGTTCAGCGCTTCTTCGATTTCTGCCCCGAGGGCAGGATCGAAGAGCAGCCGATCCGGAAGCTCCGTCTCGGATGACACCGGCTCAATGGCTCCCTCGTCGTCCAAGGATCCGAGCTGGGGGCCTCTTTGCCTCGCCCGATACTTGTTGATATACAAGTTCGTAACGATGCGAAGAATCCAAGCCTTGAAGTTCGTCCCGTCGAAACGGTCGAACGCATCGTAGGCTCGAACAATCGCCTCCTGCGCCAAATCCTCGGCCTCCTCGCGGGAGCGCGTCAAGCGCAACGCCGTTCCGTAGACCGAAGGGAATACTCGCTCGGCCTGCCGTTCAAACGCATCGCGCTTGTCGCGCTTACCGAAAAGCATGTCGGGCGAGTCTACCCCTCGGCCCTTTCAACCCTCTGCACCGAGGAGTGGTTCCCGGTGATATGCGAGAAATGTAGTTTTTGTGGGGAGGACCTTCGCACCCGCCGGTAAGTTTGTGGGCGTAATAGAAGATGAATGCGTAGGCCTAACAATCCGGGAGCGAACGATGAAGATCTGAAGAGGAAATTATCTTCCGCGGCCGTTCAAAGGCTCATCGGTCTGGCTCGCCCCTATACGCACCCTCTTGCGCTTGTCGGCGGGCTCGCCATTCTGTCGCGGCTCTTCTCCTTGGTTATTCCTTGGCTACTCCGAGACGCGACGAACCGCCTCACGGAAAGCGGAGGAATTCGAACGCTTGATCGCGACGCGCTTCTGGCATTGGCCTTAGTTCTCCTCAGCGGCGGGCTCTCTTACATCCAATTCCTCATTGGAGCCAAAATCGGAAACCGCATCGTCAACGACTTGCGCGTTCGTCTCTTCTCGCACTTGCAGCGTCTGCCGGTCTCATATTTCGACCGCCATCGATCCGGCGATCTGACCAGTTACCTCAGCAACGACGTCGCGCAGCTCCAAACCGTGTTGGCGACCGACCTCGCTCAGTTCGGAAGCAACCTGATTGGGCTTTTCGGCGGCTTGGCGATCGCCGTAATCATCAACTGGCGGCTAACCGTCGTCGTCTTTGCATTGCTGCTTTGCGGAATCGCCTTTTTCATGGTCTGCGGCATTAAGTTGAAAAAGCTGAATCGAGAGCGGCTCGATGCGCTCGCCGAGTCCATGGGGGGGATGTCCGAAGCACTTGCCAATATTCGTTTGGTCAAAGCATTCGATCGGGAGCGGTACGAGGACTCTCGGGCCTCAGGGGGACTGAACAAGCTCTTCAGTCTCTCGATGCGCGCAGCCCGGCTGGAAGGGCTCATGGTCTCCGTTGGAGGAGCCGGGTTCTTTCTAATGACTCTCGGCATGCTCTGGTTCGCCGCCCGCGGGGTGGTCGCCGGGACGTTTCGGGTGGGCGATGTCGTGAGCTTCACGTTTGTCCTGTTCATCGTCCTTCAACCGCTCACCTCGGTGGCAACGCTTTACACCAGCTTGCAACGAGGGACGGGGGCGGCGGAACGGATATTCACGATCCTGGACGAGCCCAAAGAGCCGGAAGACGATGCCGTGGCCGTCGATTTCCCGGCGGGAGAAGGACGAGTTGTCTTTACCGATGTTAATTTCGGCTACGCCGCCGATTTGCCGGTTCTGGACGAATTCAATCTCGATCTGCTTCCGGGAGGCGTGACCGCCCTTGTTGGCCCGAGTGGCTCCGGAAAGTCGACCGTCGCTTCCCTACTCTTCCGATTTTACGAGGCAAAGGGTGGCCGGATTGAGATTGACGGGATTCCGATTACCTCCATTCGCCGCCAGGCCTTGCGGGCAGGTGTCGGCATCGTTCCCCAGGAGCCTATTCTGTTCCAAGGCTCGCTACGCGAGAACATTCGCTATGGACGACTAGAAGCCACGGACGCGGAGGTGGAAACGGCGGCCAGGCTGGCCAACGTGGCGGAGTTCGCCGAGCGGCTTCCGGAGGCCTACGAAACGCCCATCGGCGAGCGTGGAGTGACTCTTTCGGGTGGGCAGCGCCAGCGAGTGGCGATCGCGCGGGCCATTCTGAAGGACCCCCGAATCCTCGTTCTTGATGAGGCGACCAGCGCCCTCGATAACCGGTCCGAGGCGCTTGTGCGGGAAGCGCTCGACCGGCTGATGGAGGGACGAACCACGCTGGTGATCGCTCACCGGCTCTCCACCATTCAGACCGCGGATCGGATTGCGGTCATGGGAGACGGCAGGATTCTGGAGAACGGAACGCATGACGATCTAATGCGTAACAATGGAGCGTACGCCGAGCTTGTAAGGGCCGGCGAGCGGAACGCCGTTGTTCTGGAAGGTTAAGAATTTATGAACGTGCTTTCAGTACGCCGAGCGTTTACGCTGATCGAGCTGTTGGTGGTCATTGCGATCATCGCCATCCTCGCTGCCATCCTATTTCCCGTCTTCGCCCAGGCTAAGGCTGCGGCCAAGAAGACGGCCTGTCTCAGCAATCTTAAGCAGATCGGCGTCGCATTCATGCTCTATCAGAACGATAGCGACGACGACTACCCGAACGTGGGCGACCCTATGCTGTGGACCGGGCAGCGGTTCCGCTGGCCGCTCATGCCGTATCTCGCGCTCGCGCTTCAGAAGAACGGCACGGCGACCAACTACACGGCGGTCAACGGCGGACAAAGTCCTCTTCTCTACTGCCCCGAGGACAGCAGCCGAGCGACCTTCGACAGCACCAGCTATGCCTACTCCGCGGCGTTCTACATTCCGAACGACATCCTTCAGCAGATGACGCTTCGGAAGCTGTACAACCTCGACACTGCCTCGGCGCCGATCCTTTCGTTTGTGTCGATGAGCAGCAGCCAGGTGCAGTATCCGTCCTCGAAGGTTATGATTTTCGAGTGGATCAACGCGCACAAGTCCGATGGCGTCCTGACCGGCCCATGGGGATGGAAGTCGGGCGATTCCGCCGCTACCTACGGCTGGCTCCCCGGACCCTACCGCTGGTACGGTTCACGCAACCTTACGTTTGCCGATGGCCATGCCACTTATAAAGCCGCCAAAGCGATGACCGCGTCGCACTTGGATACGCCGGATCCGAACCTCACCATCGACGGGATTGCGGGCACGGATCTGAAGTGATGTGGTTTGTGGCCAGTGGCTTGTGGTTTGATTAAGTAGTCTGCCTCAAGCCAATAACCTACAGGCCACAAACCACATCCCATGAAGCCCATCATTGCCATCACCGTCGAAAGCCACAGGGAAGAAGGAAATCTTCGGTCCGGTGGGAAGATTGAGCTGAACTGGAATTACGCCCAGATGGTGGCGGAGGCAGGGGGGGTGCCGCTGGTGGTGCCGCCGGTGGCAGATATGGCGGCAGTGGCAGCGCTGGTGGATGGCTGGCTTATTCCGGGCGGGGCGGATCTTGATTCCGCTATCTGGAACGAACCGTTACACCCCAAAGCGGAGGTCCAAGATGGGTCCCGCTTCGATGCGGAGAAGCGGCTGTTTAGCGCACTCGACCCGAAGGTACCGGTCCTGGGGATCTGCTATGGCTGTCAGGTGATCAATGTTCTGCGGGGCGGGTCCCTGGACCAGCACCTTCCCGACACCGTGGGGAACGAATCGCATTCGGGGGGAACGATGCAGGAGTACACCGTCGAGGAGGATAGTCTCCTTGCCCGCTCGGCGGGCGCAACCTGCATCGAAGGCGCCAGCTATCACCACCAAGCCGTCGGCCACCTTGGCGAGGGGCTGCGGGTTGTTGCGCAGGCGGAGGATGGGACGATCGAAGGGATCGAAGCGACCGACCGGCCGTGGCTGATCGGCGTCCAGTGGCACCCCGAGCGCACTCCTAACGATCAGGCCACGAAGCGTCTGTTCGAACGGTTCGTCGCGGTCGCGGAAGCTTATCGAGAGACTAAGTAGCCTCCGGCCGGAAGGCGGCACTACTAGAACTGGTAGGGCCGGACCAGGTCATTATCGGTTTTATCGAACGGGGGCGACCAAACGACCCTTGGGGCTGGCGGATCGGGTTGAGCGAGGGGTTGGGAGACGATGATTCGCCAGATCACGAACGGAATCCCCAGGGCGAGCAGACCGATAGTGATGACCCGCTCGTCAGGCAGCAGTTTAAACTCCTTTCGATTTACCCAGAGGACGGTAATGCCGATGGGGAGCAACGCCGGGAGGGCGGAGAGGCGGATGGGGCCGAGCCAGACGTCCGGGAATTTGAGGACGATCGCGAGGTA
>FTBF01000047.1_pt1 | contig 14338 bp, 16 predicted proteins | sample 1639301 | NCBI WGS metagenome assembly FTBF01 (sample SAMEA3914864, study PRJEB12502) | metagenome | biome: forest; material: soil | place: USA | collected 2012-03-12 | depth 0.3 m
CCCTTCTACAACGGCAAGCCATGGTTCGAGAAGCCTATCCTGATCTACTGGCTCCTCAAACCCTCGATCTGGCTCTTCGGCGACATCGTCGGCCCCCGCGTCCCCTCCATTCTTGCGACGATAGCCCTCTACGCCGTCAGTTCGTGGTTTGCCAAACGGCGGCTCTCCGAAGAAGCCGCCCGCTGGGTACCGCTCATTCTTGGTTCGTCACTCGTCGTCGTAGGCACTGGCCGGATGGTCCTAACCGACCCGCTCCTTGACCTCGCAATGGCGGGCGCCCTCTTCACCTTCTGGGAATCGCTGGTGGGCGACCGCCGCTGGCGGATCGTCGCCGCGGCCTGCCTCGGCTTTGGCGTCCTTGCCAAGGGGCCTGTCGCCGGACTCCTCTTCCTCCCTATCGCCGGCTGGACCTACTGGAAACAGCCCGACCTTCGCCCCGCGTTCCGCGGCGGGTGGCTGGCCGGAATCGCTGTATTCGCCCTGATCGTGGCGAGTTGGTACGTTCCCTGCTACCTGCAAAATGGCCAGGTCTTCGTCCAAGACTTCCTAATCGACCAGAACCTCAAGCGATTCACCGGCGGCGATACCGCTCACACCGTCCGCCTCTTCCCGTTCGCTTGGACGTTCTACTTCGTCATCCTGCTCATCGGGTTTGCCCCATGGTGGTTCTACATCCGACCGGCTTGGAAGCAAGAGAGCGGCGTCGCCGCCTATCTTCGAACGTGGGCGGTGTTCATCTTCACCTTCTTTACGTTGAGCGGGGCCAAACTTCCCCACTACATCCTGCCTGCTATCCCGCCTCTGGCTCTACTCGTGGCCGCCCACTTGGCCACCCAGAAAGAACCGAAACGGTTCCTGGCATGGGTGGCGGCGGCGGCGGTGATCGCAGAGGGGGGCTTCGCGAGTTACTACTACGGGATCGCCGAATTTAAGGTCCCGGGCTTCCACGCCGAGGTTCACCGGTTGGCCCGGTACGTCCACGACCATGCCGCCGCAACCGACGAAGTGGCCGTCTACTCCCTGCCGCGAGGAAAGGAGTTTTCAAACAAGCCGGGCACCCACCTTCAAGAGACCAGCCATCCCTCCCTGTTGCTCTACCTTGACCGAGACGTGATCGATACCAAGGACTGGAACACAATTCTTGCCCAGAAAGCCCCGGTCTGGATCATTACTCGCTGGAATCGGGTGCGGGATGCCGAACGGACGGCAGCGGGCGGGCGTCTTCATGAAGTGGATCCGTTCCCGCCGGATCTGTATCGGCTTTACAAGCTCGATCCCCAAACCCCCTGAGGTAGCCTTTTATCCATGACTCCGCTCCTTGCTCTTCTCCTTGTTCAGTCGGGCAAGGCGCCCACCGCGACGATCAAACTCGCCGCCCCCACCGCCACCGTCGGAAAAGAGATCAAGGGCACCATCAAGCTCGTGTTCCCCGAAGGTTTGCACGGCTACCAGAACCCACCTGCCGACGAGTTTGAGAACCCGATTAAGGTCGCGGTTGTAGAGAAGACCTACAAGCTCGTGAAGGTGAACTATCCGGTAGGGACCGAGTTCAAGATTACGGGTGCCGAAAAGGCCTCGATGATCTACGAGGGCGAGATCGAGATCCCCTTCACCCTCCTTGCGACCAAGCCGGCGGCGAAGAACGCGAAAGACGTGAGCTTCAAGATCGACTATCAGCTTTGCAGCGCGTCGAACTGCTGGCCCCCGGCTTCGCTGAACATCAAGGTTCCGCTGAAGGTTGTGGCGGCGCCGAAAAAGGCTTAACTAAGCTTTTCCAACAGCCACGACCGGTTGTTCTCGATCATGTCGGGATGCCAGTCGTGGCCCCAATCGTAGACTTCGAGCCGCTTTTCTCCCGGCAAAGCCTCGTAGATCGCCCGAACGTTATCCGGCTTCGAGGCCGGATCCTTTAATCCGAGCGAAACCAGCGTTGGCACCTCGCAATAGGCGGCCTGATAGACGGTGTCGTAGTATCGAACGGTGTTGAGAATCCGCTCCCGGCCGACCGGCATCGTGGTCATGGCGTCGATCAGCTCCTTCTTAGGATACCGATAGATCTGGTCCGTAAGAGAGTCGATGATCTGCCCAAGGAACGGCATGTCCGCGCAGACGGCCTTCACGATCGGGCACCAAGCCCCCAGCCAGATCGACATTCCCGCGCCTTGGCTCATGCCCATGGTACCGATCCGGTCTTCGTCGGCCTCTGGTTGGGCCTGAAGGACCCGGGCGGCAATCATCGCATCACCCAGCATGCGGCGGAAGATCCAGGCTTCGGGGTCGCCCGCGCCTTCGGCGAAGTAACCCCGGTCGATGGCGTAGCGCTCCTGGTGGAAGGCGGATTCGCCGTGAAAGTTAAAGGAGAGGGAGGTGAAGCCGGCGCGAGTCCCGTATTCGTCCGGCAGCTTCGATTCCCGTCCGTAAGGCGGGAGCCAAAGGAAGGACGGGGCGCGCCGCGCATCTTCTTCGTAGGCAATCCATCCACGAAGAGGGCCGTTCAGGCCGGTAAAAATGAGCTCATCGACCACATGGCCGGTAGGCGAGACACGGTCAGTGCGGGTGCGGCGGTAGTCAAGCCGGACCGCGTTGGCCTCGATCAGGACCTGGTTCCAAAACCACTCCAGATCCTCCGGCGGCTCGCGATCCTCGAACATGGCCTAGACGGTGAGGGGCGCGGAGCCCATGGCCCGCTGCTTAGCCTCGACGTGGAGACCTGTGGTCATCAGCCAAGCGGTTGCGCGCTGAATGTCCTCGACCGGCCCTTCGAGCTCAAGCTCGACCCAGCCATAGTCCGTATCGACGTTGGCTCGCCGAACGTTCACCTTGACATTGAATTCGCGGCAAAGCCGCCAAAGCCAGGCCTCGCCAACCTGATCCCGGCCGGCGGTAATGTGAAGATCGACTTGCGTCATCGGTAGGAGAAATATACCGTCAACGGGGGCTTGGGGACGTGAACGTTAGCCGGACAGCGTAAACCGATAGGTGCCATCCGCGCTCTTCAATGTTCCTTCCGCCTTTCGGGGCCAACCCTTGTCGTCCAACGAGGCGGAAAGCAATACTTTCCCCAACGGAGCGTCGCCTCGAAGCAGAGACATCTCAAACGAGATCGCCGCTTTGCCGCCCGGGTGAGACAACGTGCCGGTTCCGGTCATAAAGATTCCGGTCCCGACCTGGATTCGGTCGATCAGAAAATCACCATCCTCATGGGCGGAAGGATAGTAGAACGCCAACATCGGAAGCCAAACCGGCCCCTGCGGTCCGGCGATTTCGAGGCCGAGTGGTAAACCGGTCGAGCCCAACTCAAGTACTCCCCCACCCATCTTGCCCACCGAAACCTGCTGCCCGCTCACGGTCGCTTTGTAATTCGTGAGTTTCAACTCCAGCTTGGTCTCGACATCTTTACCGATCGGCGATTTCGGCACTACGATCTTCATGCCCAGCCGGTAGCTGAACTCATCTCCACCGTCCTGCTCGATGGTCACTCGGTAGTTGCGCGTCAGCCCGTTGTGGAGATCCCGCGCCGGAGCTTTGAGCGCGGGGGTCTGCAGGACGAGGAGGGTAATGAGTGACAGCCCCATATTGGATAATAAAACCCGAGTCGGGCACCTTCGCCCACTCTTTAAACGTACAACGTTTCGTCGCGCTACGCGACGAAAAAGGAAACTATGAAAATCTTAAACGTCGCCGCGATCGTCGCCGCCGCCGCCCTGTCGGCGTGCGCATTCTCCCAAGGCCGTCCGGGTGGCCCTCCCGGTGGTCCTGGCGGACCCGGCGGTTTTGGTGGCGGCCGCGGCCGCATGACTCCTCAGGAGCAGGCGGACCGAACGGTCCAGATGCTGACCCCGCTGCTTGGTCTCACTCCCGCCCAGGCGGCGAAGGTCAAGGCCATCGTCCTGAAGAACGCTCTCGAAATCAAGAAGATCCGCGACGGCCAGGAAGCCCAAATCAAGAAGGTCTTGACGCCAGACCAGATCAAGAAAATGGCCTCCATGCCCCGACCGGGTGCCGGCGGCCGCGGCGGCCCCGGTGGCGGCGGCGGAATGCGACGCGGCGGCTAGGCTCTATAAGGATCCGGCTTAGAAAGGATCCAGGGACGCGGGGTCATATGCCTCGCGTCCAAGAAACTCCTCGTCGGGCGCCGCATGGAAAGCCATGCGGCGCCCATCGACCGGATGATCGAGCCCCAGGTAGGCAGCGTGCAACTGCAACGCCCCTTCCCGATACGCCTTTGGCGCATAGAGCGCATCGCCCAGCACGGGCATCGCGTGATAAGCAAGGTGCACCCGGATCTGATGCGTCCGCCCCGTCTCCAACCGGCAAGCCAGAAGGGTGCCGGAGTCGAGCCGAACCAGTTTCTTCACATGGGTCCGCGCGGGCTTCCCGTCGGGCACGACGCCCATCCGGACCCGGTGCTTGGGATCGCGCCCGATCGGCATATCGATCGTGAATCGCTCCCGCTCCACATTTCCCGCCACGACGGCCAGGTAGCGCCGCTCCGCGGTCTTATCTTCCATCTGCCGGGCAAGGGCCACGTGGGCCGCATCGGTCTTAGCGACGACCATCAGCCCCGTCGTCTCCTTGTCGAGCCGGTGGACGATGCCCGGACGAAACGCCTCGCCGACTTCGCTGAGTACGGTTCCGCGCGCCAGAAGCGCATTCACCAGAGAAGGCTCGTTGAGAGAAGAAGCCGGGTGCGATGCCAGCCCCCGCGGTTTGTTGACCACCAAGAGAACGTCGTCTTCGTACACCACGTCGAGCGGAATATCGGCCGGGGTAAGGTCGTGTGCCGCCTTTTCGGGCGGCTCGTCAAGCAGGATTTTCATCCCTGCTTCCAGCTTAAAGGAGGCCTTTTGGGCCGCGCCATCGACGGTTACCTCTCCGGCATCGATCTGTCTCGTGAGTTTGGTCCGGCTGTGCTCGGGCAACATGCGGGCCAGAAAGCGGTCGAGCCGCTCGGACCCTTCCGCAAAGAATTCCATAACTCATTATGGGTGGTCGGGCCTTGCCAGAGATCGTTCCCTCCCGGTGTCGAAGAATCGGTCGAGATACCGGTTAGGTTCCATGCGACTGTCGCGCATGAGTGAGAACACCTCAATCCCTTCTCCGGGCGGGCCGAACATGTGGAAGCCGATGGCGTAGCCGAGGTAGCTCACACCTTCATTCGCGTACGATTCGGCCTCGCGCTCTGCCTTTTCAATCGCCTCTTCGGGCGATATCGCTTGGACGATCACAATCCTCTCCTCGTAGACCCGGTCTCGGCCCTGGGCTCGGTTGAGGTGCTCGTAAATCGTTCGAATGCCGTACCACCCGCGCTCGCCCATGGTCCTAGCTTACAGTCTGTGATACGATGAGTCCAATGTTGATTACACTTGTAGTCACGCAGGCGTTGTTCCGTTATTCGGGTCCCGCCGAACCTGCGGCTCGCCTCTTACCCAAGCTTGGCGTAATGATCGGTCGACGTTTGGAGACCGACCGGAGGGCCGGCCAGCAGGTGTTGTTGGTCAACGTCAACGGCATCAAGAAAGATCGGCTTCTTGACCTCATCGCCGAAACGACCGGGGGAGTCTGGCAAAAAATCGATGGGGGATTGAAGCTCACCATCGACCAGAGTCAAATGAACGGGCTTTGGAAGACGGAGATCGGCGCGCGAACGAGTTGGCTCGGGCCGGCGATCAAGGCGCAACTTCCGGGCGGCAACCCTTTGGCTATGGCGGCTGAGCGGATAGGGGCGGCGAGTCTCGCTTCGATCCGGCCCGGACGGCGGGTTGTCTGGTCGACTTCGCCCTCATCCCTCCAGAGCCGGGCCCCGGATGGGGTTTTCGAGATTGGCAAGGGGCTGTTGGCGGAGAACCTAAAGGAGATCGAGTCGCTTGAACGTCGCGGCGCGAATCTTGACGGAGAACGAACGCGATTGGCTGCCCCGGTTACAACTGTGCTCGTTGCCGCGCGCCGGGGAGCCCATACGTCCAGCCTCGGGTTGGCGATTACGGTGTATGGGCCGCAGGGACAAACCCTCGCACGTAAGGCCACCGAAATCAATTCCCCTGTGCCGCCGCCACGGCCGGAGATCGCCGTTTCCGGCCCAGTGACCGTCTCTGCCGAAGCGAAGGAGTGGGCGGTGCACCAGCTCAGGGGGCGGCCAATTTCCGATGCGGCATTCAATATGCTGCTTCGCCCGGATACCGTCGAGCCACTCGGCTTGGGGGTTGGCGGCGCCCTCGCAGCATACGCGGAAAAGGCGAAAGCAAACGTGGTGGCATGTCTGCCCGACCGAGCCTACGAGGCAACGGCCCAACTTCTGTTCCGCGAGCTTCCGGCGGAGAAATGGCAGCCTTGGTTTGCCGGCATGGGGATGAAGGTTCGGCTTGAGGAAGGCACGCTGGTTGTTTCCCCGGCTGACCCTGCCCATTGCGTGGAGGACCGGGCCGACCGACCGGCGATGCGTCGCCAAGTCGAGGCTATGACCACCCACGGAGGGCTGCCGTCGAATTTCCTGCGACCGTCCGGCCTGGAGGCGGAATATCTTTTTGCGGTCGATTCCATTTACCGCACGGAGATCGAGGAGGATGGGGCTCGGATGCTGCTTGGCCCTTGGTGGGCACTCTCACCGCACGAGCGAGGCCTGGCGCTCAACGGTGCTGTCGCGGCGTCGCCGGCTTTCCTCCAGGAACTTCGGCGGGAGATGGAGGACCCGGATTCCGCTTCCGAGCAAGACTTGGGTACGGGGCTCGCAATGGAGCCGACCGTCTTTTTCGCACCGGAACGAATGGCCAAATGGTTAGTTAGCGCAACGGTCGATGACCAAGAATCGGCGGTGATTCTGGAACCGGGAGCACACATTCCCTACCCGGCGGATTTGGCAAGCATCGCCTCCGCCCTGGGGAGTTCATCGTCTGGGGCACGAATGATGAATCCGAAGACGCGGTTTTGGACGGCGCGGACGAGCAAGCTAAAGATAACGATAATGACGGCGGGGCCGCAGCCGTTCCGGTTCGAAGGATCGGTTTCCGAGACGGTTCGAACCTCCCCACAGGTCTGGACCTATCCCAACCTCTTCCCGGCCCTCCAGAAAGCGATTCGCGGAGCGGGATAAACTTTTCGCATGCGTGCCCTCCTCCTCGTCGTCGCTCTTCTGGCCATAGGTTGCGCCAAACCGGCGGAGACCACAACGCCAGAGGCGCCGGAGCCAGGCAAGATCGTGAAGATCGACATGACACCGGAAGAGATGGCGAAGGCGATGGATATCCCGATGTATCCTGGTTCGACCGCTCCGGATGGGTTGAGTTCCGCGCCGGTGAAGCGGGACGACGGCTCGATGCACTATTCGCTAGTATTGGCAACCAACGATCCGGTGAAGAAGGTGGCGGATTGGTATGCGACACAGACGGGGATCGCCGCGAAGCAGGACGCGCGCGGGGTTTCGTTGGTTGGATCAACCAAAGGCGGAGTGAACTTGATCCTCGGCGCCGCGACCGAGGCGGGGCGAACCCTGGTTACGATAAAAGCGATCGTTTATAAGTAGGGGTGCCACGGGTAGAGGTATGGTTCGTGCCCGTCACCCGTGTCCGGAAAACTTGTTACGCTCTCCACGGCCGGGGCACCCAAGACTTCAGACCCCCACTCCCAAACAGGCCCGAAACGGTAACCTTAAACGAGTTATGGCAGACCGTTACGACCCGTCCTCCTTTGAAGCCAAGTGGCGCGACAAGTGGGCCGAGGCCGAGCTTTTTCTCACCCGCGAGCGCGAAGGCGCCCCCAAGTTTTATGGGATGGACTTTTTCCCCTATCCCAGCGGGGCGGGGCTTAGCGTGGGTCACTGCCGCAACTATGTGCCGACCGACGTCCTTTGCCGCATGAAGGTGATGCAGGGCTACAACGTGCTGCACCCGATGGGGTTTGACGCGTTTGGTCTGCCGGCGGAAAATGAGGCGATTAAACGGGGGACACATCCGGCGCCGATGATCGAGCGGTACGCCGCCCGTTATAAGGAGCAGATGGACCTGATCGGGGTCTCCTACGACTGGTCGCGCTCCTTCTCGTCGTCCGACCCTGGCTACTACCGGTGGACGCAGTGGATCTTCGAGCAGCTTTACAAGAAGGGGCTGGCCTACCAAAAGGACGCGGCGGTCAACTGGGATCCGGTCGATAAGACGGTTCTGGCGGACGAAGAGGTCATAGGCGGACGAGCGGAGCGGTCGGGTGCGCTGGTCGAGAAGAAATTTATTCCGCAGTGGTTTTTCAAGATCACGGCCTACGCAGATCGGCTGATCGACGACCTGGACGACCTGGACTGGCCGGAGGGGATTAAGAATCAACAGCGGAACTGGATAGGCCGATCGGTAGGCGTGGAGTTTGAGATGGCCGTCGCCGGAAGTGGCGCAGGCGCCTCGCCTGCAGCCTACGACCTGGCGTCGGATGAACCCGGCGACAAACCTGCCCCGGCGCAATCTTTCCGCGTCTTTACAACCCGAATCGACACCGTCTTCGGAATGACTTTCTGCGTGCTCTCGCCCGAGCACCCGCTGGTCGCCCAACTCGACGTATCCGCTGAGGACCGAGCCCGAATCGAGGCTTACCAAGAGCACGCGCGGACGATGAGCGACATCGACCGCACCTCCACCGACCGAGAGAAGACAGGGGTCTTTACCGGAGCTTATGCGACCAACCCCGCGAACGGGGCAAAGGTGCCGATCTGGATTGCCGACTACGTTCTGGCCACCTATGGCACCGGCGCGATCATGGCCGTCCCCGCGCACGACGATCGAGACTTTGCGTTCGCGGAGAAGTTTGGAATCGAAATCATTCAGGTGATCGCGCCCGCCGACGGAAGCGCCGTCGAACTGCCTTACATCGCTAAGGACGGAGTGCTCGTAAACTCCGGTGAATACGGCGGCCTGACCGTTGCCGAAGCCCAAGCAAGCCTCGGTCAATGGGTCGAAGCGCTCGGAATCGGCGAGCGTAAGACCCAGTTCAAACTGCGAGACTGGCTGATCTCCCGCCAGCGCTACTGGGGCTGCCCCATTCCTGTGATCCACAGCAAGGACGGCGAGCAACAACTGGTGCCGGAGAGCCAACTGCCCGTCGAGCTGCCGATGGTGGACCACTACGAGCCGAGCGGCGATGGCACTTCCCCGCTGGCCCACATCCCGGAGTTCGTCAACGTAACCGACCTTGACGGACGGCTGGGCAAGCGGGAAACCGACACGATGGGCGGCTTCGCCTGCTCCTCCTGGTACTTCCTGCGATTCGCCGACCCTCACAACGAGGAGGCGGCTTGGAGCCGGAAGGCGGCGGACTACTGGATGCCGGTCGACTGTTACGTCGGCGGCGCGGAACACGCAGTCATGCACCTGCTGTATGCGCGGTTCTGGACGAAGGTGCTGTACGACGCGGATCTGGTCGGTGTGAAGGAGCCGTTCGCGCGGTTGCAGAACCAGGGGCAGGTGCTGGCGATGACGCCTTTCCGCAAGGCACGGGAGGACGAGACCCTGGGCGTGGGCGAAGACGGAATATTGGTCTCGTTCGCCGACGCGAAGGAGATGCCGCAGGACGAGCTGACGTGGCAGTGGCGGCGGATGAGCAAGGGCAAGGGTAACGTCGTGACGCCGGACGAGATAGTGGAGACGGCGGGGGCGGATGCGCTGCGGCTGTATCTGCTGTTCAAGGCTCCGTTCAACGCCGATATCGAGTGGGAGAACAAAGGCGTCGAGGATCTCGGCCGTTTCTTGTCGCGCATCTTCCGCTTGGTCGAAGCGCTGAAGCCGGGCTATGCGGCGGACTGGCGCGACCTGATCCCGTTTGAAGAGGCGGACGACGTCTCGAAGAAGATCCGGCGAGCCACACACCAGACGATTCGGAACGTGACGGACGACATCGACCGGTTCGGGTTCAACACGTACGTCTCGTGGATGATGAAGTTCGTCAACAGCCTGAACGAGCTGATGCCGAAGGGCGAGGCGACGCGAGCCCAGGCGCTGGCCCTGAGTGAGGCTGTCGAGACCCTCGTCCTCCTCATCGCTCCGGGCGCGCCCCACTCCGCAGACGAACTCTGGTCGGAGCTGGGTCACGAAGGCTTTACGTACGACGTGAAGTGGCCGGTCTCGGACGCTGCCCTCGCGACCGAGGACGAGGCGACGATCGCGGTTCAGGTGAACGGAAAACTGCGCGACACCTTCACATTGCCGACAGGCGCCTCGAAGGAGGATCATGAGGCGGCGGCGCTCGCTCGTCCGAAACTCGCACCATATTTGGAAGGGGTGACGGTTCGAAAGGTAATCGTCGTGCCGGGGAAACTGGTGAACGTCGTTGTCGGATAAGAAGAAGCTCCCCAATTGGGCCCCGCCCGTGGCGTTCGTTGCAGCCCTGGCCATCTTCCTGATCTTCTCCAATCAGCCCGCAAAACTGCCGGGCGGTGGCGATGCGATTCTTACCGACAACCAGTACGAGGCGGCGCGCATCGAGATGGAGAAGCTCTCCCTCAACCACATCAAGGCCTTTGACGCGGGTGTGGCACTTAAGCCCGAGGAGCTAGCCGAGGTTCGTAAGGCGGGCGATATCATCGACCGAATGGCCAAGTACGCGCCAACGGCGAGCGGACTTTTCTTTCTGAGCGGAAAAATCCACCACGTCTTAGGCGAAGACGGTTTGGCCGCAGATCGGTACCTTCAGTGCACGCTCGTCGTTCCGAACGATGCCGCCGCCCACCGGGCTACGGCGACGGAGATAAAGACGGAAGGCGCGGAGTGCAATTACCAGCTGTCCGAACTGCTTCTTCTCCGCCGCGAGCAGAAGGCGGCATTTGAAGCGGCCGACGCCGCGGTCAAAGTGGTTCGAAGCGATATCTATCTCACAGCCCGAGGCTCTGCCCTCAATGAGCTGGGGCGAATCGATGAGGCGAAGAAAGATCTTCAGGAGGCCCTGAAGATCAATCCAAACAATTCTCGGGCGAAGGGCCTACTTCGCTTTATCGAGCATGCGGCCGGAAACCCTGCGACGCCGCAGCAACCCTAAGGCTCCGATAGCCAAGGCACCGACCGAAGCGGGCTCCGGAACTGCGGCAACATTCGGCTTCGAATAGTCGTAGCCCGAGGCGCTTTCCAGGAAAGAGGCGCCGCCAAAGGATGCGAATCCGGACGGGGAGGTCCGCTCGAACCAGGAACTCAGGCTAGAGTACGCGACGCTATTCGTTTCCGTAAAGGGTTGCGAACTATCCGAGGTATCGCCGCTGGCTTTGACCTGCATGTAAAGCCGGTACCAGGTGTTGGGTTGGAGGGTAACCGTGACGTCGTGAAATCCGCCCGTGACAAAGCCGGTCGCCTCCTGGCGTGTCTGGTGGACGAAGAGGCCATTCCCCATAAGCGAAATGTCACCGTAATTGCTTGAGCTCGTCTGGCCGGGAGCGCTGCCGTCGACGTAACACGTGGCGCTCTGAAGGATATGGAACTTGAGGCTCAAAGGGGCACCGCCGGTCAAGCGGACGGCGTCGACGTAGGTGGAAGAAGTGAAACCGGAGCCGTAAGGGTTGCCGTTGGATCGCCCGGAATAGGCGGATGTTACATAACCCGCTTGAGCGGTTGCAGATGAAACGGCGGTCACAAACGGACTAGAATCCGACGTCTGTACCGCGATCTTCGTCTGGCCCGGCTGAAGGATGGCGACCTTCTCGCCGGGGTGACTTCCTCCGGAGACGCTGGCGTAGGCATCTACGGTTCCGCTGACCTGTTGGGCCGAGCTTGAGGCCGCCAACGCCGCGAGGGCGATCATAACTGTGATCTCTTTGGTGTAACGCATGGTAGATCGTCGCAAGGACGGCTTACCATGGTGACGAATACGTCATCTCAGGCTCGGGCAATGGTCCTGGACCCAGGACTCACGTCCCAGGCCTTGCATTTATGACAGCTAGTCGAAAGGGAGGTCGACCGGCGGCTTTGGATGCGGTTTCTTTTCCGCTCTTCGAACCGAAGCCTTCGCCCCGCCACCTAGCGAGCCGACGGCGATGAAGAGCGTAACGACCGCGATGAACAGCGGCGGAAAAACGCCGGAACTGTAAGGAGCGGACCGGCCGAATACCGATCTCATCAAGCCGGCGACGTCGTCTTTCTGAATAAAAAGCCAGACGAGACAGGCGATCCAGGTTCCGAGCATGGCGAAACCAGCGAAGGTTCGGCCCAAGACAATATGGCCGAGGCCCGGGGCGAAGAAGGAAAGAATCCGCGCCGTTCCCAAGCTTGCGGTCGTATCCCCGGCCCCGATGAAGAACGAATCGCCCGCTCGGAGTTGGCTCTCGAAGGAGCCCATCATGGCCGACCGAAGGGCCAACTCGGCATGCTTTCGTTCGAGACCAACGTTCTTCGGATCCAGCTCGATCGCGCGTTTGTAGTACTCGAGGGCCTGTTTGGTCCGCTTCCGCTCAGCGAATTCGTCGCCCAAGGCCTCAAGCGTTGCCGGGGCGCCGGGCGCGGCGGCGACGGCCTCTTCGAGAAGTTTGGTGACCGCTTCCTGGTTCCCACGCCGCTTCTCCAGCATCGCCTGCCGAAGAAGCTTTTCCGCCTGTTCGGTCTGCTCGGGAGTTGGGGGAGGCGGAAGCTCGGTGGGGATCTCCAACTCTTTGGGCGGCGCCTTCAGCGCCGCCGCGATCTGCGCCTCGACTTGGGCCGTCAATTCATCGACTCTGGCCTGCAAGGCGGACTTAATGTCCCGGTCTTGGACCGTAGACAGCTTCGCCTTGAGGCGCATCAGCTCGACCTTAGGGTCGGCATCGTTGGGAGGCATCAAGAATCAGACGAGTTGAGGTCACTCGAAAGTCGCAACTCGAACCGATACCGTGACAAACGCCGCTCGCAACGCTCCACGCACTCGTCCAACTGATTCAACAAACCCTGGTAAATCCGCTGCTCCCGGCTAGGGGCAAGCAGGAAATCGATGGGGATGTTGGACACCGCCGGAAGGTGGAAATCGCCCAAAGAGTTGTGCGTCATCATCTCGGTGATCACCATCGACCGGCGAATATCCAAGAGCGGAATCATCGTCGCCAGGTTCTCCCCTTCCGCCGCATCGGCGAAGCGGCATATCCGGCGTACCTCGTCGGTCATCCGGACGATCCAAGAGTCATCGCCGGAGGCACCGTCGAAGGTTGTCCGGGTGGGCGGAAAGATAGGCGGCCTTTCGCCGCACGGTTTAGTCGGAAGCGCGGTAGCACTCATCGTCGTGTCTCCTCGCGAGCCCCGCAATAGGTAAATCAGTCGTGCGGGACAGTTCTAATTATGCGCCAGGTTTCGCAAGAAACCAAGACTTTTGTCGGTGTTTTAAAGAACCCCCTGCCCGGATGGAGAGGGTTCCGACCGGTTTATGCCAGATCCGGATTCGGCTGGAGGCTCGTCCAAAGCTGCTCAAGATCGTAGAACTGGCGCTGCTCTTCACGCATCACGTGCAGCACAACGTCGCCGTAGTCCTGCAGGACCCAGCCGCTCCGATCGCCTTCCACGCGGAGGGGTTTCGAGCGAGCTACCGCCATCTGTTCGGCCACCTTCTCGGCGATCGATTGGACGTGACGGTCGCTGGTGCCGCTACACACGATGAAGTAGTCGGCAACGCTCGTCTTGGCGCGCACGTCGAGGGTCTCGATGCGTTCGGCCTTCATGTCGTCCGCGGCTTCGCGGATCATCTCTGCTTTTTCGGTTGAAGTCATCTAGTCTTGATAAAGTCCTTTCTCTTCGATATACGCCAGTACTGACGCGGGAATGTAGGGCGCGATGGTCTGGCCTCGCGCGAGCCGATTGCGAATTTCTGTACTGCTGACGTCGATCGGCGGCATTCGCACGACGTCGACTTTATCCCGGTATGGGGCGGCTACTCGCATTGCCGCGTCGGAATCCGTCATCGAGGGGCGAACGATAACACCCAACCGGCACATCTTCAGCAGCTTCGCCGGTTGCTTCCATTCGCTCAATCCCTTTAGCGCGTCCGCGCCCAAAAGGAACCAGTATTCGGCCGGCTGGGCCACTTGGAGGTCGCTCAGGGTGTCCACGGTGTAGCTTGCGCCACCCCGTTTCAGTTCCAGATCGACAACTCCCATCGCAGGCTCACCGGCGGCGAGCAGGCTCAGCATGGTCAGGCGGTCTTCACCGCTCGCCCGAGGACCGCGATCCTTTAGCGGATTTTTTGCCGCGGGGACGAAAAGGATCTCGTCCAGTTCAAGCTCCTTCATCGCCGCCCGCGCGACCGCCAAGTGTCCGTTATGGGGCGGGTCGAACGTGCCGCCAAAAATGCCAATTCTCATATCCAAATGTTGAGTGAGATCACTCGTCGGAGAAGGCGAACTCCACCTCGCCCACGGCCACCG
>FTBF01000093.1_pt1 | contig 14191 bp, 13 predicted proteins | sample 1639301 | NCBI WGS metagenome assembly FTBF01 (sample SAMEA3914864, study PRJEB12502) | metagenome | biome: forest; material: soil | place: USA | collected 2012-03-12 | depth 0.3 m
CCTTTCGAACCAAGTGACGGCGATTGCCGATCCGAACACGAACTCGATCATCGTTGTCACTTCACCCGAAAACGCCGCGATCATTCGATCGATTCTCGACCAGCTCGACAAGATCCCCGAGCAGGTCCTCATCGAAACGGTTATCGTGGAGGCCAGTCTTTCTGCAAACGACAAGCTTGGCGTTGAGTGGAACTACACGAAGAGCGGCACGAACACGAGCACGCTTGGCACAGGCTTCGACAACACCGGTGCAACGAACTCCGACGGAACGGTGAACGAAGGGTTCAAGTACACCCTTACCGGCACCAACTACAGCGTGTTCCTCAACGCGCTGCGATCCGACAACAAGTTCCAGGTGCTCTCCACGCCGAAGATCTTCACCTCGAACAACGTTCAGGCGGTGATCAACATCAGCCAAAGCATTCCGTATATCACGAGCTCGCGGCAGGATGTAAACGGCAACTTCACCTACAGCTACTCGTTCCAGGACGTGGGCGTTGTGCTCACGGTAACCCCGCGAATCACCAGCAACGGCATGGTGACGATGGAGGTTGACCAACAGGCCAACGACCTGCAGGGCTACACCACCTTCAACGCGCCGATCATCAATCAACGCCAAGCCACCACGACGGTTTCGGTGAAGGATGGCGAGACGATCATCCTTGGCGGAATCATCCGCAAGACGATTAACACCGACGTCCGTAAGGTGCCACTCCTCGGAGATATTCCGCTGCTCGGCAACCTGTTCAAATCCACCGCTAAAACGAACCAGAAAACCGAGCTCCTCGTATTCCTAACCCCGCGGGTCGTTCGCGATCCGGAAGAGGCCCGTAAGCTGCGCGAGGAAAACGAGCGCAAAATGAGCCCCGAAACCAACAAGTCTTATAATGACTACATAAAAACGGGTAACAACGATAAGCAAAAACCGCCGGTAACGACGCCGCCCCCGGTTAAGCAGCCTTAGTTTGGAGCACGAAATCGATGATTAAAAGAATTCTCGTAGCCATCGCTTTCGCCACCCTATCCGGAGCGTCGCTCGCCCAAGGATTTGGCGGTGGCGGTGGTGGACAGCGTGGCATGATGCGGATGTTTCAGGGTGGCCCTATGGCCACCGCCATGCTGCTTCGCCGGGACGATGTCCAGGCAGAACTGAAGCTGGACGATACGCAGAAAGGCAAGCTTGACGCGGTTCAAGCCGGATCTCGTCAGCGTTTCCAAGGAGCATTCTCCGGCTTCCAGCCCGGCGGCGACCCCGAAGAGATGCAGAAGCAGATGCAGGCGAAAATGCAGTTGGTGATCAGCGACATCGTGAAGGACACGATGGCCGTGCTTACCGACGAGCAGCAGAAGCGACTTAAGGAACTCGGAATTCAGGCGGAAGGCAATCGCGCCGTGCTCCAAGACGCCGTTTCTAAGGAAATCGCCCTCACGGATGCCCAGAAAGCAAAGCTTGATGAGCTTCAGAGGCTCCAAGAAGAGGCCAACGCAGGGCTCTTCGAGAAGCTGCGTAACGGCGAACTGGACCGCGATAGCCTCGGGGCCGCGATGCAGAAGAACACCAAGATCATGGACGACTCGATCTTAAAGCTTCTGACGGAACCCCAGAAGACAAAGCTCAAGGAACTTGGCGGCGCTCCCTTCACGTTCAAAGACCCTAAGCCTGGGACCCCGGGCGCCTTCGGCCGCCCCGGCGGCGGCGGTCGCTAGCCGCTGACAGAAATAGGTCCTGTAAGTCTCATCGACTTACAGGACCTATTTTCGTTTTAAGACTTGATTGGGGTTAGCGGCGGATATGTCTTCCCCGACTTCTTCGCAAGATCCTCAATCCGGCTAACCCGGTTCTTGTCCGAGGGGTGATCGCTCAAGAACTCCGGCTGCTTGCCGCCGAGCGATCCCAACATGCGAAACACGTCGGCCATGCCCTGGGGGTTGTAGCCCGCGTCCGTCATCATCTTGAAGCCGCGAACATCCGCGTCGTTCTCGTCTCCGCGGCTGAACTGCATTGTGTAGAGCGAATTGCCAAGGCTGGCAACGTTGGCGGTGTTTTCATTCGCATGGCCAAGGATCAGCAGACCGGTAAGAAGAAGGTTCCGCTTCTGCTGCTCGGCTACTCGCTTTGCCCAGTGCTCGCGGCGGACATGGGTCAGCTCATGGCCCAGAACACCGGCAAGCTCGTCCTCCGTCTTAAGGCGATCGAACAGACCGGTATAGAAGAAAACCGACCCACCCGGCAAGGCGAAAGCGTTGATCTCCTTGCTGTCGATAACGTCGAAGGAATACTCCCAAGGCTCATTCCCGTCGATCGTGTTCAGCAATCGTTGCCCTACCCGCCGGAGCAGCCGCACTCGATAATCGGTCGCGGGAAGTACTTTTTCCTTCTTTCGAAGCTCATCGGCCGCCTGCCGCCCAAGTTTGATCTGGTCCTTCGCGCTCGGCTTCTTAAACTGCGCCGAGGCCGTTAGGGGGGTCGCAATGGCCACCACCGCCAGCGCAGGAAGGAAAAAACCTCGATTCATAGGGAGATAGACGAATAAATTGAAGATAGGTTTGCCGTGAAGGCTGCAAGCCTAACTTCGTGGGCGTCAAATCACGAAATACTGGTGCCGGGAGCGGGACTCGAACCCGCACGACCTTTTGAATCAGCGGTTTTTGAGACCACCGCGTCTACCATTCCGCCATCCCGGCCAGCGCTTATGATTTTACTCGAAGCGCGCCGATCATACTTGGAGGAGCGAATGAAGGTCTTAGTTGCGGATAAATTTGAGGCGAGCGGTCTAGAGGCATTAGGCAAATTGGGCGTCGAAGTCGAGTACGAGCCGTCCGTCACATCCGACGAGCTTGGCGCACGGCTGCAAGCTTCGGGAGCAGAAGTCCTCATCGTCCGCTCGACCAAAGTGTCCGGCGAAGCGATCACTGGTACCAAGCTCGGACTTATCGTCCGCGCCGGCGCCGGAACGAATACCATCGATGTCGCCACGGCCAGCGACCTGGGCATCATGGTTAGCAACTGCCCAGGCAAGAACGCCCAAGCCGTCGCCGAACTGGCCTTTGGCCTCATCCTGGCCTGCGACCGCCGCATCCCCGACAACGTCGCCGAACTCCGCGCTGGCCGCTGGAACAAAGGTGAGTTCACCAAGTCCCGCGGCCTCTACAGCCGGACGCTAGGCCTCGTCGGCATGGGCAAGATCTCCCAGGAGATGACCGTCCGCGCCCGCGCCTTCGGCATGAAGGTGGCCACCCACTCGCGCTGGATGACCGACGCCGTCGCCGGGGCCCTCGATCTCGCGGTGGCGAATACTGCCCCCGAGCTCGCTGCCCTGAGCGACGTCGTCTCCGTTCATGTCGCCCTCACCCCCGCTACTCGCGGCCTCATCGACGAAGAGTTCTTCGCCGCCCTTCGCCCTGGCTCCATTTTTGTAAACACCAGCCGTGCCGAGGTGGTCGATCAGGCCGCCTTGGAGAAAGCGGTGCGCGAAAAAGGAATCCGCGCCGGGCTCGATGTCTTCGAAGAAGAACCCACCGGCGCCGTCGGCACTTACAACGGCTCCCTTCGGGAGCTCCCGGGGGTCTACGCGACCCATCACATCGGTGCCAGCACCGACCAGGCCCAAGAGGCCGTCGCAACGGAAACGGTTCGCCTCGTTCGGGAGTTCAAGAACACCGGTATCGTCCCGAATCTGGTCAACCTGAAGCGCGCGGAGATTGCAACGCACCTCCTAGTCGTCCGCCATGCCGATCGGGTCGGTGTCCTTGCGGGTGTGCTTGCCCGCTTGAAGGAGGAAAGCATTTCGGTTCAGGAGATGGAAAACATCATCCTAGGTGGCGCCAAGGCGGCAATTGCCCAGATTGCTCTCGACAAGGAGCCCTCCCCTGCCCTTCTTCTCGCGATCAAGATGGACGAGTCAGTGTTCGGCGCGTCAGTTCTGCCGATCGAAAAGGTCTAACCATTTAGATTTCGGATTTTCGATTTAACCAATCGAAAATCCGAAATCTAAAATTTCTCCCTCACCGTGCCATCGCGAGTTGAATTAGATCTCGCGATGGTCGGAAGGTGACGTCTTCCTTTACCGTCTCCAGCGTCTCAACCGGGACATCCGTGCGGCCGTTTAAGAGCGCCCCAATCACATCCTCCACGAGCGTCTCCGGCGTCGAAGCCCCGCTCGTGATTCCGACACTTTTGAAATCGGTTCGCCACTCCGGGCGAACGTCCGCTGCCGACTGAAGCAGATGGCTCTCGACCCCTAGGCTTTCCGCAACCTCCCGAAGACGGTTGCTGTTGCTGCTCATCGGAGATCCAACGACCAGAACGAGGTCACAGCCGGAGGCCAAATCGCGCACCGCCGCCTGGCGATTGGTCGTGGCAAAGCAGATGTCTTCCTTGCCCGGCTTCTCCACATGCGGGAAGCGTCGCTCAAGAACCGCCATCGTCGCTCGCACCTCATCAATACTTAACGTGGTCTGCGTCAGTACGGCCAGCTTGTCGTGCTTCGGCAACACCAAGGCCTCGGCATCCTCCGGTGTCTCGATAAGCACCATCCGATCCGGCGCCTCGCCCATTGTTCCTTCCGCTTCGGCGTGCCCTTCGTGGCCAATGTAGACCATGAAATAGCCCTTCGCGGCAAAATGCTTCGCCTCGTTGTGGACCTTGGTCACGAGGGGGCAAGTCGCATCGATGATCGTCAAGTTCCGCGCTTTCGACTGCTGTCGGATCTCCGGCGAAACTCCGTGGGCCGAAAAAACGACGACACTACCCGGAGGTACATCGTCCGGATCTTCTACGAAGATGACGCCCTGAGCCTCGAAACCCCGCACAACGTGTTCGTTGTGCACGATGGCATGACGGACGTACAGCGGCGCGCCATGAATCTTCAGTGCGAGGCTCACCACCTCGATCGCGTAGGCAACCCCCGCACAGAACCCGCGCGGGGCGGCAAGGACAATCCGATCCACGCTTATAGTTTACGCCGGATAGGTCATTGGGTCACCGGGCTGAGGGTCATTGGGCTAACTTTCCGCAATCCACCAACAACCCTCAGCCGAATGACCCTCAGCCCATGCCTGGCTCCCCAAGTTAAGAAATCCCATGTAAAATGCGCGAATGCCCATTGGCTTCGTGCTTGCCGCTACGCTTTTCGCTCAGCGACAGGGGGGCAACCCCTTCGCCCCGCCCCAGGCCTCGATCCACTACGCTCCGGATCGCACCTGCGACCTCGCCCACGTCTCGATCACCCTCAACGTCGACTATCCGAAGCGCGCCTTCACCGGCCGCGCCGTCTCGACGCTCGTTCCCCTCCGCAGCGGTCTGACCGAGATCATGCTCAATGCGGGGCCGATCCTGACGCTCGACAAAGTAACGGTCAACGGGGTTACCGCCTCCACTCGGCGCGACGGCCGAAAGCTGTTCATCACCGTTCCGTCGACAAAGAAGGGCCGAACGCTCGTCGTCGCCATTAACTACAATGCCGTCAACAGCAAGGCCCGCCCCTTCGGCGGCGAAGGCGGATTTCACTGGATCGAGAAGCGAGATGGCGCCCCCGCAACGCGGGTCGGCTTCTGGACTCAGGGCGAAACCGAATTCAACAGCGATTGGGTTCCCACCTGGGACTATCCGAACGACTTCGCCACCTATGACGAAACCTACACCGTTCAGTCCGACTGGACGGCGATCGGTAACGGCAAACTGGCTAGCACGCAGTTAAGCGCCGACGGCAAACGAAAAACCTTTGTGTGGAAGCAAGACATTCCCCACGCTACCTACCTCCTCACCGCCGTCGGCGGCCCGTTCGATATCAAGAAAGATAAATGGCAAGGCGTGGACCTCTGGTACGTCGTACCGAAAGGCCAGGGCAAATACATCGACGACTCGTTCGGCGATACGCCTGACATGCTGACCTTCTATTCGAAGATCTTCGGCTACAAATACCCTTGGGCGAAGTACGCGGAGAACGCAATGTACGACTTCGGCGGCGGCATGGAGAACGTTTCCGCCACCACCCTCGGCGAAGGCTCGCTCACCGAAGCCCGCGACGGTTTTCGGGCGATGGCCAGCCTCAACAGCCATGAACTCGGCCACCAGTGGTTCGGTGACACCGTCACATGCCAAGACTGGGGCAACATCTTTAACAACGAGAGCTTCGCGACGATGCTCCAGATGCTCTATTTCGAGCACTCCCGCGGCCTGAACGGTTATCTTTGGGAAGTCGAAGGCAACCAGCAGAGCTACCTCTCCGAGGCTCGCCGCTATCGCCGGCCGATCATCACCAAGATGTATCCGAACGGCGACGCGATGTTCGACTCGCACACCTACCCGAAGGGCGGCGACGTGCTCCACACCCTACGAAAGCTGCTCGGTGACGAGGCCTTCTTCGGTGGACTGAATCTCTACCTTGAGACCTACCAGCACACTCCCGTCACTTACCCGCTGATGGAGCGCTGTTTCGAGCAGGCCAGTGGCATCAACGTCCAGCCGTTCTTTGACCAGTGGTTCCTCAAGCCGGGCCACCCGGTCATCGCATATGACTGGAAAGTCGATGGTTCGAACGTCATCGTAACGATCAAGCAGACGCAGGATACGTCCGACGGTACGCCGATTTACAATGTGCCGAACGCGACCCTCGGCGTGGTTTCCGGCGGCGTCCTCAAGAAATTCCCGTTCGTACTCGACGGCGCGGAGCAGACGGTAAAGATCCCCAACGCGAATCCTGCGGCGGTCGTGCTCGACCCGGACCATGACTTCCTCCGCGTCGTCTCCCGGATTACCCCGGCCACCGAGGCCGAGAACATCGCCATCCTCAAAGCCGTTGCGGACCCGGCTCAGCGAACCGCCGCGATGGGTGCCCTTGTTACCAGCGGCAGCCCCGCCGCCATCGACGCCGTCGTTGCTGCCGCGACTGCCGATCGAGGCATCGAACCGGCGCTCCGTAATCTTGGCGGCCTCGCCGGCCTAAAGAAACCGGAACTCCGCGGCTTCTGGCTCGATGAACTCCGCAAGGGCAAGAACAACCAGCGGATGGCTGGCGCGGTCCGTGCCCTCGCCGCGCTTCCCGCCGATGCCGCGACGACCAGCGAAATCCAAGCCCGGGTTAACGACAAGGAATACATCGCCGTCGTCGTCGCCTCCATCCAGGCCCTCGCCACCTGGGACAAGGCCGGGAACAAGGCTCTCTTTGAGAAGGCCGCCAAGATCGAAGACCGTCGAGGCCAAATCGCTAGAGCCGCCAAGGCGGCACTAGGATAGGAAGCAAGCGTTAGGCGTTAGGTTAATCCTAACGCCTAACGCCCAAAACGCTTAACACTTTATGCTCCTCGCCTTCCTCGATCATCACCTCGATAACTGGCATGCCAAGGTTTTCCTTGGCATGCTCCGCGAAGCCGGCCACGAAGTGATCGGCTTCGAATCTGACCCTCTCGACGGCGACTGGTGCACTACGAACGGCGTCCAACGATTCGATACTGCCGAGACCGCCGCCGAAGCCGCGGACGCCGTCCTCGTCTTGGCCCCCGACGATATCGAAAGCCACTTGGTCCTCTGCCAAGCCGCCCTACCCACCGGCAAACCCACCTTCGTTGACAAACTCCTCGCGCCCTCCGTAGCGGAAGCCGAGATGATCCTTGGCCTCGCCGAGAAATACGGTACGCCCATCACCGCCGCATCCTCGCTCCGCCATGCCGCCGAGTTAGAGGAAGCTCTGGAAGGCGCCGGACCGATCGAAGAAGGCATCTTCTCCGGCTACGGCGACTGGAACCGCTATGGCGTGCACACCGTCGCCATGGCTCTCCGCGTCATCCAAAGCCCAGTCACCAAGATCGAATCGTGGACGACTCAGCACGTCAAGAACGTCCAACTCGGCTTTGAAGACGGCCGCCAAGCTTCCCTTTCCGTCGTATCGGGAAAGAATGCTTCCGCCGCCTTCCCTTGGCGATTTGCTCTCCGTGAGGGCGATGAGTATCGCCATGGTTCGGTCGCCCGATTCGACGAGTTCTACCGGCGGCAGATTGCTTTCATGCTGCAGTCTTTCGAGAGCGGAGAGTCGATGACAAACAGCGAAATGCTGGACACCGTCCGGATCTTGGCATCGGTCGCTTAACGGGCCATCGAGAACCTGGGGCGAAACATTTCCGCCCGAAAAGAGGTCAATTCCCGGTAATTCAATGCTTGAGGTTTCCCCCCCAACCCTCCAACGCGACGCTACCGGGATCGATGGACTCGATGACATCCTGCTCGGTGGCCTTCCCCACGGCCACATCTACCTCCTTGAAGGAGAGCCCGGAACAGGAAAAACCACCCTCGCCATGGACTTCCTTCGGGCCGGTTTAAAAAGGGGCGAACGGACCCTCTACGTAACGCTTTCCGAGACCGCCGAAGAACTGCTTCTTGTCTCCAGATCTCACAACTGGGATCTTCGGGAGGTCAATATCGTGGAGCTCGAACGTGACATCGCCCGCCACGCCACAGAAAGCCAATACACCGTTTTCGAGGCCACCGAAGTGGAACTCGGAGATACCATGGGCCAGGTCTATAAAGCCGCCGAAGACCTCATGCCGGATCGAATCGTTATCGACTCCCTTTCGGAACTTCGCCTTCTCTCTCGAGACTCCCTCCGCTTTCGCCGAGAGCTGTTGGGCATGAAAAGATTCTTTGCCGACCTTGGCTCGACCGTTTTGATGTTGGACGACCGGACGCTCGATCTCCACGAGGGCCTTCTACAAAGCATCGCTCACGGGGTGGTTCGCTTGGAACGACTAACGACCGAATATGGTGCGGAGCGGCGCCGCCTGATCGTTTCCAAGTTACGGGGCTCTCGATTTCGCGAGGGGTACCACGACTACCGCGTGAAGACCGGCGGGATCAAGGTCTACCCTCGCCTGATTGCATCCGAACATCGTAACACCGTCCTTTCTGGCGAACTCCTGAGCGGCATCGACAACCTTGATGTTCTCCTCGGCGGCGGACTCGACCGGGGGACCAGCACCATGCTTCTCGGCCCCTCGGGGGTCGGCAAATCGACGATCTCTGCGATGTACGCCGTTGCCGCGGCCGATAAGGGAGAGAGGGTCGAAATCTTTCTTTTCGACGAGAACCTCGGCACCTACCTCTCGCGCGACCAAGGACTTCAACTTGGCATGGCCCCACATATCGAAAGCGGAATGATCAATGTTCGCCAAGTCGATCCCGCTGAGATCTCGCCCGGAGAATTCTCGAACCAGCTTCGTCAAGCCGTTGAAGAACGCGGAATGAGGCACCTCGTTCTCGATAGCTTGAACGGCCTTATCCAAGCGATGCCCGGCGAACAGACGCTAATGATCCAGGTTCACGAAATGCTTTCGTACCTGAACCAATCGAATATCACGACGGTGATCAGCCTGGCCCAGCACGGACTCGTAGGCGCAGGTCTGGCCTCTGCCGCCGATCTGAGCTATGTGGCCGACACCCTGGTGCTCCTCCGATTCTTCGAGGCGTTTGGTGAGCTCCGCAAGGCCGTCTCGGTCGTTAAGAAGAGAACCGGCGAGCACGAAAAAACTGTCCGCGAGCTCGATATCATGCCTGGCGGGCTCCGAGTCGGCGCTCCCCTGCGCCAGTTCCAGGGCATTTTCACTGGCGTGCCCCAAACCTTTGACGCGGAGGCCGGTCTGTTCCATGCCGAAAGGAGGTGACCGCTCGGAGCGCGTCATCGTTCTTGCACCAGTGGGTCGAGATGGCGAGCTCCTTTGCCGGGTAGCGCAAGAAAAAGGGCTGAGCTGTGAGTCGTTCCCTTCGGTGGAGGGGTTTTGCGACGCGTTTCGATGCGGTAGCGGCGTGGCTGTGCTGACGGAAGAAGCCCTTTATATGGACCGCACCCGGCAGCTCAGTTCCACCGTCGAAGAACAGCCTCGCTGGTCAGAAGTTCCGTTTGTGGTCCTGACGAGCCGCGGAGAGGCCGATTCCCGCGTGAACCTCACGTTGCGCCTTATGGAGCCCTTGAGGAACGTCACCGTCATCGAACGGCCTGTACGTCCTACGACCATCGTCAGCGCCCTCCAAGCCGCCCTACGCGACCGTCGCCGACAATACGAGGTCCGCGATACGCTCGAAGCCCTTCAACTCGCCAACTCCGATCTCGAACGCCGTGTCGACGACCGCACCGCCGAACTCATCGCCAAGATCACCGAACTGGAAGGCTTCTCCTATTCCGTCTCCCACGACATGCGGACTCCGCTTCGTAGCATCGTAAGCAACGCCCACATCGTAATGGAGGAAGAGGCCGAGCGGCTTACCACCAGCGGGAAAGAAGGGTTACTTCGTCTCTCCGCCTCGGCGATGAAAATGGCCCAGTTGGTTGACGATCTCTTGGAGTTCGCCCGTCTTGGCGCCGCCGAGCCTCGCCGAGTTCCCTGCAACCTGAGCGAAATCGTCCGGTCCGTAAGCGAGGAACTTGCTCGCGATCAGAAGAACTGCTCGATGCAGCTAACCATTCAGCCTGGGGTACTTGTCGAAGCCGACGCCCGCCTCGTCGGTTTGGCCGTTCAAAACCTGATTGAGAACGCCTGTAAGTATCGGAAAGGCGGCGCGCCCGCCCAGGTCTCTTTCGGTATGGAGATGGACGAAGGCGAGCCCGTGTACTTCATCCGGGACGAAGGTATTGGCTTCGATATGGCCTATGCCCCCAAAATTTTCCGCGCCTTCGAACGACTCCATCGCGACGGCGAATACCCCGGGACCGGTATCGGGCTGGCCAACGTAAAGCGAATCATTGAACGCCACGGCGGAAAGGTCTGGGCCAAAGCCGCGCCCGGCGAAGGCGCCACCTTCTTCTTCACCCTCGGCTCTCCTTCCGCTGTCCTCCCCGAAGGCCCCTCTCTTCTCTAGACCTTGGTGCGAGCCAAAAATATTCACTACCCCTTGACTTAGAGCGCGCTCTAAGATCGTAGAGTCTAGAACGATGGTCACGGAACGATATCTAGACGAGAAACCGCAAGGGACCCTGACCATCCAGCAGGTGGCCGAGGCAACGGGGCTTTCCGTCCATACGCTGCGCTATTACGAAAAGGCCGGGCTACTGGCGCCCGTCGCCCGAAACGAAGGTGGCCACCGACGTTATCGAACCCGCGACGTAGATGCCCTGCTCTTCCTTACCCGGCTGCGTCTCACCGGAATGCCCATCTGCCGAGTCCGTGAATACGCGGAACTCGTACGGGGCGGCAAACCCACGCTGCCGGCACGACTAACGCTGCTCCAAGATCACCGAAAAGCCATCGTCGCGCAGATGGCCGACCTGGAAAAGAACTTGGCCGCAGTTGACTTCAAGATTGGGCTTTACGACCGAGGTTGGACGTTCAGCGGCGATGACGACCCCTGTCTTGTCGAGCTACGTGGATTGATGAAAGGAGAAAAAGAATGAAAACAAGAACGATCGCCAGGCAGGAAATGGGAGCCATCGGCCTCGGCTGCATGGGCATGAGCTGGGCCTACGGCGCCGGGGATAGCGAGGGAGGCCTCGCAACCCTTGCCCGCGCGCTCGAGATCGGCGTGAACCACTGGGACACCGCCGACCTGTACGGACGGGGCGACAACGAGTTACTCCTCAGCGGCCCGCTCAAAACACACCGCGACGAGGTCTTCCTCGCCACCAAATTTGGCAATGTGTACGACCCATCGCTCACCAGCCACCAGGATCAAATTGGCAAAGTCGGTTACATCGTCGACGGCACCCCCGAATACGTCCGCAAGTGCATCGAACGATCCCTGCAGCGCCTCGGCGTGGATCACGTCGACCTCTACTACCAACACCGCGTCGATCCCAAGGTCCCCATCGAAGAGACCGTCGGCGCGATGGCGGAGCTGGTTAAGGAAGGCAAAGTGAAGGCTCTCGGCCTCAGCGAGGCCAGCGCCGAGACCATCCGTCGAGCTCATGCCGTCCACCCCATCGCCGCCGTCCAGAGCGAACTCTCGCTCTGGACCCGCGACTATCTAGGAGACGTCGTACCCCTCACCGCCGAGCTCGGCATCGCCTTCGTCCCCTACTCCCCCCTTGGCCGCGGCTTCCTCACGGGGGCCCTAAAGAACCTCGACTCCCTCGCCCCCGACGACTGGCGTCGAAACAACCCCCGTTTCCAAGGAGAAGAACTGGCCGCCAACCTTCGGATCGTCGAAGCCGTCGAAGCGGTAGCGAACCGACTCGGCGCCAAAGCCTCGCAAGTCGCCCTCGCCTGGGTCCTCGCCCAAGGCTCCCACCTCGTCCCGATCCCCGGAACGAAGCAAGTCAAATACCTCGAAGAGAACACCGCCGCGGCAGACTTGGTTCTGTCGGATGGAGATCTCGCCGAATTAAACGCCATCCCGGCCCCTGCCGGCGACCGGTACGCGTCGTCCTACATGGACGCTCTAAATCGCTAACCCAAGAGTGGCGATGGTCTCCAGACCATCGTACCTATCGCTTAAGCCGAACAACCGATAAGCAAGATGGTCTGGAGACCATCGCCACGTTAGGCCAAACCTTCCAGCCACTCGATCCCATCCGCGAGACTCGCGGGCGAGATCGAGTGGGCCATCGGATACTCCAGATATTCGACCGCCTGCCCCGCCTCCTTCAGCCGCGCCGCCAGCGCGCGCCCCATGGCAATCGGCAAAACGGGATCCGAAACGCCATGCTGCACCAGAATCGGCCGAACCGGCGATCCCGGCACCTCAACGGAAGGCGGAAAAGCGCCACTCATCAACCAGGCGGCGTCAACGCCGGGCTCCACAAGCGTCACCGCCGCTGCCACCATCGCCCCTTGGCTAAAGCCGCCTAATACGAACGGGAGGCCTTCGATTTTCAACTCCGGTAGTTCCTGCAAAACCGCCGCGGCCGCATACCGAAAACCCTCCTCGTCGAACCCAAACCCCGACTCGTCGATTGAGATGTCGAACCAGGCGTAACCCCCATTCTCCGTCTCCCCCGGCGCTCGAAGACAAACCACGTCCACCTCTACCGGAAGCTCCCGAGCCAATCCAAGCATGTCCCTCTCGTCACTTCCATACCCATGCAAAAGAACAAGCCGTACCGTCGGATGAGCGGCGGCACGGCGAACCGAAATGAGAGGCATAGTCTATTTTGGCGTTAGGCGTTCAGATCCAAGGAAGTCCCCTCTAACCAGGCGTCGTCTGATCCTCTTCGACCCGCACAAACTCCCCTTGCGAAGAGTCCGCCGCGTTCCGAGGCGTTCCGTCTCTTCCCATTCCCCCGCTTCCCGTCTCGTGAGCCGCCTGCTCCCGAACCTGATCAAGCTCCTTTGCGACGCTCTCCGAACGGTCAGGCTCTTCAATGTCCTTCCGGGCAGCTTCTTCCCCCGTCATGTTGGGATGCGCCCTTACCGTCTCCTCCCGAATTCCGGAGGGCGACGTACCATAGCCGATCGGCTCATTCTCGCCGTAGACCCCTTCCTCTCGCTCATCCGGCATCAGAGCACCTCCTTCTCAACGAGAACCGTTTCTTCTGCGCCTTCCGGATCTTCCGGCCGGTGACGCGGGCGAGTCTCCAGGTTTTTTGGAACGAACTCGGCGTCACCCACGGGGGCCTCAAACATCTCTTCGCGATGGATGAACTCTTCAGGCGAGTTCTCGAAGTTAACGAAACCACCCCGATCTTCCCGGTCATCCGGTCGGTTGTCGCCGTACACGTACGGTTCGCCATCCTTCATCGGCCGAATCGGGCCATCGATCGAACGGTTTTGACCGTCCTCGAAAACGTCCGCTGACGCTTCGCGTTGCTGCAGCGTCGTCCGGTCGCCCAACTGATTCTTGTCCTGTACCATGCACCTACGACCTTCTTCGATCGGTCCATGTTCTCAACAAAAAGAAGTGCCGAGGAGAAACTCCTCGGCACTTCGCTCGGGCCAATTACCGCCTGGGCTCAGACACGTGCTCGGACGCCTTCGACGACGCCCCTTGCAGATCCGACGGCCTGATGGCCGTAATCCTGCGCAGAAGCCAAAAGCTCCTTCGAAGCCCGTTCCGTCTTATCGAGGAGACCTTGCGCCGTATCCGTTCGATCTTCAAGCCAGTTCTGCGCCAGCTTGACGTCGTCGCTCCAATTCCGTCCCGAGCGCCGGTAAAGGAAGATCCCTACCACCACTGCCGCCGCCCCGGCGACGATCGCTCCCACTGCCACTCCGTTCGATCTGCCGTATGCCATTGCCATCTTTGACGCTGCCACCCCGCCGCAAGTTCGCG
>FTBF01000073.1_pt1 | contig 14184 bp, 9 predicted proteins | sample 1639301 | NCBI WGS metagenome assembly FTBF01 (sample SAMEA3914864, study PRJEB12502) | metagenome | biome: forest; material: soil | place: USA | collected 2012-03-12 | depth 0.3 m
CAGTCCTTTTGTCGGGTCCTATTTCGACGTCGGCAACGTCCTCCCCTTCGGTTATCCCGACCAGTGGCTGCGGATTTTGAAGCACCGCGTGGTAGGAATTCACTTCAAGGACTTCCGCCGTGCGGTCGGTACCGCGGAGGGTTTTGTGGATCTGCTTGAAGGCGACGTCGACTGGCCGGCGGTCATGGCGGTGATTGAAGAGATTGGCTACGACGGCCCGGTAGTGGCCGAGATGATCCCGCTCTACAAGCTCTATCCGGAGGTTCGAGTTGCGAATACTTCGCGGGCAATGGACGCTATCTTAGGACGATAAAGATGGTGCCCCTTGGAGCGAGGAACGATCGGAAGGGGCCACCACGTGGTAGGGGGCTCTGGGGGTTTGCTGATGGCCGGTGCGCTCTCGCCCCTCACCCCCAGCCCATCTCCCCCAGAGGGGCGAGGGGAGCGGTATGACAAAGATCTGGCGCGAAAACCGCGCGGGGTTCTTTTTCATCTCGCCCTGGCTCTTCGGTTTTCTCCTCCTCCAGGTCTGGCCCTTCATCGGCTCTGCATGGCTCTCCCTCACGAGCTATGACCTCGTCTCCGCGCCGCGCTATGTGGGTTTTGAGAACTATAAGACCCTTGTCGGGGACGATCCCGCTTTCTGGAAATCTTTGGTCGTCACCTTGCGCTATGCCATCGTTTCGGTTCCGCTCAACGTCGTTGGCGGCGTTGCCCTCGCGCTACTTCTGAACGTGGAGGTGAAGGGGCAGGCCATTTTTCGGACCCTTTTCTACTTGCCGTCGGTCCTGCCTCAGGTCGCCACTGCCGTCCTCTTCACCTGGCTTCTCAACCCGGAGCTCGGCCTTGTGAACGGGATGCTTAAACTTGTGGGTCTTGCGGGGCCGGCTTGGCTTCAGGACGTCAAGTGGGCTCCCTGGACCCTCGTTCTTCTTTCTCTTTGGGGGGTGGGCGGCGGGATGGTCATCTACCTTGCCGGGTTGAAGGACGTACCGGTCTACCTGTATGAGGCGGCAACGCTGGACGGAGCATCCGCTTGGCAGCGCCTTCGGACGGTGACCCTTCCGATGCTCACCCCGGTCATTTTTTACAACGTCGTCATGGGCGTCATCGGGGCTTTTCAGACTTTTACCGAGGCCTACGTCATGACCAAAGGCGGTCCGGAAGGTAGCACCACCTTCTATGCGCTCTACCTTTTCCGCCGAGCCTGGGAGAACCTGGATATGGGCTATGCCTGCGCCATGGCTTGGGTCCTTTTCCTCGGGATCGCCGTGGTGACGTTGCTGCTGTTCCGCAGCCAAAGGAAGTGGGTGAACTATGACCGTTAAGGCGGTTGTTGCCGCGGTCGTCGGCGTGGCCATCGTTGTCGTTTTGGCGCCGCCGGCAGTTCCGGTTCAACACTACCCTGATCGTCAGAAGGTGATCTTCTGGCATATGTGGGGCAACGAGTTTCAGCCGGTAGTCGAGAACATCGCCAAGCGGTTCAACGAGAGCCAGACCCAATATGAGGTGATCCCTCGCTACGTGCCGTCCGATGGGGCGCTGACCAAATTCCTGCTGTCCGCCTCCGGTGGAAAGGCCCCTGACCTGGTCAGCCAATGGAACCCGGTTCTCGGCACGTGGTCCGACCGGAATCTCATCACACCGTTGGAAGAAGTCATGTCCCCGGCCGAGGTTGCCCGCTATAAGCAAGAGGCGTATCCGATCATGAAGGCGCACGCGACCTATAAGGGGCACCTCATGGCGATGATTGCGGGCGTCGATGTTACGGCGGTCTACTACCGCCTCGACCAGCTTAAGGAGGTCGGCGTGGACAAGGATCACCTTCCGCAAACGCTGGAGGGCCTTATGGCTCTGGCGGAGAAGCTTGATCGTCGCGACGCCCAAGGACATCTTCTCCGGATCGGCTTTCTTCCGTCTTCCTGGAAGGTGATGGCTCCTTCGTTCGGTGGCGACTTCGGCTCGGGCGAACATATGACGTTTGACACGCCCGCCAACCGCCGTGCCGCCGAGTTTGTGGTGGCCAACCAGAAACGCCTTGGTTTCGAAAATGTCAGTCGCTTCAACGCTTCCCAAGCGGCCGACACCGGGATGACCCAGCCGCTCATCGCGGGCAATTTCTCGATGGTCTTGGATGGGCAGTGGCGCGTCAAGCAGACCGCGGACTACGCGCCTAACCTCGACTACTGCATCTCCCCCGTCCCCCCGCCCAAGGGAGGCAAGGCGCTCGCAAGCATGACCGACCCTAACTACCTCATGATCCCCCGCGCCTCCACCTGTCCGAAAGGCGCCTGGGCCTTTATGAAGTACTGGATCGGGGTGGACGACCAAGAGGCCGGTGGCTTCAACACCTCTGAAATGGGCTGGCTCCCCTACTGCGACCGGGTGGCCCATTCCAAGAGCTACCAAAAGTATCTCCAGAAATACCCCCGCTACCAAACCTTTCTCGATCTCGTGGCCAGCCCCAATCTCGAGAAATTCCCCGTCTCTTCGCTCCAGACCTTCGTGACGACCGAAGTTGGCAAGGCCGAGGAATCGACCTCTCGGGGAACTCTGTCTCCGGTCGCCGCGTTGCAAGGACTGGACCAAACGGTCGCCGACGAACTGGCCCGCCAGAAGCGGTTGGGGAATGTCCGATGACGAATCGCCTCAACAAGGCCGCGGTGGTGGTGATCATGGTCGTCTTGGCGATCCCCGCGGTGTTGCCTCTCATCTGGATGGTCTCCACCAGCCTCAAGACCGACGCTCAGATCTTCCCGACAGGCGGCCATGCCGCGGCCCCGTTTAGCCTCTCCGCGATGATCCCGCACCCGGCGCGCTGGGCGAACTACGCCGACGCCGTTCAAAAGGTCCATTTCCGCGTCTACTTCCGGAACACCGCGATCCTCTGCGTCCTAAACGTCGTTTTCGCCGTACTCTCGTCCGCTATCGTCGCCTACGGCTTCGCCCGACTGAAGCTCATCGGCAAAGGAGTTCTCTTCTCCCTGATGCTCGCCACCATGGCCGTGCCCCCGCAGGTGACCATGGTTCCTCGGTTCGCCTTGATCCGCGCCCTCGGCTGGTACGGCACGATCTTGCCGCTCACGGTGCCCTCGCTTTTCGGCGGCGCGCTCTATATCTTCTTGCTCACCCAATTCTTCCGCTCCTTGCCGGAAGAGTTGGCAGAGGCAGCTCGGCTCGACGGCGCCGGCGAGTGGACCGCCTTCTGGCGGGTCATGCTGCCGCTCGCGAAGCCGGCACTTGCCACCTGCGCCCTTTTCCAGTTCGTTGGTACGTGGAACGACTTCCTCGGACCGCTCATCTATCTCAACGACCCCGACCAGTACACAGTGGCCTATGGCCTACAGCAGTTCATGGCGAAGAACAATACTCAGTGGTCACTGCTGATGGCCGGGTCTACGCTGTTCATCATTCCGGTCGTTATCGTGTTCTTTTCGGCCCAAAAGAGCTTTATTCAGGGGATCGCGACGACGGGCGGCAGGAACTGATAGGTTCAAAAGAGCGCCATATATCTGCTGTAGTCTCCGGAAAAGAGTTTTTTCTCGGTGGAATCTCGGTCTTTTGGCGATTTAATGCGTCTCGCGCGTCCAAATAACTTTAGTTGATATATTGGGTTATCTTTTAGCCAGGCTCGCGCGTGAGATGAATTCGGGGGCGGCGTCCACGATCTCTCCTTGGAAGTCGGTCAATGCACCGTCGATCATCTCCGTCAATCGCTCGACCGCCACGCGGCCTTGGACGCGCGAGGGCATCCGGATGGTGGATAGCGGCGGACGAGAAACGAATGCGGTGGGTGGGTCGTGGTATCCGACCACGCCGATCTCTTCCGGTACTCGGATCCCTCGAGAGACCAGGGATTCGATCAGACGGCTTGCCATCTGCATGCTTCCGCAGGCCACCGCGGTTGGCCGTGGCCGGAGGGTCAAGATCGCCTCGGCCACATTCTCAGCGTCCTCTCCTTCAAAACTCCCGCCGACCACGTGGGTCGGCGGGAGAGGGTGGAATAGCTCTGCCATTCGCTTCAGGAAACTCTTCCGGCAGAGCCGGCTGACGTAGGACGCCGGCTGAACCTCCACGAACGCCACCCGTCGATGGCCCTGTGCGACGATCTGCTCCGCTTGCACGCGGAATCCTGCCTCGTCGTTCAGACTCACAAACGGTGCAGGCCCTTCTCCAAACCGGTTAAGCGTGAGATAAGGCACGCGTAAGGAAATCAGGTCCTCGAAGAACCCGGGGCATGGCGCCTCGTCGGCAAAAATCCACCCGTCCATGCGCCCCTGGCGAATGACCGCAAGAAGCCGGTCGGCATGGTCCGCCATGGGCTGTTTGACCAGGAATAGACTGGTCCCCAGCCGCTCCGCCGCTTCTTCGGCACCTTCTACGATCTCGGGGAACACGAAGTTGGTCGTGTTCTGCACGGCCATGGCGATGGCGCCCTTCCGCCGGAGGCGTAGACCTTGGGCGTAGGCGTTGGGCGTGTAGTCCAAGGCACGCGCGGCGGCCTCAATTCTTTGCCGGGTCTCTACCGAAACCCGAATGGCTGCCCCACCGAGTACTTTCGAAGCCGTCGAAATATCGACCCCCGCCCGCGTAGCCACGTCGCGTAGCGTTGCCATGAACCTGCATGGATGGTATCACAATGCGTTAGGCGTTAGGCGTTAGGCGTTAGGGGTTGCCATCTTTACGAAATTCTTAGGCTAACCCGGCCGGGGGATATGCCAAGCTGAGGAGTGCGCCGAGAGCGACCCGATCCGGACGCTTTATTACGCGAACTTCGGCGCGATGATCCCGAACCGGGGCGAGGAAAACTTAAGGTCTTCCTCGGCGCATCGGCGGGTGTGGGCAAGACGTTCGGAATGCTCTCCGCCGCTCACGAACAGCGGGCGAGAGGCCTTGACGTGGTTCTGGGCTACGTTGAAACTCACGGCCGGCGAGAGACGGAAGCGCTTATCCGGGACCTTGAGGTTTTGCCTCGCTCGACCAACGACTACCGGGGGGTCCGGGTCGAAGAGTTCGACGTCGATGGGGCGCTCGCCCGAAAGCCGAAACTGATCGTGGTGGACGAGTTGGCCCACACCAATGCGCCCAACTCTCGCCACCTCAAGCGGTGGCAAGACGTCGAGGAGCTTTTGGATGCGGGGATCGACGTCTACACCGCGGTCAACGTCCAGCATCTCGAGAGCCTCAACGATGCGGTGGCCCAGATCACCGGGGTCATCGTCAAGGAGACCGTTCCCGACGCTTTCGTCGACCACGCGGACGAGATCGAGGTCATTGACATTCCGCCGGACGAGCTGCGCCAGCGTCTTAAGGAAGGCAAGGTCTATGTTCCCGAGCGGATCGATCACGCGCTGGAAGGGTTCTTCAAACGGGGAAACCTGACCGCTCTCCGCGAACTGGCGCTCCGACGCGCCGCCGACCGGGTGGACGCCCAGATGCAGCGGCTGCGGAGTGAACAGGGGGTGAGCGGCTTGTGGCCGACCCGCGAACGAGTTCTCGTCTGCATCGCCCCAAACCGGCTCGCGTCGCGGGTCGTTCGCGCCGCGGCAAAGATGGGCGCGGCCTCCCACGCCGAGATGGTCGCGGTTGTCGTGGAGAGTGACCGGCAGCAGAATCGCTGCGCCGAAGAGCACGACGCCTCCCGCCAAGCCCTTCGCCTGGCCGAGAGTCTTGGCATGGAGACGGTAACCCTCAGCGGCCACGACATCGTCGAAGAGATCCTTCACTACGCGCGGCGTCGGAACGCCAATCTCGTGGTCGTCGGGAAACCGATCAAGCCGCGTTGGCGGGAAATTCTCTTTGGCTCCGTGGTCGATGAGCTCGTCCGCCGGAGTGGCGAAATCGATGTTCACGTCATTACCGGCGCCGTTGAGACCAACACCGAGCCCAGACCACCCCGCCGCGTTCCCGTTTCGTACGGCACGGCGAAAGGCTACGGCTGGACCGCGGCGGTGACGGCGTTTGCCACCGGCCTTTGCGCCCTCCTCTACGACCACGTTTCGCCGGCAAACCTGGTCATGATCTACCTCCTCGGGGTCACGCTGGTTGCGAGCCGGTTTGGACCGAACGAGGCGGCGATGGCCTCGCTGCTCAGCGTTGTCATCTTCGACTTGGCTTTCGTTCCGCCCCGCGGCACTTTGGCCGTATCGGACACGCAATACCTCATCACCTTCGCGGTCATGCTCCTGGTGGCGCTGGTAGTCAGCCGTCTCACGCTTCGACTACGCGAGCAGGCCAGGAACGCTTCGGAGCGGGAGCGGCGAACCGCAGCGTTGTATTCGTTGAGCCGGCAGCTGGCCAGGAGCCGGAGCAAAGTGGAGATCGCCGTCGCCGCAGCGAAGGAGATTGCCGAGGTCTTCGAATCCGAGGTTGCGGTTCTGATCCCTCATGAAGGCGGCCTTCGCGCGCTTGCAACGTCGGCTAGTTCCTTTGAGGAGGTGTCTGTCGCGCAATGGTCATTGGAGCACGACGAGGCGGCGGGCCGAGGCACAAATACGCTGCCCGGTTCGAAGGGTTTCTATCTTCCGCTTCACGGCGGCGCCGGGGCGGTGGGGGTCCTCGCCTATCTCCCGAACGAAATCAACTGGCCTCTTCCGTCTGCCCAGCGAAACTTGCTGGAGACCTTCGGCAACGGTCTGGGACTCGCCTTGGAACGTGCCCAACTCGCCAAAGAGTCCCACGAATCGCGGGTTCAGGCCGAATCGGAACGGACCCGAAACGCCCTCCTCAGCTCGATCTCTCACGACCTGCGGACCCCCTTGACTTCGATTACGGGCGCGGCCAGCGCACTTGTCGCGCGCGGTGAGGGGGGCGAGCTGGCGCAGACCATCGTCACGGAGTCGCAGCGGCTAAACCTCCAGGTTCAGAACCTGCTCGATATGACCCGCCTGCAAAGCGGGGAAGTCAAACCCCGCCTTGAGTGGAACTCGCTGGAGGAGATCATCGGCACGGCCTTGGACCGAAATCGCGGCCTTCTGAAAGACCGCCCAGTCGAGGTTCGGATTCCGGCCAACCTGCCTCTGCTTTCGATCGACAGCGAACTGGTTTTGAAGCTGTTCGTCAATCTCCTCGAAAATGCCGCGAACCACACGCCGGCCGGAACGCATATCTGGATCACGGCTTCCGAGGGCACGAGCGCCGTCCGGGCCGTGGTGGCCGATGACGGGCCGGGCATCCCGCCGGGAAGCGAAGTCGCGATTTTCGAACGGTTTTCCCAGGGCGGCGCAAAAGGAGAGGGATTAGGTCTCGGTTTAGCGATCTGCCGCGCCATCATGAAGTTACATGGCGGCGTCGTTTGGGCACAGAAGCGGATGGGTGGCGGCTCCGAGTTCCACGTCGAGTTTCCCCGTCCCACCACCCAGCCCGAGGTCCCGGTAGGATGACCGCGCTTTTGGGAGTCCGGAATGCCTGAGCCGAGAAAGATCCTCGTTATCGACGACGAAGCTCCCATCCGTCGCTTCCTCCGCGCCAGCTTGGACCCCAAAGACTTCACCCTCTACGAAGCCGAAGACGGGGCAAGCGGATTGCGGGAAGTGGCGATGCGGAACCCGGAGATCGTGTTGTTGGATCTCGGGTTGCCCGATATGGACGGCATCGACGTGGCGCGGCAACTGCGCGAATGGTCGCAGGTCCCCATCATCGTTCTCTCGGCCCGCGGGCGCGAGCAGGATAAGGTCGATGCGTTGGATTCCGGCGCAGACGACTACCTCACCAAACCCTTCGGCGTGGCCGAGCTTTTCGCCCGCATCCGCGTTGCCCTCCGCCACAGCCGCCGGGAGGAGCCCGACGACCCCATCGTCGTTATCGGAGATCTGAGGATCGATTTCGCTGCCCGTCTCGTCACCCGGGGCGGCGTTGAGATTCATCTGACGCCCAAGGAGTACGGGCTTCTCGCGGCGCTCGCCCGGCATCCCGGGCGAGTGGTGACGCAGAAGGCGCTCCTCCAAGAGGTCTGGGGCGAGGCGTACGCGCATGAGTCGCACTACATCCGGGTCTATATGGGCCAGCTTCGCCATAAGTTGGAGCCGGATCCGGCGCAACCGAAGTTCTTGATTACGGAGCCGGGGGTTGGGTACCGGCTGCGGATCGAATAGCCGCCGTCACTCTTCGCCCAGATACCAGGGCACGTTCATTACCACGACGCGGTGGCCACCCTGCAGTAACAGAGCCGCTTTAAGACCTGTTGCCCGTTGGTTGTGTAGCAGGTACTGCCACCAGCGGGCTTCCACCAATTCCGGAATCACCACCGCCACAAGCCGGTTCGGGTTCTGCTCCAAGATCGTCGCAACATGCTTGATGAGGGGATTGAACAGACGGCGATAGGGCGAATCGACCAGATGCAGCGGCGGCGCCTCTTTGCCTAGCTCGGCCAACGGTGCGACAACGCGCGCTTCCCAAAGCGAATTCATTTGAAGCAGATCGTTGGCGTCGGTTGCGATGTGCAGCGCGACTACGTCCGACGATACGCCCATCGCGAATCGGAGCGCTTTGATGCTTACGGTATCGACATCTTTAATCGGGACGATCACGAGAGGTGGTCGGATCTCCGAGAAATCGGCGGTTCCAATGAGTCGGGTCGCCCGGTTTACCATCTGGTAATGCCGCTTTACCCCCAAAAAGGTGAAGACGAATGCGGGAATGAGTAGGGAGGTGATCCAGGCCCCTTCCACAAACTTAGCGGCGAGGACGACGATGAGTGCAATTGCCGTAGACCCCGCGCCAAGCCCATTGATCATCATCGAGGTTTTCGAGCCGCCGAGTTTCTGCCAGTGCACGACCATCCCTACTTGCGATAGCGTAAACGCCAAGAAGGCTCCGACGGCGAAGAGCGGAATTAGGCGGTCGGTAATTCCGCCGAAAGCGATTAAGAGAACGGCAGAGAGGCCGGAAAGAATTGATATTCCGTGGGCAAAAACTAAGCGGCGTCCGCGGTTTGCGAAGGCATGGGGAAGAAAATCGTCTTTGGCCAGGAGTCGGCAAAGACGGGGAAAATCGGCGAATCCGGTGTTCGCGCTAAGCGCGAGTACGGCAAGGGTGCTGCCGATCGTGACGTAGTAGAAAAACCCTCGACCGACAATGGCGCCCACCAATTGGGAAATGACGCTTTCGTATCCGGAACCTTCGGGGTTGGTCGCGCCAATCTGATAGGCGCTGGCCAGATAGCCGATTCCCACTAGGAACGCCGCGAGGATTGCGACGATGGCAGTGAGGGTGCGCTGCGCGTTCTTTACCGTCGGCTCGGCGAAGACGGTCACCCCGTTACTCACGGCTTCAACACCGGTCATCGCCGTGCAGCCGCTGGCAAAGGAGCGGAGAAGCAGCCAGAGCGAGACGGTCGCCACCCCCTTGGGTAGGACGGGGGGAACGATCACGGGAACCGGGTGGCCGCCCGACGTTACCGCTTTGACGACTCCGAAGAGAATAACGCCGCCGAGCGAAAGAACGAAAAGATAAGTGGGTAACGCAAACGCAATCCCGCTCTCTTTTACGCCGCGTAGATTCACGATCGTGATCAGCGCCAATGTACCGAGCCCGAGCTCAACGATGTACGGTTGTAAGGCGGGAAGTGCGGAGACCAACGCTCCAACGCCGGCAGAAATTCCGACCGCTACTACTAAGACGTAATCTAACAGGAGCGCGGCGGCGGCGATCAGTCCGGGGACGGTGCCGAGATTTTCTCGGGCCACGGTATAGGAGCCGCCGCCGGAAGGGTAGGCGGCGATCGTCTGCCGGTAAGAGAAATAGAGAATGCCGAGGATGGCGACGATAACGCCGATAATGGGCGCCGAGTATGAAATCCCGGCCGCGCCCAAGGGGATCAGGATCGTGAGGGCGGCTTCCGGTCCGTAAGCGGCGGAGGCTAGCCCGTCAAGGCCGAGCATTGGAAGCCCGGCGAACACCCCGACCTTCTGGTGCCCCTCCTCGCGGGAGGCGAGGGGCTTTCCAAGCAGATAATCGATCAGCGCCACTTCCTCTATAGGACCGCAATCTTGGGCGAATTTGCTTGGCCGGCTGAAAATCCCGAACTATTCGGAATTTCGCTGGTCGCGCCAGTTTTCCGGACGCTTGTTCGCCTTCCGGTCTCGGGGGGCGTGAGATTCCCAGGAATTAGCCGGTTGAGGCTTGGTCTTATGCTTCGTCTTCATCTTGCGGAATTTGTCGTTTGCCATGGTCGATGGGCTCCCGAAGGATCAGCCCATTCTGAGCCTAGCCGGTGGCCCCAAAAAACCGCATTGAGGAAATATTTAGAAGGATTCGCCCTATTTTGACCTTCATTCGTTTGGACCGAAATCTTGAGAAAACTCTGACGGGAATCGGCTGTCCCTGACACGACCTTTACAGCCGTCCGTTCCACGATGACAGGGTGGACAACGCCCATTTCATTTTTTCGATCGCGACGGTGATCGGCCTCGTCGTCTGCATCGGCCTTCTGCTTGAACGAGCGTTCCGACCGGATATGCGAGGCTCGAGCGGAAAACCGCGATAGCGCCAGGAACTAACGGCGATGAAGTTGATCGTTCTGCAAACCGCTTTGGTGGCCTTCGGGCTGGGTGTCTCGATCCTTGTTCGTTTGATCCAGGTCCGATTCCGGGGGCAACGTGAGAAGTTGCAGATCGAGCGCGAGCGGCAACAGCAGGAAGCCCTGATTCGCGAGTGGAAGGTCGGCATCCCTTACGATCCCGATTTTAGCAATACCGGTAAGCACGGGAGGAGGCCCACGAAGTGAGTCTCCTCCCTTCGTATTTACGAATTCTTTATGTTCCAGGACACCGCCCTGACGCTCCCCTGACGCTGCCGAGAACCACGCTTATGTTGAAAGAAATGATGTTCGAACTTGCACGAGGAATCGCCTTTGTAACCGTTGGATCTGGACTTCTCGTGCTTTTGATGAACATCGCTTCGCAGGCGCATCCGTGACCCCATACGACCTAATCCCCTTCGCAGTGTTCGCCCTACTGTGGGCGGGCGCATGGAAACTCGACAAAAAGCAATGCAAGACCTCTTCTACTTGGCCGTCACCGGCCTCTTCTTCCTTGTCGCCGGACTCTACGTTCGCGGATGCGATCGGCTCCGCCCGACCGGGGACGAGTCCGATGCCTAGCACCGCGCACCACTTGCGGAGATCGCGATGAGCGACTACGTTTGGACCTCGATCCTCACTCTCCTTCTGCTGGGATACCTGATATATGCCCTGCTGAAACCGGAGAAGTTTTAACCCATGCTGTCCGGCACCTTACAGATTCTTCTTTTCTTCGCCCTTCTTCTCGTCACGGTTATTCCGTGCGGGAAGTACATGTACCGCGTCTTCACCGGAGAAGCAAAATTCCTTGGCTTTATCGAGCGGCCCCTTTACCGTCTTCTAGGAGTCAAGGAAGACGACGACCAGCCCTGGACTCAGTACGCGCTTGGGCTGCTCCTTTTCACGCTCGTAGGAATCGTATTTTCTTACGCGGCGCTTCGGTTGCAGGGCATGCTGCCCATGAACGGCGCCGGATTCGACGGAAAGCAGATGCCGGAGCATCTGGCGTTTAACACGGCGGTTTCGTTCAGTACGAATACCAACTGGCAGAGCTACTCGCCGGAACTGGCCCTCTCCAATTTCTCGAATATGGTCGCTCTCGCGATCCATAACTGGATGTCGGCCGCGGCCGGGATCGCGGTGGCCATCGCAGTGGTCCGAGGTTTCGCGCGCCGAAGCGCTAAGGGGCTTGGCAATTTCTGGGTCGATACCACCCGCGCCACCCTTTATATCCTTCTTCCGCTCTGTTTTATTGGCGCATTCGTCTATGTCGCTTCGGGCGTTCCGCAGACCTTCGCTAACTACGTGAATGCAACGACGATCGAAGGGGCGACGCAGAAAATCGCGCTCGGTCCGGTTGCCTCACAGGAGATCATTAAGCAGCTCGGCACCAACGGCGGCGGCTTCTTCAATGCAAACTCCGCGCACCCCTTCGAAAACCCTTCGGCTTTCGCCGACCTGTTCACGAAGCTCCTGATTTTCCTGATTCCGGCCGGTCTGACCTATACGTTTGGAAAGATGGTCGGCAACGTCAAGCAAGGTTGGGCGATTTTCGCCGCGATGTCGGCGATGTTCCTCGTCGGCGCCTTCACCTGTCTTTCCGCGGAGGTGGCCGGAAATCCGACCATTCACAAGCTCGGCGTCGAAGCCGCGAATATGGAAGGGAAAGAGACCCGATTTGGAATCGGCGCTTCGACCCTATTTGCAACCATTACGACGGATGCCTCGTGCGGCGCGGTTAATTCGATGCACGACAGCTTCACGCCGATAGGGGGGCTGGTTCCGCTGTTCAACATCCAAACGGGTGAGGTGATCTTTGGCGGCGTCGGGGCTGGGCTCTACGGAATGCTGATGATGGCGGTGATCGGCGTCTTCATCGCCGGCCTCATGGTCGGACGTACGCCGGAGTACTTGGGCAAAAAGATCGAGCGGTTCGAGGTCCAAATGGCGATGCTGGCCACTTTGGTGCTTGCGGGATCGATCCTCGGCTTCTCCGCACTCGCGGCGAACCTGGACCTGCCGAAGGACGGACCTAACGCGAACCTCAATACGTGGCCCGGAAAGGTTTACGGCGGGGCGGATAACTCGTACGGTGCGATGACGGGCAACCTGAACAACAGTGGCGCCCATGGATTTAGCGAGATTCTCTATTCGTACACCTCCGCCACCGGAAACAACGGCTCGGCCTTTGCCGGAATCACGGCGAACACGCCCGCCTACAACTTCACGCTCGGTCTGGCCATGCTCATCGGCCGGTTCCTGATGATCGTTCCGCTGCTCGCGATGGCGGGCAACCTCGCCGCGAAGAAGCGAATTGAGGAGGGGGCCGGCACCCTAAGGACGGACAACGGCACGTTCGCCGCGCTTCTTGTTGGCACCGTCATCATCGTCGGCGCCCTGACCTTCTTCCCCGCGCTCGCGCTCGGACCCATCGTGGAGCACTTCCAGATGGTTCAAGGAGTGACGAAGTAAACATGTCGATCAAGACCCCATCCCAAGACCCGTTGACCGGGTTGCCGAAGTCCCACACGCCCCGCGCCCAGACTTCGGCAAGCCTTTTCCAGCCGGAACTCGTACGGCGAGCGACGAAGGATGCCTTCGTCAAACTGGACCCACGACAGGTGGCCAAAAACCCCGTCATGTTCGTGGTTCTCGTTGGAAGCGTCGTCACGACGTTCTTCGCCATCCGAGACGCGGCGACGGGGAAGGCAGACGCCTTCTTCACGATCCAGGTCACCCTTTGGCTCTGGTTCACCGTCCTCTTCGCAAACTTCGCGGAGGCGATGGCGGAAGGCCGTGGAAAGGCCCAAGCCGACGCTTTGAGGAAGGCAAAGACCACCACCAACGCCCGCCGGCTCAAAGCTGACGGCACGGAGGAGATCGTGGCGGCGCCGCAACTGGCGAAAGGCGACCGCTTTGTTTGCGAAGCGGGCGATGCTATCGCCGCGGACGGAGAAGTGGTTGAAGGCATCGCTTCGGTCGACGAATCCGCCATCACTGGCGAATCTGCCCCCGTCATCCGCGAGTCGGGCGGCGATCGAAGCGCCGTGACCGGCGGCACCCGGGTCCTTTCGGACCGGATCGTCGTCCAGGTCACCCAGAATCCGGGTGAGTCGTTCCTCGACCGCATGATCGCCCTCGTGGAAGGCGCGCAGCGCCAGAAGACGCCGAACGAGATCGCGCTGTCGATCCTGCTCAGTGGTCTCACGATCATCTTCCTCTTCGCTACGGTCACCCTCCTGCCTTACGCTCACTTCTCCGTGAACCAGGCGGGCCAGGGAACCCCGCCCAGCATCACCGTCATGGTGGCGCTGCTGGTGTGTCTCATCCCGACCACGATCGGCGGACTGCTTAGCGCCATCGGTATCGCCGGCATGGACCGCGTCATGCAGCACAACGTGCTGGCCATGAGCGGTAAGGCGGTCGAGGCCGCAGGAGACGTTTCCACGCTCCTCCTCGATAAGACCGGAACCATCACCCTCGGCAACCGTCAAGCGACCGCCTTTTTCGCGGCTCCTGGCGTGGATCAGCAGGTGCTCGCCGATGCGGCCCAGCTCTCCTCACTTGCCGACGAGACACCGGAAGGCCGAAGCGTCGTGGTTCTGGCCAAAGAGCAGTACGGCATCCGCGAGCGGGAGGCGACGGGCATGGAGTTCGTTCCCTTC
>FTBF01000133.1_pt1 | contig 13805 bp, 11 predicted proteins | sample 1639301 | NCBI WGS metagenome assembly FTBF01 (sample SAMEA3914864, study PRJEB12502) | metagenome | biome: forest; material: soil | place: USA | collected 2012-03-12 | depth 0.3 m
ACCTTATTCAGTTGATGGTGAAGTACCCCTCCGAATTCCTGCCTTCGCAGATTCTCCGGATGCTAGGCGAAGTAGACGTCTCGCCAATTCGCTGCAAACCGGTCGCGTTGGAAGGCACCTTCACCGGTCGCCTTCAGGCGGGTGTCGCCTGGTCCAGCGACTATGTGTTCCAGGATCAAACGGGCTTCATCGCCTGCCTCTACCGCCAACCGCTCGGCATCCTGAAGCTTGGCTTCGGCCTCTTCTTTGCCCAGAACTACGTCGGCCGCCCGGTCCGCGTATTCGGCTGGTACCGGCGGTTCAATGCCCCGTACGTCGAAATTGCCCACGTCCAAATGATGGACACCGGCGAGATCCTGCGGCCGAACACCGTCGCGATTACGGCCGTGCTGAACGTCCTCGGCCTAGTGCTGATGGGTGGGCTGCTCTACTTGACGCTCACCTAGTCTAAGGATTAAAGAGGGCTCGCCGAGCCCTCTTCTTCATTACAGAGCCGGAACCGGGATTCCGCCTTCGGCTCCGACGGCGAACTCCGTATCGTCCTTGCTCACCTTGAGGTTCGCCGTCGCCACGGCGCCGACTTTTAGCGCGTGCTCCCAGACGCCACTCGCCGTATCGCGCCAATAAACCACGTAATTCGTTCCCGGCTTCGAGGTCCAGGTAAGCGTCGTATCGTGGCTCTGTCGCCGGTCGATTCGAACTCGCATCGGAGGGGCTCCGGCGTTCGAAAGCCGGTCGATGGCCAAGAGATTGATGGCCGCGTTGCGCGCGAGATACGGAAAATCCATGTGCTCCGGCAGATCGTCCGGAGTGTGCTGGTGGGTGTAGTCCTCGACCGCCTCGGTGAGACGCACGGCGGTGAAGCCTGCGTTATTGAACGGCGTGTGGTCGCCGCCGCGGCCGAACCGGTCCTTGCGGAAGACGAGGCGCACGGAATGGCCCTTTGCGCCTTCGTTGCGCTGGAGCCACTCGATCCACCGCGCCAGCTCACGACCCTGGTGGGTGTCCACGGCTTCGCTGAAGACGCGCAGATACTTATCTTCGTGCATCCCGAAGCCGTTCCGGCTGTTGCCGATCATATCGTTGCTCAGCACGGCATCGATCGGCCAACTTTCTTTCTTCGCCCGGGCCGCCAAAGCCGTGGAGCCGTTCAGCCCTTCTTCCTCACCGCTGAAGGCGACGAAGACCAGGGGGTGGCGATGGGGCCGGGCGGCCATGATCTTGGCAACTTCGAGCGTTGCCGCGGTGCCGCTACCGTCGTCATTCGCTCCCGGGGAGCGGAGCGAAATGTCGGCCGGACCGCTCATGTTGATCGTGTCGAAGTGGCCGCCCATCAAAACGATCCCCGGAAGCGGTTCCTCGGTTGGCTCGAAACGGCAGATCACCTGGACGACGTCCTTGTCTTCCGGTATCCGCTGCCCCTTATTCACCGCATAGGTCATGGTCTCGACCTTTGCGCCTGGGATCTTCCCATACTCTGCAGCCAGCCAAGCCGCCGCTTCCGTTAGGGTTGGCGAGGCGGTGTGCCGGTTGTTCCACGACGAAAGCTTTTCGACGGTGGCACGGAGGGCGGCGGGATCGATTTTCGGTAGGGGAGCGAGCGTCATGGCGAGCAGCGCGAGCACATTTGTACCATGACTTACCGTGGCAAACAATTGCTCACGGTAAGTCTCGCCCGCTTATGCGGCCAACCGGAGGGGTGACTTTTGCGCCGGCGCGTCCTCAATCTTGAAGGTCGCAACCAACTCTTGGAGATCATTGCTTCGCTGAGCAAGCTCTCGGGCGGCCTCACCGACCTCTTCGATGCTCGCCGAAAGCTCCTCGGCACCCGCCGCCGACTCCTGGCTGACCGCCGCCACGCTCTCGATCGACGCCTGAACGAGATCGGCCCCGGTGGTCATCTCTTGAGCGGCGATCAGGTTCTCGTGCGCCGCAATCGAGATTTCTTTCATGCGAGCTTCGATGTTGGCGGAGATTTTGGCGACCTGGTCGTTGTTCTCGACCACGGCGTGCGCTGCCTGAAGGATCTCGTCAAGCGCCTGTCCAGCCAAATGGCTCTTCTCGGCGCCCTTCTTCACCTCGGTTTGCGCCCCTTGGATCGCCGTGACCGTCTCATGGACGGTCGCTCGCACCGATTCGATCAGAGCGGCGATCTGCTTGGTCGAGCCGCTGGACTGTTCGGCCAATTTCCGAACCTCGTCGGCCACGACGGCGAAGCCGCGTCCGTGCTCGCCCGCCCGGGCGGCCTCTATGGCGGCGTTTAGGGCGAGCAGGTTCGTTTGATCGGCGATACTCTCGATCGCGCTGACGATCTGGCCGATCTCCTGCCCCTTCTGGTCCAGCTCTTTCACCTTATCCGTCGAGCGCTCGACTTCTTCGCTTACGCGGGCCATGGCGGTCACCGTCTCGGCAACTGCCCGATTGCCATCGGCTGCGGCCACACCCATCGAATGAACGGAGCGGGTGACGTTGGCGACTCCGGCTCCCGCCTGTTCAATCGAGCTTGCCATCTCGTTGACGATCTGCGTTTGAGTCTCGCTTCCCGCCTTCACGGTGCCGGCGCTGCTCGAAAGCTCGTGGATCGTCGAGGCCGTTTCTCGGGCGCTATCCGCAAGGGTTTCGCTTCCGGCGGCAATCTCTACGGAAGCCGCACTGATCTGGTGAGCCGTCGAAGCCAGACCTTGACTGGTGTGGGCGACCGCCTTTGCGCTTTCCGAAACCTGGCGTACCAAGCCTTGAAGACCAAGGGCCATCGTGGCGAACGAGTTTCCGAGCGTGTCCTTCGGTCCCTTCGGTTCAATCGTTCCGCGAAGATCCCCTTCGGCAATGGCGGTGGCCATCTGGGCCATGTCGCGTTGGTAGGAGGCAACGTCAGCGAGGCCACGACGGATCTGTCCGAATTCGTCGCCGCGGTCTTCGGGCAACGTGATCTCAACGTCGCCGTTGGCAAGTTGCGTCGCCGCGCTCGCCAGTTGGGAAGCCGGGCGGAGCGACCGGCGTGCCACCGAGAAGACGAGCGCCGCCAGCAACAGCGACTGCAGGACGGTACCGAAAATGAACCGGTTCCTCAGGGCGGCCAGAGGCTCCATGATGACGCGGTCGGGCACGCTGAGGGCGAGTCGCCATCCGCTGACCGGCGCAGTTGCCCAGAAGACGCGTTGTTCGCCGCTCTTTAAATCGTAGTGGCCGGTTCCGGACTCTTTTCCGGAGATAAGTTTCCCTTCAGGCAGGGCCGTGATCGGACTGGCCTTATGATCTTTGGTGAAGCAGAACTGCTCGTCCGGATGCGCAATGACGGAGCCGCCCTTGCTAACCAGAACAGGCACTTCACCTTTGGCTTTCCCGTACCCGAGGCTCGTCTCGGCAACGATTTTTTGAATTTCGGTCAGCGAGAGATCGACCCCGGCCACTCCGATGAATTCGCCGTCCGGCTTGATCACCGGCATGGTCACGCTGACCATCGAGATGTCCGACCCACCGGCGTCAAAGTAGGGCTCGGTGATGGTCAGTTGCTTCGTTCGCTTGGCGGTGGCGTACCACTCCTGATCGGCGTCGTGGAAGTCGTATGAAAGCTTTGCCAGTTTGGGATAGCTCTTCCGGTCGACCCACGGCATCGAATCATGGTCCGTGCTCTTTGCCGCATCGAAGGCGACATAGGTTCCCCAGGCGGCGTCCTTCGGGTACTCGTTCAGCAGGTTTGCGAGAAAGTCGACGGTGTCCGGGGTCGGCTTGTCACCCAAGGCAAGCTGGCGGGCGACAATCGCCTTCGGAATTCTTGAACTAGCCGAAAGGTACTGATCGACATTTTGCGCCTGGGCAGCCAGGCGATTCTCAGCTTCCTTGACAAGGCGATTCTCTAGCTCTGAACTGCTATTGGCATAGGCGCTCCAGTTAGCGATCGCAAGCACGACACAAGCGGCAGCCCCGACAAGAAGACTTAAACGGGTTGCGATGGAGCGCGAAGAGGTTAGAGGCATAGGCGTTGCGCTAAATACTTGGTTTGGCAGAACCAAAAATGCAGTCCGTATTCGGGTCAACTCTAGAGCCCCTACCGGCTTACCGGACATTTCGCCAGGTCCGTTTAGCACCAGTGCTAGCGATTGTCGGCAATCGTTAGCCATCCTCGTCGCCAGCGAGGTAAACTCTCCCAATCGTGAGCCGGAAGAAGCCTGCGGGCAAGCCCGTTTGGACCAAAAACACCTTTTTCTGGATCGCTGGTGTTCTTGTTCTCCTCGCCGTTGCCGGCGTTATCTTTGGTCAGGAAGTCATTCGCGACCCAGGCCAGAAGCTGGAGAAGAAGATTCCTCTCTCAGTTCTCTATCTCGTTGCGGCCATCGTGATGGTCATCAACGGCGTACTCAGTCATCGCCAGACTCTCCAGCAATTTGCGGAAGAGTCCGGAGAAACCAACTAACCCATGATTCAATGTAGCGGCTGCGGAAAGCCCATCGACAAACTCCCCAGTTGGCTGGCCGGCACGAAGGTTGACTTCGTCTGCAACAACTGCCCCAACCGAACGGCAAAGAGCATCGCCTTCCTGCAGCTCGAAGCCGAAGCGAAGACGTCGGCACGTGCCGACGATGAAGAAGCGATCGATGAAGAAGCGATCGAAGACGATCTGGATTAGTTAGGCCTTGGGCCCTTATGGGTTGGATCTAACCCATAAGGGAACCTCCCTTCCGCCTCCGCCATCTAAATCGCCGATGGATATGCGGAGCTGCATCGACGCCTGCACGGCCTGCCAAGAGGCCTGCACCCTTTGCGCAGAAGACTGCCGTAACCAGGGCAACGTTCCGAACGCGGAGCTCGCCGAAGCTTGCGCCAGACAGTGCGGAGCCGCTATCTTGGCGATGCAAAAGAACTCTTCCCGCGAATGCGGAACCTGTTCCCATCTCTGTGCCGAGTGCGCCGAAATGTGCGCCTCGATGGAGGGGGAGATTTATGCCCGTTGCGCCGAGGCCTGTGCCCGTTGCGCGGACGAATGCGGCAAGATGGTCCTCGCCAACGGTGGCCAAGCGATGCTCTTCTAAGAAGCCGCGCTTCGGAGCATCGCCGCCGCCTGAACGTGGGTCCGGTGTCCGCTACGCTCTCCAACGAAGTTGAGCGCCCTCAGCGGAACTCCCGCCAAGTAGAGGTCGCCCATGAGGTCGAGGAGCTTGTGACGAGCCAACTCGTCTGGGAACCGGATGGCGTTCTCGTAGCCCGTAGTCCCGACGATTACCGCGGATGTTTCGTCGAGCCCCTGGCCCAATCCAAGACGCTCCAGGTGGGGCACCTCTTCGGTTAGGGCAAAGGTGCGGGCAGGTGCGATTCCGGTTGCAAACGCCTCGGTGACGTTTTCCGCCTCAAAGGCTTGGATGCCCGGCCATCGAGGACTCACATCGTAAACGAAGCGTCCATGTCCCGTGCCCTTCCCGATCGAGATAGTCACCTGGTCTTCGGCCATAAAGATTCGGCGGTAAAGGTCGGGCACCCGTCGTTCTTCGCCATCCACCAACCCGGCAGCCAGAAACTCTTCGACGTATTGCTTGGCCGACCCATCCATTCCAGGAACTTCAGGGGCGTCGAGTTCTACTTCGGCATCGGTAATTTCCAGCCCCGCGAAGGCCGCCATCAGGTGTTCGACCGTTCCTACCGAACCCAGCCGGGTGCTCCGCTTGGTGTCCGTTACGTTTTCCGGAAGGGCCAAGACTCGTTCGCTCCCGAGGGTGAAGGCGATTCCCGCGGTGCCGGGACGGACCACCATGCGAACGGGTACTCCAGTGTGGAGTCCCTTTCCCTCGAAGACGGCGTCACGGGCGATGGTCCGGGCTCGGTAGGTCATGGCTTCTCCAACTCCGCGATCCGCCTCTCAAGATCCCGAATGCGGTCCAGGAGTTCCGGTAGTTTTCGGACCAGCGCCTGCTGCCGCATCTCGGTCATCACCGGCTGGGCGGGAAGCCCGAAGTAGGCGCCCGGTTTCAGGAGATCCTTCACCACCCCCGACTGGCCGCCCACGACGACGTCGTCGCCCACTCGGGCATGGTCCGTCGTCCCGACTTGGCCCGCAAAGACGCAACGTGCGCCGATGGTCGTAGAACCCGCGATTCCCGTCTGGCTGGCCATGACCGTATGTGCCCCGATTGAGGTGTTGTGGGCGATCTGCACGAGGTTATCCAGCTTCACGCCCTCGGCAACCCGGGTTGCGCCTGCCGTCGCCCGGTCGACCGCTGAGTTCGCCCCGACCTCGACGTCCGGTCCCAACTCAACACGTCCGACTTGAGGCACCTTGACGCGCCGCTTGCCGTCCCAGACAAACCCGAATCCATCGGCTCCTAAAACCGCCCCGGGATGGATGATCGACCGAGCCCCGACGGTGACGTCCTGGACCAAGACGGCGTGGGGATACAGAACCGCGCCCTCTCCGACGGCACAAGACTCTCCCACATAAGCGAAGGGATAGACCCGCGCCTTTGGGCCGACCGTCGCCCCGGCCTCCACAACCGCGAAGGCGCCGACCCGTGCGGAAGGATCCACCTGCGCCAAAGGGCTCACCCAGGCTTGCGGAGAGATGCCTTCGGCGAGCGGCAACGCCCGTTGGTTCATCCCCAGGAACCTCCCGAAAGCCGCTCGAGGTTGAGGGTGCCGGATCAACGGCTTCGAAGCGGGAGGCGCGTCCGGCGGAACGATGACTGCACCAACACCGGACGCCATCGCTTTCGCAAGATATGCCCCTTCGGCAAAGGCCAAGCCCGTCTCGTCGTCATCTTCGGCCGGAGCGGGCCGAAGTACCCGATGGTCCGGCGGACCATCCAAAACGCCCCCTAGAGCTTCGGCAAGTTCGGCAAGGCTCCAACCCGGCTGTCTTTCCATCGTACGAATTCCGCGGTGGCGTCGCGTCCCTTGGGATCCAAGCGAACACCCTTCAGGGAGGCCCAAATGCGGGCTTCGCCGAGCAGGCGGGCGCGCGCGTCCACCAGCGCCTGGGGAGACTCTACCCGCGGGGCGGGCGGCGGAGCGGCGACCGCCGGCACCGTGACACTTCGAGCCCCGACCGCCGGAACCGTCGCGACGCCGGATCGCGCGAGGCTCAGGCGGATCGCCTCTCGCCCAGACGCCCCGGTAGGAAGCGTTGCTTCCGCAAGGGCCTGCCGGTTTAGAGCGTCCCGGTTCGCCTCGATCGCCGCCAGCGTCGCTGCTTTGGCGTCGCTGCCGGAGGCATCGACGTTCGCAAGCAACTCATCCTCCACGATCTTGAATTGAGCATCGAGCGCCTTGATCTCTTTTCGAGCCGCCGAAGCCTGATCGTAGAAATATTTTGCCAGGGGAGTCAACCCGGGCGGCGGCGCCTCATCTTCCTTGTTGGGGTCCTTTCCACCAACCGCAAAGGCCAACCGAGCCGCGGGATAGGACCGCTTCTCCGCATACGCTTCAAACTTCTTCCGGTAGGCCGGATACAAGCTTTCCAGAGCATTCTTATACGGATCACCAAGGGCTCGAATCTGCGCACGTGCAAACCGGTCCGCCTCGCGGCGATAGACCTCGGACAGCTTGCGGCGCAATTTGGCCAGCGAAGCCTCCTGAGCCGCCTCAACCTCGCGGGCCAGCAAGGCGCCGTCGATTCCGGCCTCCGTCACCAATCGAGCGGGAGCCCGCGCGGGCAGCGAGGCCGTCTTCGCCCCCATCCCGGCCGGTGGCTCCGGCAATGCAGTCGCAACCCGAATAGGCGCCACCACCGGCGCCAATCGGTCAACATCGATCCAAACGGCTTCAGGCGCGGCAGGAAGGCCGCAAGCGGCGAGGGAGAAGGGAAAAAGAAAAAGGGAAAAAGACCGACGCAGATGCGCAACCGCCCTTTTCCCTCTTCCCTTTTCCCTTTTCCCTTTTGTCATGGCTTCGCGTTCATCGCCGCCAGCGCGGCGTCCGTGAGGTCGTTCGCACCGTAGGGCGCGAACGCCTTGTCATAAACCATCGTGAAGCCCTGCGCCTTGGCGGTGGCCGTTACGGCTTCTCGCGCCCGAGAGGCGCTTTCGGTCTTCTGCTTATCGAGCCAACCATCGATGTCGTTGGTAAAGTCGCGCACCCAGCGAGTGCCCAGATCGCCCATCTTCTGAGAGCGGTCGGCGTACTCCTGCATGAGGGTTCGCTCCTCCGGAGTGAGCGTGCCCTTGGTTTGCAACTCCATCCACTTCTTGTTCGCCGCCACCACCTGCGCCTTAATCGTGTCCAGTTCCGCCGACTCGGTGGCTGTCCGGTCCATTTTCAGCGTCAGATCTCGAATGCGGGTTGCCTGCTCAAGGGTCAGCACGCGGTTGCTGTCGATAAAGCCCAAGACGTCTTCCCGCGCAGACCGCATTTTGTCCAAGTTTTCCCGGACCGTCTTACCGAAATTACTGGAGTCGATCATCGAATTGATATCGACAACCCCATTCTTATCCGTAGGTGCCTGGAAGCCACCTCCAACAAGAATGCCCAGGAGCAGCAGCGAGAGAGCCGAACCGAACTTGTAGATGCGAGGAGTCATGGGGAGTTAGGAGATTAGGGAGTTGGGAGATTAGGGAGTTAGGCGGGAGTACAGAACCTAACTCCCTAATCTCCCAACTCCCTAACTTCCTTTATTTCTTCAACGTCTTAAGCGCTTCGTCCGTGAGGTCGTTCGAAGCATAAGGCGCGGAAGCCGTGCTGAAGACGACGGTGTAGCCGCCCTTCGCCGCGATGCTCTTTACAACGTCGCGAACGCGGTTAAGCGTCTTCTCCCGGAGGTCGGTACCCATCGTCTGAAGATCGTTTTCGTACGTTCCTTGGAGTCTTCCGAGGAGCGCATTGTTCGCCGAGACCTTTCCGCCAAAGTCGGAAATGGCGGCCTTATCCGCATCGGTAAGCGGGTTCTTCGTGGAAAGCTCGCGCTGTTTACGGGTCGCATCTTCGCCGCCGGCCTTGAGCTTGTCGGCCTCCGCTTTCTCCGCCGGAGTTACCGTGGTGCCCTTCAGAAGCAGAACCGCATATCGCTCGGCGTCCTTCGGATCCATCGCGCGGTTCGCGTTGATGAACTCGAGAATGCCCGCGCGAAGCTTACGCGCGGCCTCCAACGTGTCGGTATTCGTCGCGGCGAGGCTGGATTCGTCAAAAACCTTGCCGATATCAACCGTGGCAAATTTAGGGGCGGTGTTGCCCTGGAATCCCGAGAGAGCACTGACGGACATCGCGCCGGCGAGAGCGGCGGCAACGAGCCAGCCAAGTTTATCGGTTCTAATCGTCATATCTTTTCTATCCGTTACGTCATGAACCCCGTTCTTAGAACGAGTTTCCAATTAAGAAGTGCGTTCGGCTCTTGCCTTCCTCGTTGAAGCCGAGATACAGCTGGATATTGCCCAACGGCCCCGCCTTGAAGCTGAGGCCCGGACCGTAGCCGAGATGGAGGTTGAAGTCTTTCGACTGGGTAAAGGCGTTCATCCCGTCATAGCCGCCCCAAGCGCCGCCGTAGTCGACGAAGCCAATCAGGCTGAACGATTTCTGGAGCGGGAAGCGATATTCCATCGTCGAGGTGAGCGACTGGCGCCCCCAGAAGCGGTCCTCCTGGTAGCCACGAAGCGACTCCGATCCACCCACGAAGGTCTGCTCGAAGAACGGAACCGTGCCGACGATGGTTGAAGCCTTGAGGCGGAAGGCAAGCACCTTGCGCGGGTCGTCCAGCTTAAAGCCGCGGGGCGGGCCGCTTGAGAAGTACCGGCGGTACTCCATGGAAAGCTTGCCGAAGACGTTCGGTCCAAGGATTCCTTCGTCCGCGGTCACGCCGCCGACCTTCGTGATGTTGCTGTAGCCCGGCTCCGCCGTCAGCTGCAGCCAATAGCCGCGGGAAGCGTCGATCGGCACATCTCGCTTCTCCAGGTTATAGCCAAAGGTCATTACTCCGACCGCGCCGTCCTGCTGGATGAAGTTGTCGATCGGATTGCCATCCTGATCGAACCGCTGTTTGACGTTGTTGGTCTGGACGTTCTCAAGTCTCATGGAGACGCCGGCGTTGCCGCTGTCGCCCACTGGGCGGGAGAAGCCAAAGGAGCCGCCGGTGCGCCGCTCGTAGTACTGATCGTCCTTGGTAAGGCTGTTGCTGCTTCCCGAACCGAAGAGACCGCCCTGGAAGCGGAAGACAACGCGGCTGTACAGGCTCGCCCGGAGCGTCGTGTTCCGGTTGTCGATAAACGGATCGGTGTAGTCCAGGTCAAGGCTGGGACCGACACCCTGGGTCGACTGGAGGAAGTTGACACCGAAGCTCTTGCCGGTTCCGCCGACATTCGCCTGTGAGTAGCGGATAATGCCGGCAAGCGAGTTTCTCGGGTCAAGCTGGAGACCGACGTTGAACGTTCCGGTACGTGCCTCTTTCAGGTCCAGGGTAAGGTCGACCACGCCGATGTCGCTGCCCGGGGTCGGCTCCGTGTTGATGTCGTCAAACCAGCCGGTGCCGTAAAGGCGGGTCAGGTCGGAGCGCCATTTTTCCTTTGAATAGACATCGCCCGGCCGGGTGCGAATCATCTTCTGAAGCGTCCGGTTCTTCGTCAGACGCGTACCCTGCACCGAGATCTCACCCACGCGGGTTTCGACCAACTCGATGTTAAGCGTGCCGGGAGAGCCTTCCAGGGGCTCAAAGCGAATAATGTCGGCCAGATAGCTCTTCGACGCGTAAAGGTCGATGATCGCTTGGGTAGCGGCGCGCCGCTCGTTCTGGTTAAAAATATGGCCCGGCTGAAGGCTCGCCGGAAGTTTGGCAAGGATCGCCTCCGTCTTGATGACGGTGTTGCCCGTGACGCGGACCTCTTTGATCGCCGGAAACTCTTCGACGTCGACGCGGACGGTCCAGTCGTTGTTCGAACCATCGGGGACGCCCAGAACGCGGACCGCTTTGAAGAAGCCAAGCTCCTGGATCGCAGTCTGGTCGGCGATTCTCCGATCGTCGGAATAGACCGCGCCTACCTTGAGGCTCATCGCGGAAAGAATCGCTTCGTTGTTGACGGTGACATTCCCCCGGACCTGGATGTCTTTCACCAGGTTTTGGGCAAAGGCCATGACCGAAAGCAGGGTCATCGCGGCGACGGTGTGAATCCTCAGGTGCAAAGTGCTATTCCTTCCGTATCCCAGAGCCTGGGAAGTCTAGCGGGTAGGGTACCCGCCCGGTTATGGACGGCTCGGGGTCCGGAGCGTTACGGATGGTCCCAGAGGTGTGGTTTTTGGACTGTTGTCGGGGATTTGAGGCAAAGACACACGTTCAAACCGCAAAACCAAGCTCCATCCTCACGGTTTTTTCACCGCGGGGAACAAAACATGCTTTGGCTGCTCTTTCCCGCGGCCGCTGCCAAAACGCGTCCCGTACTCAATCGAAGTCTTCCAGGGCCGATCCTGGTCCGTTCCCACGGTAAAGGAGAACCGATTGAGCTTGGGCAGAATTCTCCTCGCGCTGTAACTCAACCGCAAATCGAAAACCGATCGATACCCAGGCGTCGGAGTTCCAATCTGCTTGCGCCCTTGGAACGTGAAATCTGGCCCCAGCGAACTACCAAAAGCCACCGTCGCCTGATCGAATTCGTTGTATTCGAGATTGATGTAATCCAGGCCGAGATCATGGGCGACGCTTCCCGTGAAGTTGTCCAACAGACCCGGCAAGGCGAAGCCAACAAAAGCATTTCTCACGTTACGCTCTGTCGAGCTGCCGCCGGCGGAGATACTGCTCAACAAATCGGTGCGTCCTAAGGCGTTGAGGATCTCATCCTTCGTGAGATCCGACGGGTCGGAAGTGGCGTCAAATTTTAGACCATTATCCCTTAACAAATCGCCACGCATATCCAGGGTCACGTCGTATCTCTGCGTCCCTTGGCCCGGACGTGTCAACGTCACCTGCGAACGGCCCTGAAGATCGATTTCGGCCGACGCCGGCGCCCCGCCGGCCAGGGGGCGCTTGTAAACAAAGGAGATTTGTCCACCTTTATCGATCCGAACTACCCCACCAGGCAGTCGAATCGAACCGCGGTCGGTCACCAACTCCGCGACCCCCACCGGATTCGAAAGCGCACCCTTCAACGAAAGGTCGCCGATAAGATAGAGGTCGGCCGTAGCCGTCCGGAATCGCCCCGCCTCGGCAAGCGCGAAGGTCAGATCGAACGACGGATCGAAAAGACCGGGCGAGGAATCTCCACCGGCCGCGTCCAAACTCGGCAAGTTCATCTCGAGGTTGGAAACTTCAAAGAGGCCCGAAATCTTCGGCGATACCGCCGTGCCTTTAATGTTCGCCTCTCCGTTCACGCTGACCGTCGTGTTCGCCCCGGCGACCGACTGTCGCGCCGTCGCCTTCTTCACCTCAACCGAACCGTCGACGGGAAGGCCTTTCCAGTCGCGGGTTTCGAGGAACGTATCCCATGCGTCGCCCCCCGTCTTGGCGATATTCGCCTGCATCGCAACCGTGCCACCACGGTCGAACCGCGCGGAAGCGGTCACCACGGGCACGTTGTTTTCGGAAAAATTCAGCCCCAACTTCACGTCGTGTAACGGATCATCGAGCCGCTTGAACGGTCGGCTCGCATCTCCCGGAACCACGATGCCGAGTGTTTCGGCCACCAAGTTCATTCCTCCGGCCAGTTTCGGATGCTGGAAACTTCCCACCGCCGTAAACGAACCCTGCAGGCTTCCGCTGCCCCGAGTCGGATCGAGGTAAGCGCTCAGCCCCGGAATATCGGCGAGGTTCACCGGGGCGATGCGGTACCCCTTCTTAGGGTCGGCCGGATCGGCCGAAGTGAGCGTACCGAGTTCCACCTTGGCTGTCATCGGCGCGGAGATGATGTCGTTCTCGAACATCCAATCCGTTGAGACCGAGAAAAGACCCCCGAATCGGTCGCCGTAGTGGAGAACACCCCCCACGTTCGATTTGCCATCTTCGACGTGGAGCTGATCGACCGAGACGGCCATGGTCTCCTTGGACCCGCCCGCAAAGAGGCCGTCCACCCCGCCCGTCCCATCGAACACCGGTCTGCCCATCATGCCCGTCGCCGTCAGGTCAAATCGTCCGGTGCCCGCCACCTGCCCCAACTCCGGCACGAAGGGTCTGAAGGAGGTCAGCTTAATGTCCTTCCCGGTCGCGTTCGCCATGATCGCGCCGCTCTCTTCGAACCAGCCGGAAAGGGTGAACGTGCCCGCCGGCCCCTTAATATCCGTATTGGCCACCGTCCATCGCCCGTTTTTCCGCACCACCGACCCTGCGGTTAGGGTGCCGTAATCGACGGTGTCATCTCCCTCTCCATATTTGATCGCCGAGGCCTGGAGGTCGGTCGCCTCGACGGAGAGCTCACCAGCTTTCGAGCGCAAGACCGCCACCGTTCCGCTGAAATCGCCCTTAATCGTTCCCAGCCGCCGCGCTTCGTCCTCACTCAAGGATCGACCCGATGCCGCCGCCGCCACGAGCGTCTGGAGAGGCAAGTCCTTCGCCTGGATCACCCCGTCGAGCGTCCCTTCATTGATCTTATAGGTTGCCAACAGGTCGAGCGCCCGAAGCGTCGGGTCGAGTCGTCCGACCGACGCTTCCGCCTTGACCTCGTTCCCTTCCGCGTTCAGGCTCCAGTTCCCATCGCCGGCAAGCTTGCCGTTGACCGTCACCCCGGCGAGCGTTCCGTCGGCGGTTCCAAGAACCTTTCCATCCGCGAGGGCCAAGTGAACCTTGGGCGCCGACAAGCTTCCGACGACTTGGACGTCTTGCGAAACATCGGTCAGGAGGCGGGATAGTTGAAGCTTCGCGATCGCCAAATCCACGGATCCCGACTTATCGGCAAAGGTAAACGCACCGCTCC
>FTBF01000075.1_pt1 | contig 13774 bp, 16 predicted proteins | sample 1639301 | NCBI WGS metagenome assembly FTBF01 (sample SAMEA3914864, study PRJEB12502) | metagenome | biome: forest; material: soil | place: USA | collected 2012-03-12 | depth 0.3 m
ACCCAGATCACCCAGGCGATGGCGGACGCCGAGAAACTTAAGGTGAACGCCGAGGCCCAAGCGGATGCCGAAGCGATTCGGATTCGAACGGTTGCACTGGCGCAAGCGGACGCGATCAGAGAGGTCAATAAGGCCATCGCCGAAGGCGGCGACGCTTACCTGGCCCTACGCCAACTCGAAATGCTCCCCCAGATCGCGCCTTCGATCGCCAACGCGTTAGCTCAGGCGAAGATGATCAACATCTCCAGCGACGGCAAAGGTGCCGCGGGCGGCGCGGCCGACCAGATCACCAGCGTGATCCAGACGATCATGGCGGCGCAGTTGGTGACCCATTCGTTGGGCACGGCACCTGCGGTTTCGGCCCCGGCGGCCGCTCCCGCCACCTTCGTTCCTTCGGCGGTCCCGCCAAAGGTTGAGAAGAAGGTCTAGATCTCACTCCTTTGGACTGTGGAGGAGATGTGCCGCATTGGGAACTTCTCCTTTCTTGGTGGCAATGCCCTGGGGGCCGAAGAGTTCTGCTTCTTCGGCCTTTTTACCCTTAGCCCCCGGGGCTCTCCTTGGCGTTATGTCGGGGAAAGCCCCGGGGGCTAGGGTTTGCATCGACAGAACATTCGCCCTAACGGCCCCCAGGGCATTGCCACCGAGAAGAGATCTGATAACAGCCTGGTAGCTACAATAGATCCCATGGATCTATTGACTGGCCGGCACGACGGACCTCCCACCGCCGTGAAGCGGGTCGGCGACGTGTTCGGCACCACCGACGATCGAATCGCTTACGAGATCTACGGCGAGCCGAACCAGGATGATCTAGAGCCGCCGAAGCTGCTTCAGGCGACGACCATCCTCTATCCAGGGCGTTCCGAGGGGAGGCCGTTTATGACCCGCGGCCACTTTCACAAGAAGCCGGAGCGGGGCGAGATCTGCCTCACTCTCGCGGGTGAAGGGGTTCTCCTGCTCGTTTCTCGCGAGGGAGAAGTGAAGACCGAGGAGATGCGCCCGGGCACGATCAACGATATCGACGGGCGGTGGGCGCACCGGGTCGTGAATACGGGCGGGGTGCCGTTGGTGTTCTTTGTCACGTGGCTCAGCGACTGCGGCCACGAGTATGGGGAGATTCCGTTTCCGGATATCCGCTGATTCCCCGGGAGCGCCGACGTTACGCATGGGAATTGAGAACGAGGGAGATGTGGAAGGCCGCTCCCCTCACCCCCTGCCCCCTCTCCCCCGGAGGGGCGAGGGGGTTCTTTTTAGGCTACCGGTGGAACAGACCCTGTCGGATGAACTCGATCCAGATGTAGTACATCCGGTCGATGAGGAGGGTGAAGCGCATCATGACGGTGGAGCCGAAGATGGCGCCGAAGCCGATCATGAGGAGCCAGCGGCCTAGGCCGGTCACCTTAGCGAGCGCCTTGTTCCGCACGTCGAACGAGAATAGGAAGTACGAGACGACGCTGAGGACGGTGATGACGGCGATCAGGTTTGACAGAGCCTGCGAACCGTACAGTTGGCCGTTGATCTGCGCTGCGGCCTCCGGACTTAGTCCTTCCGTCGCCGGCTTGAAGAAAGCCGACGTTGTCGGGAGCACGGGTAGCGCGGAGCTGCTGATCTGCGGGATGTAGCGGGTCTGCCAGGCACTGAACTGCTGGCCCGAGTAGAGACCGAGGAGGACTCCAATCGGGATCCGGCTGATCCAGTTGTGACGTTTGCTGAAGATCGTGTAGCCCATCAGGCCGATCGGCAGCAGCAAAGCCCACATCCAGTAGCCCGGATGGGCCGGGTTACCGTCCGCGGCGGACGAACCGACCATGCGGTCCCACCAGTTGGTTTTCAGCGTCTCGGTCCAGAGGGCAACGAGCGAGTAGCCCGCAACCAGGCCAACAAAGACGTGCTCCCAGAACCGATAGAACTTGTTCTCCTTGTAGAGAACCGTGTAGAGGCCGACCGTGGCAAGCGACGCCGCACCAAGTTTGAGAACGGTGTAATCCATCTTAGCGAGCCCTCTTGCCGGACAGGTACATGGCGACGTTGCCCAGAATCACGACGAAGATGAGTAGCCCCAGCGCAAAGTGTAGCGATAGGTAGTAGGCCGTTCCCTTGCCCTTGTTGGTTTGTCCTGGGAAGCCGGTTTCCATCAGACCTTCGAGGTCGTACACGCCCTTCACGCCGCCCACCAGACCAACGATCTGGCCGGAAGAGTAGAAGTTGCGCGTCTCGGGGGTCATGACGCCGGTGACCATGAACATCAGGGGCACCTTTTTGATTCGCTCGATGGTGACCACGCTCGTGTTCGAGGCGGTGATCACGACCAGGTACTTAAAGTCAGAGACCGATTTGATCCCTTGAAAAACCGGCGATTGAATGACGTCACGAGGAGGCGATCCGGGTGGGAAGTCTTTCTTGCCGGCGAAGGTCGAGCGAACGTTGTTCTCGATGCCGTTCATGGTGCCTTCCGCGCCAGGGAAGTAGCCCATGATCACGTAGTCCTCGAACGGAACGAGGGTCGGCCGCTTCGCGGCTTTCTCTAGGTCGTTGATCACCCGGATTTCGTCGCGCGCCACCTGGGGAGACTGAGCGTCGCCGGTGCTGTAGACCGCGAACTTGACCTTCTTGCGCATCAGGATGCGAATGACGGCGTCGAACTGTCCGCTGCTCTCGCCGCGGGTGGAGTTCGTCCAGTCGGATTCGAGAAGCACCCGGTCGCCTTCCTTAAGGCTCATCAGGTTGTCGTACATCGCCTTGCTTTCCGGAAGCGGTTCGTTGGGAACCGGGATGTCCAGGAAGAGTGGAATTGTGGTGGCGAGAATGAGGATGAGATACAGAACCGGCTTTGGAATCGACTGAAGTCGATCGGCGATGCTGCGAGGACCTTGAACCTTGGCCATGTTAGCTGTTCCCTCCCGTCTTCTCAAGGCTGAGCCAGATTCTAAGGCCCATCGCGAGGAGGCCTACGCCGACGCCGAAGTCGATTCCGCGAATCGCGGGCGTCTGCAGGTTGGCGTTAATCCACTTCGCGACCTCGGTGATCTTGAAGTTACTGCTCAGGTGGTTGTGATCCACGATGTTGGTGTCCCAGGCGAAGGTGACGACGCCCAGCAGGGAGACCATTACGATCAGCGCGGTGACCAGCAGGATCGTCGCTTCGGCCGACCTTGCGCGGAAGGCTCGGTAGGCGGCGGAGAGAATGTAGAAGGCGACGACGGAGAACATCGCGGCTTCCATCTGCTGGAGCAGGCCGTCGAAGAGGAGGTCGTAGCCGTACTGCGGGAACTTCCAGGCGTCCTTACTGGCGGCCATCGCGGCGCCCTGCGGGCCTTGGCGGGTGATCCAGTCCCAGTAGCCGAAGAAGAGGATGGTCACCATGCTGACCAGAAGGACCGCGCTGTATCCCCAGTCCTTCTGCATCTTCACAAGCTTGCGGAGATGGATTCGCAGGAGGGAGAAGAGACCGAGGCCGATGAGGAAGGCGGCGATGATGTTGGTGAACTGTGTCACCACGTCCTGCGCGTCCGAAAGCCAGAAGGAGAAGCCTTCGGCGGCGTTTCGGGCGAGTTGACCATCTCCCGAATCGCGAGCAATGGGGGCGGGATAGAGCCACACCATCACGTAGTAGAGGCCGGCGACGAAGGTGAAGCCGGCGACGATCGGGCGGCGGGCCGCCGCGGGAGCGGCGAAGAGGGCGAAGATGAAGCCGATGCCCACCAGGAGCGCGACGATGATCTTAATCCACAGCTCGGTGCTGCCGTTAGGCGCGCTCCAGAACGAGGGCTGTGGGACTTGGGCGAGAGGAAACATTACTTATCGCCGTCCTTTTTGGCGTCGGGATCTTTTTCGCGCGTCACGGTCTTGGTGAATTCGTCGACTTCTGCCGCGGCGTCGGCCTTGAGCAGGTGCGAGAAACCGGTGTCCTTTTGCGAGATGATCCGCGGCTTGTCGAGCGGCTTGCCGTGAAGTTCGGTGATCTCCTGGCCCCGGACGGAGAAGGTGTTCCAGAAGACGCCAAGGGCGAGCATCGCGAGGATGAGGAGCTTGCCCCAGTCCTGGCCGACCAACGATCCGACGAGGACGGGCTGGCGGGTGAGGTAGGCGCTGGCGGCGTAGAATTCGTCGCCGATGAGAACGTAGTCGCAGGCGGCGATGAAGAAGGGAGTCTGCGTAAGCTCGGTCGAGCTCGCCACTTGGATCGCGCCGATGGAGTTGGCGGTTTCGGCGAGAATCAGCGACTCCGCGTAGAACTCACCGAGAAGGAAGACCGCGGCGGCCTGTTCGCGAAGGATAAGACCGGACGTAGCGGCGGCGAAGGCGAATTGACGGTCGGAGATGAATCGGACGGAGTCGGGATCGTATTTCTCGATCGCTCCCTCCTGCTGATACACGTCCCGGATCACTTCCTGCGCCACGGCCAAGATCGACGCGTTGTAGCAGCAGACCATGATCGGGTTCGAGAACCGCGAGGCCACGCGCGAGACGTAGGCGAAGATATTGATCGCCTGCATCGATTTCGCGTTGATGTTGTCCGAAAGGCCAGGCACCATGAAGACTGGTTTGCCCAGCTCGGTTGCGCGACCCACGGCCTCATCGATTGCGTTCAAGCCACCGATGCGGCGAATAAAGAGCTCTTTGCCCTTGTTCGCCCTTGCGATATTGAACAAAACGAAGGCGACCACCAATAAGGTGATCACAACCCCGATCCATCCCGTGTCTAAGTACTGGTTCCCCATCAGTCTGTTTCCGACGAATGCGTGTTAACAGGGCATTCTAGCCGCTGAATGAGCCGTTCGACATTTTGGCGATCCTTTAACAGTCGACTCATGTTATGCACACCATCGTAGCCGAAGAATGGGATAGCGAAGGGTGCAAATGCGACCATCGCATGAGAAGCGACGCCGGACAGCGGTTTATGCATCTCAAGCGCGAGGATGGCGGGCCCTTCCATCCTCCGTTTCCGAATCTGATCCGCCGCTTTATCGAGCAGCGTATTGGTCTCTTCCTCGGTCAGCTCTTCATCCCAAAAACCGTTCATTGGACGCCCTCCGGTACTCGAGCGCGGACGAATCCGAGAACCTGTTCGCGGTTCTCGGTGGTTGTTAGGAGGCCCACCCCGCGGAACTCATCGAGCCGAGACGCTTTTTCCAGCGGCGAAAGGCGCACTTCCCTTCCCCGTTCGATGATTCTCCTCACGTTCTCCCACTCCATAAACGTCACGCTCGGCCCGGTGCGGGCGGTTGCGCCCTTCGCGTCTAGGGCAAAGCGGCTGCCCATCCAGTATTCCGCCGTCCCTCCGAGGACCATCGCCGCGCCAAGTCCTCCCAGGACCGGCTGGCCGAGAATGAAGATGCCAAGAACGAAGGCCGCTGCGGCGGTGGCATAGATTGCCCATCGCCGTTCCGGCCGCTCGTCGGATAGACGAACCGTCCACACCATGGTTTCTTCTTCGTTCAACGCCAGTTCTCGAAAAGCTCGCTCACCGATTCGTTATGGTGGATTCTCCGGATCGCGTCCGCAATGAGCGGCGCGGAGGAGAGCACTTTCAACTTCGGAAACTGCTTGGAATCGGGAATCGGAATCGTATCCAGCACGACGACCTGACTCAGACAAGAGTCTTGTAGCTTGACCGCCGCGTCCTTGCTGAAGACCGGGTGGGTACAGCAGGCGATAACTTCGCGCGCGCCGCGGTCCATGAGCGCCTGGGCGCCCGAGGCGATCGAGCCGCCGGTGTCGATCATGTCGTCGATCATTACGCAACGCCGGCCGACGAAATCACCCACGATCTCGACGACTTCCACCTGATTCGGGGCGGGGCGTCGCTTGGCGATGACGACGAATGAGCAGCCGAGCCGCTCGGCCAGCGCCTTGGCGCGGACGACGCCGCCGACGTCCGGCGAGACCACGACCACATCCTTGTCTTCCCGAAATCCCTTGCTCACAAAGTAGTTCGCAAGGATTGGGCCGCCGTAGAGGTGGTCGACGGGGATGCTGAAGAAGCCTTGGATCTGATCGGCGTGGAGGTCGATGGCCACCGCGCGGCTTGCGCCGCACAGTTGGATGATATCGGCCATCAAACGGGCGGCGATGGGCTCGCGGGGCTTGATTTTCTTGTCTTGCCGGGCGTAACCGTAGTAGGGCATCACGACGGTGATCCGGCGGGCCGAGGCCCGACGGAAGGCGTCGAGCATGATAAATAGCTGCATCAGCGTTTCGCTGGTAGGCGAGCAGGTCGGCTGGATGATGAAGATATCGCTCCCGCGAGCGCTTTCCTCGATCATCACCCGAATCTCACCGTCGGCAAACGTGGTGAGCGTCTGCTTGCCCAGGCGAATGCCTAGATTCTCCGCTACTCGCTTCGCCAGCTCAGGGTGAGCCGCGCCCGCGAAGAGTTTCATTCCGCTCAGTTGACGAGGCGCCGTTGCGTCTTCGCTCACGACTGAGACCTCATCTTTTCCCGCCAAGTCTTCGCCCATTCTTCTTTCGTAACCTGCCTTGCCCTACCAAATGCCCCGGCTCCCGCCGGAACGTTGTCCGTAACTACGCTCCCCGCCGCTACCATCGCCCCGTCCCCGAGTTCGAGGGGAGCGATGAGAGTCGACTGAGATCCGACAAAAACGTCCGCGCCGATAACGGTACGGCTCTTCTTAAACCCGTCGTAATTGCAGGTAATCGTGCCTGCCCCGACGTTGGTGCGGGGGCCGACGCTGGCATCCCCAAGGTAGGTCAAATGGGCGGCGGCAACCCGCTCACCCAGTTCGGCATTCTTCAACTCGACGAAGTTGCCGATTCGGGCCAAGGGGCCAACCGAGCTGCCGGCCCGCAGGTGGGCAAAGGGGCCAACCTTCGCGCCTTCTCCGACCGAACTGTGGTCGACGACGCTGAGTTGAACCTTCGCATGTGCCCCAACCCGTGCTTCTCGAAGCACCGAATTCGGGCCGATTCGGGCGCCTTCGCCCACGATCGTATTGCCGAGCAGATGACAGCCCGGTTCAATCGTCACATCGGGCGCAATCTCGACGTCCGCCTCGATGTAAATGGTGGAGGGATCGCGAAGCGTGATCCCGTTCAAGGCGTGCCGTTTCAGGATCGCCTTTCGAAGGGACGCCTCCGCTTCCGAGAGCTGCCAACGGTCGTTGACCCCTTGGAGAAGCGCCGCATCCGCCGTATGGGCGCCGACGGCAAGACCATCGCCGGCGGCCATTGCCACCAGATCGGTGAGGTAGTACTCGTTCTGCGCGTTGGCGTTGCGCAGACGAGGCAACAGGGCGAAGAGGACCTTTGCGTCGAACGCGTAGAGCCCCGCGTTCACCTCTCGAATCGCGAATTGGTCCGGCTTGGCGTCCTTCTGCTCTACGATCCGGCAGGGACTCCCTGCGGGGTCTCGCACGATCCTTCCGTAACCATGCGGATCGTCGAGGATTGCCGTCGCCACCGTCAACGAGCGGCCTTGGTGGGCGGCAAGCAGAGCGGCCATCGCGGCGGCATCGACGAGCGGGGTGTCGCCGGAAGCCACCACCACGGGGCCTTCATGACCTTTTAGGGCTTCGGTCGCGCAACGGACCGCGTGGCCGGTGCCCAACTGTTCGCGCTGCCAGGCGTATTCGACAGAATCGCCGAGCGCTTCCTGGACCTTTTCGCCCCCGTGGCCGATCACGACCACGACACGATGGACGCCCGCGCCGCGAAGGGCGCGCACGACGTGCTCCACCATCGGCAACCCGCACACGGGGTGAAGGACCTTCGGAAGGTCTGACTTCATCCGGGTGCCTTTCCCGGCGGCAAGGACGATGGCGGCAGCGTGGGTCGGCATCGGGACCGCTCATTATGGCAGGACGCGCGGCCCGTTCCCTTAACCTTGGCGGACAAAAAGCAAAGTCAACTGTTTGAAGCCGCCCGAACCTCGGCGTAGATCGGGTTTGGCCAAGGTGCCTCATACGGCGCGGTACCGTCGAGGCCGAGCGCGAAGAACAGCTCCGAGAACTGGCCGTGTTTGTAGATCACGTTTTGGATCATGTGGCAGATGAAGCCGCGCACGGTCCCCTTTCCTTCGGCTTCCCCGAATTGCCACACCGGCGCATCGAGCCTCTCCGGCGTCATCTCTGCGATCATGCGGAGCCAATTTGCGGACTCTTCTTCGAAGGCGGCGATGAACTCCGCCGGATCGGTCGGAGGCTCCGGTACGGCTGGATGGGCAAGAACGTCCGGAATCTCGATGTGATACCGGTCGCAGATGAGCCATTGCCAGGCGTGCGTGGCAAGGATTCGTGGCGTCGGGGCGGCCAAGTCGGGAGTCCAATCCCACTTGTCTGCCGGTAACTCCTTCAGTCGTATCGCGAAGCGTTTGAGGTGACCGCTAAGAAGCCATCCGTAGGCTTCGTTCTCACTTTGAACCAAGAATCCCATCGCAAGATCATATACGGAACGAGCGCCGGATTAGCCTAAAATCCAAAATCCAAGGTCGGCAATCTAAAATAGATTGATGCCGCTTCAACTCCTCGACCACCCCCTCGCAGGACACCTAATGGCCGGCCTGCGCGACAAGGAGACACCCCCGGAGCGGTTTCGAGCGCTGGCCAAGCGCTTAACCACGTTGCTGGTCCTTCAGGCCACGGAAGGATTGAAGACAAGGAGCGAGCGGGTGGTTACCCCGTTGAAGGAGACCGACGCTCAAGTGCTGGACCAGCCGCTGGCCGCCGTTCCGATCCTTCGGGCGGGTTTGGGCATGCTGGAGCCGGTTGTTGAACTCTTCCCGGATGTCGCCGTCGGTTACGTCGGCCTTGAGCGCCACGAAGAGACGGCCATCGCTCGCAGCTACTACAGCAAACTGCCGGACGTCCACGGCAAATACACTCTCTGCCTTGACCCTATGCTCGCCACCGGCGGTTCGGCCTCGCAGGCGGTAAGCCTGATCCGTGCCGCCGGAGCAGAAACGGTGGTGATGGTCTGCGTCGTCGCAGCCCCCGAAGGCGTCGCGAAGTTTGAGGCCGCTCATCCGGGCGTTCTAATTGTTTCGGCCGTCTTGGATGAGGGGTTGGACGCGAGGAAATACATCGTGCCGGGGCTTGGAGACTTTGGCGACCGGCTTTACGGCACCGCCTAGGACAACCCTTTAGTTTTAGAGGGCTCTTGGAAGAGGTTCCCCACTTCTTGGTGGTAATGCCCTGGGGACCGAAGAGTTCCTTTTTTCATCTTGTTTAGCCTTAGCCCCCGGGGCTCTCCCTGAGCGTTACGCTGGGGAAAGCCCCGGAGGCTAGGTTTTCACCGGGCGAGCAGTTATCGGGCGAGCAGTTATCGAAGGGCGGCCCCCAGGGCATTGCCACACAGAAAAAAGCGGCTGAAGCTCAGGCCCCAAGAGATTCCCACCGCTCCCGCGATAGGTACATCAGCACATCGTCCTCAAATTTCCCCCGCAACCAGGCCGCCTTCGGCAGCCGGCCGTACTCCTCGAAACCCACCCGCCGAAGCATCTTCAAACTCCGCTCGTTCGAAGCGAACACCTGCGAACGCAGTTGCCGCAGCCCGCGCCCCTCGAAAGCGAATCGAGACCGAAGTCGCGCCGCATCCGTCCCATACCCCTTCCCCCAAGACCTCGGATCGCCCATCAGCGTCCCGCAAACCGCCGTGCCGTTCCGATCATCGATCTCCATTAGCCCGGAGAAGCCGATATGCTGGCCTTCCAAGGTCTCGATGGCGAACTGAATGTCGCCTTCGAGCGACTCGTGGCGCGTGAACCAAGCCTCTTGCGCGGCCCGTGTCGAAGGGTGGCCATCGTTTCCGATCCAACGGGTCACCTCCGGGTCGTTAATCCACCGAAGCGAGTTCTCAAGGTGCCGCTCCCGATCGATCGGCACCAACCGCACCTTCTCCCCTTCCCAGCCGAAAGCCATGCGCCATTTTACTGCTCGTGGCGATGGTCTCCTGACCATCGGGCCCATCGAATCCGCCGATCAGGCATCATTTTCGTGTGACCGACTACGCCGAAAACCTACGAGCGGTCCAGCAACGCATCGCGCAGGCTTGCAACGCCGCCAACCGCGACCCCGCCACCGTCACCCTCATCGCCGTTTCTAAAACCTATCCGGCCGAAGCCATCCGCGCCCTCTACGATCTCGGCCAGCGGCACTTTGGCGAAAGCCGCCTTCAAGAGGCGCTCCCGAAGATCGAAACGCTCCCCCATGACATCGTGTGGCACTTCATCGGCCGCCTGCAATCGAACAAGGCGCGGAAGATCGCCGAGAGCTTCGATGCGATTCACACCCTCGAATCGGAATCCCAACTGAAGGAAATCGCCAAGTCCGGACGGGTCGTCGACGGCCTGATCGAGGTTAATCTGGCAAACGAGGCGCAAAAAGGCGGAAGATTGCTTGACGATATCACTTGGTTCGCGGAAAAGGTCGTACAATATAGGAATGTTCGGTTTCGTGGTCTGATGGCCATTGGACCGGCCGGGTTTTCGAATGAGGCGCTCCGCCCGCTTTACCGCGGTCTTGCCGAAGCGAACACGCGGCTCGGCGGTACTTGGCTCAGCCTCGGCATGAGTGGCGACCTGGAAGCGGCGATCGCGGAAGGCGCGACTCATGTGAGGGTGGGCACGGCACTGTTTGGGGCGCGACCGAAAACTTAATAAGGACCATCAATCATGGAAGAGACGATGTTGGAAGAAAAGGCCGGTTTTTTCGGCCGAGTGCTGGGCAAATTCACCCGGACGGACGTTTACGAAGAGGAAGTCGAAGAGATGTCCCCTAAGAGCCTCACGGCGTCTCCGATGCGCCGAGACTATCGCTATACGGTTACGGTTCGCCGTCAGATCACATCGTTCGACGATGCGGTCGCGGCGGCCCACGGTCTCAAGCGAGGCGAGCAGCAGATCATCAACCTGAGCGGAACCGAGCCGGTTTTGCGGCAGAAGATCGTGGACTTCATGTCCGGCGTCAACTTCGCGCACGAAGGAACCTGGGAAGAGATCGGCGAAGCCATCTATCTCGTGGTTCCCCAAAACGCCTACGTCGAAGTCGCTCCCGCGACGGCCCGAACAAGCGCCCTTCGAAATTAGTCCATCGGCTTTTGGAGTAAAGCGTTTAGCTCGCTAGCCCGATCAAACAGTTAAGCGCAGTACTTAGGCCCTCGGAGTCCACGGATTCCGGGGGCCTTTTAGCGTAGTTTTGGCACCCTGCGCCTTCGAGACACAGGTGCGGGCGATACAATGATTGCCGTGAGAGGGACGTAAGTCCTAGCCACACCGCACTTCTGTCCGGCCCATCCGGATGGTTTTCCAAAAACACGATCATTGTCGATCGGTACATCTGAGAGAGTCCTCGTTTTCGTAACAATCTCTTGTTCCTCTGCCCTGGGCCGCCTACCATTTGGTAAGCGGCCCTTTCTTTGCCATAATCGGGCGTGGAGCTTCGGGACGAGTTTCTGGAACTAGTGCGAACCATCCCGCACGGCAAGGTAACGAACTACGGCGCCCTCGGCCGAGAACTATCCCGCCCCGTCAGCGGCGTAGTCGTCGGCGGCTGGCTCCTCAACGTTCCGGAAGGCGTCCCTTGGTGGCGCGTGGTCGGTCGAGACGGCCGACTTCCCATTTGGAAACGAGGACAAGGTCTTGAAGAGCTTCAAGAGGAGAAACTAATCCAAGAAGGCGTCGAGATCGTGGACGGGGTCGTCGAGAGACGGTTTTTCTGGGAGATGCTTTAGGAGGAAAAAAGGGGAAAGGGAAGAAGAAAAAGGATTATTGCCCTCTTCCCTCTTCCCTCTTCCCTCTTCCCTCACCATGCAACCCTTCTCCCCAAAAAAACGAATGAACCTTCCGTGGGTGCTCCGACACTCATAAGGTAGTGACGACGCTGGTCTGGGAAGGTGCTGTGCCGCAGTGGGATATGGATCGGGTGGTCAGAGACCATTACGACGCCGTATACCGATTCTGCGCGCGCCGGATCGGGATCGGGCGTGCGGCGGATACGGCGCAAGAGACGTTCCTCACCGCCCAGCGGGCGATCCGGCGATTCCGCGGTGACTCTTCCCTTCGCACTTGGCTGCTCGGCATCGCCCTGAACGAGTGCCGCCGGGCCGTTCGGCGGGGCGGTTACGAGCCGCTTCCGCTGGGCGTCGACCTCGCCTGTCCCCTCGCCGAAGACGAGACCGGATTCGTCGACCGCCAAGCTCTCGGCGTCGCGCTGGCCCGCCTCTCCGAGGAGCATCGGGACGTCGTGATTCTCCATGAGCTACAGGGGTTAACCTATGAGGAGACGGCGGGCGTCTTGGGCGTTCCCGTCGGAACGGTGAAGAGCCGCCTCCACCACGCTTTTCTTAACCTGCGCCGAGAGATGGTCGGAGGAGCCGAATGAACGACGATCTGAAGGCCTACATCGATGGTGAGCTCCCGCCGGACGCGGCGGAGCGACTCCGCGAAGCTTTAGCCCGCGACCCTGCAATGGCACAGGAGGCCGAAGACTTTCGCCGCTTGTCGACAGGTCTTCGCTCTTTGCCCGAACCGGAACCAATCGGCCAAGCGGCAACATTGGCCGCCTTGTCGGCGCCGCGGACTCCCCTGTTTCGGAATTGGGGCTTTGCTCTTGCGGCTTGCGCGGGTGTGCTCTTTGTGGCGACGTGGATCTCCACCGCGCCCATGCACAGCCCCATCCGCCCTACTGGGGGTCCTCAGCACCCCATCCCAGCGGCGCCCGTCGAGGTTCAGATCCCCTCGGCCCGTCGTGACGCCTTCATCCGCTTCATCCACGATCGCGGCGGCATGGTGCGACCGGACGGCGATCTCCTCCTGGCGTTCTATCCGATCGGCTCTCAAGACGAACTGATCCGACACTTCTCCCTGCCCGAAAACACTCCCTGGCCCGCTGAGGGCCTTCGAGTGCGGTTCGAGAAGTAGCTTCTTGGTGTTCAGAAACCCCTCGCCCCTCCGGGGGAGAGGGGCAGGGGTGAGGGGAGAGCCTTCCAAAAGCTACGCAGGAACGGCCCTACCGCACGAAAACCCGACTCGCATAAGCCGGCAAACTAAGCAGAGCCCCCACCTTCACCGCCTGCCCCGTAAACCCATCTCGCCACTCCCCCAGAGCCGACCCCGAAAGGTTCACCGTCACCGCCCGATCCCTCACGTTCACGAGCACGAGCGCCTGATCTCGCCCCCTTCGGCGAGCGAAAACAATCGCGTCATCGGTCGAGACATCGGTCACCGTCCCGCTTTGCAACGAAAGGTGAGTCCGGCGGAGGGCAAAAAGCGCGCTCATCCATCGCCGCGTTTCCGCGTGGCTGGCCCAATCGATCGATGAGCGGTCAAAGATTGGAATTCGCTTATCCCAGCCCACTTCCTGCCCCGAATAGATCAGCGGCGTGCCTCCATAAAGCGCAGTGACGATCATCGCTCCTCGAACCCCATCCGCCGTGTGGAAGTAGTCGAGGGGAGTCCCTTCCCAGGCGGCCTTGTCGTGATTGGTCACGAACCGAAGGCGGCGTGCTCCCGCTGGAATCCCTTTGGCCTCCATCTGAACCGCCGAAGCGAGGTCCGAAGCTTTGGCTCCCTTATAGATGGCGCACATCTTGTCGTAGAAGGGCCAGCCGTACGTCAGATCGAATCCCGCCGCATAGTGGTCCGGTCGGAAACCTTCCGCCAACATGAGTAGCGGACGAGTCGAAGCCGAGCGGAGGCGGGGGATGGCATCCTTCCAAAAATCGAACGGCACCCAGTCGGCGGTATCGCACCGGAAACCGTCGATCCCGAATCGAGTGATCCAACCTCGCATCGAGGCGATCATCGCTTTTCGAAGTTCCGGCT
>FTBF01000041.1_pt1 | contig 13729 bp, 14 predicted proteins | sample 1639301 | NCBI WGS metagenome assembly FTBF01 (sample SAMEA3914864, study PRJEB12502) | metagenome | biome: forest; material: soil | place: USA | collected 2012-03-12 | depth 0.3 m
CCCGGCCAAATTCGGCCTCCTTCCATGCCAGATCCAGCCGGTTCATCCGAGCGAGAACGCGGCTCAGGATCACCCGGGCGCTGGCCTGCGCGCGCTCGGAATCAGCCAGACTGGCAGCACGCCGCGCGTAGGCTTCGGCCGCTGTGACGTCTCCGGTGGCGAGGGCCAGGTAGGCAAGTTGAGACTCGGCGACCGACCGATCCTCGGCCGCAGCATGAGGAGCCTCCTTCAGCGCTTTCTCAAGGGCCGATCGGCTGAGTTGGGGTCGATGAAGAACGGCGGGGAGGGCGGCGACGATCAGGCGAAGCCGCTCCGACGCACCGAGCCGAGCAAAATCCAGACCGGCAAAATCGAGCGATAGCGGGGGCGTCAGGAGAGCGCGCAGGCGGGTGCCCGGAACCCTGCCGAAAAGCTTTTGCAGGCCCTTCTCGTATTCCTCCACCTCTCGGACGGCCGCGGTTTGGTCTCCCAGAGAGAGGAGAGCTCGAACGATAAGCAGGCGAGGCGCTTCAAGATCCGGTTCACGGATGGCGGCGGCTCGCCCATAGGCAATCGTTTTGATGGGATCGCCCGCAAGACACAACTCACCCATCCGGAGCGCAGCATCGGCAAGCCTCCGGTCCCCATCGATGCGGGCGGGCGAGACCCACTCGCCCGTCGACCCAGGCAGGAAAAGGCGCGTATCGCCAAGCGCCGCTACGGAAGGGTCGCGGAGGAGAAGGGAGTCGCGATCCCATAGGTCCACGCTGACATCCTCAACGAGGGCGACCGTCTCTGACGAGACGGTAAATAGGTCTTCACCGAGCCGGCTACGAAGCGAAACGAGAGTTTGGCGGAGGTTGTGCCGGGCATCGGTTTCGAATGCGTCCGGCCAGAGAGTGGTGGCCAGCTCCGATCGGGTGATCGGAGCGTGGCGAAGCGCAAGGAGGCCCACCATCTCCGCGGCCTTATGGCGAAGCGGGTTGACCTTTCCGTCGCGCTCGACTTCGCAGCATCCCAACACACGGATCCGCACCAGATCTATTGTGGAGGGAGGGAGTGGCGAAGCCATGGATTCAAAGAAATCCTCGGTCGAAACCGAGGAACAAACGTATTCGAGGACTCGAGGCTAGGCGCGGCGGCGACGACGAAGCAGACCCAGGCCACCGACGGCGAGGGCGGCGATGGAGGCCGGTTCGGGAACGGCCTCCACGGAGGCATGCGACCAGTCGTGACCGGAGGCTGAGGTTAGGGTGTAATCCGTCGCTTGACCTGAGCTATCCGTCAGCGAGTCGAAGCCGCCCCAGAGGAGAGTGTGCTCGAAGTCGCAGCTCGAAGTCTGGTTGCTGAACAGGTGAACTTGAGCGACCGCCGAAAGCTGAAGCCCCAAAGCAAACGATTCGCCGAACGTGAATCCGATGGTCTCCGTATGAAGCCCGATGACGCCTTCATCGTGAGTCGTCCCGTTTCCGTAAACCGCGTCGTTGTTAAAACCACCGTGGTGGGCCAGGATCACGGTCGCAGAGGAGCCGAAGACGTCGTCCGGATCGTTTGCCGCCCCGTAACCGGATTGGCCCGTCGCCCTTAGCTGCCCGTCGAGGTCGTAGTGATAGGTGACATAACCGGTCTCCCCGGCATGGCCCGCCGAGTCGATCCGTACCGTATCGGAAAAGGAGGCCAGACCCGTGCCCCAGACCGGAGTCGCGGGTGAATCGGTATCGGAACGGCCGATGTGGCCCGCCGCCGCGGACGAACCGACGCGCAGGATTCCGAACGAAGCGGTGGCATCGGCGGCCAAGCTACAGTCAACGTTGCTATAGGTTCGGGAATTCGTAATGAGGCCCGTCCCTGTCTGGGTCACGGTCAGCGGTTGCCCGTCTAGCCGAGCCCGGGAAATCGTGACGGAAGTTTTGGTCTGATACCCCGACGCCGCGCAGATCGCCGAAACGGCCAGGAGTGAAAGGAGCGAGAAGGAAAATTTCATAGCTTCGAGGGCACTCCATTGCGCCCACGAATACCAAGGTACTGACGGCGTCGTCAGTCTTCCGTCAGGATCCAAGTATTAATGCCTGCTTTCGTCTTTTCCAGATGGGATCCTGGTCTTACTAGGAGGAGATGCGGCAAAGGACGGGCGGGCAGATGGTTCAAGACGCGATCGGCTAGAAATCCCAAAAAGATCGACGGACCGATTCGAAAAAAGACCGCCCTCCAGTTTCGGAGGGCGGACCATGCTAATTGGCTTTAGGAAGCAAGCTTACGCTTTGCGGCGGCGCTTCAGGAACCCGAGGGCGCCAAGGCCGAGGGCGGCAATGGTGGTGGGCTCCGGAACGGCCTGCACCGAAGCGTTATCCACGAAGATGTTGCCGTTCGTTGTGTTCGTCGGCGTGGTGGCCAGGGTGAAGGTGGTTGCCCCGGACGCGGGGGCCAGGAACGAGTAGGTCTGGAGCGTGCCCGTCAGCAAGAAGGACTGCTGAGTCGCGCCGAACGAAGCGACGACGGTGGCGAGGCTGCCCGACTGGTTGGACCAGCCCTGGAAAGAAACCTGGTAGAAACCGGCCGCGGCCGAAACCGTCTGTGAGATCGAACCCGGTCCCGGCGTACCGGCGAGGTCGATGGCGTAGGGCAGGCTGATGCTGGCGTAAACCGAATCGACGATGTCGACGCTAGTCATGCCCACGGTCCAGCCGGTCACGTCGGTGTTGCCGGTGGTGAGAGCGGCATAGCCGGAGAACGCACTACCCGTATAGGTATCAAAACCGCCGTTGCTGAGCAGGTTCGCGTTGGAGACGGCGGCGATGCCGGCGAAGATGGGGAGGACTAAAAGACGAAGTTTCATGAGGATAACCACACCGGTGTGTTCTCCGAGTATATATTTAAGTACCGATTGTTTAACCGATTTTAATACTAGGTTTGTGATTTCAGTATTATTCCGATCTATTTAAGAGCATTCGCAAACCCGATGACGTGCTTGGCATAGCCGACCGGGTTGGACGAGTAGTCCTCGGCGTGGTTCGCTCCCTCGACCAGCCACAAGGGACATCCAGCGGCTTCGGACAGGCGTTCGCCGTTTGAAGGCACGACCAGTTGGTCCTCCGTGCCTTGGATGATGAGGGCCGGGCGGCCGTGCCAAGCCTGGGCGGCGTCGATGGGCCGGATCGACGCCGGGTCAATGCCCGACATGGCCCGCGCGAAGACGACGACCGGCTTCAGAAGGACCGCGCCACCCGGCAGACGGTGAGAGAACATGCGGTCCATAGCCTCCGTGAACAGCGCGAAGGACGCATCGGTAATCACCCCATCTAAAGCCTTCGGCTCCTCGCCACTGGCGAGCCAAGTAGCGGCGCCGCCAAGAGAGATGCCGAGTCCGACGACCCTTTGCGCTCCCTTCCCCCGCGCCCAGTGAGCGCAGTCGAGAATTGTCCGAGCCTCCTTCCGCCCAAACCCGACCGTTTCATCCGGGCTCGCGTCCTGGCCCGGCATGGCGGGTGCGACCGCGTCAATCCCCGCTTTATGGAGGTCGGCCAGGAGTCCATTCCAGGTCGCCCGAGTCCCTCCATAGCCGTGAGCCAGCACGAAGACCACCCGCGAAGGATGCCCGGCGACCAGGTTGGGAGTTGCCCAGACGGGAATCGTCCCGACCTTCGCTTCTACCACTTCCGCCGGCGCCGGATGGGTCTCCCGCATCGGTCGGAGATAGGTACGGGCCGCATGGGCGCAGAAAAGCAAATACGCCAAGAAAAGTCCGAGCAGAAAGAGCATAGGGCGACGGAGCCTACGGGCCACGAGGTTCAGTGTAGATTTTCAGTGCCCGGTTTTGAATTTGTTGCAGAAAATTGGGACCTTGCCCAAGGGTTTAGGAAGCGAGGGGGCGTTCGTCCGGTCCAGTTAGCGTATCTTTTCAGGTAAAATAGCATACATAAGTCTACGGATTCCAACCAAAAATCAAAATAATATGTTTTTGTTTTAAGTCTCAAATACTCGCCGAAATAGAAAAAAATAACGGGATTTCCTCGTGAAAATCCCGCAAAAATGGATCGCCATTTAAATGCTATTTAGAATAAATATCCTAAATAGTTGTAGCACCGGCTTCCAGCTGGTATCCCGCCTCCTCAACTAAGTGAGAGGGTTGCCATGGGTAACGACATTGCTAAAAAAGTCCAGGGGTGCCGAGTAGCACTCGGCACCCCTGGACTTACTGACAACTTCTCAGGACCAAAGGTCTACAATCCGCCGTCCCACTTGTGCGATCGGTGAAAGTGCGGTATTACGTAACACGAAGATGCGAAGGCTGCTTTTACGCTGGGTGTTAATGGCCTTCTCGGTCTATGCGGCCTCCCTCATTTGCCAGGCGCTTCACCTCGGGTTCGATGTGAAGGTTCAAACCGCGTCAGACGCGGGCACCTTGCTGCTGGGGGTCGTCGTGTTGGGTTTGCTGAACGCCACGCTTGGCAAAATCCTTAAGCTGCTTACGCTGCCTTTGAGCTGCCTCACCTTGGGACTTTTCTCCTTGGTGGTCAATGCCGTCGTCCTCTGGTTTGCCGCCTCACTAAAGCTCGGATTTCAAATCACCGAGCCTGGGGTGAAGGGATTTATCGCCGCTTTCGCGGCCAGCCTGCTCATTGCGTTCATCAACGGCGTTTTGGGTGTGTTCCTCCCTGACGACCGCGACGACTGAGCGCTCTATGATCCGCCGCCCGCGCATGCGCCGCCTCCTCGCCCCCTCGGCGGACCTCGTCCGGGCGGTGCTGCTCTTCATCGTCGGCCTCATTGCCTTTGGCCTCGGGATGGGCCTCAGTTACCGATCGGTTCTCCTCCCGCTTTTCCAAACGACCCACGACCAGGCACGCCGGGTGGCCGAAATCTTGGTCGGAGGCGACGTCGATCAGGTCCTCTGGGTCAGCGGCGGCCTGTTCCTTCTCTTCGGCACCTTCCTCACGTTGCGTTCCGCGAGAGCCGCCCTAAACCACATCTTCGAGACCCTCATGCCCGGCCTGAAGGGCGGCAAGATGGACGTCTATCTACGCCGTCAACAGCTCTCTCAAGGGCCGCGCATCGTCGCCATCGGCGGCGGCACCGGCCTCTCGACTCTGCTCCGCGGCCTTAAGACTCACTCCTCCAACATCACCGCCATCGTCACGGTGACAGATGACGGTGGAAGCAGCGGGCGGCTCCGGCGGGACAAGGCGATGATCCCTCCGGGAGATATCCGGAACTGCCTCGTCGCGCTGGCCGACGCGGAAAAGTCGATGACCGATCTTTTCCAACACCGGTTTGCCGGAGAGAGTGGCCATCTGAGCGGCCACTCAATGGGCAACCTACTCATCGCTGCCCTGGTCGACCAGGCCCACGGGGATTTCGAGAAGGCGATCCAGATCGCAAGCGACGTTCTCTCCATTCGCGGCCGCGTCGTTCCCAGCACGCTGGAGACGGTCGGTCTGTGTGCGGAGTTGAACGACGGTCAAACCGTCCGCGGTGAGACGGCCATTGTCGAAGCCGCCGGCAAAATCCACCGGATCGAACTCGATCCGCCAACCTGCCGTCCGACCCAGGAAGCGTTGGATGCCATCGCGGTGGCCGACCTGATCGTCGTCGGCCCCGGCTCCGTCTTCACCTCAGTCGTACCCAACCTACTGGTCCCGGACGTCGCCGCCGCCCTCAAGGCCGCCCGCGCCCCGAAGGTTTATGTCTGCAACGTGATGACCCAGACCGGGGAGACGGACGACTTCTCCGCCTCGGAGCATGTGAGCGCATTGTTGGCCCACGTGGGTTCCGGGGTGATCGACTACGCGATGGTCAACACTTCCGTCCCAAGCGAAGAGGCACGCCGAAAATATGCCCATGCGCGCCAGAGTTTTGTCGAGCCGGATATCGACCGGATTCGGGCCCTCGGGATCCGCGTGATCGCGGGGGACTTTGTGAGCGAGACAGACGTCGTTCGCCACGACCCGATGAAGGTCGCCAGCCGCCTGGTGGCGATGGTTGCCCGATAGATATGTGTTTGTGGTCCACACTCTGGACAGTGGCCAACGAGTGGCTGAACACCGTTCAATATCCGTTCCAGCCGCGCGAGTTTGAAACGGGCGAGGGGGTCCTTCGCTACGTAGATGAGGGCGAAGGGCGGCCGATCGTGTTTCTTCACGGGAACCCCACGTGGAGCTACCTCTACCGCCACTTCATCCGCGGACTCAGTGGCGGCTTCCGCTGCATCGCCCCGGACCTCCTTGGCTACGGCCTTTCCGACAAGCCGCCCAAGACGGACTACCGCCCAAGGACGCAGGCTCGGCGACTGGCCGGGCTGTTGGACGTGCTGGGGCTTGAGGACGTCACCCTTGTCATGAACTGCGCGGGCGGCCCTCTGGGGTTCTCCTGGGCGATCGAGAATCCGGAGCGCGTACATTCGCTCGTCCTCTTCAACACCTGGCTCTGGCCGCTCTTAGAGAATCGCTACGCGATGCGCCTCTCCCGGCTGGTGGGCAACCCGCTCAACCGGTTCTACTACCGCGCGCTCAACGCCTCTCCCAGCTTCATCCTCCCCGCCCTCTTCGCTGACCGCCACCGCATCCAGCGCCCCTCTCGAACGCAGTACCTCGAGCCGTTCCGCAGCCACCGCGAACGAGGAGCGCTCTATACGATGATCGAGAGCCTGGAGCGCGATGCCACCTGGCATGAGGAGCTTTGGGCGAAACGGGAGGTTCTTGCGGAGAAGCCCGCGCTGATGCTATGGGGAACGAAGGACCCCATCTTCGGGATGGACGCCCTCGCCCGGTTTGAAGAGCTCTTCCCCGATCACACAACTCGGCATTTCCCACAGTCCGGCCGCTTCGTGCCCGAAGAGTCGCCGATGGCGGCGCTGGAAGAGATCCGCTGGTTTCTCATGAACCGATGAAGAGATTTGGGGTTGGATTTGCCTGCAGATCCCGTTAAAATCTAAATCGGCAATCCATGCATTCCGACCTATTGCGCCGCCTCGACTCTGCCCGCGACCGCCTCGCGGTGGAGCCAATAGCGCTATCGGAAGCCGCCCGGGAGGCGTGCCTGTCGCCGTTCCACTTCCACCGCCAGTTCGTCCGCGCCTTCGGCCAGACACCTCACGCCTTCGCCACCGAGCGCCGCTTCGACGAGGCTCGTCGGCTTCTCTTCCTCTCCGATCTTCCCGTGACCGAGGTCTGCCTTGAAGTAGGGTACGAGAGCCTTGGCACCTTCTCCGCCCGCTTCCGCCGCGAGTTCGGAGTCGCGCCCAATGAGTTTCGCGAAGGCAGCCGTCGCTACTGGGCGATGGGCGGCATCCGGAGCCACCGCTTCATTCCCACCTGCTTCTTCCGAAACCGCAAGATCGAAGAAGGCTTTTCCCAGCTTTAGAGGCTAGGCTAAAACCACGATGATCACCCGCATGGACCACGTCACCATCTACGTCCTGGACCAGGACGTGGCGTACGACTTCTACGTCAACAAACTAGGCTTCGAAGTTCGCACCGACGCGACATTCGGCGAAGGCAACCGCTGGCTCACCGTCGGCCCAAAGGGCCAATCGGACCTGGAGATCGTTCTGATGCTGCCCGAGACGACATGTGGCGAGGACCCATCACTGGCGGCCGCGGTTCGCGATCTGGTTGGTAGAGGAGCGTTGGGGGCAGGAGTGTTTCAGTCGTCCGATATTCGGAAGGACTATGAGGAGCTGACGGAGAAGGGCGTCGTTTTCAAGGGCCCACCCGAGGAGCAGTTCTACGGAATCGAGGCCGTGATGGTCGATCCGTTTGGGAACTGGTTCAGCGTCACGCAACGGAAATAGTGGAGCGCTAAGTAGTACTCGGCGAAGCGTCACGTTCTCGCCGATAACCATCGGCTCTTTGGCGCCTAGCTTAAGCGTCCTGCCTATCCCGGTACTGCACGGCTTCCGCCAGATGAGTCTTCGTCACGGACTCATCCCCCGCCAAATCCGCGATCGTCCGGCCCACTTTAATAATCCGGTCAAATACCCGCGCCGACAAGCTCAGCCGAGCCGAAACAAGCCGCATAAAGTCCTTGCTCTCCTCGTCCAAAGTGATCAGGTCCCGCATCTCCCCGGGCGTCAGCTTGGCGTTCACCTTGTGCGACCCAATCCTTAATGCCTGACGCTCTCGGGCTCGAATGACCCGCTCGCGGATGGCCTCGCTCGGTTCGCCGTCGTTGGCTCGGATCAGTTCATCCGGCTTCAGCCGCGGGACTTCGATGTGCAGGTCGATGCGGTCTCGCAAGGGTCCGCTTAGCCGCCCGGCGTAGCGCTCGCAGACCGACGCGCCCACGCATTTTGCCTCCGGCAGACCCTTGAAACCACAGGGACAAGGGTTCATGGCGGCGATCAGGATGCATTCGGCTGGGAAGGTGACGGTGTTGGCAACGCGGGAGACGGTGATAACGCCGTCCTCCAACGGCTGCCGCAAAGCCTCCATTGCTCCCCTATCGAGCTCGGGCATTTCATCAATGGCGTTATAGGATACCATAATAAAGTTATTTAATATCAGTAGCCTTTAAAGGCTTTTCCCTGTTCATCGCACAATCGTTGTTTAGTGCGTATGTCCAACACCAAGAGCTTGCATGATGCCGCCCATTGCTTTTCTCGCATCATCAATAGTTTTCGTCGCACCCATGATGCCCGCCCAGAGCGTCCAGAGTTTCGTTAAGGCAGGAACGTCCAAGCTTTCAGAGTTCATCGTTGCTTGGGCGATGCCAAGCCGCCCAAGAGCATCCTTCAGGCGCTCCGAGCAAGATGCTGGCCCGAACCGCCGCAAATCCTCCAAAGCCTCTTTGAGTTTACGGAGGACATCAATGAGCAGGTTCTTGATCTTGGGATCAAGAGCGCTGGACTCAATTTCCGCGCGAAGGTCTTCTGCTGCCGCCATCCACGCGGAAACCTGTTCCTCAGAAACCGAATTGAAGCCACCGAAATCCTCAAGATCGTCCGCGAAATGTTCAAACTCCACGATCAGGGGCAGGACTTGCAGGCTTGGCTTGTCTTCGCGTTCGTGGTTGGGGTGCAATTCCCAACTGAGCCTCGTCTTTAGCTTCTCGCAGGCAGTCACATATCTCTCCTGTTTGCGAGAGGAGACAAATGGTGCCGCTTCAATTAGCCAGTCCAAGGCGTTTCCAAGTGCGACAACGGTCTCCGCAATCTCAAAGCCTCCCATCTCCATCATGCCAAGCGAGGTCATTAGAAGGCCGTTCTCATAATCGGCGCTGGCATATGAGCCGTCTCCCTGCAACACCCCATCCCCTTGCACCGCTTTAAGAAGTTCAACCACGAATGTAGCAGGGTTTGCTGGAGCCATCTGTGTTAGTATGCGTGCTCTAAGGTTTGACGCCTAAACAAGGTCAGAGACATCGACTACCCCTTCGCTCTCGAAGACTCTTGACCAGAAGGCATCTCTGTCCAACCTGTTCTCGTGCTTGGCAACGATGGCGTAGTAGAGGTCCTCAGCCCGAAGAGCTGCAGCTCCATGGATTTTGGCGGTCTTTACAAAGTCGTCGGCAAAAGGATCTTCTCGAGCTGTTGGCTCGGCTTTCACCATTGCACTCCCAATGAAGATCGGTTTGAAAAGTCTCAGCCGCTCATTTGCCGTTCTCGTTTTCCACTCTCCTGCCTGACGAATGCCTTCTATGCTGTGCTGCTTTTTTGCCGTGCTTTTGATTTCAAGAACTCCTTCCTTTACGACACCCCCAATGGCAACAGAAATCCAGCCATCCTCTTTGTTAACTTTGGCTAGAGGCCGTTCAACCGTCGCACCGAGTTCCTCCAGAGCTGACCACACAATTTCCTCTAGTGGGGGACCTGTCTCGTACAGCAAGGCCAATATGGCTCTTACAGATCCGCGCTCATCTCTTAGGAACTCTAGCTCTGCCTCTATCTGTCGAAGTCGGCCCTCTGCAGCCGAAATCGCCGAATCAATCTCACTCTGTCCTGGAGCAGTCAGAGTTGCAACCCATGTGGGCACGTTTGCCCCCGTATTTCCAGCAAATTCTTCCACAATGATCCGAAATGCTTCTTCCCATGGCAAGTCTGGCTGGGGGAGGAAGAAGACGGATCCGAGCTCATCTTTAGCCGTCGAAACAGGAGGTAGCAGCCCTGTGACCGAAGACACGAGTTGCAGTGAGAAGGCAACTGGGCGTCCAGCCTTCGTGACGGCATAGTTTCTTTGTATTAATCCGTACCTGTGAGTTCTCAGTGACTCGGTCCGCGGCGCGTAGACGGAATCGCTGGACAGATCGAGTTCTGCCCAACTTAAGCTTCCCTCGAATCGTTTGGTCTTCGAGATGAAAGAAGTAAAAAGAGGGTGGGAATCTTCTGATGTAGCCTTAATTACAGCCCCAGCGCCATGCTCCCAACCCAGGTCGAAATCGATCCAGCCCGTAATGTTGTCCCCAGATTCTTTTTCAATGGCAGAAACGCTGCCGAGGATCACGACGGTACCTTTGGCAATGAGGATGTCTCGAACTGCGCTCGGAGTTAGAATGTCATGAAATGCCCCGCCGATTGTATCGGCGTCGTCTTCGCTCCACTCGCCGAAATTCAGGATTAGAAGATCTTGATCTTGCAGATGCAGGCTAGCCCCTTCATCCTCCCATGCCTCGTCCCAACTAGTGGTTTTCAAGCTAACGCCCCGCAATTTGAGCGAAGTAGGGGGAGCTCCCAGGACGGTTATTCTCATCATCTGGTTAGCCAAGTTTCCATTTTATGCATTCTTCGTCAAATCCAGCTCATTGCTGCTCATCAGTTGTAGAGAGCTCGGAATGATATAAATCAGGGTATCCGACAAGGCACTGAGATTCCCCCTCAAATTGCCTCACCAGCCTAGTTCTTGGAATACGGCCGACAGCACCTCCCGCGCCGATCCAACACCACTACTCAAAATGCACTGCTGTATGCGCAGTAACATAACTAAATACTCGCCCAAGAACGTAGCCTTGTCGTGCCGAGGCTCATCAGCATCCAACCACTATGCAACAATGCCGACAAAGCCTTAGGCGTCCTCTTCGGTCCGTTAGGATCGCAATGGCCCAAAGCCGATTCGAGGTTGGCTGCGGCTAGCCTCCTTTTGTTTGGTTTCACGCTTTCAGCGTGAGCTTTAGGGCGGGGCCGTGAGTCGCACTTGATAGGCTAGTATACGGGCGCCCTCCTCCTGCCCCTTTTGTCAAGTAGACATGCCTCACAGCCCGATTCGAGCGCTTCGAGATCAATAAAACGCCCGTCCGTTCATCCCAGCCGCGGCTCTCCGAGCCCTGCCTTTATAGAGTTACTAAGACGGCATAGTATTTAAGTAACTTGAATAATGAAATATAAAAGACTATCATGGTGTCGTATGAAAACTACTTTTCCACGCCATGTGATCGGGGTTACGCTTCTTTCGGCAGTCTGTGCTACCACCGCGTACGGGCAAGTTAAGATTCTGGACGAAAAAACAAATACGATCCGAGACGCCAAACCTGAAGAAACACGGGAAGCAAAACAAGCAAAGGCAGTGCAGGACGCAGAATCGCACGACTTCACCTTGCTGGGGCTGTATTCTGGCAAGAAGAAGGACTGGGATATCGGCGCTGGATTTGTCGGCGACTTCGGTAGGGTGTTCTATCACCCCAAAACGAAGCCCAAAAAGGTCCTGGTTCTCAACGCAATTGAGGAAGTGGAAGTTGTTACGACTGCCACGTTCCTCTCAGGCGTTATTGGATTTACATCCCAGGGTTCGAATGATATTCATACGGGCTTCGGAATGGGACTTCGACACGTCTCCTTTGAAGGAAAACTCTCCGTACTAGCGGGCGGATACGTGCAATTCGAATCTGGGAAATCTTCATTCAAATGGCTGACTGGTATCTCTTTCAAGTTTTGAAGTTCCAAAAACGGCGCGCCCCGTAATCCCAAAAAGGATTTCAAGAATGAGCGACGCTCCTGGGTTTCACTGCCCTGGAGCGTCGCAGGGTTGCCCTGTATAAGCACCAAATGCCGCCAGGCGCCTTCAAGCACTTCCCCGATCGCTACGACATCGCTTCGTTAACACCCCGCCGCGGCTTGCTCAGCCCGCCCTATGAAGCCGTCTACCGTGCTCTGTCGGATCTGCAGAACCGCTTTACACCAGGCGGGCTCGATAGGGGCCGCAGGCGATGCAGGGTGTGATCGAAAGACAACTGCGCGAGGTGGGGTAGCACGTTCAGGGAGGACAAGCAGGTTGCGCCTCGTGCGTCATCGAAGTGTATAAGGTCGTGAAGGAGTCAGCGGGTTCCGACGGGAGAACATCTCGCATGATGGAAAAACGAATGGCCAAGAGCTCGACAGCACTGCGGGAAAAGGTGGGGCTTACCGAGAGAGATGGATGGGTCCTTTTGTCGGTGTTCAGTAACGGCGACTGGCACGGCACCTCTCTGACGGCACTTGAGGCAGACAGCCTCTCGTTTTCACTGGCTATGCTGCCCGCAGTATGTGAGGGCAGTGCACTAGCTCAATCTGTTTCGCCACGACACAGGGATTCGAAGATTTCGAGGTAAGCCAGGTCTGGGAAGTCAATGCCCGTCTCTTTCACTACTGCGGCTCCAATCGCCTTGATGTCCTCCTCGAGCAGCCCTCCATCGTAGTCCCCTGACAAAGCACCAGGCCTTATCCGCGCGACCTGCTTGAGGTGCTGAGCCACCCTCTTCACCGTCTCAACGAGCGTCTCATTGGCGAAGAGGTGCTGGGTTTCGCGTTCAACGATCACCGCCGCTTGGGCCGCGAAGGATCTGAGAGTCAATTTTCTGCGCACTTCAGTTGGCCAATGTGGCGAAACTCGCTGGTACGCTTGCGCCAAGACGCGTTCGATCTGCTCAGCGTCCTTCTTGAAGGCTCGTTCCTGATCTGTGACGCTCAGTTCTCGATGGAACAAGGACATAGGCTGAGTGGCTCGTGAAGCTTGCCTAACGACCATGTCTACGTACAGGCGCTCCTCATCCTTCACCGCATTCACAATGGGAATCTCGGAGATCGAAAGATCCCAGGTCTGGTATCGAACGAACCTGAAGATCGGGACGCCAAACATCACCATAAGACAGGCATGACCTGCTTCGTGATGCACGTTAACGTCGTCGAAGATCGGGTTTGGCTGGCGCACCCGCATACCCTACCAGAGACGAGAAAACGCTGGGCCACCCATTCATTGACGTCAGGCTCCTCCCCCCTCGCGGGATCCGAAGCGCCTCGATCGGACTCGCCTTCAACTCGTGAGCTATGCGGAGCTCATGTCCTGCAACCCGCTCTCAAAGCAAGGAGGCATGCGTGCACGTTTAAAGTCCGAGGACTCCCTTACTCAGTTCAGCATAAGTAAAAGAACAGTGCGGCGCGCTCCTCGTCGTTTGGACCATCCTCTTGCCATGTCTGGAAAATTGAAGAGGACTCGGGAGCTTGAAAAGTGGGTCGACCTCTGGCCAGGACACGCAAAAGCGCGGAAGCGCTTTGATCGGCTCGCTTCCCGCGAGATACCGATCGTGATGGCGGCGATGAACGACTCGATCCTCAACGAGCTCCTCCAAGCCCGCTTGCCGCAATGGGCAGACAACAAGGAAAACGAGAAACCCTACCAGCCCGAGGCTTTCCTTGGGACGAGCAGCGCGAAGATCACAATGGCCTTCTACACGGGACTGATCGACGAGGACGCAGCGAAGCTCATGCGCAAGATGTCTAACATCCGCAACGTGTTCGCCCACAACGTGAACACCTCCTTTGCCGACGAGGAGATTCGCAAGGATGTCA
>FTBF01000149.1_pt1 | contig 13522 bp, 13 predicted proteins | sample 1639301 | NCBI WGS metagenome assembly FTBF01 (sample SAMEA3914864, study PRJEB12502) | metagenome | biome: forest; material: soil | place: USA | collected 2012-03-12 | depth 0.3 m
ACTCGCACCTTTGGAATGACGTAGCCGAGTTCGACGGCGATTTGTCGCCGGGTGGCGGCGATGCGCTCGGTGAGGTCGCCTCCGGAGCGGACGTCGGCGAGGCTGATCAGCCCGTAACCGACTTCGATTTCGATAGCGTCTACGGCGAGCATGCCGAGCGCTTCTTCGGGGCCGGTGGGCTTGGGGGCCTCGAGCGCGGCGGCCTTGGGCTCTTCCGGCTTTTTGGTGTGGTCGAGCATCTTGAGTGCGTCGGGGTTCTTGCTGAGGTAGCGGAACGTTCCGAAGCAGAGGCCGGCGGCGCCAAGAAAGATGGTGGCGGGGAAGCCGGGGACGGCGGCCATCGCGGCGAGGGCGAAGGAGGCGATCTGGAGGGCTTTGGGTTGGCCGAAGACTTGCGAGGCGACTTCGCCGCCCATGCTGCGCTCTTGGCCGGCGCGGGTGACCATCAAGCCACTCGCGGTGGAGATGAGCAGGGCAGGCATCTGGGCGACGAGGCCTTCGCCGACCGACAGCATGGTGTACTGCTTGAGGATCGACATGAAGTCGCCGCCGCCCTTCATGAAGCCGATGATGAAGCCGGCGACGATGTTGACGGCGATGATCAGGATGGCGGCAATGGCGTCTCCCTTGACGAACTTGGAAGCGCCGTCCATTGCACCGTAGAAGTCGGCTTCCTTGCGGACGCGCTTTCGACGTTCGCGAGCCTGGTTCTCGTCGATGAGGCCGGCGTTCAGGTCGGCGTCGATGGCCATCTGGTTACCGGGGATCGCATCCAAGGTGAAGCGGGCGACGACTTCCGAGACGCGCTCGGAGCCCTTGGTGATGACCATGAACTGGACAATCACGAGGATGAGGAAGGCGACGAAGCCGACGACGGGGTCGCCGCCCATGACGAAGTCGCCAAAGGTTTGGATAACGTGGCCCGCGTCTCCGGTGCCGAGGATCAGTTTGGTGGCGGCCACGCTCAAGGCAAGCCGGAAGATGGTGGTGATCAGCAGCAGGGACGGGAAGACCGAGAACTGCAGGGGGTCGTTGATGTTGACCGCCATGAGGACGATCACGACCGAGCCGGTCATGGCGGTTACGAGGCCAATGTCCAGCAGCCAGTGCGGCATGGGCAGCATGAGCATGCCGACGATGCCGAGGAGGCTGAGGCCGACCATGATGTCGGTGTGCTTGAGCAAGCGAGAGACGTTGGTCATGGAGGGGGCTATCTGGTGTATCGGTAGCCGGACCTGGAATCGTTAGGGGGCATTAAGTGTCAGGCGCTAAGCCAAATGCGTTAAGGAAAAGGGAGGGGCGTTGGGCCTGGTTAAGTTCGCGATGTTCCAAGAATAGGACCAAAGACCTAATCCATCTCTCGTTCACGCGTTATAGCTATTGGAGATCGCGATGACGACCCTGGAAGAGATTCAGAGCACGATGGCGCGCGGGAATTGGGCAAAGGCACAGGAGCTTTGCCGGGCGCTTTTATTTGACCGTCCGACGGATGCGAAGTTGCACGCCTTTGAGGGGATTTGCTACTTCCGTCTGGGGGATTTTGCTTCGGCGGAGCCTTGCTTCGCGCGAGCGACGGCGTTGGATCCACAGTTTGTGGACGCGGGGATTAAGCGGTGCCAGTGTTTGGATCGCATGCACCGGTACGACGACGCGTTGATGTATGCCCGAGAATGGCAAGTTTTGAGGCCGAGCGATCCGGCTTTGAATGCGATTATCGAGGTTCACCAGTACCGGGCGAATCCGCGCCGGACGGAGGGCTGGGAGCTTTCGGCCCACCGGACGGGGCAGGCGCATTTTGCATCGGATCTGTGAGGCGGAAGGCCAGTCGTGGCGCTTGAACCTCGGGGGAGCCGTCAGGTTCTCCGAAGACTGGCGCCTCCGACTAAACGCTTCGCGTTTTCTAGAACAGCAGTTGGTCTAACCCAACCGAAACGCCCTTCAACTCTCCCACTCGTTGGGCCGCGAGGCGGACGCCGGGCATGAAGCTGGCTCGGTCCATGGAGTCGTGGCGGATGGTGAGGGATTCGCCGGGGCCGCCGAACATGACGGCTTGGTGGGCTAGGTAGCCGGGGAGGCGGACGGAGTGGACGTGGATGCCGTCGACTTCGGCTCCCCGGGCGCCTTCCGCTTTTAGGAACGGGGTGGGGAGAGGCGTGGGGGTGGAGCGGCGAGCTTCGGCGATCAGTTTCGCGGTGAGCATGGCGGTGCCACTGGGGGCGTCTTCTTTTCGCTCGTGATGGAGTTCAAGGATTTCGACATCCGGGAGCCAGGCGGCGGCCATTTGGGCGAAGCGCATCATGAGGACGGCGGCGACGCTGAAATTGGGCACGATGAGGACGCCTTTGTCGTATTCGGCGCTAGCGTTTTCGAGTCTCGAAATGGATTCGGAGGTGAGGCCGGTGCAGCCGATGACGACGCTGGCGCCTTGTTTCATCGCGAACTCTGCGTTGTCGGCGGTGATTGAGTGGTGGCTGAGATCAACGAGGATGTCGAACGACGGAGCTTCAGAGAAATCGGAGGTCAGGAAAAGGGCGGGAGCTTTCTCGCCGGCAACGTCCCGGGCGTTTCGTCCGGCGTCGGTGCGGGCGGAGGCGGCAACGATGTGGAAGCCGTGATCCGGCGTAAGGGATCGAAGAGCTTCGCGGCCCATTCGTCCGCCGGCTCCGGCGAGGGCGACCCGCAGTGGGGTGGTCGGTGACACTCGGTTATTTTAGCTTGTACGGGTTAGCGTTAGACCTTGGGCGTTAGGCGGCAAGGGGAATACGCTTCCTCTGGCCTAACGCCTAATGCGCTGCCGTGCCAAACTCACACTGCATGTTCAGACGGCTAATGGAGCGCGTCGACCGGATGATGGGTCGGGGTGTGATTGATGAGCAGTTCTATGACGAACTGGAAGAGGCGCTCCTGGCCGTTGACACCAATATCCACACCACAGGGGAGATCCTAGATGAGTTGCGGGCGGCGGTCCGTGACGAGAAGGTGACCGAGCCGGAGGCGATTAAGGAACGGCTGAAGAAGGCGATCACCGACCGGTTTCAGCAGAAAGGCGCGGCGGGTTTGGACATCAACGATGAGGCGCCGACAGTCTGGCTCTTCGTTGGGGTTAACGGAGTGGGAAAGACCACGACGATCGGGAAGGTGGCTCATTTGCTCCACCGGCGCGGATTCAAGACGCTTATGGCGGCAGGCGATACTTTCCGGGCGGCTGCGATCGAGCAGCTTGAGGTTTGGGCAGAGCGGACGGGGAGCGAGATCGTGCGCAATAAGCCGGGGTCGGACCCGGCGGCGGTGATTTTCGATGCGATCACGGCGGCGAAGTCGCGGGGGATCGATTTCGTGCTCGCCGATACGGCGGGGCGCCAGCATGCGAAGGCGAACCTGATGGGCGAGCTAGAGAAGGTGCTTCGGTCCGCAGAGAAGGCGCTGGGGCGGCGGCCAGACGAGGTTTTGTTGGTGCTAGACGCCAACACCGGGCAGAACGCGATTCGTCAGGCGGAAGAGTTTACGAAGACGGCCGGGGTGACCGGTCTGGTGCTCACGAAGCTGGACGGTACGGCCCGTGGAGGCGCTTTGATCGGCGTTTACGACCGTCTAAAGGTGCCTATTAAATTGGTGGGTACGGGTGAGAAGGCGGAGAACCTCAAGGACTTTCGTCCGTCAGACTTTGCATCTAGTCTTTTTGATTAGTCTTTCTGCCGACATATGCCCCTTCCTGTGAAATGGCGCTAGATGGGATTGCCCTTGCGATCTCAGGCGCAATTCTGGTCCAGAGGGCCTAGTCATATCGCCGGGTGAGCGACAATAGGAACGTATTTGGGCGTTGTTCGGTGACCTTTATTAAGATTCATCGCACTCCGCATGCCTACCGTCATCAAGTTTGCCAGCGTCCTGTGGAATTACCTACTTGGGCAAGGGAAACAGTGAAAAGGGTGGGAAGATGACTATGACGACAATTATGCGGCCGGAAGGCCTTCGAGCGGTGCGCTTGACGAAGCGAGAGATCGAGGTATTGAGCCTCATCGCGCAGGGACACAGCAGCAAGGAAGCGGCCGATAATCTTTACGTTTCAAAGCGAACGGTGGACTTCCACCTCGCCAACATCTACGACAAGCTCCAGGTGAACAACCGAGTGCAGGCTTTCCGTGCGGCGACCCGCTTGGGCCTCATTCCTTTCGAACCGAGCTTCGGCGCCCCCCGCGCTGCATAAGCTGTTCCAAAGCCCGTTGGGATTTAGAGAGGAGGCAGAGTTTTCTGCCTCCCTTTTTTGTGTTTTGGATTTGCCAACGACTGGAAGCCGTTGGGACGCATGGCCTGGAACGCCATGCCACAATCGATTAATGGGGGAAATCCGGTACGTCGAAGGGCGGGAGTTGCGGGCTACTCGGGCGGAGGGGAGCGTTCATCTTCGGTTGGAGATCGAGGGTGACTGCTGCATTCCGAACGCGAGGGTCCGTCGGGCGTTTCCTTTGAGCACGCCGAACGACTATTTGTCTCTGCAGGGGGCGGACGGAAAAGAGGTGGCGATGCTTCGGAACCTTGACGGTCTTTCGGCGGAAAGCCAGCGGCTGCTGGACGAGGAGCTTGACCGGCGGTACTTTACGCCGAGGATCGACCGGATCGAGGTTTTGAAGGCCGAGGCGGGGATGTGGCGGTTCAAAGTCGACACCCAGCGGGGGGAAGCGGAGTTCTTCGTTCGGAACTGGCGCGATTCGGCGGTGGAGATTTCGCGGGGGCGCTGGCAGATTATGAGCGTGGACGGAGGGCGGTTTGAGATCCTCGACATCAACGCGCTTGACCCGGTGAGCCTGCGACTGCTCGACCAGCTCTTGTGATTTCGAGCGTCCTCAGATGGCTCTATCCCGAGCGGTGCGCTTTGTGCGGCCTGATGGGGAATCCGGCGGTGTGCGAGCAGTGCGGCTTGGAGATGGAGCCGGCGGGTCCGGCGAAGGGGGATCGGGAGCCCTTGTCTTTTCAGGCGGGGGTGTTTCTCTACGAGGGGAGGGCGTCGCAGGCGGTTCGGCGGGTGAAGGATTTCCGGTCGACGGCGTTGGCATCATTCATGGCGGAGGCATTGGCGCCGCGAATTGCGGAGCTCGCGGGGCCGGAAGATTTAGTGGTGCCGGTGCCGATTCATTGGCGGCGGCGCAGTGAGCGCGGGTTTAACCAGGCGGAACTGCTTTGCGGCGGACCGCACGAGCGGGAGGTGGCGGGGCGGGCTTTGCGGCGGGTTCGGTTGACGCCGCCACAGGCTTCGCTTCCGGTGGCGGCGCGCGGGCAGAACCTAGTTGGGGCCTTCGTGGCCGATGGAGATCTCGTTCGGGGGCGGCGGGTTTTGCTGGTCGACGATGTTCTCACCACCGGGCACACGGCTCGGGCTTGCGCTCAGGTTTTGGTCGAGGCAGGGGCTTGTGAGGTGGGGATTTTGGCTTTCGCGATCGTGAACCACTCCGAAGGAGGTTAGCTTCCGCCGGATGACGTAGGTTTTGGCCAGCCCAAAAAGAGTTCCGGCGAAGAAGGGCGCTACCAATGCGAAGCCCAAAGGAAGCCCCACTAGCTTTGAAATGAGGACGACCATGGCGGCCTGTATCGGGATGTTGGAAATGCTTTGCCACGCATTGAGTTGAATCCCGGCCTGGGGAGTGACCGGGGGCAGCGGGGACTCTCCCTCGGTGGAACGTCGCCATGACCAAGCGAGAAACTCTTTCGAGAACTGCTTTCGATCCGACTCGCATCTGAACTTGACCTTTGAGAGTCCCTCTGGGCCTTCAAAGCAGACGGAACTCTGTGATGCCAACTCGGTTGACTTGAGAGAGAACGAGCAGGCAACCCCTTCGAAATGGAGCCATTCGCCAACAAAGGTCACGAGGCCCACGTCTGAACCGTAGTCAATGGAGCGGAACGAGAGCACCATGCTAACTGGGAAAGTGCTGCCCGAGCCAGGGAGGTCAAGAAGGCTTTGAGCCCTTCGCCGAGCCCAAGCGCTCTCCGTAAACGAAGAGATCAAAAATAAGATCGCGAAGGGAAATCCTGCGAACGCGCCCCATTCGCTGTTCAATATAAGGAAAGGTGCCGCGAAACCGAGTAGTGACGGCATCAAAATCAAGGCCGTCACGACCTTCGGACGCTGGATCCCGGTTCGCCATGTAGCGTATCGACGCACCTTCCAAGGCTACCGCCCGTAGCTACGTCCATCGGTGCGTCCGAGGGCTATCCTTTAGGAAGAGATGGGGGCGACTTGGCGGAAATCGTTCGCGCTGTTCGGGATCTATTTTCAGGAGGGGCTGGCTTATCGGGCGAGCGGACTGATTTGGGTCATGACGGACGTTTCGACGGCGGTTACCATGCCGCTCGTTTGGGCGGCGGCGGCGAGAAGTGGGCCGATCGCGGGGTTTGGGACAAGTGACTTTGTCCTGTACTACCTCTGCATGCTGCTCATCCAGTGCTTCGTGACGAGCCATGTGATGTGGGATATCGCGACGGAGATTAAGGAGGGGCAGTTTACGACGATGCTCCTTCGGCCGGTCGATTGGTATCTGCTGACCTTTATCCGGAATCTGGCTTGGCGGGTTTTTCGTCCGCTGTTGTTTCTGCCGTTCTTTTTCCTTTTCCTGTGGCTCTATCGGGGAATGCTTGGGGAGGCGCATCTTCACTTCAGCGCGGCCTTCTTCCTTTCGGTGATTTTGGGGCACCTCGTTTCCTTCACTTTGGTGACGATGATGGCGATGATCGCGCTGTTTACTCAGGAGGCGATGTCGATTTTTGAGCTTTACTATCTGCCGGCGTTGCTGCTGTCCGGTAGCGTCTTTCCGGTGGCGGTCTTGCCGGGGTGGGCCCAGTCGATCGCTCACGCATTGCCCTTCTACGCGACGGCGGGGGCGCCGACGGAAATTCTGGTTGGACGGACTCCGGCTTCGGCGATTCCTGGGGTTTTGGCGACACAGGTTGTTTGGATAGTTTTAAGCTTTCTGGGCTACCGTTTTCTATGGTTTCGTGGCCTTCGGCAGTACGCCGGGGCGGGGATGTAGTTTTTCGTTTAAAGGCGTCACCTCAGAACGGATATCGTCAAGAACATCAAGTAGGAGACCGTCAGAATTGTCAAAACTGATGATGTGAGCAGGACACGAGCCGCCTTCACCCTTATCGAACTCCTAGTTGTTATCGCCATCATCGCGATCCTCGCCGCAATTCTTTTCCCTGTTTTTGCACAAGCCAAAGCTGCCGCCAAGAAGACGGTGAGCATGAGCAACATGAAGCAGATTGGCCTCGGCACGATGCTTTATCTGGGTGACAACGACGATATGACGGTGCCTCTTCGCTGGTTCAATCCTACGGATGGCCTCGGTTCGACGTACCCTTCGACGCAGGGCTTCTTCCACTATCCACTTTTGCTCCAGCCTTACACGAAGTCGGTCGATATCTTCCTCGATCCTTCGGATACGTCGGACGATCCTGCCATGCACTTTGCCGACTGTCCGACCAAGGGACGTTTCGCGAAGGACGGCTGCGCTTACTGGTATCTGATGGGCGCGTACCCGAGCTACGGATACAATCGGATCTATCTGAACACCTCGTCGGTTGACCCGACGTTCGGCACGCTGTCCTATGCGGGCAAGTCGGCTACGGGTTTCGACGCCCCGGCCAACACCGTCTTCTTTGCGGATGCTTCCGGAAAGGACATCGTGTCTCCGGGCCGCCCGGTCGTGACGCAGCCGGTGGGTTACCACCGCGTTGATCCGCCTTCCATGTGGCTTCCGAAGAGCTCGGCGAATCCGGCGGCGGTTGGCGGCATCGACGCTCGCACGCAGGGTCAGCTTTGGGGCCGGTACGATTCGAAGAAGGTGAACGTCACGTGGCTGGACGGCCACACGAAGTACACGGCGATCTCGGCGCTGGTAGGTACGGGCACGACGACGGACGAAGTCGATCGGTTCTGGAACGGCAAAGGGCCGTAGTTTCGCGTTCGTTAGGAACCCGAGAGGACGCAGGCGTTTGCCTGCGTCTTTTTCTACGTCTGGGCGGACGGGGCGTCCGCGCACCGGTCGCGGTTTTGGCGGAGCGGGAACTGGGCCATTAGCGCTTCGAATTGATCGGCGACGCCTTTGTACTTTCGGGACTCGGGGGACATGCTTTCGAGGGCGGCTTTGAGGGGAAGCCACAAGGTCTCGTCGGTGAGGATTTCCTCTTTCGATACGAATCCGGTGGCGATGAGGAAGATTGAGGCTTCCTGGTCTGGGAGGGGGATTAGGATCTGGCGTTCGAATCGGACGACGAAGGGGTTGGTGGCGAAGTTTCGGGGGGTGGCGCGCTCAGGGTGGTGATCTAGATCCAGATCCGTTTCGAGGCCCCAGACGAAGCGAACCCAGGGGCCGCGGGTGATCATGGCGTCGACCAGCTTTGGGGCGGCGGCGTTGACCTTTTCGAAGTGGGGGATGGGGGCATGGGTGGCGATGAAGGGGTGGCCAATCTTGTCTTCCGGGCGCCAGTGGCTCGGCTGCACGACGTGGAGGTAGGCGTTCCAGTCCCGCGCGCCATCGCGCTTGACGATCGCGAGATCGCAAGGGAGGTTCATGGCGAGGAGGTCGAGGCCGGAGGCGTTCAGGGGGACCGACTCGCCGGTTAGGAGGCAATCAAGAGTCTTGCTTAAGACGAAGTATTCCGGCCATTCGTCGGCGAGCCGGTGGGCCAGGTTCTTCACGGTGGCGGCGGCGGTCGCGTCGTCCAGGTCGGCGCGCAAAAACTGGCCCGGGTTGGGGCGTTCTTTGTTCGCTCGGATTTGCGGCCAAAGCGTGTTGAATTCGAACGCCTTCTCGTCCCCCAGGAGCTTCAAGCCTGGCGCGACCTCGTACTGCCCCTTAAGCCACGGTGTATAGCGAATCGGCGGGGGCAGACTGCTCAAAGTTCTTTAAGTTTGGCCCAACAACGGAGCTTGGGGAGCCGAGTACCATACCGAGTGATGGCGGACGGTGAGGCTTGGAAGCGGATGGTGATGACCGCTTCGCCGCCTCCGGCTTGGTTGGCGGCGGATGCGCCCAGCGGGGATGTTGTTCTATCGACCCGGTTTCGCCTTGCTCGGAATTTGGTTGGCTTTCGATTTGTTCACTCCGCGCCGGATTCCGAGTTGCGTCATACGATGGAGTTGGTTCTGGCGGCAGCCCGAGAATCGGGCCTGGGGTTTGAAATCTTCAAGGGGCTGACCCACGCGGAACGGGACCACTTGGTCGCGACCCGTTTGGTTTCGTCCGACTACGAGTGGACCCTGCCGGGGCGCGCGCTCTTGTTGGACCCGGAACGGGTGGTTTCGGTGATGGTAAATGAAGAAGATCACCTGCGGGTTCAGGCGTTGGTGGCCGGCTGGTCTCCGGCAAACGCGGAGGCGGCGGCTCGGCGGTGTTTGGCCCGTTTGGGGGGCGCGCTTGACTACGCGTTTTCTCCCGACTTCGGCTATCTGACGGCCTCGCCGCCCAATTTGGGGCAGGGGAAGCGGCATTCGGCGATGCTTCACCTCATCGGCTTGGCCGGGACGGAGCGGCTGCCGCGGATCATGCTTGCCCTTGGGGAAGAGGGGATCGCGGTGCGGGGGCTTTTCGGGGAAGCAAGCCGGGCGATCGGGGCTTTTGCGCAGGTCAGCGCGACGGCCGGGACGGCGGAGACTTTTGCGGGGGCGGTTGAGTATCTCGTGACCGAGGAGCGTCAGGCACGGGCGCTATTGGGGCCAGCTCATCTTAAGGAACGGGCCGATGCGGCGCGCGAGTTTGCAGTTGGGTCGCTCCGGCTGGGACTCGGGGATGCGTTGCGGGTATTGGGCTGGCTTCGCTGGGCGGCAGTCGAAAGGGAGAGCGGGGCGCACCCGGGGCCACGTGATGTGGACGCGGCGTTGGCGACTTTGGAGATCCGCGGGGGGATGGTCGAAGAGGAGGCGGCACGGGGACGTGCGGTTCGAATTCGGCGGCTCGTCGAGGGTTAGAGAAATTTCATCGGAACCTAGGAACCATACGGGGACCGGCTTCGTCAGGTAGTTAAACCTCCGCAAGAGAGGAGAGCGAGACACATTTCCGGCCGGATTCTACGCATGGAGACCGGTCGGATTTTTTTATTTTGCCCGGGTGAAAAGGAAAGGCTTCTCGACCGGCGGCTGTCCTTTCGCGCTGGCGAAGGAGACCCTTAGGCGATCCTCCGTAACCTCGTAGAGGAGTCAGGTCTCGGGGTCGTCTTTCTGGCAGAACGCCGCGTGGCCTTTACGGAGTTCGGTCAGCTTGAATTCCATGGCGGCGTCTTGGCCTTCCCAACTGTGGAGGCCGAGGCCGGGCGAGAAGTGGCGGACGCGCATGCAGACGCCATCCTCGTCCGGTTCCAGGGTGATGATTTCGTAGAAGCGGGGCTTGTCGTTACGAAGCCACCGGAACATCCCATCATCGTGCCGCCGTTAGGGGCGGTCCACACCTCTTCCACCGGGTCTTCGCCGATGGTGCCTTGCCACGCGCCGGCGATCCAGGCGAGATCTTCGATGCATGCGCCGCGCAGGAGACCGGTCGGGTAGGTCGTCACGCGGCAAGGCTACCCTTTGGGAACTTGGAGGCTTGGACGGCCAGTCCTAGACGCAGAACACGCCTTGAGGTGTTGGAGAAAAGCTTATGAATTGGGACGTTGTAGAAGGAAATTGGAAGCAGTTGAAGGGCAAAGCCCGCGAGCAGTGGGGCAAGATCACGGACGATGAGTTCGATGTGATTGCGGGGAATAAGGATCAGCTTGCGGGCAAGCTGCAGGAGAAGTACGGCTGGACACGGGAAGAGGCACATCGAGAGCTCGATAAGTTCTCCAGCGACCATCCGTTAGCGTAAGGGTTTTTGGGTCGATAGGCTCTCGCCCTCGCGCCCTGCCCCCTCTCCCCCGGAGGGGCGAGGGGGTTTCTTTTAATTAAGGCTCGACGTCGAACTCGGATAGGGCGGCCCATCCGCCGTTTGAGTGGTCGCTAAGGACGACCAATTTGACGTAGCGCGTCTTCACGGCTTGGGTGAGGCGTACATGTTGGGGGGCGTCGCGGCTTGGCAACACTCCCTTTGCTACCGGAGTGCCCCAGGATTTGCCGTCGTCGCTGATGTAGATCTCGTAGTCGCGAATTCGGCCGTTGTGGTTATCGCCTTGGCGCTGAGTTAGTATGACCGTTCCAACGGGGCGAGACTCGTTGAGATCGATGATCAGGCTGTGGGGCGGATGTGCGGAGGTTGGGCTGTAGCGGGTGTGCCAGAAGGTGGTTGGATCGTTATCCAGCGCGTTCTGAGGGTTGCCTTCGCCGGGTTCGTAGCTGCTGGCGGTGACCTGCCAACTCAGTTTGGCGGGCGGTGTTTGGAGAGCGATCGTGCCTTGGAAGTTCTTGGTTCGAACGCGGAGCTTGGTTGGTTCAGCCACGGAGATTGGCCCGGAATAGGTGATCCAAGACAATCCGTCGGTCGAGGTTTCGATCGGCGCGGTGGACACCAGGGCGACCTTGCCTCCCGGCGCGGGTTGGACGAGGACCGAGCCGCCGGGGCGTTTTGGTACGCGGATCCAGTCGCCGGTGATTCCGGCGTGGAGGACATACGAGAACGCTCGGGGTGAGGAGTCGAGCCGGTATTCGGGCAGGGGGCGGGGGCCGCAGGCGGCAGAGCCGACGCCGAGAGTCTTACCGGAGAGGATCAGGACGGTCGCGGTCGACTTCGGAAGATCGACCCGGTAGGGCACGTCTTCCATCTCCTCATCCCGGTAGGGAAGGGCCGAGAATTGGAGCGGTTCGCCGTCGGCCAAGGCAGCCAGGGGGGGACCATTTTTGCTTCGGAGCGATAGCCATTTCAGATCTTCGTGGTTGCCGCACTCTTGGGGTTTGGAGTAGGGCGTCATCTGCTCGTCGATGGTGCTGGAGTAGCGGCCGATATCCGATCCACGCTTGCGGTCCGCATAGTTCTCCATCGGCCCGCGGGCGAAATAACTCAACGAGTTGAGACCCGGGTCGAGCAGGAGCCGGACGCCAATGCGAGCGAGCGTGATGTTCGGACCGGAAGGCGAGACGCCGTTATCGACGGCTACGGTTCCATCCGGGTAGACCGTGAAGGACGCGAGGTGGAGAACGGAGAAGCCGTTCTTGCCGACGTAGCGAACACTGGACCAGACTTGCACCTCGCCGGTGGCCTTCTGCCAACCATGCATGTCCATGACTTCGGGTTTGAGGCCCATAAGGTCGGCGGAGTACCAGCCACCCGCAGCCCATCCGTCGTCGTTTCGATGCTGAGCTCGCCAGAGGTGGAGCTTGGGACCGCCGTCCGGAAGCAAGACGTTCTTTCCGTCTCGGGAGAGTTCGGAAAGGGTGCCAGTTTTCCGATCGAAGATCAGCCGGAAGCCGGTGCCGGTTACGTGGATGTCGCCAGTACTCAGGGTTTCTACCTTCAAGGGGCCGGGGGTGAAGGTATCGGCGGTGAGGTCGCCGATGTAGAGGGGGAACTGGGCGTTTGCGATTTCGTAGCCGTTCTTTGCCCACTTGGTGTCGGTCTTCTGGACGGCGGCCAGGTTCAGATACTGCGAGATGACGGGCAAGATTTTGAATTTCGGCAGATTTAGGGTGATTGTTTTCTCTTCTCCGGGGGCGAGAGAGAACGCGGGTACCGTACCGGATGCGCTGGAGCCGCCGTCCGAGACGATGGTCCACTTGAAGAGATATTGGTTTAGGTTGGTGAAGGCGAACCGGTTCTTGATTTGGACCTTGCCGCCCCCGAGGTCGGTGAAGCCGACCCACTGGTAGGCGCGCTTGGCTTCGGCGAAGTGGGGTTTGGGGGAGCGGTCGGAGAAGACGACGCCTTTGTGGATGAAGTAGCCGTCGTTGGGCTTCTCGCCGAAGCCACCGCCGTAGGCCAGGTAAGGGCGCTTGGGATCGCGCCGGTTCCAGAGGCCTTGGTCCTCCCACTCCCAGATCGCCCCGCCCATTAGGGCCGGATATTTGTCGAACAGGTCGTTGTACTCGCCGATCGAGCCCATCGAGTTGTTCATCGCGTGGGCGTATTCGCAGAGGTAGAAGGGCTTGGTGAGGCTGGTGCTATTGGCGATCCGCTCGGTGCCGGCGGGATCGGTGTACATGTGACTGTCGATGGCGGCCGGGTTGTTGGGGCCGTCGCCGAACGGCTCGTAATGGGTGGGCCGGGTTGAATCGAGGGCCTGAATGGCCTTTAAGGCGCTGCGGAAGTTGGAACCGCCGCCACATTCGTTGCCGAGCGACCAGATGACCACCGACGGGTGGTTCTTGAAATTCTCGACGTTGGCGATGTTGCGGTCGACGACCATCCGCTCGAACGGCGGTTCGTGGTCGATGACGCCGTAGTAGCCGTGGGATTCGGCGTTGGCTTCGGCGACAAGATAGATGCCCCACTCGTCGCAAAGCTCGTACCAGCGGGGGTCGTCTGAGTAGTGGCAGGTGCGGACGTGATTGCAGTTGGCCCGCTTGAGCATGATCAGGTCTTGGTTCATGTCGGCTTCGGTCACGTAGTGGCCGGTGTTTGGA
>FTBF01000099.1_pt1 | contig 13310 bp, 9 predicted proteins | sample 1639301 | NCBI WGS metagenome assembly FTBF01 (sample SAMEA3914864, study PRJEB12502) | metagenome | biome: forest; material: soil | place: USA | collected 2012-03-12 | depth 0.3 m
GTGTCGCCCTCCTGGGCGCCCAAATCGCGGAGCCGGTCGATCACGCCGATGCGCTGCAACCGCCGGTGAAGGTACCTCACCGCCTCGTCGTTGCCTAGGTCGGTCATCGCGACCATTCGCTCCAGACGACGGCCCAGTACCAAGAATCCTTCTTCGGTAGTCTGGACTTCCCACGAAAGATCGTCGTTCGCCTTCAAGGTCGGGGTTAGAACCTCGATGTCATCTTCCGGCGTAGCTTCCTGAAGGGTTGTCAGCATCCCGTCGAGCAGGCCTTCCATCCCTTCTCCGGTAACACCCGAGATCGTGTAGAGCGGCTTGCCCAGGCTCTCGAACCGCTCGCGTAACTCGTTGAACTGGTCGCCGGGGATGAGGTCCATCTTGTTTAGGGCGATCAGACGCGGCCGCTCCCAGATGTCCTCGGAATAGCCTTTCAGCTCCCCTTCGATGAGGTGGTAGTTCTCAACCGGATCGCTCTCGTCCGGCGGGAAAACGTCGATCACGTGGACCAAGACGCGACACCGCTCGACGTGCTTCAGGAACTGGTGCCCCAGACCGATACCGGTACTTGCACCTTCGATCAGTCCCGGCATATCCGCGACTACGAAGTTCTCGTTCCGGAAATGGACCACGCCCAGGTTCGGAACGATCGTCGTGAAGGGATAGTCTGCAATCTTCGGCTTTGCCGCCGAAATACGGCTGATCAACGTCGATTTGCCCGCGTTGGGAAGTCCGACGAGACCAATATCGGCAAGGAGCTTCAGCTCCATCCTTACGCGTTTCCGCTCGGAAGGCGCTCCCTTCTGAGCAAAGTTCGGGACCTGCCGCACGGAGGAGACATAGTGTGCGTTGCCAAACCCACCCTTGCCGCCTTGGCAAAGGGTGTATTTGGTGCCGTGGACGGTCATATCCACAAGCTGCTCGCCGGTATCCGCATCGCTCACGATGGTCCCCACCGGAACCTTGATCGTGATTCCCTTGCCGTCTTTGCCGCGCTTATTTCCGCCGGCATGGCCGCCGTCGACCGCCTCATAGTGGTCAAGCAGCTTAAAATCGTAGAGCGTCCGCCGGTTTCGGTCGGCGATCAACGTTACGTCGCCGCCCCGGCCTCCATCGGACCCGTTGGGGCCGCCACGCGGGACGTGCTTCTCACGGTGAAAAGAAACGGCGCCCGAGCCTCCCCGCCCCGAGGAGAACATCACAACAGCCTCGTCGAGGAACATAAGAGACAGTTTACCGGTAGGGTGTTGCCTAAACCCCAAAATCCGGTATTGCGTACCTTTGGGTCGGTGCAAGCTTCAAAATCGAAGCAGTGTCTTTCGTGATACAAGCGGTATTGTTGCGTGATGGGATTGAACGCGGTTATCGTCGATCGATCGGTCGATGACATGACGCGCTTCCTTGTAGAGAACGGATTTCAAATCGAATCTCAAGCCCCGGAAGCGGAGACATTCCTTATCGCTTTTGGTGAAGAAAGGATGTTGGCGGGACTATCCGACTATTGCTCCGAGTCTGGCCTCAGGGCCGTCCTCGCCCCTCATTCGCGAAGAGGAAATTCTAAGCCTTTGGCGGAACAGCTCATCCGCATTTGGGTCGCCTCCAACGCGGCCCCGATTCACTCTTACGGCTACGTCGGTGAGACGTTCGCCCGAGGCTCGGACAAGATCGTTGACCGACTTCGGCTAACTGACCCATTGCTGTCGGTTAAAACGTTGGGTCCGGAACTGACGCTCCGTCTGTCGGCCTACCCACAAAGGATATTTTGGATTGGGCCCTGTCTTTGCGATTCTGGCGTTGCAAGATACTTGATCACCTCCGATGCCAAACACGGCGCCGAGGTTATCGCAGCAATAGCTCCGCTAATCGTTTGAGAAATCACGCTGGCAAAGATCTTTGCCAGCATGATCAAGTCTAGAGGGAGTTATTAGTTAGGAGTGGGCTTCCTGGTTGAATCCGTTGGCGTCTTCTACTATTTCTCCCAGAAGCTCTTCTGAGTTCCTCCCTCAATGCCTTGCGCCGGTCTCCCGGTTGGGATCGCTTCTTGTCGCAAGTCGAGCGCCTGTGGATGACCGCCATCGGCCAGGCGGTCTTTTAGTTCGTCGGCCGGCTTACCGTCGCCTTCGGAGGCCTCACGGGGGATGAGCACCGTGACGCGGCGATTGCTAAAATCGAAAGGCTGGTCCGGCTTCTCCAATCGCGTGGCGCCGTAGCCGACCACTTCCTTAAACTGGTTCTCTGGACATCCGCCGGCCCGCAGCTCTTCCATCAGAGACATGGCCCGCGAAGCCGACAGACCAAAGTTACCGCCTGGTCCGGCAAAGGGCGCCGCGTCGGTGTGCCCCTGAACGACCAGGGGGTGGTTGAACTGAGCGAGGATCGGGGCGATTCGGTCGATGATCTTCTTGGCGCCCGGACGAATAATCGCGCTCCCGCTTTCGAAGAAGACCGCGCCGCGCTCTTCCACGAATTCGATCTGCATCCCTTCCGGCGTGATCGTGATCTTCACGTCTTTGCCGATGTCCAGGTTCATGTGCTGATCCGTATGCTGGTTCACCACCTCCGCCTTCACCTGCTGCTCGATCCGTTCCAGCGCACGTTGCTCCAGGTCGTAGGCTTTACTGCCTTTTGTCGACCCTTTCGGCGCGCCGGAGATCGCGGTGGAGACCGGAATGACCGACTTCGAACGGGGCTCGTTTTTCATAAACCCGATCGGGTCATTGAAATAGCCCTGAATGCTCTTGCGGGTGTCCTCCGAGAGGCCCATGATCCACATGACCATGAAGAACGCCATCATCGCGGTCACGAAGTCGGCATAGGCCACCTTCCAAGAACCGCCGTGGTGACCACCGCCGTGGCCGCCCTTTTTCTTCTTGATGATAATCGGCTGGTTGCCGGCGCTCATGCCTTAACCGCCTGCTCCATCTCGCTGAAGCCGGGGCGAACCGACGTTTCGATGTTTCGGCGGGCAAATTCGACGCAGGTAATGGGCGATTCGCCGCGGGCAAAGGAGAACAGGGCGAACCGAATGCAGTTCATGTACTGGCTCTCGCTCTCCAACCGGAGTTGCATGGCACGAGCGATTGGGGCGAACACGCCGTAGGCGAGAAGGATTCCAAGGAACGTACCGACCAGCGAGGCGCCGACCGATTCACCGATCGCCGCCGCTTCGCCTCCGATCTTGCCCATCGTGATGATGATTCCAAGCACCGCGGCAACGATTCCGAATCCAGGCATCGCGTCGCCCACGGTCTGGATGGCCTCGGCCGGGACTCCCGCCTCCTTGTGCGCGACTTCAAGGTCGAGCTCCATCATTTCGGCGAGATCGTGCGGTCCGACCGAGCCGGTCAAGATGACTTTCAGGGTGTCGCAGAGGAAAGCGCTCGCGTGGTGGTTCGCCAAGAACACCGGATACTTCGAAAGAATATCGCTCGACTCCGGCGATTCGATATGCTTTTCCAATCCCAACAGGCCTTCTTTTCGAGCCACGTTGAAGAGCTGGTACATCATCCGGAGAAGGTCCGTGTAGGCCGGCTTTGTAAAGGCGTCGGGCTTGAGCAGCCCCATCACTCCCTTAATCGCGCCAGAGAAACCCTTCATTCCGTTGGCCGCGATCATCGAGCCGATGCCTGCGCCGCCCAGAATGATGAACTCGTTGATCTGGATCAAGACGGCAAAACTGCCGCCGTGCATCATAAATCCAACCAAGATGGCCACGAGCGCGATAACGATGCCGATGATGGTGAACATGGCCTAGCAAAAGTATCGGTTGGAACCCGGCGATCCTGGAGGGAGCCATAGGGAGGAATTGCGCAGCTTTGCCTGTTGGGGAGGGATGTTTCTCGTCCTCCTAACGCTCTGGGAAATCCTCGAAACGATGATCATCCCGCGGACGGCAACGCGTCGATTTCGGCCGACCGCCATCTACTATCGTCTATTGGGTGCCGGGAAAAGCCGGTTCGTTCACCCGCTCCGGGTCCTGCACGTTCGCGAGTCGCTGCTCGCCGCGTTCGGCCCGCTCTCCGTTCTCATCCTGGTCGTTCTCTGGTCGACCTGCATCATCCTTGGCTTCGCCGCGATGCAGTGGGGCCTCTACGTTCCCCTCCGTGGGATGAGCGTATTGACCTTCTACGACTACCTCTACTTCAGCGGCACCAGCTTTTTCACCTTAGGCTTGGGCGACCTTTCCCCAGGTTCGCATCTCGGCCGGTTCTTCGCCGTGACGCAGGCCGGGCTAGGGTTTGGACTTCTCGCCGCCGTCATCGGCTACCTCCCCACGCTCTACCAAGCATTCTCGGCTCGGGAGTCGTTCATCGTTCGGATCCAATACCGCTGCGGCGGAACCATCGACGGCTACGCCCTATTGGGCAATTTCCTTCGCCACGGGGACGTGGAAGGGCTGGCTCTCGAGCTCCGCGCCTTCGAGGAGTGGACGGCGAATCTTCTGGAGGCCACGGAGAGTTATCCGATGCTGGCTTTCTACCGATCCCAACACAGCTTGCGCTCCTGGGTAGGCATGCTGGTGGCCGGGCTAGATGCCTGCGCCGCCCTCCGGATTCCTTGTGAACCGCCCTGGCCGCCCCGGCTTGTCTGCCAGGCCGAAGCTTCGTTCAGTCTCGGTAAAAGAGCGCTGGAGACTCTGGCCGAGACATTTCAGCGCGAACTTAATCCGGCCGATCGGCGGTCCCTCGATTTTGAAAAACTCCAGCGGTGCTTCGGCGAGTCGGTGGTTTGCAGCTGCGATGCCGCGACGAACGAGGCTATCCTTTGGGAAATCGCGGCGCAGTACGAACCCCAGGCCATCTCCCTGGCCCGGTTTCTCGCTCTCGAGTTGCCTTAGGCGGCCTGGTTTACGCCTTCGTCTCCGTCGCTATCCGCCCGAATTCGTTCCCATTCGGTGCGGGGTATCGACAAGAACGCTTCGACCAAGGCCGGATCGAACTTCGTTCCGGCGGACCGCCGAATCTCATCGCGGATACTCGCATACTCCATTGCTCGGCGATACGGCCGGTCGCTCCACATCGCGTCGAGGGTGTCCGCAAGGGCGAATAATCGAGCGCCAAGGGGAATAGCTCTTCCCGACAATCCATCGGGATAACCGGTGCCGTCCCATCGTTCGTGATGAGAGCGTACGATCGGGAGCGCGCCGGAGAGCGACGGAATATCGGCCAGCATTTCGGCGCCCTGAATCGGGTGGCGGTCGACGATCACCCTCTCCGCATCGCTCAAGGCTCCGGGCTTCCGCAGGATCTCCTCCGGTACGCCAACCTTCCCAATGTCGTGGAGGATAGCCCCGAGGTGAAGATCGGCCATTTGAGACGACGTGATCGAGATCGCTCCACGGGCGGCCGCCTGCTCGGCAAGCCGAAGGCAGTAGCGCATGACCCGATCCGGATGCCGCTCCAACTCTTGGCTGTGCGAGTTCAGGACGGCCAACAACGCGCTCAGAAGCGGTCCGGCCGGATGGGAATCCGAATCGTCTTTCGAGTTCATCAGACGATCGATGCCGTGGGCTCGGCTCGTCTGGAGAGACCAACCTTCCGGATAGCTGAAGCCGTCCGACTCCACGGGCACCGTCATAATCCCGCTGGTCTCGATCTCAACCCGGTTTCGGCCGCCGTTCTTGGCGGCGTACAGGGCCTCGTCGGCCCGCTCGATCAGTTCGGTCGCCTCACCTTCGAACGTTGTGGCGATGCCAACGCTCAGGGTCACCTGTCGATACGGGAAGACTTGCGCCTCACAGGCGGTTCGGATTCGCTCCGCAACGACGTAAGCCTGAGCGCTGGCCGTACCGGGAAGAATCGCCGCGAACTCTTCGCCACCGTAGCGGGCGGGCAGATCGTTCCCTCGGACGCTTTCCCGAAGGATCCGACCCACAATCCGCAGGGCCTCATCCCCGGCCGGGTGACCGAAACTGTCGTTGTACGACTTAAATCGGTCCACGTCGATTAGCAGAAGGGTGACCGGTAGTTCCTTCGCTCGGCAAGCGACGATCTCCGCCCGAAGCCGCTCTTGGAAGAGGCGATGGTTTGGAAGCCCTGTCATGCCGTCCGTGGTCGCCAGCGCCTCAAGCTCGCGGTAGGCATCCTGCAAATACCTGTAAAGGTGAGAGTTCTCTGCGATGGCCAAGACCTGGCGGACTAGGATGAGTGACAAGAGGGTCGCCGCGCTGATATAGACCCCGAGCGCCAGCGGACCGGTCACCTTTTCATGCCAGATATATCCCAGCAGCACCGCCACCGCCGGAACGAAGGTGTAAGGCAGAACCATCCGCCAAAACTTCGGTGGTGAGGGGGCTTCCAGGGTTTTATCTCTTTTCGTCAGTTCGCTGCCTTGCAACCTGCTGAGGCATAGGGCCGCCTGTCCTACCATAAGGTTCGAAAAAATCCAACCGGTATCCCAAGGGTTACCCGAGTTGTAGGCGCCATGAAGCGAGAGGTAGCCAAAAGCCACGTCCGAAGCGACGTAGGAGCCGATTCCGACCGCCAAAAGATTTCGGATTCGAAGATAAGCCGTCTCCCGGGAGCCCATCGTCAACATCATCACGCAGCCAAGCATGGTGAGATCGAACAGGGGATAGAGTGCCCCCAATGCCTTCGCTAACGAAGAGCCATCTCCGCTCATCACGGTCGGCCCAAGGATGAAGAACCAACTGAACGTCACGAGCGCCGTTGTGACGACGAAGCTGTCCACCATGACGCGAAGGCGGGCTAACGTTCGCATCCTGCGCGTAGGCATTGCCAGGATGCCGCTAATCAGAAAGACAAACGACGTCATGTAGCCCACGTCGGCCCACGAGGGGAATGGGCTCTCATGTAGAACGAGATCTAAATAGCCCCAGATGCCCTCCGCGATGCCAAAGCTGGCGATCGATAGCGAGAAGAAAGTCGCCGACCAGCCTTCCCGGCAAAGCTTAAACTCTCCCCGACGAAGCGCCCTGTACCTCGCCGGGAAATTCCCAAGGCTCCAAATGAGCGCTCCAGCCGCAGTTAAGGGCCCAACGAGATCGGAGACAACCTTCTTCTGCTCCGCGCTGATCCCGCTGAGGGTGAAAAGCAAGAAGAGACCAGCGTATACGGCGATAAAGAGCGTGCTTCGCTCAATCTTCCATCGTCGAGACGTTTCCTCCGCATCCATCTTGCGCCTCCGCGCGGCATCCGGATGCGAATCAGGGGAGATCTTCATTTATGCTCGTGGGAGGCTTCGCCTTTCGTTGGGAGCAGACTCCCTAAAAGACCTATTCCACGAAAACCCCCAACGGAAAGCCGATGGGGCGTGAAGGTTACAAAACTTCGATAGAAGTACTGGGTTTCGAAATTACGCAAACCTTCGCCCTCTACGGATTAGATTATTTGCTAGGCGGCGATGTTGTTTTGGGTTGTCTCTTCCGGCTTCCGCACGGCTCGCCCATGATGTCGCAGGATTGATTCCGATTCCGGATCGGAACTCCAGTCATCGGCTTCCAGCGCCGATCCCGCAAAGACAATTTGATTTCGCCCCCGATGCTTCGCAACGTAAAGCGCCTGATCGGCCGCCTCGATCATTTCGTCCGCCTCTCCCGCGATCGCCGTAACCACGCCGATGCTCAAGGTCACCGGCCGGCAAGGAAAGGCTTGCGCCTCGCAAGCAGTACGGATACGGTCGGCAATTCGCATTCCTTCTTCCTCCGAGGTTCTCGGAAGAAATGCCGCAAATTCTTCGCCGCCATAGCGAGCCGGAAGCTCGGCGAGGCCGATCGTCTCTTTAAGAATTTTTGCGACCAGCCGCAACGCCTTATCTCCCTCCGGATGCCCGTAATTGTCGTTGTAGGCCTTGAAACGATCGACATCCATGAGAAGCAAGGTCACCGGGTAACCCAACTGCTTCGAACGCTCCAACTCGGCGCGGAACTTCTCTTGAAACGTTCGGTGGTTCCAAAGGCCAGTCATACCGTCGATCGTCGCCAAGGCTTCGAGCTCGCGGTAGGCCTCTTGCAGGAACCGATAGAGCCGACTGTTCTCAACGATGGCAAAGACTTGCCGAACGAGAATGAGGAACGTCAGGACCGCGGCACCGATATAGACGCCGTACGCGAGCCCTGGCTGAGCCTTGGAGCGCCACACCTCGAACATCAGACATGCCACCGCCGGCACGAGCGCGTAGGGAAGCAGCGAACGCCAAAGCGGGGAGGGGCGCCGGGCATCCGAGTCCGATTGCTCCATCTGGGTACCCACTTTGGCGCGGTAGTTTCGAAGTGCCAAGACACCCTGGCCGGTCAAGATCGGCGCCAAGATAAAGCCGACGTCAAAGGGGCTGCCCACCACGTACCTTCCGCGGGCCGTGAAGTAAAGGTATGCGACGTCTGCGACGACCACGGCCAAGACGGCCAAACAGAGCATGTTCCGGCTCCAACGAAGATTGCGGTCGCCTGAGTGAGATGACACCGCCAACACGCTGAACATCATCACCAAATCAGTCATCGGGTAGATCGCGTTAAGCGCCCTTCCCAGCGGAGTCGAATGCGCGTCAAGGACGGTAGGGCCGAGGGTGAAAAACCAGCTAAAAGTCACCAAGGCCGTCATGACCATCAGGCTGTCAAGAAAAAGCCTGGCTCGCATGACCCCCGAGAGTCGCCGGCTTGGGAAGAACAGAAGACCCGCAATAACTAGAAGCGCGCCCGCCAGCAGAAACAGGTCCGCCACTGAAGAGACCGGCTTTACATGGTCGGTATAGCGGTAGAAAGCTAGGATTCCCGATCCCGTCACATACGAACATAGACCGAGGGTCAGGAGATTGGGGGAGAGCGTTCCCCGCTTGCCGCCGCGAGCCTTGAACTCCTGATTCCGTTTCCGAAATCCCCAAACACTCCAAACGATTCCGACCAACGTAGCGCCCGGGATTGCCGTATCCGCCACCGTCGCGTAAGCTTCGTCGCTAGCGTTCGCGAAGAAGATCCAGACCAAATACGCGATAAAGATAAACGCGGTAACGAGATAGTCTCGCCTTAGTCCTAACTTTGGGTTGATTTTGGGCAAGGGTGCTGGGGTGAGGGAGTCCATGGCAATCACAAGCAAAACCAGGGAGAACCCTGACTAACCGCCCTATTCCATGCCACCCGACCCCGGAAACCTGTGAATATTCCGAACTGCGCAAGATCCGCCCAAGACGACTGATCACGTCCGGCGAGGTACAGCCCGGCCTACAGCCGGGGATCGACAGGTTCGCTTTCGAGAGCGAGGACACCGAACACGCACTCGTGGACTCGACGAAGCGGCTCACGACGGACAAACCGTTCCACCGCCTCAACCCCCAAAGCAAACTCGCGAAGTGCCAGCGAACGCTTGCGGTTCAAGCCACGATGCCGAAGCCGCCGCAGGTTATCCGCCTCCAGATACTCCGGTCCGTAGATGATCCGTAGATACTCCGGTCCGCGGCACTTCACCGCGGGCTGAAGAAGCTCATCCTCGTGGTGGGCGATGAAGTCGAGAGGCTTGACAACCATCCCTTCCCCGCCATCCGAGGTGCGCTCGGTCCACCAGTCACCCGCCGCCGCCACTTGATCGGCATCGTTCACGTCGACCTCGCGCCAGGGCGTCGCCATGAGGAGCGGATCTCCCCCCTGGGTCAGCCGGGCGACCGTCTCCATGTGCCATCGGTGATCTCGGTCGAAGTAGGCCCGGCCTTCGCTCGCCAACAAGTGGAAAGGCGCCAGTCGGTAGTCGTCGATGCCCGTCACCGGCCAGCAATACCGGCGGTACGCATCGACGTACCGCTGCGCATCAGCTTGGCGAGAAATGAGCCTTTCGAGCAGCGCCGGATCGCTTCCGCTCACCGCAACCGCGGCCGCCGTCGCGGCGAGGGCCGCCGAACCGACGGGCGCGTACTGCGTTCGGAGAAGCTCCATCGCTTTGGCGGACCAAGGCATCAGCTCCGCGTCGAGTAGCAGCCAATCCGTCTCAAGCTCATCCCATAACGGCGTGGCGGAGGCGGCGACCCGTTGAAGGAACTCGGCTTCGAGGGCCGAATCGTTGAAGAATTTACGTCCCGTCCTCGTGAGCACTGCGCCGGTTTCGCCAGTAAGGACACCAAAACGAGCCCGAGCCGCATCGGCGTCCCGGCAGACCACGACCACCGCGCGAGAGCCCATATGCTTCTCCTCAAGCACGACCTTAGGCACCCCGAAGTGGCGATAGTAAGCCATCGCCTCATCCGGATACTCCAGCAATCCCTCGCGCTTGGTCGTCTCGCTGGGCGACATCGTGGGCGGAAGATAGACGATCCACTTCGGATCGGCCGCAAACCGGCTCATGATCTCGAGCGCGGCGATGCTGTTCTCCTCCGGAATCGTAACCGTCCGGCGGAGGCGAGTCTGGACGATCCGCTTACCTGTCACGTCTTCCAAATCCAATGTGTCGTCCAGGGTCTGTTGAGAACTCAGGACGGGAGTCGGAGCAACGAGCGGTCGCGCCGGCACCGCGTATTCGCGGGCGGCGGGCACATCGACGATTTCCAGCGACGGATAGCGAAGCGCCGTTAGCTTTCCACCGAAGACGCATCCGGTATCGATGTCGATCGTATCGTTAATCCACTCGACCGAAGGCACAGGGGTATGTCCGTAGACCACCTTCGCGGCGCCACGATAGTCGGCCGCCCACGGGTAGCGGACCGGCAGGCCGAATTCGTCGGTTTCGCCTGTCGTCTCGCCGTAAAGCGCGAAGTCGCGGACCCGCGCCGAGGCACGACCGATCATCGACTCTTTCATTCCCGCATGGGCAACGACGAGCTTGCCTTCGTCGAACACGTAGTGGCTGACCAAGGCGTCGATGAACCGTTTGACCGCTTCCCGGAACTCCGGCGTCTCGGCGTCGAGTTGCTGCAAGGACTCCTTGAGGCCATGGGTCAGGCTGACGTTCGCGCCCTTCATCGCCCGCATCAGCTTCACGTCATGGTTGCCCGGAACGCAAAGGCCGGCGCCTTGGCCAACCGCGCTCATGACAAGCCGCAATACGCCCGGCGTGTCAGGTCCGCGGTCCACGAGGTCACCAACGAAAACTAGCCGCCTCCCCTCAGGGTGCGTGATGCGGTGGGATATCGGGAGATCGGCTAACTGCTTCCCGTGGCGAAGTTCGCCCGGGATCGCTTCCGCCGTTCCGTCTTCCACGGAGTAGCCCAGCTTGGTCAAAAGCTCCATCAACTCGGGAAGACAGCCGTGAACGTCGCCGATGATATCGAACGGGCCGGAATCAAACCGCCGGTCGTTCCATTCGGGTGCCCGTTCCAGAACCGCGGCATCGACTTCATCGACGCCGTTCATCCAATAGACAGCCCGGAAGCCCTCCTTGCGTAGGTTGGCAAAGCTTCCACGAAGTTGGCGGATCTGGTTTCGCACCACGTGAGGCCCGAATTGACGATCCGGCCTTTCGGCGTTCCGCTTTTGGCAGATCTCCTCTTCGACCTTGAACACCAGCGCTACCGTCGGCACGTGGTACTCCTTCGCGATGCTCAAGAGCGCCCTGCGCGAAGGCTCTTGAACGTTCGTCGCGTCCACCACCGTCAGGCGGCCGGCGGCGAGCCTCTTCCGCAGGATGGTGTGGAGCAGATCGAACGCTTCCGTGGTGGCCGACTGGTCGTTCTCGTCATCCGCGACCAGGCCACGGCAGAAGTCAGACGAGATGACTTCCGTAGGGAGGAAGTGCTTCCGCCCAAAGGTCGATTTGCCGCAGCCGCTGGCTCCGACGAGAAGCACCAGGGAGAGTCTTGGGATCTCGTAGGTCATTCGAACACCGCCATTTGCGAAGGCGCACCGTGCGCCTCATCCTCAGGTCCCAGGGGAGCAAAGCGAACGGTATAGCCATTCTCCTCCGCTACCCGTTCCGCCCACGCGGTGAACTCGGCGCGCGTCCACTCGAACCGGTGGTCGCGGTGCCGGAGCCCCTGCATGCCGGTGAACAGCACGTTGTATTCCCGGTTCGGGGTGGTCACGATGACCGTCTTCGGCTTGGCATAGCCGAAGAGCGTCCGCTCCAGCGCGGCGAGACGCGCCGCATCAAGGTGCTCGATGACCTCGACCAGCGCGGCCGCATCGTAACCCTCAAGACGACGATCTCGGTACACGAGGGAGCCGTGGAGCAACGTCAGGCGCTCCGCCACCATCGGGGGAAGCCGTTCCAGCCGCAGCTTTCGCTTGGCGCGATCAAGGCTGACCATCGAAATGTCCATCCCCACGACTTCGCTGAACTGGCGGTCGCTCAGCAGCATCTCCAACAGCTTCCCTTCCCCACAACCGAGATCCAGAACCCGCCGGGCGGCCGACTCCTTCAGGACGGAGAACACGGTACCGAGGCGAATGTCGTGCAGGGAAATGGGACGCTCAAGGACTTCCTCCTCGGCCGCATTCTTCTCTTCCCGCTCATCCGGATCCGGATCACCGTCCTGCTCGCTGAGGCGCGCCAACGCCTCTTTGGCGAGACTCTTGCTCCGCCGAAGATAACGCCGCGCGATCTCCGCCCTTTCCGGATGAGACGCCAGCCAGGTCTCGCCCTTGGCGAGCAGCTTCTCCACTTCGTCTTCGCCGACGTAGTAGTGCTTCTCCTCGTCCAGCACCGGAATGAGAACGTAAAGGTGGCTTAGCAGATCAGCGAGGCGAACCGTTCCGCGCAGGGTCAGGCGGAAATAAGGCGCGACACCCCACTCGGGGAACTGATCGTCCAGCGGCAGCCGCTCGATCTCGACCGCGTAACCCAGCGGCGAGAACAACCGTTGCGGCAGCTCTTCGCTCCCGCGAACCGGCAGGACGGGAATCGTCGCTTCCAGCGGAATCGGGGTGTTTGCCAATTCCGGACGGTCCTTCGACTGACCTTTCATCGCGGAGCGGAAGGCCACGTTGAGCGCCGTTGACAGGATGCTGTTGGCCACGTACGGGCGGTCGTTCACGTACTGGTCGAACCGCGCGCCGTCGCCGCGAACCAAGCCGACCGGGTCGATCTCCAAAACCAACGCCATCGTACATCGCTCCTCCGTCACTTCGGGAAAAAGTACGGTGGCGCGGCCGTGAGCGATGTCGTACGCATGACGATTCGCTGGATTCTTGTGCAGCAGGTAGCCAAGATCCGTAGCGGGCTGATGGGTGGTCGAAACGGTAAGCAGCATAGATTTCCCCCGTCGCGCGGGGTGTCGTAGAATGACGCCCATGATTGTGCCCTTTCTCCTTCCCGAAGCCCGCTGGTTCGTGTTCCTCGTTAGGGCAGATGGCCCACGCCCCAAGGAAACCGCCAAGCTCCAGGCGATGCAAGACGCGCACATCGGCAACTTCCAAAAGCGATACGCCGAAGGCAAAC
>FTBF01000058.1_pt1 | contig 13182 bp, 13 predicted proteins | sample 1639301 | NCBI WGS metagenome assembly FTBF01 (sample SAMEA3914864, study PRJEB12502) | metagenome | biome: forest; material: soil | place: USA | collected 2012-03-12 | depth 0.3 m
AGCCCCTGCCCTCGCCGACCGGATCCGCAAACTAGCCCCCTTTTCCGCCCCCGTCGCCGTTGCCGCCGCCTTGGCCGTTTGCCGGGGCCTCGATGCCTTCCACAAGTTGGGAGTCGTCCACGGTGACGTTGGGCCCGACACCGCGTGCCTCATGGCCGACGGAGAAGTGCGCCTCCAGATGGGTGGCCTCTGGGAAGCCTATAGCTCCAGCCCCACCGCTGGAGCGATGGTTTTGCCCTCCTTGGCACCCGCCCTTGCCCCCGAAGTGGGCAAAGGCGCCATGCCCAGCCTGCGTAGCGACGTCTACGCCGTGGGTGTCCTCCTCTACGAGCTCCTCACCGGTCGCAAGCCCTACGTAGGCGACACGCCGCTGGCCACTGCCATGCGGCACAGCACCGACCCAACACCCCAAGTGCGCGCGCTAAACCCCAGCGTCCCCATGGTTCTCGACGAGATCGTGGCCAAGGCGATGGACAAGGAAGCCGAAAACCGTTACGACAGTGCCGGCGAAATGGCGGCCGACCTCCGGCTGGTTCAAGACGCCCTGCGATTCGGTCGAACGCTGAGCTGGCCCCTTAGATCCGCCGGCGCATCCGCGCCACCGGCTCGAACCCCCTCCACCGGACGTACTCCCAAGGCCGCCGCACCAGGACGCGTCGCGCCGAAGATGACTGCGATCCGGGATGAAGACGACGACGACTTCGGCAAACCTGAGCGAGACGTCCCGGCCTGGGCCTCGATTGGCCTCGCCCTTGTCGCATGCGTCGCGGTGAGCCTCCTCGCGGTCTACTTTGTTCTGAACCTTAACCGCCCTCGTCTTGTCGCGGTCCCCTCGCTCAACGGCCTGACTACGGCGGAGGCGAGGACCTCGCTTGAGAGAAATAAGCTTCAGATGCGGGTGGACAGCGACAAGAAGTCCAACGATAAGGTGGCCGCCGACCACATCGTTGAGTCGGATCCGCCCGAACGTTCTCGCGTTCGCGAGGGTTCGACCGTCATGGTCGAGTTGTCGGCAGGCCCCGCTCAAGTTTCGGTTCCCGATCTGGTGACTCTCACCCCTGATTCGGCCCGGTCGCAGCTCGAAAAACTTGGCCTCAAACTAGACGACACCGTCGAGAAGCTCAACCGCCCGCCCGCCAAAGAAGGCACCATTCTCTCGCAGACGCCGAAAGCTAACGAAAAAATGGCCCGCGAAGGGGTAGTCAAGGTGGCCATCCAAGACGGATCTCAGCCCGCGCCGGAGATCCATAATTCTGAATACACCCTCAACGATGGTTTGACCGATCTTACAAAATCGGCCCAAGTAAAGGTCGAGATCGAGGATATGGACGGAGTTCGCGAGGTGTACAATCACCGCCGCTCACCTGGTCAAACCCTAATCGTTCCAGCTCAGGCGCGGGGTGACCAGGCCGTATTCCGGATCTATTACGATAAAGAACGCGTCCGAACCGTAACGCAAAAGTGGGATGGTTCTCCGCCCGTAACCACAACTCCATGAGACTAGCGCCCTCCATCCTCAGCTTCGACCTCGCGAACCTTCGGGAATCCGTCCCCGCGCTCGAAGCGGTGGGAGCCGACGTCTTGCACTTGGACGTCATGGACGGCCAGTTCGTCCCCCCGATCACTTTCGGCGATGCCGTCGTAGCCGCCCTCCGTCCTCTCGTGAAACTTCGCTTTGAAGCACACCTGATGACGCTAACACCCGAAGCCCAGTTCGAAGCCTTTGTGAAAGCTGGCTGCTCGCGCGTCGTGTTTCACACCGAGGCGACGGTTCACGTCCACCGCCACCTTCAAGCCCTTCATTCAATGGGCGTCGAAGCGGGCCTCGCGATCAATCCCGCGACCCCCGTGGAAGCCATTCTGCCCGTCATCGACGAAATCGATTTGGCCCTGGTTATGACCGTCAACCCCGGCTACGGTGGCCAAGAGTTTCTTGCTTTCACCCTAGATAAAGTGCGCCGTCTCCGGGCCGCCCGCCCGGATCTTACGATCCAGGTCGATGGCGGCATCGCGCCTGGCACCATTTACGCGGCGAGAGAGGCCGGCGCAGATCTGTTTGTCGTGGGCAGCTACCTCGCGAAAGCTCCCGACCTGGGAGAGGCGGTGCAGACTCTGGAGGCGGCATGGCGCGGCGAATAACCTCGGCCCTGATGGTCGTGGCGTTCCTCCTCACCCTTTCCTGGCCCCTTGAGTTTAGAAATAGGCCCAACGCCTCCGACCCCTTGTCCGACCGTAAGGCGTTTGTGTCGCGGCTGCTCTATCACACCGGCGCGATCGTAATCTGCCTCATCGGCGCTGGCGTTGGCGCCTCCATCTACGTCCGCCAGGCACGAAAAGAATATCGTGAAGAGGCGCTGCGCAACCTGCGAAGTCTCGTGGAAGGTGAGGAACCGCCCGCGTGACCGACGCCGCGTACATGGATCGAGCCGTCCGAATCTCCCGCCGCGGTTTCCCCGCCCCGAATCCTCACGTCGGCTGTGTCTTGGTAAAGGACGGAATCATTGTTGGTGAAGGCTGGTGCCCCTACGCGGGCGGCCCACACGCGGAAGCGATGGCGATCGCAAATGCCGGTGAAGCCGCTCAAGGCGCAGATGCCTACGTAACTCTGGAACCGTGCAACCACTTTGGCCGGACGCCCCCTTGCAGCCTCGCCCTCATCGCCGCCGGTGTAAAACGAGTATTCGTTGCTGTCGCGGAGACTAACCCACGGGCCATGGGAGGCATCGCTCGTCTGGAAGAAGCGGGGATATCCGTGCAAGTCGGTCTGGGCGCGTCGAAAGCCGCTGCCGCCAACCACCAATTCATATTCGCCATGCGCCACCGGCGACCTTTCGTCGTGGCCAAAGCAGGCTGCGGCTTGGACGGCCGCATCGCCCTCCCCAGCGGAGAGTCCAAGTGGATCACTTCGCCCACCGCCCGCCGCGCGGGCCACAGGCTGCGGGCCGAAGCGGGAGCCGTCCTCGTGGGTTACCGAACCGTTGTCGCCGACAATCCCCATCTCACCGCTCGATTGCCCAGAGTGGTCAATCAACCCCTCCGCGTCGTTCTAGACCCGCAAAGCGGCTTGAGCGGCTCAGAAAGGCTGTTTGACGACGCTGCGCCCACCCTCTGGCTCCAAGAAGAACTCTCCCCCGCCGAAGTAGTCGCCCGCGTAAGTGAAACCGGCGCCACCGGCCTCCTCATCGAAGGCGGCGGCCGAACCATCGCTCGCTTCCTCGCCGCCGGCCTCATCGACCGCCTAGAACTGTTTGTCGCGCCAAGGGTTCTGGGCGACGGCCCCTCCTGGTGCAATGGTCTGGACCTGGACAACCTAACCCAGGCCCCTGAGTTCCACCTAACCGCCACCCGACGCCTCGGCCCTGACCTCCAACTCACCCTCGATCGGATCAGCCTTTCTGACCCAGAACCGCGAAGCGTTTAGCCGGGGGCACCAGCCTTCGGGGCAGCCGTCGTGCCTCTAGGTAACTCGTTACATTAAGCCATATATTATATACAGATTTAAAAACGCATCTAGTCAGAGAAAACGTAAATCAACGGAGAATCCACCGAGAAAAAACGACTTTCGGAAAACTACAGCATATATGCGGCATTAAGTCGGCGCAGCGAATCCCAAACCCGCCACCAGAACCACAAAGCCCCCGAGCACCCAAGGTGCCGCCGCGTTCTTTTTCGAAGAGATCCCAAAGGTCAAGATCCCTCCCGCAATCGTCGCCACCGCCCACCAGCCGAAGAAGTTAGCCATCGCCGCCCCACCCGGAAGCGGTCCGACTTCCTGCCACCGCCAGTAGCCCAACCTCCCCGCCATCACCGGCTCCATCCCGAGATCAACCACCGCCGCTATCAGCCCACCCAGCAACGCCAACCGCCACCACGGCCAGACCATGGGAGTGAGCCAATTGGAAGCCACAAAAACCGAGGCCCCCGCCATCAGCAGCCAAGCAAACGGAAGCAATAGCGGAAAGGGTCCCAAACCGGGCAGCGGCAAAGCGGGCCACCAGCGGTCGGTATAGACATACTGGCCAAACGGGAACCCCGTTCCAAGTCCCACCAACTCCGCCGCCGTGCCAAACGCCAACGTAGGCAGGACCCGCCGCCAGGGCTTGGCAGCCTCTTTGAGAAAGGGGCCGAACGCGGCGATAAGCCCGCTCGCCAGCGTCAACAAGGAAGCGATCGGAGCGATGGGACCCGGATTAAGTCCTGTCAGGCGAGTAAAAAGAGAACCCAGGAGCGAAAACGCGACCAGACCCAGGAAAAACCGGGTCTCCCGATTCGGCCTCATTCCGGAAATCCGAGGTCGGCAATCCGCGTCCGCCGGCCATCCTCATATCCCAACGCGGCGGCCAATTCTTTCGCCCGAGGAACTTGACTAAGCCGTGCCTCTTGCGTCCGTCCTTCTCCGTCGACGAATCGAATGCGAACCTCCGTCTCGGCCGCCATCGAACATTCCAAAAGGTCAAGGGTTGGAATGCGGACGTAATCCCGATCGCCTCCCAAGAGAGGCGAGGAGCGAACCGGAAGCAGCCACAAATCCGCCTCCGTCAAGATCGCCCGCCAGCCATGGCGGGAAGCAGGAAATTCGCCCGCGTCGGTTCGCCAAGCAATCGCCACTTCCAGCGGCGAATAGGTGTCGCCCAGAAGTTCGGGCACCGACGGACGCCGCTCGATCTCCTGCCGCCAGACCCCGTAAGCCCAGACCGCCGCCCCCAGACTCGCCGCGAAACCCCAGATCGGCGCTTCGATCCAAAGCGGTACACCCGCCAGACCAGCGGCGACCGGAAGCGTGAGACGGGAAGTCGAAGCGACCGGCTTCATTACGATCCGAGCAAGACCCCCTGGACAAGCCGCGAGCGCCGTGCTACACTAAGGAGTATATCCACCGGAGAGATGGCTGAGTGGACGAAAGCGCCCGCCTGCTAAGTGGGTAGAGACCTAACAGTTTCTCTCGGGTTCGAATCCCGATCTCTCCGCCAGCTTTTGCTGATATAGTTGGCTTGCTCTCGCTTCTTCTCGGAGTGCCCATGCGCCACCTCGCTTTTCTACTTCTCCTGGGAACCTCGGCCCTCGTTTTGGCGGATGGCCAACCGAGGGGTGTGGTCTGTCTCACCGGGGCGATGGAATTTTCGGCGCATCCGGTGCCCGAAGGCCCCTATCTGAAGCTTCGAAAGCAGAACGGCATCGTCCAAGCCGTCGGGCCCGCCGCTCTAAAGGAAGTCCTCAAGCCGCGCGTCTTCGAACTCCAAGGTTCCATTCAAGGCACCTGCCGTACGGGCGACACGACCGTTCTCCTCTTCCAGCGCGCTGACGGCGAGACGCAGGAAGTCGAAACCAAAACCCTTCCCGACTGGCTTGGCCAATGCAACGACCCGGTTCGGCTTCTCGTCCGTTGCTTCCGCCCCGAAAAAGGCGCTGCCCTCCGAACACTTCTCCTCGACGCCGCTCCGGAACTGGATGTCCTCCCCGTCGAAGAGGCCTACTGGCGCGAGCTGGCGGCAAAGCGGAAAGCGGAAGATACGGTTAAAGCCAGCCGGACACCTTCACCAAAGATCCGCGGCTACTCGGCCGGCAGCGGACTTTACGGACCCATCGGAGGCGGCTCCCGCCACGCGACGGCACACCGAGATTGGATTCTTTCCCCGGACCAGGTCACTCCCCGTTACGCCTCGTTCATCCGTGGCCGCAATCCTCGCCTCGATTCCGCCAAGGCAACGCAGATCGCCGAAGCCGTCGTTGGATTTAGTCTCCGCTACGGAGTCGATGCCCGCTTGGTGATGGCGATGCTGATCGTCGAGAGCGACTTCGATCCCAACGCCGTCAGCCGTAGCGGCGCGATCGGCCTCGGCCAGCTCATGCCCGGCACTGCTCGCTGGATGGGTGTCCAGAACTCGTACGATACGACGGAAAACCTTTACGGAATGGTCAAACTCCTGCGGACCCATATGGACCAGTTCCGCACGAACGAGTTCGATCCGGTGGTTCTCGCCGCGTATAACGCTGGCGAAGGCGCCGTCCGCCGCCACGGCGGCGTCCCGCCCTACCGAGAGACCCAGGCGTATGTTCGCCGGGTCATCTCCATCTATGAGCACCTCTGCGGACGGTAAGGGATGTAATTTGTGGTTTGAGAAGAACTCTTCCCTTCAAACCACAGATCTCACGCCGCGATTCGTTCGCCCGTGCTGGTGGTAATAGCGCGCCCCGTTGACTTCACAAGCCAGCGCACTACCACCGGTTCCGCCGCCCGCATCGTGGTAAGCGAGTTCGGCCGCCCGATACCCGCCGTGTGCCAAGCCGCCCAAACGTAAGCCCGGCCGTCGGCAAGGGGGACCAGGGCGAGAGTGGCGGCACGGGCACGAAGCGCCTCCTTGCCATCCAGCCTCGTATCGCTACGCGCATCGCCTATCCAAACTAACGGGCCGCCTGCCGCCGCCCAGCCCGAAAGGCCCGCGCCATCTTCGTGGCGCATCGCATCCGGAAGACCGCAAGGTGGGCCGTAGCGGCCCAGCGCAGTTGCGCCCAGAGGGCCTACGACGCCAAATTCAACACTGTCCGCCCCAATGGTTCCCGCCAGCGCGTAAGCCACCTCGTCCGGCGAATCTCCACCTTCGACAAGGGTCACCCGAAGTTCCGCCGCATGGCGACGACGACGCTCGATCTCCGCCTCTAGTCGATCCGAAAGCTTGCCCGATAGAGCGTCGGTCATCCCCGCAAGACCCTCGCGACTGTCCGCCGGAGTCCAAACGGCGCCCACCGGCCGCCCGGCGGAGAAGAGAAGGGTTGCCCCCTTCTCCTGGATATCCCGAGCATTGTGGATCGTTCCTCGGAACTCATCTGGGATCAAGCCCGCACTGCCGACAAGGTCCCAACCTTCGTCCGAGGGGGCGAAAATGGCCGCCCCTTCGGAGGAAGTTGCGTCTCGCAGGCATTGGGCCATAGCCTCCGGGCTGGTCGCCTTTACGAGAGCAACCGTGTGAGCGTCATCCTTGGACCGCTGCTCGAGCACGTTATAAGCCTCTCGCAAGGCCCGGAAGCGGCCTCGTAGTTCGGCTGTCTCGTCCACGACCGGGCTCTCCGCGATCGGAGTTTCGATCATCCCGGGCGCGGCCAGGAAAAGCCCCAAAACGAGGGCACACGCGGCCTGAATCAGGAGTGCTGTCGGCGGGTCCGTTCGATACAAAATCGCATAGGCGCCGATCAAGGCGAAGGCGGCGGCAAAGGCTCCCGGCGCCCATGGTGCCCGGTGCCGCGCGGCGGCCCAAGCGTAGGGAACCAAGACCAGGAATCCGAGGCTTTCCGCTTTGCCGGCATCCACCAGTAGGAGTGCCACGCCAAATCCTTCGAGCGAAGTGTGAAGTCCCGCCCCTGCCCCGTCGTACAGGCCGCGGGAGCTCAATGCATGGCCGGCAAGCGCCAAGATACCAACCGTGATCGCGACGCCAATGGCGAACGAAAAGCCGATGGCGCCGGTGGTTCCGGCCACCAAGATGATGGCTCCGGCAAGGAGGATGCGGGCACCGAACTCAAGCATAGGGGTTATGCTTTTTGTCGGTAGAAACCCGTCATTTCACCAGGGTCCTCCGCGCCACTTCTCACATTGCAAAATAGGCTATGCGGGAATGGCTCATCGAAAGCTTCGACTACGATCTCTGGGCAAACCGGCTATGGGCCCAGAGGCTTGGAATTCAGGCCGACGACCACCTTCTCGAACTTGGCAACAGCGCCGGTCCATGGCCAGATTTTCCCGAGGGTGAGGAGCGGGCAAGAGAAGTCTTTTGCCACATCGTCTGGGCCAACCGAACTTGGCTAAAACGGATTGGTCGGGAAGTCGCGTTCGAAGGATACGATCCCATCCGCTGGCTACAGGCGACTCACGCGGCCTGGACCAGCGAACTCCAAAGTCGGGACCTAGCCGAACGGATCCAATATTTCAACAGCCGGGGCCAGTCGGGAAATCGCTCCATCGCGGAAATCGCCCGCCACGTAGCCGACCATGGAACCTATCACCGGGGCCAGCTAAGGGAGATCTGCCAAGGACAAGATTTCCCCGAGACGAGCCCCGTGGGGTACTTCGCCTCCCTCGACTCGTAGAAGATCCGTGGCGCAGCGGACGGTGGTGGTTGTCGGAGCCGGAATCGGAGGACTCGCAACCGCGGCAAGGCTGGCCCATCTCGGCCACCGGGTCATTGTCCTGGAGAAGACCGACGCGATCGGGGGCCGAAACCGGAGCGTCCAAGTGGGCGAATGTCACTTCGATGGCGGACCGACGCTCATGATGATGTTGGAGCCCTTCTCGCGACTCTTTCGCGACCTGGGCGAGAGGCTTCAAGATCATCTAGAGATCTCGCTTTGCGACCCAAGCTACCGGGTCTTCTATCGCGACGGAACCCGCATTGACGGAACACCCAACGTGGCGCAAATGGTCCGCCAGATCGAATCTCTCTCGGGCCGGAAAGATGCGGAGAACTATGCCGTTATGCTGGGCGAACTGGCCGCCCTCTATCGGGACTCCATTCCAAACTTCGTCCGCCGCAACTGGAACTCCCCCCTTCAGGCCCTCAAACTGCGCCATTTAAAAACGGTCATCGAACGCCGGATGCTCGGCAACCTGTACCGCGGCATCGCAAGATTTATGGACGACGAGCGGCTCCGAATGCTCTTCTCGTTCCAAACCATGTATCTCGGCCTCTCCCCGTTCGACGCCCCGTGGGTCTACGCCGTGCTGACCTATATGGAGTACGGCGAAGGCATCTGGTACCCGAAAGGCGGCGTCGTCGAGATATCGAGCGCAATCGGGCGTTTGGCGGAAGCCAGAGGCGCCGAGATCCGGCTCTCCTGTCCTGTCGCAAACGTCGAAGGGACGACCGTGACCCTAGAAACCGGTGAGGAGATCCTCGCAGACCACGTGGTGATGAACGCCGACCTGCCTTATGCGGAGCGCGCCCTCCTCCGAAAACCGGTCAAGAAACGTCGATTCTCCTGTTCATCCTTCCTCCTCTATATCGACTACGCCGGCGAGCTGCCCGCTTTGGAACACCATAACGTCTTCTTCGGTGAGAATTTCCGCGAGAACCTAGAAGACATCTTCCATCGCCAAGCCCGCCCTGCCGACCCCGCCTTCTATGCCTGCGTCTCGTCAAAGACCGATGCCGACAAAGCCCCGGCAGGCCACTCAAACCTCTTCTTGCTGATCCCCTGTGCCAACCTGGATCGTCGCTGGTCTTCGGAGGATGCGGCCGCCCTCCAAAAGTCGGCCTTCGACCGCTTAACCAAAGAGGTCGGGTTCGATCCCGCTCGGGTAGCTGCGATCAGGAGCGTTACCCCGGAAGACTGGCAGTCGGATCTCAATCTGGAGCGTGGAGCGGCTTTCGGACTCTCTCACGACTTCCTTCAATCCGCCTTCTTCCGCCCGAGCAATCGCGGCCCGAAGGGGCTGACCTACGTGGGGGCGTCGACCATGCCCGGGAACGGGCTCCCCATGGTTCTGATCTCGGCGGAGCTAGCCGAGCAAAGGGTCCAGGAGGCATTGAGCGCGGGGTAATCAAGCTCTCAGATAAGTCGCGGCCTGCATCTCTCGAAGTTCCAAGCTGAGGGCGACCTCGTTTGCCTCAAGGGAGGCGGCGAAAAACCGTTTGAGGATGCTCATCGCCTCTTCCGCCATTCGCCGCTGAAGCTCAGGCGACCGGCCCGTGAGAATCATGAGCGTACAGTGGGCGAACCCAGCCGGGGCTCCTTCGCCCATCACCCACGTGCTGCGCAACGTGTGGTAAGCCTTGAGGGAAGCCGGAGAAACCGTTTCCATCGTGGCAAGGGCAGCGACCAGCGCCTCAAGAATGTCCGGTATATCGGCGTTCTCGGGGAGGTCGGCAGTTGTCTCCAGATGGATGTGCGGCACGTTAGATTTGTACGTCCTCTCGCTGCCTTTAGTTGGCCCTAGCGGGGAACAACGAGGATGGATTCGGGGGTTTGGCTTTCGCCGAGCCCTTTGACACAAGCTTCTCGCAGGGTGACCGCGCAGACGGCGAAGTGGGAAACGGGCGTTACATGAGCTCGAAGATGCTCACCCCCGTACCAAACCGACGCGTCCAAAACCCCCTCTTGCTGGAGTAAAAATTCTTCGATTCTTTTTGGATCGCTCGACCGTCTCATGTCCTCTATTATGGTAGGACTGCCGGAAACTTGAGCGAAACTTTGCGGAGTCCACCGCAATAATTAACGCATTCGAAGTGTAATGATTCTGGTTTACCGCGTTACGTGACGATTCGCCAGTCTTCTTGCCATCGCGTAAACTATTTGCGTGCCGTACTTTCAGGGCAAGCCGACCGAATATGTCCTTCATTACGTAGGCGGTAAGGTACGCCACCAAGGTCCGGGGGCCACCTTTTGGTACATGTCGTTTAACTCGACGATCGCCGTCGTTCCGACCAATATTCAAGATGCCTCATTCGTTTTTCAAGACGTCACGTCAGACCAACAGACCGTTACATGCCAAGGTCAGTTCAGCTACCGGTTCGTGGCGCCTGGGCAGACGGTTACCGGGCTAAACCTGACGATCAACAAGCGGAACGGCGCCTACGTCTCGAACGATCTGGAGAAGCTCTCGCAGCGGTTAGGCAACGCCCTCCGCCTTGCCGCAAGTTCGGAGATTCAGCGGCGAAGCCTTGCCGTTAACCTGCGCGATTTTAGCGAGTTCAGCACCCAAATCTTGGACCGAGTCCGCGAGAACCCACTTTTGAAAGAGTCGGGTGTGGAGGTCCTGACCGTCTCGGTGCTCGGAGTTCAGCCGATTCCGGAAGTCGCAAAGGCGTTGGAAGCGGAGTTTCGCGAGAACCTTCTTCGCAAGGCCGACGAGGCGGTTTACGCTCGCCGAGCGGCCAGCGTCGATGAGGAACGCAAGATCAAGGAGAAGGAACTCGCGACGGACCTCGCGATCTCCGAGGGACGCAAACGGCTGATCGAGCAAGAGGGCCAGAACGAAATTAGCAAGGCGGAGTCCCGAGGAAAAGCGCTTGAGATCGAGTCTCAGTATAAGAACGATCAGATGAAGAAAGAGCTTGACCTCTGGTCCGAACTCGAACCCGCGCAGATCGCGGCCCTCGGCTTCCGTCTGCTCGGCATTCATGGCGCGACGAACCTTACGATCACGAGTGAAGTGATGAGCGCGCTCCTGAACGGCACGAAGCCCGCCAAAGAATGAGCTCCTTCGAAAAGGTCTGTCTGATCGTCAAAGAGACGCCTCTGGAAGGTCTCAAACAGCGATACGGAAGTAAGGATCAAGCGCGGTTCGTGCTTGAAGGAAGCCATGCCTCGTTCGACGGATACGAACGGTTCGATGCCGTCTATCGCCGCGCGTTGGAGTTTCTTCGCGCCAATGTGCCATCCGGAATCCGGGTCACCGTGGTGGACTTCAAGTACCTACCCACCTACCAGTTCGATCCCAACGCATTGATGGTCACCGTCGGGCCAGATGGCCTGGTGGCCAATACCGCCAAGTATCTCGGCGATCAGCCCCTCATCGCCGTCAACCCCGACCCGACGACGATCGACGGAGTGCTGGCCAGGAACTCCCCTCAGCAGGCGATCAATCTGATTCGAAATCCGGCGCACGCAAAGCAGCAGCTCCTCGCGATGGCCCTCGCCCAACTTCACGACGGACAGACCCTTCTCGCCGTCAACGATCTCTTCATCGGACAGCGAACTCACGTCTCGGCCCGCTATGAGATCGACTTCAACGGTCGAAAGGAGCAGCACTCCTCAAGCGGCATCATCGTATCGACCGGTGCCGGATCCACGGGCTGGCGACGGTCCGTCCTCACCGGCGCAGCCGGAATCGTCGCGACCGAAACCCACTCGGCAAACGATGCGGCGCAGCATTACTCCTTCTCCCCCGATGCTCGCCAACTGGCCTTCGCCGTCCGGGAGCCGTTTGTCAGCCGGGCCTCGTCGGCAAGCATTGTAGCCGGCACCGTCAGCGAGACGGACCGGTTAGTTGTCACTTCCCAAATGCCGCAGAACGGGGTGATCTTCTCCGACGGCGTCGAATCCGACTTTCTCGAATTCAACAGCGGTTCCGTCGTCCGCATCGGTCTCGCGGAAAAGACCGTCCGTCTCTGGTCTATGTTCTAGCCGGACCCGCAAGTGTGCTGCAGACATGCACCCAAGGGGCTTCGGATTTCATGGACGCCCCCGCCAATCTTGCCGACTCCTCGCTCGCAAATCGTCCAAAAACCACCGATCCCGAGCCGGTTAGAGCCGCATCCTTGGCGCCGTGAACTTGGAGCCTTTCGATGAGGTCGAGACTCGCGCAGGGCGCCACCCGCTCGAAGTCGTTATAGAGAGTGTCTTCGCAGGGGAAGCCCAGAAACGGTCGGGTCTTTTCGTCCAACCTTCGGAACATCTCGGCTGTCGAACAGCCTTCTTCGGGACGGGCGAGGACCAGCCACCGCTTCGGAAGATCCGCTAGCGACCCAAGCCGTTCTCCATAACCCTCCGCCCTCGCACGACCTCCGACAAGGAAGAAGGGCACGTCCGCCCCCACGCGCAGGGCGATCTCCTGGAGAGTGTCGGAGGGAAGCGCTCCACCAAAATGAAGAAGAACCCCGGCCCCGTCACTGCTCCCACCCCCAAGCCCACTTTCTGCGGGGATCCGTTTCTCGATGTGGATCCGCTGCGGCGGGATTTCCAAATGCTCTCGGAGAAGCCGAAGCGCGGCCGTCACCGTGTTTTGGGACGGAATGCCCGGAGCGCTAAACGTCACCTCGTCGACTTCCGCGCCTTCGATGCTCAGCGTGTCGCAAAGATCGATAGCCTGAAAGATCGTCCGCAAAGGATGCCACCCGCGCTCGTCGGGAGGTCCGACGGCGAGAAAGGTGTTGATCTTTGCCGGACACTCAATCGTCACCTCTCGATTGTAGCGGGGACGCAACGAGTCCGGCCGGGCGGAAGACGGCGAGTCCACGAAAGCCCCGCGCAATCTGAATGAGCCCAACAATGACGAAGAAAGCCAGAAAGACGAAGGCTTCGATGTCTTTGATCGAATGAAAAGTGAGGAGGGCATATAGCCCCCAACCCGCCATCGCGACCAAAGTTGTGCCGATCAACAACCGGCCGGTCGGCTCGTGGAGTGCGCTGTGGTGGGGAAGGATCGGGGGAAATTGTGCCGAACCTTCCGGCACAAGCCTTGAGGTACGC
>FTBF01000248.1_pt1 | contig 13024 bp, 11 predicted proteins | sample 1639301 | NCBI WGS metagenome assembly FTBF01 (sample SAMEA3914864, study PRJEB12502) | metagenome | biome: forest; material: soil | place: USA | collected 2012-03-12 | depth 0.3 m
CCCCTGGTTCGTGCTCGTGTGGTCAAGAGACGAACTGTTGTCCGCGAGGTTCACGTAAATCTGGCTGCCCCCCGAATCTGGGTCGGTGGACCGCGCCATCGCGACCGTGTAAAGCGTGTTCGAAAGGTCGTTAACCTCGAACGGAATCGTGTAGCCCGGACCGCCCGTGCCGATGCTCGGATCTGTCAACGGAAGGATCTTGGTCAGCGGATCGCCCCACTGGATGACGAAGCCGGCTTCATAACGGTGGGCAAAAATGCCGTCGTAGAACCCCTTGTTAACCAGCGTAACGTAGTTGGCGACGGTATTCGGCGCCTTATCCGGACGGAGCGAAATCACCGTGTCGGCCTTGCCGGACCACTTGATCCGCACATTCACGTTGGCCACAACCCTTACGTCGGCCGTGACGGTCTTGGACGAATCCGCGTGACTGGTGCCAACCACCGTGTAGGTACCCGTCGTGTCGGGAGCGGTAAACGTGCCATCGCTCGCGATCGTGCCCACGCCGCCGGTGACCGTCCAAACGATCGCCTTATCGCCCGAGCCGCTTACGCTGGCGGTGAAGGTTAGCTTGCTCCGCGGAACCGTGAGGGGGATGGTGGTCGGTCCCGTCAAGGCGATCGAGATACCGTTCGTGACCGAGATCACTTGGGTGGCAAAGAGGGTGCCGACCGTGGCTCGAACGGTGTAGGTGCCCTGCGTGGTGGGCGCGGTGTAGACCCCGGATGAGGTGATGGAGCCGTTCGCGCTTCCGCCGTCCACGCTCCACACCACCTTGCCGCCGCCCTTCACGATGGCGGTAAGGGCGACGGAAGCGCCCGGGTTCACGCTGTTGCTGCTGGCGTGAATAGACACGCTCTTCGTCCCGCCCGATCCTCCGTCGCCGCCGCCACCACATCCGGCAAGGGCGAGAGCCATGAACGCGGCGACGAAAAGGGAGGGACGAAGCACGTCCGATCCTACCCGCCACCCCGGCCTGGAAGGTAGCTGCAGGTACCGATTCTTTATCAATCCTCCTTCAAACCGGTCCGGTGGATGGAGACAACATTGCCTGCGGGTACTCTGACAGGACAAACCAGGCAACGGCGCCCGGGAGCAAAAGCATGGCTACACGCATTGGCATTAACGGCTTCGGGCGCATCGGTCGTCTCTCACTTCGCACGATCCTCGAGCGCTATCCCGACGACCTTGAGGTCGTGGCGGTCAACGATCTGACCGATACCGCGACCAATGCTCACCTCTTCAAATACGACTCCACCTACGGCCCCTTCAAGGGAACCGTCGAAGCGGACGACTCGATCCACGTTAACGGTAAGGCCATCAAGGTCTTCGCCGAGCGAGATCCGGGCGCGATCGACTGGAGCAGCCTCGACGTCGATATCGTCGTCGAGTCCACCGGCTTCTTCACCGACGGCACCAAGGCCGTCGCCCACCGCCGCGGCAGCGTTAAGAAAGTCGTCATCTCCGCTCCCGCAAAGAACGAAGACAAGACGATCGTCCTTGGCGTAAACGACGACGCCTACGATCCGGCCAACCACAACGTCATCTCGAACGCGAGCTGCACGACCAACGGTCTCGCCCCGATCGCGAAGATCCTGAACGATAAGTTCGGCATCGAAAAGGGTCTCCTCACCACCGTCCACGCCTTCACGAACAGCCAGAAGACTCAGGACACTGCCGCCAAGGACCTCCGCGACGCCCGAGCCGCTTCGCAGAACATCGTCCCGAGCAGCACCGGCGCCGCCAAGGCCGTCGGCCTTGTCATCCCCGAGCTCGTCGGCAAATTCACCGGCATGGCCTTCCGCGTCCCAGTCCCGACCGTCTCGGTCGTCGACTTCACCGCGCTTCTCGGCCGCGATGTAACGATCCAAGAAGTGAACGCCGCCGTCAAGGAATACGCGGACGGCGCCATGAAGCACATCCTGCGCTACTCCGACGAGCAACTCGTCTCGACCGACCTCAAGGGCGACCCCCACAGCTCGATCTTCTCCGCCGTCGACACCGTCGGCATCGGCAACATGATCAAGGTCATCAGCTGGTACGACAACGAATGGGGCTACTCCAGCCGAGTCGCCGACCTCCTCAAGTTCCTCGCCGACAAGGGTCTCTAAAGTAGTGCCGCCTTTTCCAGGCGGCATCTCCCCCTGTAACCCTGGCTTCCAGCCGGGGCTCCCTATGGAAGCGAGTCGCAGAAAACGCGCCTTTTTCGCGCTCTATGCAAGGCGGACATGGCTAAAACCGGGTGATCGAACCGCGGTTCATCCCGTACGGCAGGACTTCCAAGTGACCAAGTGTCTGTCTCTTCGCGAAAACGCGTTCTCGGGCCAGGTTCAAATTCATCTAGAACCGTGGCATAATTCTATTTGCAAGTTATAGCTATATATCAACTAAAATTATTAAATTAATTTAACGCGCAAAAGTCGACAAAAATCCGAGATTTCACCGAGAAAAAATCGATTTTCGCGTACTGTAGCAGATATATGGCATAGCGTCCCGGTGTCTCGCCGTCACCCGGGAACCATGCCCCAAGGTTCTTAGCGTATGGTGTATGGGTTCATGCGCCGTTCTTCCGCCCTCCTCGCCCTAAGTCTCGCCAGTCTAAGCGCCGTCGCGATCGCGGGCGCCCAGTATCCCGGCGTCCCCAAACCGCCCGCCGACTTCCAGAAGGGCTTCGACGCCGTGAAGGAGAAGGACGCCCGCGATATTTTGGGCTACCTAGCCGGGCCGGAGTGCCAAGGCCGGGGAACGGGACAGCCAGGGTTCCAAAAGGCGGCGGATTTTATCGCCTCCCAGTTCAAAGCCGCCGGCCTTAAGCCGCTCGGTGAGAAGGGAACCTACTTCCAGTTCGGAACCTTCTACCACGCCGTCCAAAGCGACGTTTCCTTCACCACCCCGGAAGGCAACAAGGTCGGCGCCTCGCAGATCGAGCTGGCGCCCTTGGGAAGAGACATCGACCTATCCGCCGAAGTCGTCGTCCTTCGAGGCGGCCAGGAAGACAAGCTAACCGACGAGCAGGCCAAGCAGCTCGACGGCAAGATCGTCATCGCCCTCATCCCGGCCGGCCGCTCGCCGATTCGAACTTCGCTGAATATCTCGGACGCCAAAGCCGTCCTGTCGGTCGTCGATCACCCGACCTCCATCGTGCCGAGAACCCTCACGCGCAACACGCCCCCCTCCGCAACCGCCCGCGTAACCGGTCAGATCGGCAAAGAAGCGTTGAGCCAGATCGGCGCCCAGGCCGGCGCGTTCTTCGCGCAGGCCCAGGACGGCGCTTCCATTCTGTCCCTACCCAAAGCGGCCCACCTCACCGCCAAGGGCTCCATCGTTGAAGTAAGGGTCCCGAACGTCGTAGGCATGATCCCAGGTTCTGACCCGACGCTCAAAAACGAATACGTCGGCATCGGCGGCCACCTTGATCACCTCGGCGTGGTCAACGGAGTCGTCTACCCCGGCGCGGACGACGACGGCTCCGGCTCGACTTCGGTAACGCTGATCACCAAAGCGTTCAAGGCCAGCAAGATCAAGCCACGACGCTCAATCGTCTTCATGACCTTCTTCGGCGAGGAGATGGGCCTTTTGGGCTCAAAGTTCCTCGTCGACCACCCCCCGGTGCCGCTCGACAAGATGGTCGCCGAGTTCCAGATGGACATGGTCGGCCGCGATTCGGACGGCGTGCAGAACGGCGATCAGAGCCGAGTCGATAAGAAAGAGGAAAACGTCGACACCATCCGCCTCGTTGGCTCCAAGCGAATCTCTACTGAACTCGATGCGACGATTCAGGAGATGAACAAGTACATCGGCTTCAAGTTCAAATACGACGCCGAAGACGTCTACACCCGGAGCGATCACTACAACTTCGCCGCTAAAGGCATCCCCATCGCCTTCCTCTTCGACGGCTTCCACCCCGACTACCACCAGCCGACCGACACGATCGAAAAGATCGACTTCACCAAGATCGTAAGCTCGGCGAGGCTTTACTACATGTCCGCCCTAACGGTAGCCAATCGAACGCTGCCGCCAAAGAAAGACGTGGCGCAGTAAGGAAAAAGGGAAAAGGGAAAAGGGAAAAGGGAGGGACCCTTAACGGACCTCTCCTTTTCCCTCTTTCTTTTTCCCTTTTCCCTTACTTAAGCATTCCCGGCAATTTCGTCCAATCGAACGGAATGGAGATGTAGCCAGAATAGCGGCCGTCCCCACCCATGCGGGCGCGGATGGCGAGAGGCTCGGTTGTGTTGTCGTAGAGACTGAGCGTCTTCCGGTAGATCCGGGCGTTCTCGGCGCTCATGTGCGACGGGTCGACGGTGTTTCGGATGCCTTCGACCAACCGCTTCATGCTGATCGCGAGGGCAAACTGGCCGTCCGCGGCCTGCGTGGGCTTAGCGCCCATGGCCGAGTCGGTTGCGAGGCTGAGGGCAGCAACCGGTTTGGTGCGCTGCTGAACCGCGCGCTCCAGGAGGCTCTGGGAGGTTGCGAGGAGCACGGAGTGGCCGACCGTGGCCCAGGCAATGGTCTTGCCGCGCGACACGGTGAGCGGGCGGAAGAACGATTTCTCCGCTCCGGTCAGACCGTCTCGCATCGCCTTCTCCGGCTCATCCGAAAGGTGATGGGTGACCGTACCGTCCGTCGTCGTGAAATCGACCTTCCACTGCTGCGGCTTGCCATTGTCCTGGATCTTGTCGTCCAGGATTTTCTCAAGCTTCCCCGCCAGCGTGGCCGGGTCGGCGCCATTGGCGTCGTCAATGGAGACAAGAAGATCGATTCCGGCATCCGGGCCGAAACTCGGATAGAAGCCGACGGCGACATTCCCGCCAAGGGCGGGAAGGACATCCGTCTTGAGATCAAGCTCCATCTCCTTCTTCATATCTTTGGTGGGCTCGTCAAGCATGTCGCCGGCGAGGGCGACGGTTGGGCCGGGCTGGGCGAAGCCAAAGAAACCATAAGCTCCGCGCGGGAGGGCAGAAAGGAGTTCCGGCCCAAGCGGCGCCATCGTGCCAGCCTTCATGACCTGAGCGTCGTCGGTCTGCCCACTGGCGCCGATCTCAATGCCGGTATCGCGAATCGTCATGGAGCCAACGAGCCAGTCCTCGCCCTTCACCATTTTCGGGCTGGCAAAGACCAGGAGGTTCGCGGAAGGGAGGGCCTTGCCTCGGGCGGTGGCGAAAGCATCGTCACGAACGATGGACTTGGCTTGGCCGGTGGACACTTTCACCACGTCGGCAACGGCCCATGCGGTGTTCGATCCGATGAGGACCGAGCCTTGAAGAGAGAAGTGAAATTCTCCCTTATCCTTGGTCTTAAAGCTTACAAGGGAAACGCCCTCGACCGTCTCCGGGGTGCACTTGGACCGAAGGAAGGTCGCAATTGCGGCCGGATCCTTCACCGGCATCAGGACTACGCCTTCTCCTTCCTGCTCGCCGCCTTTCTCCCGCTTGGGCAGAAGCGCGGCGGCAATGCTTCGATCAAGCTGCCGGGTGACCGGCTCCAAGCCCGGTTCATGGGCCAGTTCGCCGATGGCCGAACCAAGAAGGGCATCCTTGGCTGTCTTTGCCGCCGGCTCCTTTGAGGAGGCGATCATGTCGTCGATGCTCTTGAAGGCGAGAATCTGGTCGGGAGCAGGCACCAGATCCACCGCGACCACGGCCATCGCGTTGGACGGGATGAGATCCATCGCCGTCTCGCCCGGACGGTCGAGCAAATGGTTGAGGGCAATGCCCCCTGCCGTCGCGGTGGCGGCAAGGGCAAGTACAGCGTAAGAGAAGACGCGACGGCGCATGCCCCTATTGTCCTCTAAGGAGAGTTCCCGAGTGGGCCTAATTACTCGGAAACAGCTTCTTCGATAGGTACTTCGGTAGCGACATCGGCATCGAGGATGGGAGCTGCGATCTGCGAAACGGTGAAAATCACCGCGTCCGGCGACATGTGGAGTTCCACGCCTTTCGGAAGTTTTACGTCTCCGGCATTGATGTGCTCGCCCAAGCCGAGCTTGGACACATCCACATGGATCGCCTCCGGAAGGTCCGAAACCTTCGCCCGGATCTTGATCTCCGTCGTGACGGCGGAAAGAATCGCGGCCTCCCCATCCAGTGCTTCGTTGTGGCCGTCCGCGATCACCGGAACGGTGGCGTTCACCGTGTCGCTGGTGGCAACCTCTTGGAACGTGACGGAGAGAATCTGGTGAGCGATGGGATCGCTGTCGACGGACTTGACCATCGCCTTCATGCTTGCGTCTTTTCCAATCTTGACGTCGATCATGCCGTGCGAGTCCGTTGAACCGAACGCCTGGCGAAGATCGCCGATTGGCGCCTGAATCAAGTGGGTCTTATGGGCGCGGTCAATAATGGACATCGGGACAATCCCTTTGCGGCGAAGCTGAGGGGCCTTTCCGCGGGCGTCGCGGGAGGTTACGTTAAAGATGGCCATTTTGCGTGTGACGGGCAAACCGCGGGTAAGGTTCCCAGCCTACGGTTTCGGTTGAAACGCGTAGACCTAACGGGGATGGCGACCGAAACGCTGCTTGAAAGAACGGAACGGGTACTGCGGGCCGAGGTCGCGCCATTTGCCCAGGAGATGGACTTTGACCCGGCCGTTCTCGCCAAGGGTTTAGCGGTTTTGGGACGAGAGGGCCTTCTCGCGCTCAAACGCCCCGAGGAGTTCGGCGGACCGGCCCTTTCGGACCCCGATATCCGTCGCTTCCAACAGATCGTGGCCCGAGTTTCAGGAGCCCTAGCCTTTCTTCAGACTCAGCATCAAGGGGTCAGCGGGATGCTCGCAGGTAGCCCGAACCGGGCTCTTGCCGAGGAGTATCTGCCGTACACCCACGACGGAACCAAGCTCATTGGCGTTGGCTTCAGCCAACTCCGCCGCCCCGGCCCCCCGGTCGTGCGTGCTCGCAAGGTGGCTGGGGGATTTGAGATCGAAGGCAACGTGCCTTGGGTCACGGGGTTTGGATTTTTCCACGAGTTCGTGATCGGAGCGTCCCTCCCGGACGGCCAAGCGGTATTCGGCCTCGTCCCCCTTCATGAGGAGGCTGGTGTCCTTCCAAGTGCGCCCATGCGCCTGGCGTCGATGATGGCGGCAGGAACCGTCGCCGTTGAGCTGGACGGATTCTTCTTGCCGGACGAACGGGTGATCGCCGTCCGCGAAGTGGGCTGGATCTCGAACAGCGACGCCATCAACGTGGCCCAACAAGGCACCTTCGCGATGGGCTGCGCCCAAGCGGGGATCGACGTCCTTGCGACCAACGCGGAGCGCCGGAAACTCGGGTTTGCCGAGGAGGCGCGTGCTCGGTTGCAGACGGAACTCGACGCCATGGTGATCGAGGCGGAGCGATGGGCCGGGGAGGCCTCGCTGGAGAACGTCGCGGAGCGTTTAGATCTACGCGCCCGAATGATCGATCTGATGGTTCGCTGCGCGCACGCCGCGGTGGTGAGCAGCAGCGGGATGGCCAATTCGTTGGATCATCCCGCCCAACGGATCTTCCGTGAGGCGATGGTCTTCAGCGTCTCTGCCCAGACGGGGCCGATCATGGAAGCCACTCTCAATCGAATCGTGTCGAGTTCGCGAGCCCCGGTGGGCTAGATCAGCTCCGCCGCCGCTTCCGTATGGAAGTGACGCCCGGCCGGCGTGAGCCGCAGACGGTCACCGACCGGCTCAAGCCAGCCACGGTTGGTCAGCAAACCGATCGCTGCCGGATCGAGGCCGGGTTCCCGAATGCCCGCGTCGAGCCGCAAGCCGAGCATGATTCGTTCCGTCCGCAATTCGGCCTCGGATAGTCCCTCGACATCGTAGGCGGGATGTTCGCCAGACTCGACCTTCGTCGAATAGCCGTCCGGGTGCTTGAGGTTGGTGTACCGAACCGCCGGAGCATCGGGGGCGGAGGGCAAACCGGAACGCACCATGCCGACTGCGCCGGGACCGTACGCGGCATACTCGGCGCCGGTCCAGTATTCGAGGTTATGGCGGCAAGCGTGACCGGGCTTGGCGAAGTTCGAGATCTCGTAGGGAACGAAGCCCGCGGCGGCCGTACGCTCTAAGCAGTCTTCGTACATCTCCGTCTGCGCCTCGTCGTCCGGCTGGGTGATCTGGCCGTGAAGATGCTTCTTGTAGAACGCCGTATTGGGCTCGATGGTCAGGCAGTAGAGGGAGATATGCTCCGGCTGCAACCCCAGTGCCCGATCCAGATTTGAGCGCCAAGCATGACGGCTCTGGTTCGGCAAGGCGAACATCAGATCCAGGTTAAGATTGTCGAATCCCGCCTCGCGGGCGGCTCCCACGGCCCGCTCGATCTCTCCGCCCCGGTGGATGCGGCCGAGGACGATCAAGTCGCTATCGAGAAAGCTCTGCGCGCCGAGAGAGACTCGGTTGAACCCACCCTTCCGCATGGCGCGGAACTTGGTAGCGTCGACGGTGCCAGGGTTCGCTTCGCTGGTGATCTCGCAGCCCTCGATGGGAGGATGAACCTCCATGACGGCTTCAAGGAGCCCAACCAGGGCATCTTCGTGAAGAAAGGTCGGGGTGCCTCCGCCGAAGAAGATGGTTTTGGCGGGACGTCCCCGCCAAGGCGAGCGGCGTATTTCCGCGGCGATCGCGGCCGTGGTCCGTTCGACAATCGCGCCGTCCATCGCGTACGAGTTGAAGTCGCAGTAGCCGCACTTGGTCGGGCAGAACGGGACGTGGACGTAAACGGCGATGGGATCCTGCATGAAGCCTTTCTATTGTGGCGGCTGGATCAGTCCCACTTCGAGCAGAGAACGATGAATAGGCCGCCCAGGGCTCCAATAAGGGTAGGAACCGCCGCGTTCCACTGGACGTGGCAACTGCCGCCGGCGCAACGGCCAAACGCGCCGTACAGCGCTCCAACGCCGCCTCCTGAGCCAAGACCAATAAGCGCGCGACCGAGCATTGACCCTTCTACGGCCGGTAGAGCCCTCTTTGTTGCTCTTCGTAGCGGTGGGAAGGCGGTTGGCCCATGAGCGCGATCGAATACTCGCCACCGAGCGAGACCTTGACGATCTCCCCGTACTTGGTCAACATCACCGTCTGCTGCTTTCCGTCAACCGTAAAACGGTAGGCGTTCCCTTGATATTTATCGGCCCCCCAATTGCCGCTAAACCGGCCCGCCAGTTCGGCGTGGACGAGACGGAACTTCGCTTCGACCCCGTCGACGATCAGAAAATCCTTGCTTCCTGTCGGCATCGGATCGAAGCGGCGCTGAACAATGTCCATTCCATCCGGCGGATAGAGGTTGATGACAACGGTCCGACCGTCGGGATTCAGACGGTGAATCTCGACGTGGTCATCGAAAAAGAGGCTGGTGGCGCAGACGGTACCGCCGGGGGTGTTCCGCTTTTCGTTTTGGCGGACCAGCCGGTTGGTAACCGGATCGACGATGATGTCTTCGACCTGGCTAGTGTCCGTTCTCTGGTCGTACGCCTCGGAGTGCAAAGTCCGGAGCCGGTCCCGGCCCTCGCCGCGATCGAACATTCGCCACTTCAGGCAACCCAAATTTTCTCCCATCGCGTATCCGGCTCCGTAGTTGCGGTAACCGGGCATGGAGGCCGAGACCCAGTTGTGCTCGATCTGCATGAAGTTTAACTCCGTGGGCTGAAAGCCGACGATGCACTCGCGCCAGGTTAGAAATGCGAAGGGGAACATGTTCATCGCGCCTTATTAGGATCGGTTGTCGAAGCGGTTTTGTGGAGAGTGGGTTTTTTAGCTTAGCCGCCTTTTCGGCGCGACTTTGTCGGCCCGGGAAGCACGAGGGCGACTTCCGTGTTGAAAGCGACCTGAACGACTTCCTCCTGCTCGGTCAGCATGACCGTCTGCTCCTTGCCATCGACCGTGTAGCGGTAGGTCGGTCCGTTGTAAGCGTCGCCGCCCCAACTACCACGGAAGTGGCCAGCGCTTACGATTACGACCTTTCGGAAGGTCCCAGCGATACCGTCGTATCTCAGAAACTCTTTTCGGGAGCCCGTCATCGGTTTGAAGCGAGCCTGCACCGCCTCCATGCCACCAGCCGGGTTCACTTCGGCAAAAGTCGTCTTTCCTTTGGCGTCCGTGCGAGAAACTTCGATGTGATCCGGATAGAAGGCCGCATCCGAAATCTCCCGCCCGGCGGCGGTCGAGCGGACCTCCCGCTGCCGGACGATATCACCCGGTAGGGTTGTCCATACCTCTTCGTCGACCAGAACCTGGGCCTTCTTATCGTAGGCCTCGGTGAAGAGAAGATGGCAAGGTTTGCTGAAGAGGGTCGTGTCGCTCATCCGCCAACGAACGAACCCCAAGGTCTCGGAGCTAACGCCGCCCCCGTAATGCGCCAAATCCACCGTCTGGTTGAGCACGCTTCCAGCCAGGGCCGGCGGACTCTTGGGTTTGACATCCCAAGTCCGCCGAATATCCAACTCGACCGATTCCGTAGGCTTCATCCCCACGACGCTCTCACGCCAGGTCAGAAAAGCGAAAGTGAAGGGTAGCGGTGCCAGCATGGTTCCTCCGACCTTATTGTAAGAGGGATTTCTGACGTTCGGGTCCGAATTTCGGACCCAAACTATCAATCGCCTATTCGGCGGCGACGCGACGCTCGAGCCGCTCTGGCGCCGAGACGCCGAGGAGGTCGAACGTAGCTTTCAAACCCTTCTTTGTGGCTTGGCAAAGGGCAAGACGAGCTTGGGTGAGCTCGGGCTGGTCCGGCTGGATCACGCGGCACGCGTCGTAGAAGTGGTGGTAGGTCCGGGCCAGTTCCACCGCGTAGGTAGTCAGGCGGTGGACCCCGTAGTCCTTCGCGACCCGCTCCACTTCCCACGGAAGATCGAGAATCTTCTTGATCAGGGCGGATTCTCGGGGATGCGTTAATTGAGCCGAATCGATTTTGATCGCCGGATCTTGGATCCTTGACTCGCCTTCCTCTGCCTTCCGAATCACGCTGCAGATTCGCGCGTGGGCGTATTGGGCGTAGAACACCGGGTTCTCGTCGCTCTGTTGAGTGGCAAGGCCGATGTCGAAGTCCATCGTCGTGTCATGGCTTCGCATCAGATAGAAGAAGCGGGCTACGTCTCGGCCGGTAGTCTGCTGCTCTTCCTTCGTTCCCTCGGGCACGAGGTTCTTACCGAGTTCGTCGATCAGATCTCGGAGTTCGTAAATGTTGCCGTCCCGCTTTCGCATCGGCGCCGGTTTTCCATCTTTGAGGAAGCGGACGAGCTGGTAGATGATGACTTCCAGCTTCTCCCGGGCCTCCGCAAGGGCGCGGGCGTTAGCCTCCGGCGTGTCCTCAGGACCGCGAAGAAGGGCCGCGACAACGGCGGTGAGCCGACCAATATAGCCGTGATGATCCGGCCCAAGGATGGTGATCATCTTCGTGGCGTTCTCCGGCCGAGTCAGCTTGTTCTCATGGTAGGAGACGTCGCTTGCGATGTATGTCAAGCGGCCATCACGGCGTCGAAGGACGCGGTCCATGTCGTCCCCGAATTTGGTGGACCGAAGCCAGAGGGTGTTGGCAACGGGCTCGGAAGTGCTCGTCGAGGCTTGCGGTTCGTCTTCCTCGTCCTCAGGTGTGCCAGCGGTTTGGGGCTCGACGATCGTCTCTTCGATGACGCCTCCACGGCCCATTTTGAGCTTGGTTCGAACCGGCTCTTCGTCGGCGACGAGGTTGGCGATCAGATGCTCGATCCGACCCGCAACGATGTTTTGGTCATGAAGAGATTGCTCGGAGAACCAGGTGTCGAACTCGACGCCGAACGCCGCGAGATCGCCTCGCTGTCGGGCAAGCATCAACTCCTGAGACTTCGACTGCCACCAATCGACGGAACGCTCGACCGATAGATCTTCTTGCGAAGCAACCTGCTTTGCCACGTCCCCAACGTATTCCCCGTGGTAACCCTTCTCGGGCACCGGCAAACCGGCGGCAAGAGCTTGCACCGAGACGGCGAACTGGCGCATCTGTTCGCTGTTCACCCCGTCGTTGATGTAGTACTCCCGGTGAACGACGTTTCCGGCGGCGACGAGAACGTTGCAGAGAGCCGAACCAAAGGCGGCGCCCCGACCGGAACCGATCGTGATGGGGCCGTTCGGATTGACGGAAACGAATTCGACATTGATCCGCTGGGGGCTCTTGTTCTCAACGGAGCCGAACTTTTCGGTGGCAAGGATCTTAGGTACCCAAGCAGCGATCGCTTCGGGATTCAGCTTTAGATTGAGGAATCCCGGACCGGCCACGTCGATCTCTTTGACGAGGTCGCCCGTCTGCCCAAGAAGCGCCTCCTTCAACATTTCGCCAAGCTGGCGCGGGTTCATCCCAGCGCGTTTGGCCGCGGACATCGCTAAGTTACAGGCATAGTCGCCGTGCTCGGGAGACTTCGTGTCGGAGATTTCGACGGGGACTTCGGCGACGGTGGCAGGGATACGTCCCTCGGACACCAGCGCCGCAACGGCCGCCTCTACGGTGTGTTTGAGGGTATCGCGCAGCAAGGCAAGAGGGTACCTCTCGGGGAGTTAGGGAAGAGGGAAGAGAAGAATAGCTTGCAGCGTGCTAAGGAACCCTTGGGGCTCGGCAGGGGTTGAATGGGGTTAGAGTGAACACGGTTAAAACTGGGCTGTTGCTGGCCGCTTTGGCGGTTCTGGCGGTGGGAATTGGGAGGCTGTTTGGGCCGACCGGCATGGTCGTGGGGTTGGGGATTGCTCTCTTGAGCAATGGAACCGCCTACTTCTTCGGCGATAAGATCGCCCTCGCCTCGGTCGGCGCTCGGCCGATCGAACCCGGGGCTCTGCCCTGGCTCGATAAAGCGGTGGATCTCCTCTGCCGCCGGGCCGGGATTCCGGTGGTCCCGATCTACATCAGCGACGATCCTCAGCCGACGCCTTCGCAGCCGGGCGCGGTCCGGGGAAGGCGGTGATCTGCGTCAACCGGGGACTGCTGGAGTCCATGAACGAAGGAGAGGTCGAGGCGGTCATCGCGCACGAGATCGGCCACGTCGTCAATCGCGACACGCTGATTATGACGGTCGCGGCGGCCACGGCGGGGATGATCACC
>FTBF01000264.1_pt1 | contig 12655 bp, 11 predicted proteins | sample 1639301 | NCBI WGS metagenome assembly FTBF01 (sample SAMEA3914864, study PRJEB12502) | metagenome | biome: forest; material: soil | place: USA | collected 2012-03-12 | depth 0.3 m
GCACCACCAGCATCGTGGGTCCTACTTGGTTAGCAATGGAGTTCAACCCAAGGAGAAGATCGTCCTTTGCGATGCTGTCGGTGTAGTTTCCGACGGAGACCACATAGCAATTGCTTCCTCCGTTCTGGAAGAACAACTGCATCGCGTAATAGAGGATGTAGTTGACCGTCGGGGCGGCAACCGAGTACGAGAGCGTGGTGCCTCCGTAAGTAACGGAGAAGTCGGGGTTGGACACCTTTTCCGGCGAACCGGGCCACGCGTCAATCGAGAATTGAGGCTCCGGAGCACCGCCGAAGTATTGGTTGTACTCGGCCATCGATGTTACGGCGATCGGCTGGTTTAGGACCGACTGACCACTGCTCAGAGCAAACTCGGTGTATCCGACGAACGCCGGGACCGCGGTCTGGACGCCGACGACGGCCTCTGGAAATGCATCGATTTCGGTGATATAAACGCCGGGCGTTCGTGGATTGAAGGGTGCTGCTGTAGCCATGTGTTAGACCTTTTCGAGCGAGAGTTGACGTTTCAAGAGATCGTTCACCTACACGTAAACGTAGATGTCGGAATAGTTCTGGTCGTTGGCGCCCTTTGCTTTGAGCGCGGGCGAAGATTGAGAATTCGTGGCGAAATCGGATTGTCTGGGGATTACTTGGCGAACGGAGGCGACAGGCAGCCGACTCATGAGAACGCCGTTCTTCGTGCGAGGGCCGCCCACATTCCCAAGTAACCGAAAGGCGTAGCTCGACTTTTCTTGGAGTTGGAGAGGCTGAGTTGAGACAAACCAGCTGGCGAGCTGACCGTTGGGCAGGGTCACGGGGGTGGGGCCGTCGAACGTGGCGCCGCTGCTTGGCCCCGTCGAGAAGTTTTCGATCTGGAGCCCTCCGAGCGTTTCCCCGGTCGAAACAATGTAGTAGTTCCAAACGGTCGAGCGGCAATCGAGATCGACGAAGTACTCAGTGCTCGTGACCACCGGGGAAGCCCCGCCACCGGGATCTGTCACCGGGTACACACCGGTCGTTACTCCGGTCGGCTGAGCAAAAAGAAGATCCAGAAAGATCGTCGGGGTCGGTGTGCTAAAGGAGTAAATCGCGGACCCTACCGATTTCGAGGTGGCCGGACTACCGGAGCTTCGTTCTTGCATCTCGTACTTCCCTTCCGGAGATTGGGAGAAATCGAGATACGCGATAACGCTCGAAGGGGCGACTCCGCCTCCCGAGGGCCAAACCACGGGGCTCCTCGCCGCCACGTTGCCGGAGAGATCGACTGCAACCACTTCCGTCACCGCCGGGTCTTGAACGGTCACTGAGTACTGCGATGTGGTCACCGGCACTTCGAGCGACTTGGTCAGAGCTCCGTTGTGGATGTCCGCCGGACCTCCCGGAGTTGCGACCGCCACCGTGTTCGATAAATAGAACATTTCCTTGGTGGACAGGAACTCGATAGGCATGTCCGTGAAGTTCGAGAAGTAGGCGTTGTCGAAACTCACCTGGAACGATAGCCGGGACCAGAAATCGCCGCCTTCCTGTCGCTGAAGCTTGAGGTACTCCAGCAGTCGGTTGGAGTTGGATCTCTGGAGCAGAACCGAAAATCCCATCGGATCGGGCCGGAAGAGGAGACCGAGCGATCTCATAAGCCCTTTGGTGGCGGACGTTGGAGAGACCACCAAACCCAACCCGTTCTGCCCGTGCAGGTTGAAGAACCGATGGGTGAGAACGACCTGCATCAGCCGCTCATAGGTGTAGTTGGCCGATGAGCCCGCCTTACCACCCGGCGAACGGAGGGAGGCAATCATGCTCACCTCGCGGCCCCCTTTCCAGATTTCTTCGCGCGTGTTTTCGGCAGAGATTTCGTCTCTTCATCTCCGGGAGCAGGAGGCGTCTTAGGTTCTTCCGGACCGGTGGGCAGCGAGTAGCCTTGCGCCGCAGCGACCTGCTCCTGAATCGCTTGACCTTGGAACGGCAAGCACCGAACCTTGTAGTAGACGCAGGGGAGATACTTGGCGCCGGCAAGGCCCATCAGATAGCTCAGCCCAACGGTATCGAGGTTGGTGAGTTCAAAGGCCAGCTTTTCAATCGGACTTGGAAGGTCCGGCATGTTCTGGTGATCGAAGACCGGGTTCTCCTGAAAAAACTGGATCGTCTGGGAGATCATTCCCAGGCCTTGCGGGTAGTTCTTTCCCGAGAAGCAGGCATAGAACAAAAGATAGAGATTGATGTAAAGGGTGGGCTGTACTTGGGCGTAACGGCTTGCCCCAACGGGTACATGGGCGTTCCAAGTGCTGACGGTGGTGTCCTGCTGGATGTTGCAAAGCGAAAGGACGACCTTGTTTTTGACTTCCTCCGAAAGGTGCCCGTCTTGGTCGACGATATTCGACAGTACTACCCAGCCGTCGGGGGAGGGATCCGCAACCTGAAAGTAATCGTTAAGTCGATCAGATACCATCTGGAGGCTATCCCTAATATTATTCGATCGCTGCATGATTACAGACGTCGAACTCCGTTAGAACCATAGCCCTGTAGTACGACGTCGGTCATTGACGCTTCAATATACATCTAAACGAGGCATTCAACTAGGGAATTTGTGCTTTCGACCCTTAAAAACTACCCATAATTGATTACTCTTAATCCCCATTATATGTAATCTATTCTGGACTGTTAGATTTACCGTCCTGTTTACACGCCATAGCGATTTTCGAACCCTCTCTAATGAGCCTGCACACCGAAGTCCAACCCATTCCGCTCGACGCGGTCGGCTTTGCGGTGTCCGGTCCCCTTTCTTCGGAGACTATTTCCTCTTTCAAGAAGGCGAACTACCTCTTCGCCGCCCGCTCCATCTCGCCCTCGTCAAGCGGCCTCAACCTCAAAGAAATCGAAGCGATTCTGAGCAGCGATCTCGGGCTTGTGATCCTGCAGCCGATATCCGAATCGAGCTCCCCTGACGGAGCACTTGGTAAACAGGACGCCGCTTTTGCGATCAAGGAAGCTCAAGGTTGCGGACTACCAAGCGGCACTCAAATCTGGCTTGATGCCGGAAATCGTGCCCCCTCTGATCTTTTGGACTACGCTCATTCCTGGACACAGGCGATCTCCGATGGAAAGATGTCTCCCGGCTTGATCATCGGGACCAACGGAGGCCTGGGCGTGGAGGAGATTGATTCACTTCCCTTTCAGGGCTTTGGACGATCCAGCGAGAGCGCGGGGATCTATCCGGCGCGGGGCTTCTGCCTCTTTCGGGCAACCGGCACGGATGCGGCCTTAGCCAAGGCTCCCTATCAGAGGTACGCGGTTCAACCGGATAACTTGGGGACGGTTCCTACTTGGGTTAGCGGGCATCATGAAGCGATCGTCCCGAAGCCTTCACCGGCCAAGCCGTTCTGGAGACGTCTCTTGAATTTCTTCCTTGCCCTCTGCCTCTTCGTGGCTGGGGTGATCGCCGGGCCTTCTTTGAAGCAGTCGTCGGTCTATCAGAGTATCGTCAAACAGCTCCAATCGACCAAAGACGAGGCTCCAACCGGCGACGTGAAGAAGCCTCCGGTCGTTACGGTGCCGCCCCCGCTCGCTCCGGCAACGGTTAAAGCAACGGCCCCCACGCCTCAAAAACCCGTCCCACCCCAACCCGCCGCCGTCGTTAAACCAGCAGTGACGACCCAAGCGAAACCGGCTCCTTACGGAGTAGTTCAAGTGGCTTCACTCGATACCGAAGAAGCGGCAGAAGCACTCGTCAAAAAGATCGCAGACCAAGGCTTAGGCACTTCGACGATCAAACACTTCAAGCAGAAACGAGGACTGCCGTATCAGGTGCAACAGGGGCCATTCCAGTCACTCTCCGATTGCCAGGCGGCCGCTCAAGGGCTCGAAAACAAGCTTGGCCTGAGTCCGCTGATCAAGCGTACGACGAAACGAAGAGGTCTTTGACGAGTGGCCCCAACCGGAAAGAAAGATCTCCGCGACTTTCGCGACATTCACGCCGGTGAAACCATTGTCGTTTGCGGCTGCGGGGCATCGCTTTCGCAACTTCCGAATCCTGAACGACACGTGACGATTGGGGTGAACGATGTCGGACGTCTCTTTGATCCCACCTACCTCGTCGTTCTTAACCCGCGGCAACAGTTCGTCGGCGACCGTTTTCGATACGTCGAAGAATCGCGTGCCCGAGCGATCTTCTCCCAACTCGACCTCGGCATTTCGCATCCGAATCAGGTGGCCTTTAGTCTTGGAACCCGCGGTGGTCTAGAGTTCCGAGACGACAATCGCCTTCCCTACACCAACAACTCACCCTATGTGGCCATCTGTATTGCAGCGGCGATGGGAGCGCGGCGGATTGAGTTGATTGGGGTGGATTTCACCGGAAACCACTTCTTCGGCGCCACGGGCGAACATGCGCTTGCCCGACGTTTGAAGGTGATCGATGAGGAGTACCGCCGGCTCTTCGAACACTTGAAAAGCCAAGGCATCGAACTCGTCAATCTCAGCGCCCAAAGCCGCCTCACATCGATCCCTAAAGCCCCTCCCGAGTCCTTTCTGATGCCCCCCTCTGTCCCCAGCGTATTCCTCGTCAGTTACGGCTTCCTGAGCTGCGGCTCCGTCTTTGAAGATGGCCTCACCCTCGCCGCGAAAGAGATGGGTTTGCGTTGGGAAACGGCGATGTGGGACGACCCCGCGCTTGATCGCAAGGTGGCGGAATTTATGCCGGACCTTCTGCTGGTGATCCATGGCCGCAAATTCAGTCAACGTTGGAAGGCTCTTGCCGAAATGTACCGATCGGCGGTTTGGCTCCTGGATGAGCCCTACGAAGTTGACGACACCGCCGCCTACGCCAGGACCTTTGACTATGTCTTTGTGAACGATGCCGAGACCATCGGTCGACACCAAAACGGCCACTTTCTACCGACCTGCTTCTGTCCTACCGCTCATCGGTTTGAAACCCAAGCCGAAAGAAAGTACGACGTGGGTTTTATCGGCGGCGCAAACCCTTGGCGTGAGGAGGCCCTTGCGCATCTTGCCGATCGCGGGCTCCTGTCGTACATCGTCGGCGGCCCATGGCGAACTTCGTCCCTGAAAAAGCTTTCTCTGGCCGCGAACATCAATCCCACGGCGACCGCCGATCTCTACCGAAACACGAAGATCGTCGTTAACGTGTTTCGCACCCAACATCACTTCAACGCTCAGAAGATCCCGGCAACCTCCCTGAATCCCCGTGTCTACGAAGCCCTGGCGTGTGGAGCGCTGGTGATCTCCGAATATCGGCCGGAGATGAGCACCGTCTTTCCAGAGCTTCCGACCTTCACTACGGCAGAAGAGCTCGAAGGCCACATTCGCCGCTTCCTCGCTGACACGGAGCTACTGCGGAAAACCCGCGATGCCGCGCTACTCAGACTGAGGGGCCACACCTACGCCGATCGGTTGAAGACGATTCTGGAAACCTCATTCCGTAGCCCAGCGGGCGTACCGGTCGCAGCGGAACCGGAACCTCAATCAAAACCTCAGACTTCAGATCATTTTCCGGGATGGGAAGTCGACCCCGAATGCGTCGTCATTGCACCGGACGGCTCGGCAACCTTGCGGGCACCGCATGCTGCGATCAACGAACGCGAACGAGGGCTGCTCGGAACCAAAGTATCGAAGGACGTGCGTCTGACGTTCGAAATGCTTCTCACGCCTGGTGCCCAGTTCGTGGCGAAAATTCACCAGGACGAACCGCGGACCCCACATGCGAGATCGTATCAACTCCAGTGCCACGGCGCCCGGGCCGTCGTCGCTCGCCCTGGCCGAGTTTTTCGTCGGGTTCAGGTCCCGGTGAACCGCTGGGTCCCCGTTATTTTTTCTTGCCTAGAGGGACAGCTAGAGTTGGAGATCGACGGCTTGAAGGTCGTCAAAGAGCCCGATCATGCCCTCGATTCGGGGTACTGCTACGTCGGCGTCAGGGCGGGGCAGGCGCGCATCCGCAACCTTCGAGCCCTAAAGGACGCTGATCTCGCAAGAAACGTCTTGGACGAACCGGTTGGCAAGTCGTACTCAATTGAGCGCGAACGGACGGGTTCGCCGCCTCTTGTCAGCATCGTTACCACGGTCTACGATCGGGTCGAGTGCCTAGAGCAGTGCATTCGTTCGGTGAAGGCGCTGGACATGCAGGACTACGAACAGATCATCGTCGTTGACCGGCCTGCGGAGAGCGTGCTCAATCGCATCCGCCGTCTGGTTCAGACCGAAGATCCTGAGAGACGAAAGCTCACCCTGGCGGTGATGAACGATCGTCACAACGACTGGGGGATCTCACCCGCGGCTGCGGGAGTTTCTATCGCTTCCGGGCGTTACTTGTGCTTCCTCTCGGATGACAACGGGTACCTCCCAAACCACTTCGATCGGCTCATCGCCTCACTTGAAGAGGAGCCTCGGCTTGGCTTCGTCTACAGTTCTTGCCTTTACGCCGGACGTTCCGTCCTCAATGCCCCGGTCCCCCGCCGAACCGCGATCGATCTCGGACAGCCCCTTTTTCGCCGCGAACTGTTTGATGCCTTCGGCGGAAAGAAATTCCCTTTCCACGAGTTCGCCTGGGACTGGCGCTTAATCGAAAACTTTATCGGGAGCGGAGTCCGCTGGAAACACGTTGACGAAGCAACCTTCATTTTCCGCCTCGCCCAGTATCCGAAACTCAAAGCTCAGATGAGGTAACCCGTTCGATACGGGCTTAAAACAAAAAGAAGGCTGGTTCCTTTCGAAACCAGCCTTCTGCACCAGATGGTGCCTCCATCCGGACTTGAACCGGAGACCCTAGCATTTTCAGTGCTATGCTCTACCAACTGAGCTACAGAGGCAAAAAGTGGCGCGGATGACGGGACTTGAACCCGCGGCCTCCGGCGTGACAGGCCGGCGCTCTAACCACTGAGCTACACCCGCGAACGAAAGAAAGTATGGCAGGCTGAACCTGGTTTGTCAAGGGGCCTAGGTCCCCGCAGCGGCTTCGGCGGCTTACGATTGTTAGCAATGGCTAACAATGGCGGCGGTTAGTTAGACAGGACCGCAGGTTCAGAATAAAAAGAAAAAGCGGACGATCGCCCTTCCGAGCAATCGTCCGCCAAAGTTGGCAACCGCGCGTGCCTAAGCCAACATGCGTTCCGGCATCGTCCGGTTGAGGAGCAGCCAGTACATCGCCATCTGCAGCACCATCTCCGAGAAGTCGCTCGGGTCGTGCGGCTTCTGGACGAAGGAGTTGGCGCCCATGGCGTAGCTCTCCTCGATCTGGTTCTCGTCCTCGCTGGCGGTGAGAACCACAACCGGGATCCGGCGGGTCTCGGCGGTTCCGCGGATCCGCTTCAAAACCTCCAGCCCGCTTAGGCCCGGCAGGTTGAGGTCGAGCACGACGACAGCCGGCATGACCGACAGATCGCGTCCTGAGAAGGAGCCGGTACCAAACAGGTAGTCCACCGCCTCCTGGCCATCGCATGCGACGACCACCTCATTCATGATGTTGTTCCGGCGGAGCGCCCGGAGCGTCAGTCGCTGATCGTCCTCGTTATCCTCGATGAGGAGAATGAGCTTGCTCTCGTGTCCCGAGTTATTGGTCGTTACGGACATAGGACTTCGTATTTCAGTACCCGCTTACGCGGCATACCAGGGTCATTATAGTCGAGATCGGCCCGGTGAAATACCACTCTCCGTGCAATCTCAGCTTCACTTCTCACCTTCCGACATACTTTGCCTTCTAGACCACGATGGTATGGCCCACCGCCCGAAGCGTTTCCTTCGCCATCCCTACCGCCGACTCCTTCACCAGCACCCAGTCGGTGGCAAAAGTCGAGAGCACGAAAACGGCCACTCCTGCCGCCGCGAGCGGTCCGACGATGCCGGCGATCACGCCGATTTCGCCAAAGCCGAGCGTTTCGTCAACCTGAATAGCCCGCCAACCCCGCTCGATATCGCCCTGGATCGGTTCCAGTCCGAAGCGGCACACAACGGTGTTCCCGTCCGGCCCCTGAATCGAAGCAAATAAGCCGCTCTCCATGGTGGGACGAATCGACCCCGTTTCACACCTGGCGACCACGTACTCCTCTTCGTGAAACCGGAGACGCATCTAGTAATTATACGGTATGCACGCCTAGCCGCGGTTCTCCAGGAACTCGCGGACGAGCGCCCCTTGAATGTCGCCGTCCAAAAGAAAAGCGTCGTGACCAAACGGCAAATCGATTTCCACGTGTCTTGAGGGACAGCCCGCGTCGCGGGCCATCGCGTCTAACCGCCGGCTCTGCGACGACGGATAGATCCAGTCGGATGTGAAGGAGACGAATAGGTAGCTCGACTCGCTGGCGGCGAGCGAGGTGAGGTCAAAGTAGTCGATTGCCCGGGTGAGTACCAGCATCGAGTTCGGGTCGAACCGCTGGGTGAACTTATCGCCCTGGTAGCTCAGATAGCTCTCGACCTCAAACTCGATCCCCAGCCGGTACTCGGGCCGGTCCTTGCCCTGGTAACGACGGCCAAACTTCTGGGTGAATGCCTCGTCGCTCAGGAAGCTGAGATGGCCGAGCATCCGAGCCACGGAAAGTCCGTCCACCGGAGGATCTTCCAGAGGATAGTCGCCGCCGCGCCATCGGGGGTCCCGCATGATCGCCTGCCGGCCCGCCTCATTGAAGCCGATCTGCATGGCGGAGTGGGCCGCCGCGCTGGCGGTGATAAACGCCTTCCCCACCCTTCCCGGCGCCTGGACCGTCCATTGCAGGGCCTGCATGCCGCCCATGCTCCCGCCCGCCACCGCATGAAGCTTTTCGATACCGAGACGGTCGATCAGCCGAATCTGGGCCTCGATCATGTCCCGCACGGTTAGGATCGGGAACCGCGAGCCGTAGGGCTGGCCATCGAGGAGCGAGGACGGTCCGGTCGTTCCTTGACAGCCGCCCAACGCATTAGTCCCGATTACAAACCAGCGATCGGTGTCGATCGGTTTCCCCGGGCCAACCAGCCGGCTCCACCAGCCCACTACGTGGCTGTCGCCGCTCAGCGCATGAGGAATGAGGACGGCGTTATCGCCGGTAAAGGTGCCCCACGTCTCGTAGGCCACGGTGACCTCAGGAAGGTGTCCGCCCGCCTCGAGTTCAATCGGGCCAACCTCAACGATCCGCCGCCCACTCTCGCTCGGAGCGGTGCGCTCGTTCTCCTCGAACAGCGCGGGATCAATCGACACTCTAATAGCTTACCGCCCCAAGTATTCCGGTCCAAACAAAAAAGATCCCCCGCCGGACTTGCCGACGGGGGAGTTACGATTGCGTTTCGTGGAACCGGGGTCGGGAGGGGAGGGGTGACCCGCGGTTCCGTGGAGGTACATGTGTTTGACGATGTCTATCCGCGTAAGGGTCCTCCCTTTCTTGCGTCTTTCAACGCAAATTCACTTCTTTACTCCGGGGTCTTCAGGAACAATCAGGCGTGCAAAAGTCGTCGGTCTGGGTTTGGTCGGTGCTTCTCGGACTTTTCGGCGCAATCGCGTACGGCGTAATCCATGACCAGATCACCGTACGAATCTGCCCCGAATACCTGACGGAATGGCACCCGCCGATCATCGCCAGCACCGATCCAAACACTGTCGCGCTGGCTTGGGGCGTTGTCGCCACCTGGTGGTTTGGACTAATCCTGGGGGCCGGACTCGCCTTCTTCACAACGGTTGGGTCGTGGCCGGTCGCCCCTTGGAAGTGGGTCGTCCGCTCGGTTACCGGGATCTTTGGCACCGCCGCCTTTTCTGCCACCGTTGCCGGACTCATTGTTTCGCTCGGCGGTTTCCAGGCAAACCAAGAGTTTTTCGGACCGATATTTCCACCGGAAGACACGGTGAAGTGGAAGGCGATCCTGGTCGTGGCGACCATCCACACGACGTCCTACATTGCCGCGGCCGTCTCCGCCGGAATTGCGGGAGTTGCCGTCCTGCTTCTTCGTTCGCGGCTCAAATAGAAAAGGGCCGACGCAAATCTTGCGTCGGCCCTTCTAGAGGTTTCTTTTAGCGGCGGAGCATCTGTTTCAGCTCGGAAGCCACACCCGCATAGCGCAGGGCGGTCTCTTCGCTGACGATTCCGGCCTTCACGTACCGCAGGAGCGACTGGTTCATCGTCTGCATGCCCCAGAACGAGCCCTCGTTCATGTGGTGGTACAGGTCGCTGAAGTGGCCGTCCTCGATCGCCTTCTGAACCGTCGGCGTACAGACCAGGATCTCCTGGGCAACGACGCGGCCCTGACCGTCGGCGCGCGGAACGAGCTTCTGGGCGACGATGGCACGAAGACAACCGGCCATTCGGACGCGCATGTATTCGCGTTCGTGCGGCTGGAACATGTTCATGATACGGTCCATCGTCTCGTAGGCCGAGGCGGTGTGAACTGTGGAAAAGACGAGGTGACCGGTTTCACCGGCCTGGAGCGCGACGCCCATGGTGAGCGTATCGCGCATTTCACCGATAAGGATGATGTCCGGAGCTTCTCGAAGAACGGCGCGAAGCGCGGGCTGGAAGTCGAGAGTGTCCAAACCAACTTCACGGTGCGAGACGTAGCACATGTGGTCCTGGTGGACGTACTCGAGGGGGTCCTCGATGGTCACGATGTGGCCGGGGCGCTGTTTGTTGATGTGGTCAAGCATCGCCGCCAGCGTCGTGGTCTTACCGGAGCCCGTAGGTCCGGTAACCAGGATCAGGCCGAGGCGTTGCTTGCAAAGCTCTTTAAGAACCGGCGGCAGGTTCAGCTCCTCCAAGGTTCGGACCTTGAAGGGGATGATGCGCATAACGGTGGCGGCTCCGCCGCGCTGCCGATAGACGTTCATACGGACACGGCACTTCCCTTCCACCTCGAAGGCAAGGTCCATTTCCCACGTCTCTTCGAAGATCGCTTTCTGGCGATCCGTCATCATGTCGGTGACCAACTTTTGGATGGCCTCCTCGGTGATCACGGGATACCCCTCCGCGACGGGCTTAATGGCGCTGTTCACGCGCATCATTGGGACTTGGTCAGCCTTGACGTACACGTCGGAAGCGTTCACTTCGTATCCCAGCTCGATGAGGTGGCGAAGGTCTAATTGCTCGAGAGTCATGGTGGAAATGGGCGGGGTTGGAGTGAGGGCGAAGGGCTTCTATTTGACGGCGGGACGCCGGCCAAACATCAGCAGGAGGCAGTATACCAACGCCCCTGCGGCAGCAACGGCTACCGCAACGAGTGCGATGGTAAGAGGTTCGGGGCCACCCTTTTTGGGGGTTGCAGGGACGACAGGATGATCGCCGACGTTTTCGTCGACAATCAGACGTTGAGGGTCTTGTGAGCGGAGTTCGACGTCATATTCGACGCTGTTCCCCACCACTCGACCGGAGAAAACGAGATCGTGGTTTGAAGCCCTGACGAGAGTGCGGCGGCCCGGTACCTCTCCGTCGAATGAGACAAGCAACCGGTGGATGGTGTAGGGCGCGGGGGCTCCCGCGAAAGCTTGCGCGATCGGCGCCACCATCAATCGGCCCTCCTTGCGGTCGATCAGGCCGTCGACTCCGCAACTGCCCTTTACGATCGTGGCGCTAGGATCGCCGGGGCGGAAAGTATCGCGAATAACCGTAACCCCTCGGGCTCCTTGTCCACCCAATCGCTTGCCGAGATCCGTGAGTTGCCGCTGCAAAAGCTCGGGTGGGTAGTTCGGCGAGCGCATCGAGGCGGATACGATATTTGCCCCGATATTGTCCATCCGAACCGAAATGATTGCGTCCGGGGCCGAGAGAACGGCTTGGGCCGACGCCGACGCGCCAAGAAGGGCTGTTCCCGCGAGGATCGCGGCAGGGGCGAATGGCTTCCGCATCGGCACGAATCTACCCCTTTTATCTTCGGGGTTCGCCAGATAGACGCGGATGACAACCCGATCCGTTCGCCACTATGGAACCAAATGATAAGACAGCACGTTCCTAACGGGAACCTTCAAAGGGCCTATAGAACGAACAAAATACACCGACCATGCGTAGGGGTATTGACGAACGGCTATAATGGCGAGCCCGAAGCCGAGGCGAAAGGACGAAATGAACGAATCCGAACTCATTGCGGAAGGACAGGGTGGACTGTTACTGACCGCCAAAGGTTACGAGCAACTCAAGAAGGAGCTCGAGCATCTCACCGGCACTAAACGACCGGAAATCGCGGACCGAATCCGCGAAAGCCAACAGCATGGCGAATTCAGCGAGGACAACTCCGAACTTGACGAAGTCAAGTTCGAGCAGGCGATGGTTGAGAATCGCATCGCGGAACTAAAGACGATTTTTGGGAATGCCCACATTCTCGACGAGTCGCTGATCTCTACGGACCGCGTCGGTGTCGGCACCCTGGTGACCGTAAACGACCCTCAATACAACGATGAGTTCGAGATTCGTCTCGTCTCAAGCGTAGAGGCCGATCCGGCCAACGATCTGATCTCCACCGAATCTCCGATGGGAACCGCCCTTCTCGGCCACGCTGCCGGAGAAGAAGTAGTTTTCGAGGCACCCGAAGGTAAGAAGCGCTACAAGGTAATTTCGATTAGGAAATAGCCGCTTCTTCTGGCTCCGGCGCTTCCAACAGGTCCTTGGCGCCGGACGTCGCTGTTCGAATGATCGTCAGCAGTTTCTTGAGCCACTCGTGCCGGGCCTGCGCCAGGAACAAAAGATTGGTGTAGGCGGCAGCAC
>FTBF01000270.1_pt1 | contig 12618 bp, 9 predicted proteins | sample 1639301 | NCBI WGS metagenome assembly FTBF01 (sample SAMEA3914864, study PRJEB12502) | metagenome | biome: forest; material: soil | place: USA | collected 2012-03-12 | depth 0.3 m
CCGCGCCACCCTGCACGACCCACCCGTCCTCTTCTTCGACGAGCCGACTTCCGGCCTCGACGTGGTCGCCAGTCAGGCGGTGCTGGAATTCATCGAAGCGGCAAGAGACCGCGGGAAGACCATCGTCTTCTCGACCCACATCATGAGTGAGGTCGAGCGCCTGTGCGATGACGTAGCCGTCATCCACGACGGGCGGCTCGTTGGCCAAGGATCGGCGGCGGAGCTCAAAGAAAGCACCGGCGAACCAACCCTCGAAGGCGCCTTCCTTAAACTTGTCGCATTCGAGCGAGCCCTCGGGAGAGCGGCATGAATCCGATCCTCCACATCTTTAGTAAAGAACTCCGCGAAATCATTCGCGATAAACGGGTTCGCAACGCCGCGACCATCATGCCGCTTTTCATCGTCGCGCTGATGATGACCCTGTTCGGCTTCATCGGCAGCATCGCAAACAAGGATGCCAAGCGAAAGGTCCACGTAGTAGCCACTTCCAGCCCCCTCATGGCGCAGTTGCGGAAGGCGAAGAACCTCGAAATTGTCGAGGTCCCAACAGAGGCGGCCGGCGTGAAGCTTATCCAAGACGGCAAGGCCCGTCTCCTTGCCGTCCTGGGCTCGCCCAAAAACGGCCAGGACCACGTCCTTCTCCGGTTTGACCCGAAAGAAGACGGCGCTCAGATCGCAAAGGCAGCTTTCGAAGGCGCCTTCCAAGGCGAAATTCAGGAGCGGGTGACAAAGACTCTGACCACAGTAGGATTGTCTCTAGAAAAGCTCAGCCCGATCGCGTTCGACGAGAAACCGGTCCAGGTGGGCGAAGGCAATGGAGCGAGCGGGATCCTGGTCGGGATCCTTCCCTACCTCATCGTCCTGTTCACCTTCACCGGCGGCGTCGCCCTGGCGGCAGACCTCGTGGCGGGCGAAAAGGAAAGGTCTACCCTTGAAACCCTGCTGATTACGCCGGTCGGGCGGACCGAAATCGTACTCGGCAAGTTCCTAGCTCTAACCACGGTTTGCGTAGCCGCCGCGGTGAGCGGCCTGCTCGGCTTTGTCCTGTCGGCCGCCCTCAAGTCCGGCTCCAGCGACATCGTCTTCAAGACCGGCCTTGGTCTGACGGCGGTGGGCGCGCTGGAGGTCTTCTTGATCATCCTGCCGTTGGCGGCCACGTTCGCGGGAGTGCTCATCGCGGTCAGCAGCTATGCCCGGAACAGTCGCGAAGCCCAGACATACCTCGGCATCATGAACCTGATCGTGATGGTTCCCGCAGTCTTTAGCCAACTTATTGGGCTGACAGAAATTGGCAGCGCCGTCTGGCTGCCCTTTGTACCGATTCTCGGGGCCGCGGCGGGGATTCGCGCGATTCTTCTTGGGAAGGCGAGCGCGCTTGCGATTCTTGGGCCAACCGGAATCGGGATCGTGCTCGCCGGCCTCGCCCTGTTCACCGCAATCCGCCTCTTCCACCGGGAAAGTGTTCTCTTGAGAATCTAGCTGGTGGTCGACGTACCGAGCATCGACGCCACGGTGTTCGACTGATCCTTTAGCGCGGCCAAGGCAGTTTCCATGGCCGCAAAGCGATTCTTGAGTTCCGTGGTCTTGGAGGCGATTCGATCGTCGATCGTGGTCATATCCTTATCAAGGCTATCGATCTGCGTCTGAAGGCTGGTGTCTGCGGCGGAAAGTGATCCCTTGATGGTGTCGGTGAAGTTTGACAAGAGGTCGAGCATTCGGCTAGCTGCGCCACGGGAATAGACGATTGAGCCCACCGCCCCAGTGGTCGTGCTCTGAACTTGAATCTGGAGCCCGTCGGTCTGGGCGTTGCCGGCTTTTCCGGTCAGGAACTGGCCGCTACCCGTGGCAGCTTCGCCATTGATCGTTCCCGCTACATCCAGACCCGAAACGGACGTCCCTTCCCCGCCGATGCCGATACCGCTGTTGTTATTGGCGGAGCCGAAGTTGGAGGCCACGGTGAAGTTTCCGGCCACCCCGTATCGCTTAGAGTCGATTCGAAGCTTGCCGCCTTCGTTGCTGGCGACGACGAGATCCTTTAGACGGCCGTCCCCGTTGATCTTGGCGATCGTGGCGGCGAGGTCGGTACCCGCTTCAAAGTCGACGGCGATCCCGGAAGAGCCAAAACCAGAGCCGCGGAACGTAATCGTCTCCGGTCCCGTTCGGGGTCCGGTTTGGGCCGTCCCGGCCACCAGGCTGGCGCGCGTCGCCGCCTGGGTCAGGTTGATGGCATAGCCGCTTGTCGTCGAGGCTTTGGCCGTGCTGGTAGCGGAGACGTACTTAATGTCGTTGCTGGAACCCTTGCCGACCGCTTGGAATAGAGCGGCCACCCCATCGGGGTCCTTGGCCAGCGCCGCCTGAAAAACGGAGTCGTCCATCGTGACATTCCCGTCGGTATCGAGGCCAAGGCCGACCGACGCCAGGTTCTTGATTGAACCCGTGACACCGGGGGAATCCGAGAAGAGGAGCGACTTCACCGAGTCTTTGGCGTTCTGCGCAATGCTATCCCCGAAGAGAACCCCCGACTGGAAGGTCTTAGGGTCAAAGCTGCTTTGGTCTTTTATCGTACTCAGAAGGCTGTTGACCGAACTGACAAGGTTCTCAACGCTGGTAGTAATCGTCGACGCGTCCTGAGTCAGCGAAAGACTCGCCGTGCTCTCCTTCTTCAAGGTAAGGGTTGCGCCCGTAATGGCGCCCGTGATCGAGTTGGTAGGAGACTTGAGAGAGACACTGTCCAGCGTGTATTCCGCATCTTGAGCGGGAACAAGCTCGTTTGCCGGGTTGGTACGAATGACGCCGAGGCTGCTCAGAATGCCACCCGTCTCGGACATCGCCGGGGGCGCGCTGCTGCCCGCGATCTGAAGTTTGTAAACCGTCGCGCCACCGGATGTGTCTGCTTGAACGGTTGCCGTCACGCCCGTGATGGCGGCAGCGTTGATCTTGCCCGCCAACGTGTCGAGCGTGTCTGTGGTCGGGTCGACGTTAATGGCGGTCCCGCCAATGGTAATCGTGGAGGCGGAAAGTCCGGTCGTGCCTAAAATCGTTTGGAGCGAATCGGACTTGGAGGAGAACGTTCGTCCCACCGCCGCCGTTCCGACCGTCTGCCGAACCGTATTCCCGCTGCCTTTAAGGCCCAGGTCGCCCATCACCGTGCCATCGAGATCGGCCAGGGAGACGGCGTTCGCCGCACCGGTGGTGCCTGACGAAAACGTAATGTAGCCCCGTCCGCTTCCGCCGTCGACCACACTGGCGTTGACCCCGCTGCCAAGTGCATTGACCTTCTTCGCAATCGAAACCAGCGAGTCGGAGGCATCGATTTTAAAGGCCTTCCCGTTCACGCTCACCGTTCCCGCCTTGCCAAGCGGCGAGGTGGTGTCGAGTTGGGCTGCGGATCCGACTTTGTTGGCCTTGGCAAGGTGCTGAACGCTCAGGTCGAACGAACCCGGAGAGGAGGAGGAGGTTGCCGTGACCGAGGCGACGGTGTCATCCGTCGAGGTGGCTTTGATCGTGGAGAATGCCCCGAGGCTGTTGAGGGCTCCGGCGGCTCGGGCCACCGTGGAAAGACCCGATCGAATGGTTGTGTAAGCCGTCTGGCGAAGCTTGAGCGTGTTCTGCTTCGCTTGGAGCGACGCCTTACTGGCGTTCTCAGACTGCAACATCGCCGTAACAACGCTGTCGGTGTCGATTCCCGAACTCAGTCCGCTAAAAGAAACTCCTGTTGCCATGGCCTCACTGGAATCTTCGGTCGTTCGCCCCCGGATCCGCACCCTTTTTCGCCGGGCGAGCGTCCTACTTGCTAGGAGCGACGATGGCAACGCTAGCGGAAAACCTCTGGGCCCACAATTTGACCCTGGTGCGCGTGGTCGATGTGACCGACGACTATCGGCTGATGCAACCTCCGATGCCGAGCGACTGCTATCCGGTGATCGGTGAAGCCTGGTTGCCCGCGTTCGGGCTATCGCGTCGCCTTCCCCAGGCCGTACTGGTGGCGGGATATGAATACGATTGGCACGAAGCCGGTGAAGACTCGTGGGTCGTTGGAGTAGTGGCCTCGGACTTGGCTTCCAGTCTGGGCGACCGAAGCGCAACGGCGTTGGATGAACCTCCGCCGTTGCGTCCCTAAGGGCACGAAGTAAACGCTCGGCTTACTTAATGCCGTCGGCAATGGAGCGGCGAATCATCGCATCCGCGATTTCGGCGCCGGTCGGGTTGTAGGTGCCGGATTCGATCCGGGCTTTCAGGTCGGCGATGCGATCCTCTCGGTCTCCCATCGACTTAACGTCATCGGTCACACGGGCCACCGTCTCGGCGTCCTCGGCTCGCTGGCGCTCCTGACCCACGATTTCGATGTCGCGGACGAGGGAGCCCTGCTCCAGAATCTTCTTTACTTCGGTGTCGGAAATTTGCATGTTCGTGCTCCTTCCGACAGGCAACGCGGCTTTCTCCTTCTTTGGTTGGAGACCCATACGCTTTGCGTGATCGGGGTCGCCCCCGTCGTGCCGTTTTCTGTCGCTATCGTTGTGGGTATCTCTCCCACATTCCATATCATTGGCCGCCTGTCCGGGATCTTTAGGGGAAATTAGCGAAATTTTCGCGAATATCTCGATATACCTGGAATGACCTATCCGCGCCCCCTTATCCCTTGAGCCCCTGCCTCGCAATCGCCTCGGCGAACAAGCCCCCATCTCGCCCCCCATCCGCAAACGCCCAATCGGTTAGCTGCTCCACCGGGACCGTTACTTCGTCGCCGAAACGTGGCCTTGCCAGCCAAAGGGGTCTGCTCTGAACGATGCCGGACGCACTTGAGTTATCGGCTCGTTCAATCTCGATCCACAGGTGCTCAACCTGATCGCCCTCCCCGAACGGAGCCTTAATCATAAACGCCGCGTCCGGCGAGGAACGGTTAGTGAAAGCCTCCACAAACTCCGGCCATCTTCGCCGAGCCTCCGCGATCGCCGCGATCATCCGCTTATCGTCGATGGCGATCGTCGAGACGCCGTCGGCGGTGTACGTGGCCATGGCCTCGGCGGCTTGCCCGCCACGAAACATCTCCGCTAGCTCCTCATCGAACGGGTTTAGCCGCTGAGTGTGGAAGCAGAAAATACCCACCGTCGTCTCATCCGCAATCTCGATGAGAATCCGACCCATTAAGTCCGTGCCCTCCTCCCGCGTCTTGCCCTCCGGCGCCGCCCACGCGTCGAGCAGAAGAGCCGATTCGTGGCGCTCCAAAACGGTCTGGATTCGCAAATCGGGATGAGGCCCCCGGTTCTTAGGAATATAAGGGCCAAACCGCGAAACGAAGGTGAGTTCGTAGCCATCCACCGTGAACCGGTGCTTCTCCGGTGCCTCCTCAAGTACCTCCTCAACCGGAAACACCCGCCCAATCGCCTTGGAAACCGCCAACGCGATCTGGGTTTTCGAGAGAAACCGCGGCGTCGTCTCAAGCGCCACCAAAGCCACCGGCGGCAAATCCGGTACTCGTCGAAACAGCTTACGGAGGAGGGATAGCATGAAGGTCGTCGGGAACTCTTACCAAAATACCAAAGAAGGGAAAAGGATCTAGGCCTTTTCCCTTTTCCCTCTTCCCTCTTCCCTTTTCCCTTTTCCCTTTTCCCTCTTCCCTCCGCCCCAATAAGGTAACTTTCCGTCTACCCCTCTGCACGTCCGGCCCTCGGACCGCGTAGAACTTTTTGCCCCATGGCCGATCTCCTCGAGCCGAAACACGCGTCCGCCGAAGAAACCGAGCAGTTTCAGAGCGAAGGCGACCTGCGCCGCGACAATTCGCTCGGCGCTTCTCGTCTGCGCGTCACCGACCGGGCGGTGTACCGCTACGACGGCGACGACCTGATCGCCACCTACCCGCTGACCAGCCTTGCCAAGCCCCGCGTGGACGATCTGGTGGATGCCAGCGCCCTCGTCGCCGACTTCAACGGCGTTCCGATCGAACTCCTCCGCACAACAAGCAAGCGGGCTCTCCAAATTGCCGGCGCGGAGAAACGCCTCGGTGCCGTTCTCAAGGGCGAAGCACTCCCCGAGCTGGAGGACGACCTCCGCCTTTGCCCCAAGTGCGGTCGTCCCCTGCCCAAGCACAACAATGTCTGTGAAGGCTGCCTCGATCGGGGCAAGACGCTTCGCCGCCTCTTCTCCTACGCGTCGCCTTACAAGAACCGGCTTTGGCTCAACCTGGTCCTGACCCTGTTAGCCACCGCCGCTCAGGTCGCTCCTCCGAAAATCACCCAGGCCCTCACCGACCGCGTCTTCCTCGGAACGGAGAAAGGCCTGTTCCTGCCCCTCGTCGGCGGCCTCCTCTTCAGCATCTGCGCCACCGCCGCCATCAGCGTCGCGCGTGGACGAAACGTTGCCTGGCTGGGCCGGGCGATCACCGTCTCGATTCGACACAGCCTGTTCGAAAAGTTACAGACGCTGAGCCTGAGCTTTTACGATAAGCGGAACGTCGGCTCGATCATGTCCCGCATGACGAACGACACCGGGCAGCTCTACGACGTGCTCGTGGACGGCATCCCCGTCATCCTCAACCAGATCGCGCTGCTCATCGCGATCCCGGTGATGCTCGTCACCACCAACCCCCGGGTGGCGTTCTGGGCCCTGCTCCCGATCCCCTTTATCCTCTTTGCGGTCAACCGATTCCGCCGCCGTATGCACCGGGTCTGGAGCCGGGTCCACCACCAGTGGTCCCGAATGAGCGGCACCCTAAACGGCATTCTGCAGGGCGAGCGGGTCGTCAAAGCTTTCCACGGCGAAAGCCGTGAAGTCGCCCGGTTCAACCGGCGAATCGCCGAGTTGGCGGACAGCGGCTACATCGCCGAAGCCTCCTGGTCCAGCTTCTTCCCGCTCATCATCCTCACGATGGCGTTAGGCGGCGTCGTGGTCTGGTACTTCGGCGGCATCGCCACGATTTCGAAGATCATGACCCTCGGCCAGCTCATGGCCTTCATCGCGCTCATGGGCATGCTCCAGCAGCCGCTCATGATGCTGCAGCGAGTCTTCGACTGGTCCACCCGCGCCCTCACCGCCGCCGAGCGGGTCTTCGAGGTGATGGACACCCCGGTCGACATCCAAGACGTTCCCGACGCCGTCCCGATGCCCAATATCAAGGGCGGCGTGAAGTTCGTCGACGTTCACTTCGGCTACGACCGAGCACGCGAAGTCCTGCACGGCATCGACCTTGAAGTAAAGCCCGGCGAGATGATCGGCCTGGTCGGCCACTCCGGCGCCGGCAAGTCCACCCTCATCAACCTGTTGATGAGGTTCTACGACCCAACGCAAGGCCACATTGAGCTGGATGGTGTCGACCTCAAGAACGTCCAATTAGCCGATTTCCGTCGCCAAGTCGGCGTGGTCCTCCAAGAGAGCTATCTCTTCCCCGGCTCCATCCGCGACAACATCGCCTACGGAAGACCCACCGCCACTCTCGAAGAAGTGATGCAGGCCGCCCAAGCCGCCAACGCCCACGGCTTTATCGTGAACTTCCCCGACGGCTACGACACCTACGTCGGCGAGCGAGGACAGCGGCTATCCGGAGGCGAACGCCAGCGAATCGCCATCGCCCGCGCGATCCTGCACAACCCGAAGGTTCTCGTTCTCGATGAAGCGACCGCGTCGGTCGATACCGAGACCGAACGAATGATTCAAGAGGCCATCGAACATCTCGTCGAGGGTCGCACCGTCTTCGCCATCGCCCACCGCCTCTCCACCCTCCGGAACGCGGATCGACTGGTCGTGATCGACGACGGCAAGATCGCCGAGATCGGCACCCATGAAGAGCTCATGGCCCTGGAAAACGGCATCTTCAAGAAGCTCGTAGACATGCAGACCGAAGTCAACAAACTGCGCGAGAACTTCATCGCCGAAGAATAGCCCCCCGGACCGCCACTCGCCAGAGTGGCCCAACGCTCACTTTTTCCAAAGCATTTCGTCAATAGTCAATCGTAAATCGTCAATCCCTTGCCTCATCCCCTCGACGCCTCCGATCCACTCGCTCATTTTCGTGATCGTTTCGTCCTGGACGAAACGATCTACCTCGACGGCAATTCCCTTGGCCGCCTTCCGAAGGCCACCGCCGAGCGCATGCGCGAAGTCGTCGAACTCCAATGGGGCGGCCGCCTCATCCGTTCCTGGGGCGAAGAGTGGCTGGACCTCCCCCGCCGCATCGGGAACAAGATCGGTCAACTGATCGGCGCCCAACCCGACGAAACGATTGCCTGCGATTCCACCTCCGTCAACTTTTACAAGCTAGTCCACGCCGCCCTTGCCGCCACCGATCGACGGATCATCGTCACCAATACGTCCAACTTCCCTTCCGATCTCTACCTTTTGCAGGGCTTGGGTGTGGAAATCCGGCTCGTCGATTCCGAGGATGATGAGGCCATCGCCGCCGCCCTGGATGATCGAACCGCCCTCCTGACCCTTTCCCACGTCGAGTTCAAGACCGGCCTCCGCCACGATATGGCACGAGTTACCGAAGCGGCTCATGCCGTTGGCGCAAGAGTCCTCTGGGATCTGTCTCACTCCGCCGGTGCAATCCCTATCCAAATGGGAGAGGCCGACCTCGCCGTCGGCTGCACCTACAAGTATCTCAACGGCGGTCCCGGAGCCGTTGCCTTCCTCTATGTTCGTCGGGATCTTCAGGAGACGTTGCGAAGCCCGATTCAAGGCTGGTTTGGCCAACGTAGCGCGTTTGAGTTTGGCCTTGACTACGCGCCATCCCCCGGAATCGGCCGGTTCCTCGCGGGCACTCCTCCCATCCTGTCGCTTGCCGCAGTAGAGCCTGGAATCGATCTGGCGCTGGAAGCCGGCATCGCGGCCATCGGCGAGAAGGCGGCGGCCCAGACCGAGTTCCTGATCGAACTGGCCCAGACGCTACCGGTCCAAGTGGCAACGCCTCGAGACGCGGAACGCCGCGGTTCCCACGTTGCTCTCCGCCATGAATCCGCCTGGCCGATTGCTCAAGCCTTAATCGCGGAGAAATCCGTGATCCCAGACTTCCGAACCCCCGATGTCCTACGCCTGGGCATCGCGCCGCTCTATACGACGTACGGGGAACTTGTGGCGGCGATGGAGCGATTGGCCGACATCATCGAAACCGGCGCCTACCATGCCTATCCGTACGAGATTCGCGGCGTCACCTAGACCAGTCGGCCCACCAGGCAAGATTTGCATCCTCCCATGAGCCCTTAAAATAGGCGTCTACAAAAGGCTGGTGAACGTCGAACCGAACGCCGTACCAACGGGTGAGTTCCGTTGGGTCGGCGCTCATCCAGTTCACCCAAGCCTCAAGCCCAAGGTGCAGAAGCCGCTCCCCTTCCTCCGCGGTGGCCCCCCGCGGATCTTCTCCAACGACTCCCGACTTTTCAAACTCATCCAATCGCACAAGATCCGGCCGGATCGCCATGAGGAGCGAGGTCTCGATCTGCCCGGCATGGTCGAGCAGCCCCTCATCGGCCAAAGGCTCCAGCGGAGCCGCGGCAAAGACGCGGACTCCCGGATGGTCGTCCATCACCCGCATCGCCGCTTCGTAGAGCTCAATCTCATGGGCAGGCGCATAGTGGCCGCTCACGACCGCGATCGTCTGCCAACCCGCCCGAACAAGCCCGTCGAGCGTGTCGTCCATGACGATTCGAAAGCCGGCCGTCGAGACCTGAAGCGAATGCGGCTGAGGCGCCGTGGTAACCGGGGTCAAAAGGGCAGGCAGGACGATTCCATCGACCAACCTTCCCAGACGGGCGGCAAACGCCTCCGCCACGAGCAGATCGAGTCCAAGCGGCAAATGGGAGCCATGGGGCTGAAGGGCCCCCAGCGGCAAGATTGCCGGCGCCCCGGAAGCGATCTGCCCAGCAAGTTCGGCGGAAAGTAATTCTGCGTATCGCAAGGCCGAATTATAGTGCTAAGTACTCTATCTTTGCGTTCCTCAAGGAAAGCGCGCGACGATGGGGACAAACAACCAGAAACCCAATGTCAAATAAAAACCACTAAACCAGGTACCGCCAAATCAATAAATTACAATAACAACAGAAGCAATCAAATATATTTCGAGCTCGATAAACGGAATTGGCCGAGATTCCACCGAGAAAAGACGTGGCAGCACTATTGCAATTAAGATTTGGAGCGTCCGGCACGAATCCCCAAAAAACACCAGGAGACTAGGCGAGCCACCTAATGTCCTGGTACCGCAAGAAGGAAACTAAATCCGCCGCCCAACCCAGCGAACGCCGTTGTAGATCACCTTCTGCACGTTCTTGTCGAAGTACGTCGGGTAGGTCTCGTGGCCCGGGCGGAAGTAGAACACCCGGCCCTTCCCGTCCCCTTGATTCTGGGCGTTGCCGCCACCGCTGGTGAACGCGGGATCGATTCCCTCGCCCACCGTCCAGACGAGACCGCTGGGGAAGGTCGCTCCATCCACGCTGAACCGGCTCTGGAAGATGACTTCGAGGGGCGGCGGCACATCGAAAGGCGCCCCGTACATCTCTTCGTTCGGAAGAACGAAATCTTCGACCCCCTCGGCAATCGGGTGCCAGGGCGCGCAGACGCGGATAGTCTCCGAATCGTCCGACTCGCGCCAACCGCCCTTGAGGTGGCCAGTTGCGCCGAGAACCGCCTTAAAGGTCTTAGAGTAGTGGCCCGAGTGCAGGCAGAGGAAGCCAAGGCCCCGCTCGTGAACGTGCTCCTTAACCCGCTCGGCCAGCGCGTCTTCAACCTCGCCATGCCGCGCGTGGCCCCACCAGACGAGCACGTCGGCCGCCGCGAGCAGGCTCTCCGGGACACCCTGCTCCGCCTCGTCCAAATGGATCGCGGTCACGGTCATCTCACCCTCCGCCGCCAGTCCTCTCAAACCGTCGGCAATCGCCGTCCGAAGGTTTCCGGGATACAACTCCTTCGGAGCATGATGGGGGTTCTCGTCCCAAACAAGAACGTTCAGCGGTCGCGTTTCAGGCATCGGTCGAAGGGTACCCAGGAGGGAAAAGGGAATAGGAAAAAGGGAAAGAGGAGGGCCGCTTTTTCATTCCCTGTTTTCCCTCTTCCCCCACGGGTGTATTCTCACGCGGACGATGATGTTCTTCATCCACCCAGTCCAATCGGGCGACATTGCCCTAAGCTCCCTTGACCTCAGTGCGGTCGAGCAGGAGTGGAACAATGCCCACCGCAATCGATCCGTCGAAAATAACCCCCTGACCATCGCCGGCAAGACCTACGCCAACGGGATCGGAACCCATGCGGCGAGCACGTTCAACATCACGGTGAACGGCAACGCCCTTCGCTTCCGGGCGACGGTCGGCGTGGATGACGAGGCCACCAATAGCGCTTCGATCCAGTTCCTGGTGTACGTTGATGGCCGTAAGAGCTTCGACTCGGGCGTCATGCGCAAGGGTCAGGCCAAAGCGGTCGACGTCGATCTGAAAGGCGCCAAGACCGTGCGGTTTGCCGTCGAGGACGGCGGCGACGGCATCGACAACGACCACGCGGACTGGGCCGACGCGATGCTCACCCTAAAGGACCCATCCAAGAAGCCTTCGACCAACGTCGCCGTCAAGGAGCCGACGATGGACATCGCCCCCGTCGACACCGTTCACACCACGATTAACGGCACCCGAGTGATCGGCGGAACCCCCGGCCGCGACTTCATCTTCCGCATCCCCGCCACCGGCCAAGCTCCGTTGAAGTTCACCTACAAGAACCTTCCCGCCGGAATCACCGCAACCGGCGACGGTCGCGTTCTCCGCGGCACCGTGCCCGCCGAAGGCCGCCATACCTTCACCGTCACGGTCAGTGGCCCCAAGGGCACGGACAGTCGCGACATCACCATCGTCAGTGGAACCCACAAACTGGCCCAAACCCCGCCCATGGGCTGGAACTCCTGGAACGTGTGGGGCCTCTCCGTAACCGCCGACAAAGTCCGCGCCGCCGCCGATGCCTTCGTCCGCCTCGGACTGGCCGACCACGGCTACAGCTACGTCAACATCGACGACGGCTGGGAGGCCGGACGCGACGCAAGCGGCGAAATCCAAACCAACGAGAAGTTCGGCAGCATGCCCGCCCTCGCCAGCTATGTCCACGGTTTGGGTATGAAGCTGGGAATCTACTCTTCGCCCGGGGTTACGACCTGTGGCGGCTACGCCGGTAGCCTTGATCACGAGGCCCAGGATGCCGCGACCTACGCAAAGTGGGGCGTCGATTACCTGAAATACGACTGGTGCTCGTACGGACAGGTCGCGAAGGGCAATAGCCTCATCGAGTTGAAGCGGCCCTATCTGATCATGCGCGAAGGGCTCGATAAGGCGGACCGAGATATTGTCTATTCGCTTTGCCAGTACGGCATGGGCAACGTCTGGGGCTGGGGCGACTCCGTCGGCGGCGACGTCTGGCGCACCACCGGCGACATCACCGACACCTGGACTTCGATGTCCTCGATCGGCTTTGCCCACTCAGACCGCGGCTACCGCATCGGACCAAGCGCCTACAACGATCCCGACATGCTCGTCGTCGGCCGCCTCGGCTGGGGCTCGTCGCCCCGCGCCAACCGGCTTGGCGGCAACGAGCAGATCACCCACATCACCCTCTGGTCGATGCTGGCGGCCCCCTTGCTGATCGGCTGCGATCTGACTC
>FTBF01000162.1_pt1 | contig 12459 bp, 11 predicted proteins | sample 1639301 | NCBI WGS metagenome assembly FTBF01 (sample SAMEA3914864, study PRJEB12502) | metagenome | biome: forest; material: soil | place: USA | collected 2012-03-12 | depth 0.3 m
GCGGGGGAGCGAGCCGTGGCCTCGATTCGCTTCATGGGCGATGCGATCGTCACCGATATGGAGACCATCGTTTCCCTGGTCAGGCCGGCCTCCTAAATCGGTGCGCTCAATCGCCTCTTCGTTTCTCTTCGCGCCCCACATCAATCTCTCCCAAGGAAGGGAGGAGCGCGAAGGACGCACGGCTAGTCATTCAGCGTCCGGACTGGAACAGGCTTCGCGTCGGAATGTAGACCTTGGGCTGGCTCGGGCTCTCCCAGTACAGCTTTATTACTTGAATCTGGAGACCGTCGACCTCGAAGTACTCCAGCCGGATCGGCACTTCCCTCCCGGCGACCAGGGTGACTTGCGCGACGTTCTCCTGAGGCGGGTGCTCGGTCCAGTTATCGATCACCAGCTTGCCGTCGATCCAGAGCCGCACGCCGTCGTCCGAACTCGTGTAGATCGTGTACGTCTCGCTGAAGTCGGGCTTAAGAAATCCAGTCCATCGGATGGAGTAGGGCTGGAACCTCGTCAGGCGTGAGTCGACGATCCGGTTTGTCCACACAAAGTCGATGTTGCGGTCGACTCGGGAGAACTGGTACCGCTCGAACTCGTTGCCTAAGAAATAGTCGCCCTTGAGCCCCAGCGGACGCTTCTTCTTGCTGTCCGGTCCCCAGGCGATCGTTCCGCGTTCGCTGTGGCTCCCCACGGAGACCGGCGCGGGCTCGAATCGCGAGAACTTCACCGGCTTATTGTCGATGTAACTCGTCAATGGGCGCACCCGGTCGGTTGGATCGTCGTGATTCGCCGGCAAGTGCAGGTCGGTCGCAGCGCCGCCCAAGCGCTTGCCACCCCGGTAACCATAGGAGACCCACGGCTCATCGACGTTGCGGACCGGGCCCGTGGCCCGCGCGCCCGAGGATGTCGGAATGCCATCTACGGGTGCGCCGTCCTGGGCGTTCAGCCCGTTACCGCCCTTTCGGCCGTTTGTGCCAGAGGTCTTTCCTTTCGAGTCTGGATTGCCGCCCTTCCCGGGGGATGAGGCGAGCGCTGAGTTCGATCCGGTCTGGCTCTGCCCACCGCCGGGCACGCCCAGCCCGCTGCCGGGAGCGCAGAACTTCGTGCCTTTGATGTCGATGCCCTTGCCCATTAGGATCGCCCCCTCCCCGCCATAAATCGTGTTCCCGCCAACCGCTCCGACGCACTTCGCCATGCTCGTCGCCTTGCCAACGACCTTGATCTGGCTCTTACCGATGAGCTTATTCGGCGGCTGGTTCTTGGCAAGCAGCTTGGGGTCGGCGGAGGTCGTGCCTTTGATATGGGCGTTTCGCAGGTCAATGATGCCGTTCGGGCCGTGGACGGTGCGGGGCTTGGGTGGAGTCAAGGCGATCTTCCCAAAATCGACGTTCGGGACGGTCTTGGACGCCCGCGCCTTTTCGCTCACCTTCTCCCGAGAGGCAACCTTTTTGTCCATTCGGGAGTTCCGTTCCGGTGAGTTTCTGGAGGACTCAGAAGCGCCGTCCTCGGGAGAGCCACCATCGGTCGAGCCTTTCGTCTTCTCCTCAGCGCCATTCGGATCCGCGGTAAGCGTTTCCTTATCCATGCGGATCTCCATCAGCCGCGTCGGCTTCTTCTTGGTGACCGCCGCCACTCTCTGGGCCTGGCCCAGGTCCGGGTGGGCGAGGTGGGACACGCCTAGCGCGCCGACGGCGACCCCGTTTACCGCCAGCGACGCAAAGAGGCACCGGTTCCAGAGGGTGGAGGCGTTGAGGGCGCTCATGGCTTTTCTACGTTGTCGTTCTTGATTTTTGGAGTGGCGACGAGGACCGAGTTGGTGCTGCCCGCCTCGGTAAGGACCTCGTCGATGATGTCGAGCGTGGAGACCAGCGTCTGGGTCTTCTGCATCGGGGAGACGTTGACCACCACGACGGCGCCCGGAACCGCCTGGAGACGGCTTCGAAGTGCCTCGGGCAGCCTGTCCGAGCTCTGACGGCGGCCGTCGAGCAGGTACTCCCCTTGGGGTGACACCGCGACCACAATTCGGGGCGGCGCCTTTGTCTTGCCCGTGCCCGCATCCCGCGGCAACGAAAGGCCCAGGCCCTCCATCTTGACCATCGAAAGGGTGGACATCATGAAGAACACGAGCAGGAAGAAGATGGTGTCGATCATCGGCACGATCTCGATCCGTACCTTTCGGACGGTCGGCGGAGGCAGCTTCACCGGACGGCCCCCAGGCCTCGCGGCATCGTCGCGACCATAACCTTGGCCGCGTCGGCCCGCTTCGCTAGGTCGAAGGCGCGCAGGAAATAGCTCGCGGGCAGCTCGCGGTCGCAGTTCAGCACCACATCGACATCCGGGTTTCGCGCGACGGCCTCACGGAGCCGCCCTAAGATCTGGTCTTCGGGCAGCGCCTCGCGGTCCAAGAAGAAGCGTCGGTCATGGTCCACGGTGAGGGTGACCTGCTGGTGCGGCTTCCTTTTGGCCGTTTCGCTCTCCGGGAGCACAACCTTCTTGCCCCGAAGGGCGACCATCGAGAGGCTCGTGATCATGAAGAACACGAGGAGGAAGAAGATCGTGTCGATCATGGGCACGATCTCGATCCGGGCACGCCTAAGCGTGGGCGGCTTGAGCCTCACGCGGAGGCGCCTCCTCGCGTTGACCCAGTATGTCGAGCGCAACGTTCGCGGCGGACTCCATGGCGGCGGTCACCTCCTTCACGCGCTCACCGAGGGCGTTGTAGCCGATGACGGTGACGATGGCGATGGTGAGGCCGGTCGCGGTGGCGATGAGCGCCTCCGCCACGCCGCCGGTGATCGCCGAGGGGCCGTTTAGGCTGCTCGGATCGCCCACGACGTGGAATGCTCTGATCATGCCGGTCACCGTGCCGAGCAGACCCAAGAGGGGTGCGATGGTGATGATCGTGTCGAGCGCGCCTAAACGGTGGGTCAGCCGGGGCGTCTCCCGCTGCGCCTTTGCCTCCAGTTTGCGCTCGATCGCGTCATGGGGTAGGTGACGGTAGCGGATCGCCTCCGCCACCAGTGCCGATGCCGGGCCGTCCTGGCGCTCGGCCTCCCTTAGGGCGTCGTTCTCACGTCCGGCCTGGAGCAGGCGGAGCGGGGCTTCCGTCTCACCCGTGAAGCGGCGAAGCACGAGAAAACGCTCAATCATCACCGCGCCCGCCACGACCGCGCACGCCAGCAGCGGCCACATGATGGGGCCGCCCTTCATTAGGAAATTCCAACCGTCTACGAACAAGGGGTTATGCTCCGCATCAAGGTCGCTCTCGAAGCCTCTAACGCGCACCGCCAGTGGGGGGTTGCAGGGTCCTAGCGTTGGCCGCGAGATGAGGCTCTCGCGGCGACGATGGAGGCTGCGACTCGGTACGTCGAAGAGTCTCCAACCCGACGGGTTCTGATCGCGGAAAGCTAGCTTATCGAGACCCAGTCGGGATCGATGGATCGCTCGAAAAGGAGTTCCTGAAGTTGTCCGACGTGGACGCCCAGGTGGCGCAGGGTGAGAAGCACGTGATCGATCTTGGGGAAATTTGGGTACCAGGGGAAGCCGCTTTCTCCGGAGTCAAGATCGAGTGATTCGATGGTTTGGGCCATCCCCTCGCTGAGTAGGTCGATGTATTCCAGGAGGTCGCTCTGGGAATAGAGCGTGCCTTCGGGGGGAAGGGGTTCGCCTTCCTCGGTAAAGGTCATGACGGCGTGACTGACGTGCCGGTCCCAGTGTTTAAACTCCGACTGAGTTTGCGACAGGTAGAAGTGGGTGTAGAAGGCTGCGTGGTAGGCGATACGCCAAGGGGTCCGCGGGGGCTGGTCGATCATGGCTTGCCAAAGATCGTCAGGGCACTTTTCGACACACTCGCGCAGCATGGCGAGACCGGCTCGAAACTGTCCGGTGAGCGCCCTCTTTAGGTCCATGCCGCTTTCTACCCAAAAACCTTGCAGAAGTTTTTCGAAGGTTGCGGAGCAGGCGCGTGACCGCGTCAGTCTTTGGTCTTTTCCAGAAACCCCGCGACCGTCCGCCGAAACTCGTCCGGCCGCTCCACCCAGGGGTAGTGGCCACATTGCCCCAGGAACGTAAGCTGCGAGCCGGCGATTGTGTTGTGGATCTCCAGCGCGGTCAAGTCGCCCACCGGGTCTTGGTGGCCTTGCACGATGAGGACAGGGCACCTCAGCTTTCGGAGACCCGGTCGGGCGTCGTATTGCTTTCCGAGGTCGGCGAACAGGAGTTCGTTCGTCCGGGCGTGAAAGCCTCCGTTAGGGATGGCGGCGGCCCAGGCCAGGCCTTTGGAACGGTCGTAGAAGTATGCCGGTGTGACCGCCCGTACGCGCTCCAGCGAAGCCTTTTCGTGGTCTACCCCGTGACTTTCGGCCGCGTCCCAGTAGGCCACCAGCCTTTGATCCTCGGGCCTCTCTCGCGCCGTCAGGTTGTCGGAAAACCACTGCGCGAACTCGAGCGTGGGGCCGCCCGGGCCGATGAGGATCATCCGCTCGACCCGATCCGGGTGGGCGGCGGCGTAGGCCTGGGCGTATAGCCCTCCCCCGGAATGCGCGACCAAGAACAGACGCTCCTGCTTCAGCGAGACGCGCAACGCCTCAAGGTCTTCCACCCAAAGTTTCACCGAGATCGTCTCGGCCGACAACACCGGAGGAATCGACCGGCCCGTGCCGCGTTGCTCAAGGTAGATCCGCTGGTACCCGGCCGGTAAGAAACCGCCGACTTCCTTCATGTAGTCAACGTCGAACCCCGGCCCTCCGCTGAGCAATATGACCGGCGTTCCGTTCCCCTCCGTCCGGTAATAGAGGTCGAAGCCCTCCCGCCCGACCTTTCCGTCCTCCGCCCAGCCGGTCACAGTTGCGCCGCACACGAGGGCAGCGACGAAGCCCACGTGGCGAAAAAAGGATTGTTTCATCATTCACCCCTTGCAATCGATAGGGTGTTGTACCCTATCGCCTGTGGCCATCCGGAATGGCGAAATCAAAGTTTCGTGTCAGCATTCCCATGTGATGATTTCGATGTTGAGCATTGCGGTGATTCTTCATGCCGGACCGAAGGACGGTCGGAAGCTGGTTTTCGAGCGGCGGTTTGACCGAATGAAGATGGATTCCCTCGTCAAAGAATGGAAATTTGACGACGGCCCGGTTTACAACAACGAACAGGAGAAGTACACCCTTCCGCAAGACGGCAACGCTAAGCTCACCCGCGATGGCCTGGTGCTTGAGGCAAGAAAGGAGAACGGACGAATCACCTCGGCGCGGCTCCAGAGCAAACAAGCTTGGCAGTACGGCTACTACGAGATCGTCGCGAAAGTGCCGACGGGGCAAGGCACGTGGCCGGCAATTTGGATGCTTGGAGACAGCATACGGAGACCCACCAACAGGGTTGGCTGGCCCGCTTGCGGCGAGATTGACATTATGGAGAACGTGGGGAAAGAGGTCGACAAGTTCCACTATTCGCTCCACTGCCAAGACTACAACTGGATGCGACCGAAGCAGCGAACCAAGGTCACCACGATTAAGAACGCACCGGCAAAGTTTCACACGTTTGGGATCGACTGGAAGAAGGATTCGATCAGCTTTTTGGAGGATGGCAAGAGCGTCTACTCTGTAACCGACACCGAACACACGGTGGCGGCATGGCCCTTCAACGCTCCGTTCTACATGATTTTGAACCTAGCGATCGGCGGCAACATGGCCGGAAAGGTGGACGACTCCATCTTCCCGTCGAAGTTTGTCGTCAAGAGCGTTCGCATCTGGCAATAGAGGGATCGCCTTTGGAGTTCACCCGCCGGCCGATTCGGCCGGCGGGTGAACCCCATCTTAACCGTTGAAGAGCTTCCAGTTGCCTTCCGACAAGACCTCGACCGTTCCATCGACGATCTTGAAGGCGGTCTGTACATCGGTCGCGTAGGCTTTGCTGCCGATCTCAACCGCCCACTTCTCGGCGTTTTCCCAGGTGTTCCACGGACAGCCATCTGCACCCACATGCGGGAAGATGGAGAAGTCGACCACTCCTAGCGCTTGATCGCCTCCGCCGGGGGGGGTCCAGCCGACAAAGTCCGACCCGATGCGCGGGGTCATCGCCATGCTTCCGCCGCTCAACCCAACCCAGACCTTTTCGTCAAGGGTCGGGAGCAGGTCCGCCAGCCCGGACTCCCGCATCCAGTGGGTCAGGTAGAGGGCGTCGCCGCCGTTCACAAGGAGCGCGTCCGTCGCCTGAATCCAGCCGAGCCAACGCTCTCGGTCAAGGCTGGGCAGCGCGGTGAGTTCAAGCACTCCCACAGACTTCCAACCCAGTTCGGTCATGGGGCATCGTTCTTCGCGACCGCTAACGAACCGGTACGCCCCCTGAGGGCTGCCGTGGGGGTGGCCATAGCCTGCCGTAGGTATGCAGAGCGCGTTGCACTCCTCTATCGGCTTGCCTAACATGCCGACCAGCGAGTCGTAAATGGTCTTGTTCTTGACGCCCGAGTCGGTAAGGAGAAGTTTTATCATCGTGTGTGCCGAAGTACAGACCGGTCCCGGGAGATTTTAGACGCGTCAGGTGGTCGTCTCAGAGGCCCTCCTCAACAGGGTCGAACGGCATCGACTTGAATCGACAGAAGGAGCAAAGTTTTTGGTGATAAAAGCCAAAGGCACTCCCCGTCGCCTCGGCGGACACTCTGCCGAGGCAATAAAGGGGAGGAATTTACCTTCCGTAGGAGCGTCGAGAGCCGGGGTAGGGGACGCCGGGTTTGGCTACCGCCCAAAGGATCTCATTCAACTCATCGGCCGGAGCGCGGTCGTATTCGGAGAAGTCCATTCGGGCGGAGGATTCGGCGCCAACTCCGCGCGCCGGGTTCTTCGCTTCGAGGTCGACCATGGCCGGGAGCGCTCGATACGGGACCGCCGTCGGCGTCTTCGAGAAGGTCGCAAACATGGGCATCGCCGCCGTGTCGTACTGGGTCATGGGCGCGAGGCCGAGAAGCAGTTCGATGGTGCGGACCATGCCCGCCTGACTGTACATTGTGGAATCCACGATGCCTCGGCGGACATACGGCGACACCACGAGCGCGAAGGTACGGTGGGCGTCCACGTGATCCGGTCCGTTCTGCGCGTCGTCCTCAACGAAGAAGATTGCCGTGTCTTTCCAGAACCGGCTCTTGCTCGCCGCCTCGACGATCTTGCCGATGGCGACGTCGTTGCTCGCGACGCACGCGTTGGGGGTCGGCGCGCCCGGGCTGGTGCCGCGGGTGTGATCTTCGCCCAGCGACATGATCTGGAAGTTCGCCCACTGGCCGGTCTTTTCCGCGGCGTGCAAGTCGGCGATCCAGCCCTGGACGCGATCTTTGTCGCGGCCCTCGGGCCAGGTGCCGCGGCAGTCCTGGGGCACGGCGTGGCCGCCCACGAATGAGTTCGTGCCTTCACCGTAACACTTAACCGAGAGTCCCGCCTTTCGGGCGGTTTCCCAAATGTAGCCGCCGGCTGGAGCTTCGGGCTCGCCCGCATCGGTGACGTGGCCGTGGGAGGCGTAGCTGGAGGTCCAGTCTCGCTCGTTCGCATCGTCGGCGATGGCCGCATCGCACCAGGAATGGCCGTCCACGCTGACTTCGCCGTTACAGTAGAAGTTGTCGAGCAGCGTGTACTCGCGCGCCAGGGCATGCCGGTTGGGCGTCACCTTCTCGCCGTACATGCAGAGGGACGGGTCGGCGTTGCCCTTCGCGATGTCGCCATACACCTGGTCGTACGTCCGGTTCTCCATGATCACGTAGAGAACGTGTTTGATCGGACTCGACTTGCCCACCTCGTCCGGCACGATGGACGTGGTTTTCGCCGCGGTCGCCCGAACGTTTGCCATATAAAACGGGTCGGCCGCCCGCACCTGGGCGGTCCACTTCTTGAGTTGCTCGGCGTCGCCGATCTTCACGAACGAGACGTACCCTTCGAGGGTGTTGCCGATGTAGTCAAACTTCGGCGTTCCCGCCGCACCCCGCGGCTTTTCACCCTTCACCGGCGCGTTGGCCCGCGAGCGCCGCCCCTTGCCCACCGCCACCAGCAGGCGGTCATCGGTCGCGGCGACGGAAGTGGGATACCAGCCCGTCGGGATAAAGCCCGCGATGTGGGTCTGCTTCGGATCGCCGATGTCGGCCACCATCACGTCGTTGTTGTCCGCGTTCGCCACGTAAAGGGTTTTGCCGTCGGGCGAAATCGTCACCCCATCCGGAGTACTGCCTTCGAGAATCGTCGGTTCGATCGAGGTGTTCAGAATCTCCCGAACACCTTCAGGAATTCGTGTTCCGGGGGTCGAACCTTCGGTGGCATTTTCCAGCTTCCGGGTCTGGATGATGTGAACCGTGTTGTCGCCCGCACAGGTGACAAACAGACGGCCGTCCGGCGCGAGGGCCATATCATTCGGCCGAACGCCGACGCGGAAGTCTCTCACCCGAAGGTTGAGTTGGGTATCGATGACCGTGACCTCGCGGCTCCCCCAGTCGCTTACGTAGGCATATCGCGGATCCGCCCCGAAAGCCAATGTATGCGGGTTGCGTCCGGTGCTGCAAACGACCGCGAGGTTCTCTCCATCCATGCGGAGGATCTCGTCGAACGCCTCGTTCAACGCATAGACGACGCCCGTCTTCGGGTGGACCGCCACGCCGGAGATGAAAGAGCGCTTCCGCGACATCGCCTCGCCCTGCTTGGTGAGATGGCCGGCGTCGTAGCCGTAAACAAGCAGCTTGCCCGTGTTGCCGCCCGCAACGTAGAGCGTCTTGCCGTCGTTCGAGAAAGCGATGCCGTTCCAGACGTGAGCGAGATTCAGACTCTCGATCGTCTTTTGGGTGGCGACATCCACCGTGGTGATGTGCACGCCGTCGAAACCCACGCTGGTGAGAACCGCCTGCTTGCGATCGGGCGAAAGCGTCATCTTCACGGGCATGTCGCCGACCCGCACGTGATCACCCGTCGGAGCGAGGCCCCACCCGTTGAAGAGCAGGTTCGGGCCAGGAACCACGTTGCCGGCGAGGCGAAGCCCTCCGTAGCCCAGGGCTGCAACCGAAAGGATGGTGAGGGCCATCTGCGGACGAGAGATCATCCTCCGAAAGCTACCTTGCGCCAGACGGCAGACCTTCGAAACCGCCCACTCTTAATCGTCCTTTGACGAACAGACGACTTTGAATGGCCATGATCCTTCCAAACAATTCTATGTCAGCAGCTTATCCTTGAACCACTGAAGCGCTTTCATCAACCCAGGGCCAACGGTTGTCGCGTCGTGGCCGCCGCCGGGGATGATTTCGAGTTTGTGCTCGACGTTGAACTTGGCCAAGGCCTGGTCCATCGCCTGAGCCTGTTGAAGAGGAACGGTCTTGTCGCTGTCGCCATGAACGATCAGGGTTGGCGGATATTTGGCGTTCACCAACGTGATCGGCGAGAGCTTCTGAAGCAGAGCTTCCGTATCGGTTTTGGGCGCTTTGACATCGACCCCGAGGGCGGGGATGAAGACGGACATCGGAGAATCGTCGGTGAGCAGGAAAGCGGGTTTCCCCCAGTTGGCTAGGTCGGTGGGGGGAGCTATGGCGGCGACGGCATTTACGGGAGAGTCCGGCGAGCCGGCGATCATGAGGGCCAGGTAGCCCCCCGAGCTGACGCCCGATACGCCTACCCGATTGGTATCGATGCCGTAGTCGGCGGCGTGCGTGTGAACGAATCGGACGGCGGTCCGAACCTGGTTCACAATCTCGGCAACCTTGTACCGGGGCTGGGCGCCATGGACAACCTCGAACACGGTGAAGCCGTTATCGACAAAGGTATTTACGATGCTTGGCCCGAAACTCTCAAGCATAGAGTGATCCGATATCCAGCCTCCGCTGACCATGAAGACCACCGCCGCCTTGTTTGGTTTTGCCGGCTTGAGGACGTCCATGGTGAACACGGCTCCGCCCGCCTTCATATAGATCACGTCGTGGATTCGGGTCTGAGCCGAAGCCAGCGAGGCGAAGAGTGGCAAGAAGGCGACGGGAAGACGGGAGATCATCGGCATTTTAAGAATCAGTTCTCTGGCCATAGCTGAAGAATTGTCGAATGAGTCGGCTCGAGATCGACATGGGCGGCATCCAAGTCCAAAGACAAATTAGTTCGACTTCTCTGGCGACCCTGTCGAAGTCGTCTCGCGAACGACGCCCGCGAGGGCGATCGCGCGGTGGGCCGGGCTCGGGATCGTCCGGGCCAACGTGACGGCGTCCGTGTAGAAACCCAACCTCGCTAAGGCCATCGCGCCCGCGTGCTGTACGGGCGACTGGCGGTCGTGCCGTACCATGTGCGTCTTACCGTCCCCGTAGTGAGGCACCGTCGCCCATCGCTGCGTCCCGGCGAGCCGCTTGAAACCTCCCGTCAGCGTCGCTCGGGCAGCGGCGCGGTCGCCATTCGCGATCTGCGAGGCGGCCAAACCTTCCAAAGACTTGAGCAATTCACTGTCCACGAAGGGATTCGGCTTCAGGGACGCAAGCAGGGTTCGGCTCGCTTCCGCGAGGTTCGCGCGGGCCGCCTCTCGGTCTCCGAGCTTCGTCTGGAGCTCCCCCACGCTCTGACGCCATGGACCCATTGTGTCCGACCGGGCACGGATCGCGCGAAGCGTTCGCCTCGCTCCCGCGATGTCCCCTTTGGCCCGCTGCTCTTCGGCCTTGGACAGGAGTTGCCACGGCGAACGCGCGTCCGCGTCTGTGGACATGGCCGCTTTGGAGCCCCCGCCAGGTCCAAAAGCAGGCCCGGCGGCGGGCTTGGTATCGCGGTACACGCCCACCTTATCGTTGGGCAGCCCCATCGTCTCCTTCGTCTGCTCAACCGCGTAAAGCGCTACCTTCCGCTTGTCGCTCCCTTCTTCCACCAACGCCAAGGCCCTTTCAGCCAGGGTGAGCAGCCTCCGTGCCTCGTCCTTCACGCCAAGCCGCCACATCCGGTCGGCGATCTGGGCGTGGGCCTGCGCCTTCCAAGCAGGCTCCTCAATGCCCTGCGCCACCGTCGCCGCCTCCCGAAGCAGCGGCAGTGCCTCCACTCGCGGTAGCGCGCCGGCCGCCTCGAACAGCCGGAACGACCGCTGGGGAAGATCGGGCTCAAGGCGGATGGCGGAGAGGCTCGCACGGATTTCCGTCATCCGCGCCTCCTGGCGCGCAAGCTGGGCGTCCGTAAGCGTGACCGTGTCCGCCACCTCCGGGTACTTCTTCCGCAACTGGTCGCGCAGCCCCCCGCGGTAGCTGTCCGCGAGGTCGGATGTGCCGACCGAAAGCGCTGACTTTCGCGCGGCCGCTAGATCCCCAACGACTACGAACTCGTAGGCATAGTCGATCGGCAGCATGGAAAAGTCGCCGACGTCAAAGAGAGTCTGTGAGTCCCAGGCGTCGCCCTCCGAGAGACCCTTGTCGGACCCCTTTTCGTATGCGGTCCAGCCGGTCCGAAGCGACGCGAGGGCGTTCGCACGATCGCCGAAGCTGTTTTGCGCTCGCGCGATCGCGAGGAACGCGACCGACCGCTCCGTACGCGTCGTGAGCCGTGCGGCAACGGCCCGCGCCTCGGCCAGCACAGCCCGTGGCGTTGGAGGAGCGGGCGCGAGTCCGAGGGCGATGGCGAGGGCATAAATCGGAACCATGGCGGACTACTGTCGAGCAGTTTAGCCCCACATCCGCCATGTCTACTAAGCCCCTCTCACGGAATCTTCTGGCTGGAATTCACTGGACGACCGTTGGCCCGGAGGGGATCGATATTCGCCACCACGTACGATCCGAGAACATTCGTGTCGGAGGTGAAGGGCACGCGTAATTGGCCACATATTTGCGACCAAAGGCTTGACGTATTCCTCATGCTCCTCGCGCGGCTACACGAATGTAGTTCTAAACTTTCCAAAGTTCTAACGTCAGGACGGTAGAACGATTCGTCTTTCGAAATCTCCCACTGACCAGACCTTCTGTGGCTTCATCCGTACTAGGTCGATTTCGTGCAAAAACGATGAACCTCGGCCCAGTCTGGGCGAGACCTTCTCATTGAAAGGATGGATGAGCTCTTTAAGGCGCGGAGTGAGCTGTATGTGTTGCGGGCTCAACGCGGGGAACCGGACGCGATGAATCTGCTCATCGCCCTTTGGTCACCCCGGTTAAGTTCGATGGTCAGCCAATGGGTTCCCTCCTCGTTTATTGGCGAAGTGGTCCAGCAGGTTTGGTTGGATGTCTTCGGCCACTTAGCGGGGTTGAACGACCCGGCCTACTTCCCGGGCTGGGTACGAAGGATCGCGTTCCGGTGCGCGGCGACGTTGCTACGGCAACGAAAAACGCTCGCGCAAATCGATCCGGATGCTTCCAGCTATGAGCTTGCGCCGAGTTGGCTCCCCATCCTGCTGGCCCTGCTGGGGCCGACCCACCGCCGGGTGTTTACGATGCACTACGTGGAGGGTTATTCCGTGGAGGAGATCGGGGAATGCCTGGACCTTCCGGTTGGCACGATTAAGAGC
>FTBF01000164.1_pt1 | contig 12216 bp, 9 predicted proteins | sample 1639301 | NCBI WGS metagenome assembly FTBF01 (sample SAMEA3914864, study PRJEB12502) | metagenome | biome: forest; material: soil | place: USA | collected 2012-03-12 | depth 0.3 m
CGGTGGCTTTAGCCGCCGCGAAACCTTCGGCCTCTACCAACCTCGAAAAGCAAGAACTCATTACGACGTTCGCGGCGGCTAAAGCCACCGGCTACGGGGAGGCGAGACCGTCCGCTAACCCCAACAACTCCTCCTGCCGACCCACGAACACCAACCGCAGCTCGTGCAGAAAATCCGGGGCCGCCTGCAGCCGAACCGACCAGTGCGTCTCCCCTCGCTTGGCCATCACCACCTCGATCCGCACCTCCCCGCCCTCATTGGCCCAAAGGAACGACCCGTGGCCGTCTTCGGCCAGCTTCCGCAAACCAGCCGCCAGCCGCGGCAGCTCCCCCTCCGATAAATCGAGGGCAATCCGAGCCTGAGACCAGCCCGTGGATGCCTCGATCTGATCGGGAAGCAATAACAACGTAGCCTCCCCGTCCTGAAGCCGCAACCCCACCCTTAGCCCCCGTTTTCCGCGACCCACCGAATGGCGCCGCGGGACAAGGAAAAGACGCCCGCCGCCAGCACGATGGGGGATATGGAGGTTTGGCTGGTCAAACAGGCGTAGGCCAGGTAGATCTCTAGCAACACATAAGGCGCGATCCACCAGCGGCCGTATTTCTCACGCAGCACCGCCGCCCCCACCGCTCCGCCGATCGAGATGGGGATGAGTTGAAAGACGTAGCTCAGCGGAACCAGCGGATGGTCGACCATCGCCAGGAAGGCTCCGATGGCGGTGTAGATCCCGCCACGCACCCAGAGCATCTTCTGGGGATCGACGGCCGTTGGTTTCATTCCTCGACGAGGTACTCGGCCACGAGCTGAGCCGTGTCCGCGAGGGCGTCGCGGTGGGTTCGCTCGTAGCCGTGGCTCGTGTCCACTCCCGGTCCGATCAACGCCACTTCCGCCCGGCCACCCGCGCGCCAATACATGCTGCCGTCAGAGCCGTAGTACGGATAGACATCGGGTCGGAGATCGATCCCTCGCTTGTCCGCGAGGTCGCGGAGCTTGCCGCTCAGCCGCTTGCTGTAAGGGCCGCTGGAGTCCTTCACGCAGATCGAAGCGTGGAATTCGTCGCCCTGAAGCCCTTCGCCGATGCAGGCCATGTCCAACACGACCAGCTCTTTCAGATCGTCGGGCAGGCTGTCCGCGCCGCCGTGGCCGACCTCTTCAAAGTTGGAGATGAGGAACGTGGTCCGCTGCGCCGCCGTGACCTCCGCATCGACCAACGCCTTAATCGCGGCGACCGCGCAGGCCACGCAGGCCTTGTCGTCCAAGAAGCGGCTTCGCACGAATCCGGCCTCTCCGGTCTCGACGCGAGGATCAAAAGCCACGAAGTCGCCGACCTCGATTCCGAGCAGCCGGGTCTCTTCCGCGCTGTTTGTCCGCTCGTCCAGGCGAACCTCGAGGGTGTCCTCGTTCCGCTCCTTGGTCTTGGCCTCCTTGTTGACGTGCGCCGCGCCGTTGACCAGCACCATCGAACCCCGAACCTGTCGCCCGGAGCGCGTCATGATCTGCACCCCCTCGCTCTCCACTGTCGGCCACATCAAGCCGTTGAGGGCGCTGAGCTGCAGCCGGCCGCTCGGCTTGATCCGTTTGACGATTGCCCCAAGGGTGTCGACGTGGGCGGTAAGAGCGCGCGGCGCATCCTCCCGCAAACCGGGAAGGTGGGCGAGCAAAGCTCCCTTGGCGGTCCGCTCGGTGGCAACCCCAAGCGCAGAAAGCTCGCCCTCCACGAGGCCGATCGCATACTCCGTGTCGCCGGTGGGACTCGGAGTTTCGAGCAGGTCGGTGAGGAACCGCACGAGGTAGTCGGTTGAGATCTCGAAGCGGGCCATAAGTTGCCGGGAGGTTTACCCCAAACCGTTTACAAAGCCCCTCAGAACCCCTCTCCTCTCCGAGGGAGAGGGGCAGGGGTGAGGGGTGAGAGCCTTCCGAAATCCAGGCTCGGTCGAACCAGCAGACCAAATCTCAATGCACGTTGAACCTAAAGGTATTTCTAACCGGCTATGACCCGGCCCTCCCTCTCACTTGAGGTGAAAGAGAGGGGTTCTAAGGATGGCTTTCATCTAATCTGCCCCTGAAGCACCGCTTCCGCCGCCGCCAAAGCCTCGGTGACCTTGGCCGGGTCCTTTCCGCCCGCCGTCGCGAACTGCGCCTGACCGCCGCCGCCGCCACCCGCGATGCGGGCGACTTCCTTCAGCAGGTTGCCCGCATGGGCCCCTTTTGCCACCGCATCGGCTCCCGCCTTGGCGATGAACTGAATCTTGCCGCCCGAAACCACCGCCGCGAGCGTCACTTGGTTCGGAGCCTGCGCCGCCGCGTCGTCCACCGCCGAGGCCGCCGTCTTCGGGTCGACGTCGCCGAAGTCTCGCCGCCAGAGGGCGACGCCGTTGACGTCGACCGTCTCGGCACCACCCCCACCGCCAGACAACGCAGCCCTCTCCGCCTTTTCCCTCTTCCCTTTTTCCTCTCTCACCTGCGCGATGGTCCGCTCGACGGCGGCAACCAACTCAGCCGGGGAGGCCTTGAGGAGGTTGGCGGCGTCGCGAATGCGCTGCGTATCCTGGCGGGCTAGCTCGTATGCCGTTTCGCCCGTAACCGCCTCGATGCGCCGTACGCCACCCGCCGCGGAAGATTCGGAGACGATGCGGAATCCACCGATCTCGCCGGCCGTGCGCACATGGATACCGCCGCAGAGTTCCCGGCTGAACTCACCAACTTCCACCATTCGGACCCGGTCGCCGTACTTCTCGCCAAACAACGCCATCGCGCCCCTTGCCTTGGCTTCCGCGATCGGAAGGTCGGGGTGGGTCACCACGTCCTCGTTCGCGAGGATCCGCTCGACAACGCGGCGCTCGACGGTTTCAATCTCTTGCGGGGTGAGGGCTTTGCCGTGGGCGAAGTCGAAGCGGAGGCGGTCGGGATCCACCAGGGAGCCCGCCTGGGTGACGTGGCTGCCGAGGGTTTCGCGAAGAGCAGCTTGAAGAAGGTGGGTCGCGGTGTGGTTCCGCTGAATCTTCCGCCGCCGGTTGGCGTCGACCTGGGCGGTAACGGTCTGGCCGAGGAGGTCCGCGTCGACTTCGCCAAGGTTGTGCCAGAAAGTGCCGCCTTCCTTGGTCGTGTCTTTCACGTGAAACACCGAACCGTCCCCCGTAGTGAGAGTGCCGGTGTCCCCAACCTGGCCACCAGAGGCGGCGTAAAAGGGAGTTGTGTCGAGGGCTACCAGGATCCGGAAAGCCCCCTCCTCGTCGCCGCGGGTCGAACTTTCCGGGGTTCCCTCGCTCTCATCGGGCGATGAGGAGGGGGTTGGGGGTGGAGATCCGGAAGCCTTTCGCCCCCCCGGCCGCACCCGAACAATCCGACCCAGTCCGGAGACTTCGCAGTAGCCGGTGAATTCGGTGGTCGTAGGCGCGTTCTCGACGGCTTGTTCCTCAGCGACGTTCACATCGCCGTAGGCTGATTTTTCACCTTGGGCACCACGAGCAAGGGCCTGGTCTTCTTTGAGAGCCTGCTCGTAGCCTTCGAGATCAACTTCTATGCCGGCTTCAGCGGCGAGTTCTTGCGTGACTTCTAGAGGGAAGCCGAGAGTTCCGTAAAGTTGGAAGGCTTGGCGCCCGTTTACAGATTTGGAGGAACTTTCCAAGCCTAGGCGTGAAACATCCCTTTGGACGGTCCTTCTGAGATCGACCAATTCTGGAATCTCCCGTGCAATTTCTTCGATTTTGCGCATCGGCGCGAGAATCTCCCAGGCCGTGAGTTCAAGTGGATCTACTTTGTCCACGTATGTCGACAGAACCATCTGAATCCGAGGATCTGTAATCTCTGTTTCAGAATTGGAGGATCGCATTTTTCGAATATCGTCTTCGATAATTCCGCGCAGAATTGACTTAAATTCTCCGAGTCCCCGATCTAACGTCTTCCTGAACGACTCTTCCTCGTTTCTTAGCGCTTCAACGATGGTCGCTCTTCGTTCTTGAAGCTCGGTATAGAAGTCGCCCATCGTCTCCACAACGCCCTCAAAAGCCTTATGAAGAAATGGTTCGGAGATCCCTAGTGTCCGCTGACCCTTGAGAACGGCCCGGCGAATCAAGCGCTTTACTACATACTCACGGGCTTTATTCCCCGGCACGATGCCGTCGGAAATGCAGAACGTCGCGTTCCGTACATGGTCCGCAATAATTCGTGCCGCCTGCCCCTTCGCCGAAGGATCCGTCGCGTAGTCCAGCCCATCCCCCGTCAGCTCGTTCAGAACCCGGAAGACGCCGTCGAACGAGCCGTTCTCGTAAACCGACTTCTTTCCTGCCAGCACAAACGCCGTGCGGTCCAACCCCATCCCGGTGTCGATCGACCTAAACGGCAGCTCCGGCATCCCATCCTTGACGTAGCCCTTCCCCGAAGGGTCGGGGTGGCCTTGCCATTCGTATTGGATGAAAACGTCGTTCCAGATCTCCACCCAGTTACCGGCCGCGTCGTCGCGAAGAAAATCCTCGCGACCATAAGGACCGCTCGGCGGAGGTGAATCCGCCGTCCAATAGAACATCTCCGAGTTCGGTCCGCAAGGACCGGGAGGGCCCTTTGAAAAAGCGCCGGCGGGCCAATAGTTGGTCTCCTCGTCTAGCCGGAAGACGCGGGTCTCGGGGTCGATGTCCTTGGAGTTCAGGTGCAACGACCAAGCCGCGTACGCGTCTTCGTCCGTCTCAAAAATCGTGAAGGCGAGCCGCGTCGGGTCCAGGCCGAGCCATTCGGGGGAGGTGAGGAACTCCCAGGAGTAGTCGATGGCCTGGTTCTTAAAGTAGTCGCCAAAGGAGAAGTTGCCCAGCATCTCGAAGAACGAGAGATGGGTGGCGTCGCCGACTTCGTCGATGTCGTTGGTGCGGACGCACTTCTGCACGGTGGTGAGACGCAGGTGTTCGGGCGTGGCGATGCCGCGGAAATACGGCTTGAACTGAATCATGCCCGCGCCATTGAACAGCAAGCTCTCATCAAGCTTGCCAGTGACGTCGATCGGCACGAGCGACCCCGATGGAAAACGGCGATGGCCCTTCGACTCGAAGAACGCGAGATATTTTTCGCGGAGTTCGCGAACGGTCATAGGTTCATTGTGACAAATCCCAATGCCTTCTCCGGAGATGGTGCCCCTTGGAAGGAGGCACGACTGGAAGGGGGAACCGTGGGGGAGGGGGTCGAGAGCCTTTCGATCCCCCAGGCCGTCCTCAGTTTTCGACAGAGATCGGCTCGACAACCCAGACTCCCTTCCTTCTTAGCAGCAACGCCCTGGGGGCCGCCTAGTCCCCGTTTCTCAGCAAGAACAACCTCCGCCCCCGGGCCTCCCCAGACATAACGCTCTGGTGAGCCCCGTTTCGACCTCCATGCAATTGCGGAGGGGATATGCTGCGAAACCATGGAAGGCGACGGAGGCGAGGAAAAGGGGCTGAGCAAATTCGAACTGCTCAGCTACTACGAAGGAGAGATCCACTTTCAGCACACGATGCTGAACGCCCGGCTCACCACCTACGTCCAGTCGCAGTCGTTCCTAGTGGGCGCGTTCGCCATCTCGACAAACAACAATAGTCCCGCCTGGTCCCCCGCCTTCAGCCTCTGGCTTCCCGCCATCCTCTGCTTCCTCGGCATCGTAACCTCGATCCTGGCCTATCCGGGAATCAGCGTCGCTAGCGACTTCATCGACCGATGGCGGGGCAAAGTCTTCAAGCTCCAAGACGAAGACCCGTCCGAGCAGGACGTCTACCTGTTCACCAAAATCGGGTCGGATTTGGACGCGAAGAGGCTAGCCGATGTCGAGGCCAAGTTCAACCGGATGCACAATCTGAGCCTGATTTTCGCCCGGCGGGCACCGTTCGTTTTTGGGTTCGCGTGGGTGATCTTCATGGCCGTGTTGATCGTGCTGCGGGTCCACGTCGCATAGCTCAAAAAGAGTCACTCCCACCCCGGAGCCAGTCGATCCGGGGACCCCTGCTGAGGTAAGATACCAGACATACATCTACGTTCGTGTCTCTCGTATTTCAAAATAATATGATTTTGAATTGGAGAGGCAAGTAATCCTCATACAAGAAAAAAATTACGGGATTTCCCCGTAAGAATCGCGTAAAAGGAAGGCGATATTTAACTGCTTTATAAAATAATTATCTCAAAATCGAAAGCGAAAGGGTGCCACGGGTAGAGGGATGGTTCGTGCCCGTCACCCGTGTCCGGAAAACATCACGCTCCGTACGAGTGCATGACATTGGTCCCAGGTCGCTTCACTCAGTCCATATTTTCTCCGCCCTCTGCCCCCAGCCCTCCACCCTCCGCTAAACTGATCCCGTAATGACCCTCGCCACGACCTTGCGCGACACGGTTCGTCGCCACGGAGCGAAAGCGGCCTTTGCCACCGTAGGCAAAGATGCGCGATCCTTCACTTACGATCAGGCTTACGCGAAGATCGCCCGGGTCGCCGGTGCTTTGCGGGCGAAAGGCTTGGTGAGAGGCGACCGAGTTGCGGTGATCGCCGACAATGCGATCGACGTTGCCTTCCTCGACTGGGCCTGCTACGCCACCGGCCTCGTGGTGGTCGCCATCTATCCCACGCTCCCGGCCGACGGGACGCAATACATCGTCAAGGACTCCGGCGCGAAACTGGTCGTCGTCGACAGCGAGAAACAAGCGGCCAAGGTTGAGAACAGCGTTCTGTTGGCCGACCTGGACGCCGAACCGATTGATTTGGATGCCGAGCCGGAAGGCAATCCGGAAGACCCCTGCGCGATCATCTACACCAGCGGCACCACGGGCGTCCCGAAAGGCGCCGTTATGCGGCACGGCGGCTTCGTCAGCGTGGCCGTCGCAGCGGGCGCCGAAATCCATCTCTCGGCGGACGACGTCTTCCTCTCCTTCCTGCCGATGTGCCATGTCTACGAGCGGGTGGCGGGCCAGGTGCTGCCCGTCTATCTCGGCGCCACAATCGTCTTCTCGAAGGGACTCGCTCACCTGCAGACCGAGATGCGCGAAGCGCGCCCGACGATCATGCTCTGCATCCCGAGGTTCCTGGAGAGCCTGCGAGAGCGGATTTTGGACCGGGTCTCCAAGGACAAGCCGATCAAGCAGTGGCTGTTCAATCAGATGCTGGCCCAAGGCGGGAAGAAGGCGAGAGGCGGATTTGCGCCGTTCGCCGGATTGCTGGATTCGATCGTCGCGAAGAAGGTTCGCGAAGCGGCGGGCGGCCGGCTGAAGTGCTTCGTCTCCGGCGGCGCCGCCCTCGCCCCGGAGGTGGGCGAGTTCTATATGGCGACCGGCCTCACCGTCCTGCAGGGCTACGGCCTAACCGAGACCAGCGGCGGCAGCGTCGTGAACCGGCCGGAGAACAACAAGTTCTGGACGGTGGGCGAACCGCTGGCTTGCGAAGTGAAACTCGCCGAGGACGGCGAGATCCTCATCCGCGGCCCCGGCGTCATGATCGGCTACCACAATCTCCCCGAGGAGACGGCCCAAGCGATCGACAAAGACGGTTGGTTCCACACCGGCGACATCGGCGAGTTCGAAGGCAAAAACCTCAAGATCACCGACCGCAAAAAAGACATCATCGTCCTCGGCAACGGCAAAAACGTCGCCCCCCAGAAGATCGAAAACCTCCTCCGTACCTCGCCGCTCATCCAGGAGGTGGTGGTGCTGGGCGACGGTATGGACGCCTGCATCGCTCTCGTCGTCCCCGCTGAAGGCGTGGACGAGAAGGCGATCAAGCAGGCGATCGACAGCTTCAAACCCAAGCTCGCCCCCTACGAAGCGATCAAGCGGTTTGCGCTGGTGTCGGAGCCGTTCACCCAAGAGAACGGCTTGCTGACGCCAACGTTGAAGGTGAAGAGGAAGGCGGTATCGGAGCGGTATAAGGAGGTGATCGCGGGTTTAACGAAGTAGGAACTTCAAAGAACCAGCTTCACGCCCAACTGACGATAGAGCGGTCCGAAATCGAGGCAGTTCCAGCCATTGATCAGTTTGCCGTCTCGCCATTCCCCGACGGTTTGGACTTGAAACGAGACCGGCTTTCCCGTCGCAGGGAAACCGAGACCGTCACCCACGTGAATCCCCGACGCGGTGAGGCGAAGCGCCGTCATCTCCCCTTTGGCGATGAAAGAATCGATCTCGACTTTGAAATCATCGAAAGTCTCGTGAAGAGATCGCCATGCTTCCCGGAACCCTTCCAAATCCAAGGGCTCATCGCCAAGACCGTAGGCCTTCACTTCCGGATCGAGCAGTTCGTCGATCGTCGCTTCGTTTCGATCTTCCCAGACCTCCTTAAACCATCGGCGCATCAACCCCATATTGCGCGCCTCGATTGCCTCATTTGAAGATTCCATTCCTTTACAACGGTTCTTCACTGCGCATAGGTTGCAAACAAGCATCCCTCGGCCAGATCGAACCGCGTCTCTCCACCCACTTTCCGAGCCACCCCCCACCCCTGCGGAGTGCAAAAGAACGAACTACAGTCCCCACCCGAAAGAGGATCAAGCGTTGCCGTCTTCGCTACCGCGTCGTACCGGAAGCCTGAAAAAGACAGCAGCAGACCATACGAAGCCAAAGCCCGGGCGTAGTGGGACCCGCATTCGAACTCGTTCCAAGGGTTTCGGCGCCGTCCGTCGTATCGCGCCCGGATACCGCGAACGATCGCAAGACACTCGTCCGACATCCCTTCCAGCGCCAAGTGGGTCGCAAACTGATATTCGATGCCGGTCCAGACTTCGTCGGAATAGACGAAGGGATAGTAGGGCCGCTCGCCACGGGGCCAGGAGCAGAGGATGAGGCCGGTTTCGTCTTGAACGGCGTAGACGCGCTGCAGGTTTGCGTGATCGCTGAGTGGGGATTTGAAGTTATGTTCGAAGATGGCCCGAAGGGCACTTTGGATCAGTTCCTTATCCACCAGGTGACCCAATCCGGCGACGGAAGCCGCGAGTTGGCCAAATACTTGGTCGCTAAGACAGCCGGCGCCGTGCTGGTACTTGGGCGACGACTCGGCCACGTAGGAGCCTTCTTCGAAGAAATACTCCCCATTCCAGAGCCGCTCCTCAGTCTTTTCGCGGCCGGATTCGTAGAGCGCCCGGTAGCCATCGGCGGTTGCGGTGTCGCCGAGATGGCGGCACATCTCCTCACCCGCACGGAGGGCGGCGAGATAGAAGAATTGGGTGAGCGGGTTGGGGGCGACGAAGTTAATGTCGTACGTGTTGTGCATGTCGCTCTCGGCCAGGCCGTCGCGATCCTTGTCCCATTGCGCCCAGGAGAATTCGAGCGCCCGTTTGGCGAAAGGCCACATCTCCCGCAGGTACTTGTCGTCCCCCAACAGCTTCCAATCGCGGTAGAGCTGAACGATCCCACCAAGCTGGCCGTCGCTGGCCGCGTGCCAAAGGTTTGCCTCTTTGCCAAGAGGGATCTGGGTCCGGAAGATAAGGGCGCCTTCCTTCCCGCGCGGTCCGCAGTTGAAGTTGTTGGCGTATTCGGCCCGCCGCATGCTCTTTTGCATCTCCGGGAAGAGGTAGGCGTGGGCCAGGGCGTAGTTCCAGACGTGGGAGCACGTCCCTTCGCAGCAGCCCCCTTCCGGACTACAGCCTTCCCATGCCCAGAACGTGCCGTCTTCGAGCCGGAGGACGGTGGGGCTGTGGAGGATGCTGGCGGTGGCGCTCACGGACTGGATCACCTCGCTCGGGAGGGTCGAGGTGAAGAGGGCCTCTTCAAACGCGCGGGTCCGGAGGCTCAATTCATCGAAACGACCGAAAAACCCGTCGGCCGCATCCCAAGCGGTGGCATATTGGGTCGCGTAGTACGGCTTCCAGACGTGCGGCGATTTCGGCGTAACGCCGTCCCAGTATTTAGAGGTGACCGGGAAGACCCAGGAGATGAAGAACGGAATTTCCACCTCTTCTCCGGGAGCGAGTTTCACCACCGCGCCGAGGGAGCCCGCCGACCGCTCGCCCTCCTTCCCGAGAGGTCCGTTCTCAAGTCTTCCGGTGTTGATGAATTCGTTCCAAAGGGCCTGGACGGTGTCGAACCACTCCCGCTTGTCCCACATCGGCAGGATCGTGGTGTCGGGCCAGTTCGTGCTGATGGCGGCGGTGCCGTGGTGCAGGCTGTCCTCCGGGATTCGGGTGTTCGTAAATCGGATGCCGCGGCAATTCTCGCCTTGAAAGACCTCCCCTTTAGCGCCGTCCTTCTCGCCCTGCGGAACCTTATCGCCGAACCCGACAGGGTTCATCATCGACCAGGCCAGGGTCGCCTCGACCGGTTTGTCGCCGGTGTTCTTAAGGCGATAGACCAGACACGCTCCAGGGTAGCTGGAGCTCTCGATGTCGAGCGGGATGAAAGGGTTGAATGCGCAAAGCTCGACCTCAATCGGGAGCGACGGCTTCTTGAAGCGGACCCGCGCGAACGGGAAGGTGCCGCAGAATTCTACGGAATCGAAGCAGGGGAGGCCGTCCATCTGCTCCCACATATCGCCGTGGCCGTAGCGCCAGGGCTTGAGTTCGCCGATCCAGTGACGCACCTTCGGGCCCTGTACGGCAAGGAGGGTCGGCGCTTCTCCTTCGCTCCGCACGGAGAGCATTGGGAAGGTGTTCATCAGGAATGAGCCCTTGTTCGGCCGGTTAAAGATCTCCCAGTCCTGGAAATTCCCGCGTCCGTCCAGGCTCACGCAGCCTGTGCCGATACCGCCCAAGGGGAACGCGATCTCGCGGAGGTGATCGCCGGCGAAGGTGTAAGGGGACAGGTCAAACGAAGGACGGAACAGCGATCCCTCGACGGCGGTGTCGGTCGGCATGGGGTTAGGATAGCGCGTTAGGGAAAAGGGAAAGGAGTGGGTTGTCTAGAAATCGAAAAGGGGTGGTTGGTCGATCACATCGCCAGGATCGAAGAAGTTGGCGAGGCCGATGCCGACGAGGCGGAATTTGGTTTCGGGGTCTAGGCCGACGCGGGTTTGCAGGTCAAGGGCGATGGCGAGGAGTTCTTCGCTGGAGGCGATTGGGTGGCCCGGGGTTTGGCTGCGGGTTAGGATTTTGAAATCTTTGGTTTTGAGCTTAAGGACGACGGTTCGGGCGGGGCGACCTTCGGCTTCGGCCATTGTCCAGACTCTTTCCGCAAGCTGGAGGAGGGTGGGGGTGGTTTCAGGGAGGATGACGTCGGTGGCGAAAGTGTCCTCGGCGGAGATGGATTTGGTTGGGCGGTTAGTGACCACTTCGCTATCGTCGAGACCGCACGAGAGTTGGAAAAGTCGGTGGCCGGAGCGGCCAAAGACCATTTCCATATACGGAAGGCCATAGTCGCGAATTTGGCCAACCGACCGAATGCCCATTCCTTCGAGACGCTCTTCGGTGACCTTCCCGACGCCGGGGATTTTGCCGACGGGGAGATCGGTGAGGAAGCTTTCGACATCTTCGAGGCGGATCTCGAAGAGGCCGTCCGGTTTTTTCCAGTCGGAGGCGATTTTGCTGAGGAATTTATTCGGGGCTACTCCGGCGGAGGCGGTGAGGTTCAGCTCTTCGCGGATTTGGGTTCGGATTGCGTGGGCGACTTCCACGCCCGCTTGGCCGGTCACGTCCAGGTACGCCTCATCGAGGGAGAGGGGTTCAATGCGGTCGGTGTGCCTTCTAAAGATTTCGCGGCAGGCTTGGGAGACCGCCCGGTATCGGGTGAAGTCGGGCGGAATAAAGATGGCGGAGGGGCAGAGGCGTTCGGCGGTGACGGCGGGCATCGCGGAGCGGACCCCGAATTTCCGTGCCTCGTAGGAGGCGGCACAGACGACCGATCGGCTGCCCCGCCAGGCGACGACCACCGGTTTTCCTCGGAGGTCGGGGTCGTCGCGCTGTTCGACGGACGCGTAGAACGCGTCCATGTCGACGTGTACGATCTGCCGCGCTCCCATCCCCTTTCATTGTCGCCGCGAACGCGTCGCAATGTGGGAGTTGAGGGCTGATTTAAGCGGCAATCCTAAGCGGTGGCTTTGAGGCCGTCTCGGTTCTCTCAAGCGTAAACTTCGCGACCAGTTCGGCCAGGTGGTCGCTCATTTCGTTCATCTCGGTAGCCGATTGGGCGGTGTCGTCAATCGATGCGCTTAGTTCTTCCGCGGCGGAGGCAGTATCGCCGCTCGTGGCTGCTACCTTGTTGATCGATTCTGAAACGGCCGTACTTGAACGGCTCATCGATTCGCTGGATTCGAGCGTTCTCGACGCCGATTCCACGGCGCTCTGAACCGCGGAATTC
>FTBF01000129.1_pt1 | contig 12179 bp, 10 predicted proteins | sample 1639301 | NCBI WGS metagenome assembly FTBF01 (sample SAMEA3914864, study PRJEB12502) | metagenome | biome: forest; material: soil | place: USA | collected 2012-03-12 | depth 0.3 m
CCCGTCGGCAGACAATCTCTCCCAGCCCGTTCCCCTGGGCGGCGGGCAGAACACCCACCCAATGGAGCCATCCGGCCTCGGGATCGGGTTCAGCCTGAATCTGGTAAGAGGCCGTTGCGACGATTTCCCTGTGCCGTTCCACCACGAACGTGACGGGTACCCCGGGATGATCTAGCAGTTCTCGACGCGCCATCTCCGTTGGCCAGGGCTCGGCAAAGGCCTCCCCAAGGACCAGGGCAATGCCCTCCGCGTCCTCGGAGCGGGCGCTCCGTAGAATAGATCCGACGGGCAAATTCCGTTCCGGTGGCAACGTTCTCAGCGAATGCCGCATCCGCAACTGAGGGGCGCCCGTCACTTTGAACGCGTTCATTCAAATGATCCTACCGTGCTAAGTCTCGGCCCCGTAGATAAACGCGTTCATTTGTGGATGCGATTTCGACTATCCTTGAGAGGATGCCGCTGGCGTTGTCGCGGTTTAGCCGCGCTTCGTGCGCGGTACTCTTCTTCGTCCCGAGTCATGGCCACCATTCGTCAAGTTGCGACCCACGCCGCCGTGTCTATTGGCACCGTTTCCAAGGTGCTCAATGGTCGCGATGAAAAAGTCGATCCCGCAACCAAAGAACGGATTCTCGCTAGTATTCGCGCCCTACGGTATCGTCCGCCCGCGTTCGAGCAGAACCAGAAGGCGGCCATTTCGCAAAACGTCGGAATGGTCGTCCCCGACCTTACGGAACGGCCTCTCCAGCGCCATGGCTATGTCTACGGCCTTCTGGACGGTGTGCTCGAGGTCTCCGCGCTTCGGGGCTGGAGCGTCACCATCTTTGCCGATCAGATGTGGAGCGACGTCGGTACCGCCGTTCGACGTAAGTACGACGGCCGCTGCGACACCCTCATCGTGGTAGCCCCCCAGCCCCATCGCGATCTCGTGCGATCGCTTCATGAGCGGGGCGCGCCGATCGTGCAAGTCGGAACTACGGCGTGGTTGGATGATGTCTCCTCGGTCGATATCGACAACCACGAAGCGGGCCGGGCCGTCGCGCGCTACCTTTTGGAACTTGGCCATCAGCGCCTCGGCTATCTCGTCGAAGGCCGGGAACAGGTCAGCAGCATCGAGCGGTTTGCGGGCTTCAAAGAAGTCGGCGGCGACGCTGTTCATCGCCTCTGCATCGAGCGGGAAGAGACCCACGAACAGTTCGCCCAGCGGTTTCTTCAGATGGGGAAGAAACGGCCGACTGCCCTCATGGGTTGGCACGACGGCGTCCTTGTCCGAACAATTCCGTCGCTCCTGAAGGTCGGCCTTGAAATCCCACGCGACTTGTCGCTCGTCGGCGTCGACAACTCTGGCGAATCGGAGGACTTCGGCTTCAACCTCACCACCATGTCCAACCCCCTCGGCGTTATCGGGCGCCAGGCCGCGGCTATGGCTATTGACCGGGTGCTTGATCCAACCTTGCCTCGAGAGATTGTGAAGCTTCCGTCCGAGCTACTTCTGGGCACCACCGCTATTCCCTGGAAAGGTTAACCAAGGTTGGACGTTCTAAGTCCGCCGCAATCGCCCGCCCTCTCGCATCTCGGATGGCGGTCTCAGCGAGAAAATCTCTCAGAAAGCCCTGCCCAAACTTCGGAAAAAACTTCCATAAGGACAAATTCCGATGTATTATGAACGCGTTCATCCAGATTATGAACGCGTTCAAGCGGTCATAATCTGTTTGACGTTTCGTCATGGAGACAGCGAAGTCGCCACGTCGCAAGGGATGCTCTTTGTTCTCGCGCGTTGCTTCGTTTGTTCACGCCGCCCTCTTTTGTCACGAAGCCTTGGCTACCAATGAAGGTATCCCCAATGAAACGAGCTTTCACTCTTATTGAGCTTCTCGTCGTAATCGCCATCATCGCGATTCTTGCCGCCATCCTCTTCCCGGTTTTTGCCCAAGCGAAACAGGCTGCCAAGCGCACCGCCGAGCTTTCGAACTTCAAGCAACTCTCGCTCGCCACGATCATCTACAGCGGCGACAGCGACGACCTCTTCCCGACAACTTCGGTCTACAACTTCTCCGGTGACCCCACCCGTTTCTGGGCGACGAAAGTCCTGCCGTACACCAAGAGCGCAGAGATCGTTCGGACTCCTCTCGACACGCGTATTCCCGAGAATTACCCCAACTCCTGGTCCGGCCCCTGGATTTCGATGGGCTCGAACAGCTTCTCGGGAGGTTCAGGAGGGAACGTCGTTCAGAACGATGCCGCTCAAGGGGTTATCGGACTTCAGCAGGGGCCTGACGATGGAGGCTGGCAGAGCTTTTTCACCAGCGCAACGGTGAGCCAGACCAGCATCACTAAGGTGGCTGAGACAGTACTCCTCGCGCCGAAATATACCCGAGACGTGACCTACTCCACCCTCGGATGGATCGGCGCCAATAGCGCCTGGGTTTGGCCTACGCAGGCGTTTATGTGGGACTGCACCCCAGCGGCAAACTACTATTGCGACGAAGGCTCAGGCGTCCCGGATGGCACCCGTGAAACCCAATTCGGAGGCGCGGCTCGGAACTTCCCGAGGGGCAACCGTGGCGGCGTCTCGGAGCCTACGTCAAGCACGAACGGCAAGGGATCGTCCAGCTCCAACTTCGCCTTTGCCGATGGCCACGCGAAGTCGATGCGGGCAGAGGCGACCAACCCGGATCCCATCAATAAGCCCGAAAGCAACATGTGGAACTCTCGGCGCTAAGGCGCCTTTTCCAAGTACCGACCAACCGTCCGCTACGGCGGTTGGTCCCTGATGTTTACCGACCTTCCGCCTATGAAAAGCATTTCCCCCCTCGTCTTCCTCGGAGCCGTTTTCGTTGCCGGTTGCGGAAGTGAAGGCAGTACCCCCGCCGATGATCAGAAGCTTCGCGCGACCTTTAGCCAAAAGGAGATCGACTTCAAAGCCGTTCCTCCCGAGAGCCGCGCCATGGTTCTCGGACAGATGAGAGCACATGGCCAGTCAAAGAAGGCCGACGAGCTTGAAAAGCAGTGGGGAACGAAGAAGTAGGAGAGGCGAAGCCTACTCAGACCGACGTTGCCATCGTCGGTGGCGGACCCGCCGGATCTACGCTGGGCACGCTGCTTCGCAAATACGCTCCTCGTTTGAAGGTCTCGATCTTCGAGCGGGAGCGTTTTCCGCGTGACCACGTTGGCGAAAGCCAGCTCCCCATCATCGGCCAGGTGCTCGATGAGATGGGTTGCTGGGACAAGATCGAGGCCGCGAATTTTCCCATCAAGGTGGGTGCGACTTATAAATGGGGCCGGACCGACGACCTTTGGGATTTTCACTTTCTTGAGAACGGCGATCTTCAACCTGAAGCTCGTCCCGCAAAATACGCCGGTCAACGCCGACGCACCGCCTTCCAAGTTGACCGAGCGGTTTACGACAAGATCCTCCTCGATCATGCCGGCCAGGCAGGCTGTGAAGTCTATCAAGAGCGCGCCGTTCGTAAGGTCAATCGCACAGGAGACAAGGTCGATTCCTTGGTGTTGGACGACGGCTCCGAAGTGACCGCTCGCTGGTTCGTGGATGCCTCGGGCCACGCGGGCATTCTTCGCCGGGCGTTAGACGTTGAGGTTGACTGCCCGACTTCGTTGCAAAACATCGCCATCTGGGACTACTGGCAAAACACCGATTGGATGGACAGCGTCGGCGTCGGCGGTACGCGAATCGTCATTATCAGCGTTGGCTACGGCTGGCTCTGGTTTATCCCCCTCAGCCCAACCCGAACCTCTCTCGGTCTTGTCGTTCCCGCCGAATACTACAAGACCTCCGGCAAAAAGCCCGAAGAGCTTTACGTCCAGGCCATCGCCGAAGCTCCTAAGATCCGGGAACTCGTGGCCAACGGAACCCGGGAAGGGAAGCTCACGACAACGAAAGACTGGTCCTTCGTGGCCAACCGTTTGGCGGGTGAGAACTGGTTCCTTGTCGGCGAGAGCGCCGGCTTCGCTGACCCCATCCTCTCCGCCGGTATGTCCCTTGCCCACACGGGCGCGCGAGACCTTGCCTATTGCATCGTCGCCGCTGAAAGGGGCGACTACGACCCGGACTGGCTTAAATCTTGGTACGACGAGAATCAGCGTGGGGCTATCTCGCAACATATCCGGTTCGCGGATTTTTGGTACGGCGCGAACGGCTGCTTCACCGACCTCATCGACTACACCGGCCAGATCGCGCGGGACGCCGGCCTCGATCTTAGCCCCCAGGAAGCTTGGCAGTGGCTGGGTACCGGAGGTTTCGTCGATCACAACGTCGTCGGCGCCGGTTACGGTGGATACACCCTTCGACTCGCCAAGCAGATCTCCGGCAACTTCCTTGGCACCGGCGCCCGTTACTTGGCCGACGGGATGAACGTTTTTCATCTGGACATTGAGGGTGCGGTCAAAGACTGGGGTGCCCGGTTGGAGAACGGGCGGATTCTGCGCCACCGTGCTTATCGTCGGGGCAACCGACTCCTTCCTGACCTTGGCCTCTACAGCCTGATCATTCGAGCCACCCGGAATGGCGCAACGGGCCAGGAACTTTTCGACGCCTTGATGGGCCGGATCCACGAGGGCCAAGCCAGTCAAGACATCGCCGCTCAGTTCGTTAATGACGCCTTCGACGCCGTCGAGGCGATGATCTCCGATGGCTGGCTCAAGGCCTCCCGTGACGAAAACCTGCCTTCACTAGGAGCACCTCCAGACGATCTCCGAATCGTCGGTCCCCGATCGGTGGATGCCGCGTGAAGCACCGGCTCCTCCTCCTTTTCTGCCTCTTAACCACCTTGGCAAGGTCCGAGCCGGTGACGATCCGATACGCCTGTTCCTCCGGTGGAGACAACCTAAAGCTGCTCAATCGGATGGTCGCCCACTTCGAGGCGGAGCACCCGAACATCCACGTCAAGGTGGAGCCGGTCGTCGAGAACTACGAGAACAAAATCCTCTCGATGCTTGCCGCCGGCGTAGCGCCGGACGTGGCGAACATGAGCCCTAACCGGTTTGTGATGTTCGCGCTGCGGAAGGCGATCAAGCCGATCGACGACTTTCCCGATGTGAACGGCCCCGAGGTCGACCTCAAGGGGCGTTACCAAAACCTCGTCGAAGCCTTTCGCTACGAAGGCAAGCTGTACGGTCTGCCCCGCGATGTAGCGTGCTCGGCCTACATTTTCTACAACAAAGACCTCTTCCGTAAGGCCGGCATCCCTTTTCCTGATGGCACATGGACCTGGGATACCAAAGTCCGTCCCGGGCTACGGGAGAAGGACTTCATCTGGGTCATGTCCCAACTCACCAAGCGCGCGCCAGGCGTGAATAAACCCTATCAATACGGTTTCGCTACCTCCTGGCCGCAGCTCTGGATGGAGACCCTTCTTATGTCCAGCGACGTGCGGATGTGGGATAGCGATGCAAAGCCCACCAAGCTTTTTCTGAGTGACCCGAAGGTGGTCGACGTGTTCCAATTCGCTTCGGACACGCTTAATAAATACCACTGGATGCCCAGCAGCATGGACGTCACCCTCGGCTCCGGCTCGACCATGCAGGACGAGTTTCGCAAGGGGCACCTGGCCATGCTCCAGTCCGGCGCGTGGGAAGTGAAGGACATGCGGAAGAAAATGAAGGGGGATTGGGACATCGCTCCTTTCCCCAGGTTCGCCCGCGGCAACACCAAGTTCCTTCCAGGCGAGGGCACCGCCCTCGCCGTGTTCTCGAGTAGCCAACACCCAAACGAGGCCTGGGAGTGGATCAAGTTTTACTGCGGACCCAAGGCGCTCACCGCCATGGCTCAAGCCGGCGAGAGCCAGCCGTCGATTCGGGCGCTGGCTCTCAAACCTGGCGTCTGGCTTCCGTCGCCCGATGCAACCGGCACCGCCCGTCTTCCCGAACACCTGGCGATTACCGATGAGATGGCGCTCCGCGCCCACACCCGCCAACTTCCCGACTGGTTCATGAATGGCGTCGCCAACGACCTTCAGGGCTCGTACTACGGCGTCCTCTCTGGCGAGAAGACAGCCGAAGATGTTCTCAAAAAGCTACAAGTCGATGAGCCCGCCAAACTGGCGCTCGCCCCGAGGAGAGTCGGTGCGCCCGATTATCCATATGCCGTCGGCCTCGCCATCGGAATCTTTATCGCCCTCGTCCTGGTGGCCTGGATCTATGCGCCCGAGTTCCGCAAGAAGCTGACCCGTTCCGAAGCGGCCGAAAGCCGTAGCGCCTACGGCTTCCTATTCCCCTGGCTCATTGGCCTCGGCTTTACCGCCGGTCCGATGATCTATTCCTTCCTGCTCAGCTTCGCCGACTCGGATATCATCCGGACCCCTAAGTGGCGCGGCGCGGGTAACTACGCGGACCTTCTTAATCCGAGTGTCGACGACACGCTCTTCGTTTCTCTCCGCCAAACCTTCTATTTCGCGGCTCTGAGTGTCCCCCTCGGTATCACCGCTGCCCTCCTCCTTTCGCTTCTCCTGAACCAGAAGATCCGAGGAGTCCCGCTCTTTCGCGCTCTCTACTACTTGCCCTCGCTCGCCAGCGCAGTTGCGATGTCGCTCATCTGGCAGCGGCTTTTTGACAAGGATGCGGGCCTTATCAACTTGTTCCTGTACGGGACGGATGGCCACTCCGGGTTTCTCCACCTAGGGCCGGTTTTAAGCAACCTTCTCGGGACGCCGGGAGAGCCCGCGAACTGGTTGGGAAACACCAAGACAGTCATCCCGGCCTTCGTCATCATGGGCCTTTGGGGTGCCGGCGGCGGCACGATCATTTTCCTCGCCGGCCTCCAAGGCATCTCGACAACCTACTACGAGGCCGCAACATTGGACGGGGCAGGGAACTGGAAGCGATTTCGGAATATCACCCTGCCGATGATTACCCCGTACCTCTTCTTCTCGTTGATCACCGGCGTCATCGGGGCGCTTCAGGTCTTCAGCCAGTCTTTCGTTCTCACCGCCGGCGGCCCCGACCGCGCCACGAGTTTTATGGTGGTCTGGCTCTTCCAAAAGGCTTTCGGCGAGCTTAAGATGGGTTACGCCTCCGCGATCGCCTGGATCCTCTTCGTCGTCATCCTAGCCTTCACCCTTCTCCAATTGGCTATGGCCAAGCGGTGGGTCTACTACGAGGGGGATTTGAAGTGACTTTTCCGAGGGAGATGAAATCCTCCGAATCCTCCTACGAACGAAGCGCGCAGATCGGGCGCTGGGTCTACCGGGGCAACTACACGCTGCTTTGGATTGTCCTCCTGGCGGGCGCGGTGTTGTTCATGCTTCCGCTCTACGTGATGATCTCATTGTCGCTCAAGACGGATGTCGAGATCGGCAACACTTCCATGTGGGCTTGGCCACAACACGTCACATGGGACAACTACCGCACCGTCCTCACCGACCCTGATCTGAACTTTGTCCGGAAGTTCTTCAACACGCTTTTCCTCGCCACCGTCCCAACGATCGCGAGCGTGACGACGGGAGCGATGGTCGCCTATCCGTTCGCTCGTCTCCGCTTCCGGGGCCGCGACCGGCTGTTCCTCATCCTACTCAGCACGATGATGCTCCCGGGCGTCGTGACCATGATCCCGGGCTATGTCCTCTACGCCAAGCTCGGCTGGATCAATACCTATAAGCCTTTCGTGATCCCCGCCTTCTTTGGCGGCGGCGCTTTCGGTATCTTCCTGATCCGCCAGTTCATGATGAGCATCCCGCGGGAGATGGACGAGGCCGCGAAGATCGACGGCGCGTCGAATGCCGTTATCTTCTGGCGCTTTATTCTCCCCAACTGCGGCCCCGTTCTTGCCACTCTGGCCGTCTTCGGCTTTGTCGGCGGCTTCAAAGACTTCATGGGGCCGCTCATGATGCTGAACGACCCCGATCTGATGAATTTGGAAGTCGGCCTAAGGTCTCTCCAGCAGGCCCACAAAACCGAATTTGGCCTCATGATGGCCGGTTCCATGATCGTGCTCCTTCCGATCTTCCTGATCTTCTTCGCGTGCCAACGCTACTTTATTCGGGGCATTACGCTTTCCGGAGGCAAATGATGATCCTTCTAGCTCTTACCGCTCTCGCCCCGCTACGCATCCTCCCCCTAGGTGACTCGATCACCCAAGGAGGCCGCGTCGATAGACCGGAGTACACCTACCGACTCCCGCTTCAGCGGATGCTGACCGATATGAAAGTGTCCTTCGAGTTTATCGGCTCGATGACGGCCGGACTCCAACCCGAAGCCAAGTGGCCCGCCCCTTTCGATCCTCACCATGAAGGTCACTACGGCTGGAAGACTGCCGCCGTCCGTGACCACCTTGAGGAGTGGATGACCAAATGGGTCCACGCCCCTGATATCGCCCTGATCCACCTCGGCAGCAACGACCAAGACGCCGAACCCCAAACCGCCATTGCCGCCCCGCTCACGGATATCGTCCGGATGCTTCGACAGTCGAACTCGAAAATCGTGGTTCTCTTAGGTCAAATCGACTTCAACGGCGGTGCCGCCTTAAAGATCCACCCCGTCGTGGCGGCCCTCGCCAAATCCCTCGACACGCCAACGTCACCCGTCAAAGCGGTCGACCATTACAAAGGCTGGATCGAAGACCCTGCCAATCCTAACTCCGACACTTTCGATTGGGCCCACCCGAACCCAAAGGGACAGGAGAAGATGGCCAGAAACTGGCTGGAGGCGATGAAGCCATGGCTGGGAAACGGACAACCGCGTAGTCTCCGGCCCTTCGCTGGCCTCTCCGGTGTACGATAGCCCAATGCGTCTGCCCGGAACCGACATGGATGTCTTTCCGATCTCTTTTGGAACCGCCGACCTCGGGGGTAGTGGCGACGATGCCTTTCGGCTCCTCGACACGTACGCTGAGGCGGGCGGAAATTTCATCGACTCGGCCCATTGCTATGCTTTCTGGGTCGGCCACGAGGGAAGACCTGAGCGCACGATCGGAGAGTGGCTCCGGAAATCCGGTGCCCGCGATCAGGTCTTTATCTCCACCAAAGGCGGCCATCCTCCGCAGGAGGGGTATCCCCATCTGGAGGACTTCCTCGCTCCCGCTGCCGTACAGAAGGACGTCGCGGATAGCCATGAGAGGCTGGGAACAGGCGTCATTGACCTCTACTATCTCCACCGAGACGACGGCAAAACGCCAGTCACCGAGGTGATCGACATGCTCAACGCTCTCCCAGGCGTGCGGTACCTAGGCGCCAGTAACTGGTCCGCCGTCCGCGTCCTCGAGGCCAACGCTTACGCTACGCAAAGCGGCCAGCGAGGTTTCGTCGCCGTGCAAAACCAATGGAGCCTAACCACCCCAACCTGGAAGCTCACCACCGAACCCACCGTCCGCTGGATTACCGATGAAGACCACCACGCTCTCGTTGATGCGGACATTACGATCCACGCCTACTCCTCTACCGGTAATGGTTACTTCGCCGGCCGAACCGAGAACGCCTTCGGGACGGACGAAAACCAGCTCCTCCGCCAGAAAGCGGCCGACTTGGCGAACCGCCTAAACAAGACTCCAACCCAAATCGCTCTCGCCTGGCTCCTCTCCCAGCCCGGCTCGGTAGTTCCCATCGTGGGGACAACGAAGCTAGGCCACCTAAGTGAAGCTATTGGCGCCGCCAGTATCAAACTCGACAACGAAACTCGTGACCAACTGCGTGCTCTAACTCCCTAACTCATGAAACTCGGACTAATCGGCATCGTCGGCGAACAGTCAAAGGCGGACTTCTGGGGCACCATGGCCGAACTCGCCGAGATGGGCTATCAGGGCATCGAAGCCGTGGATAGCCATCTCCTCCAGGGCGACCCGGCCGCTAATCTCGCCCGCTTCCATGGCCTCGGCCTTGAGCATCTGACGGTCAGCGCCAATCAGGCCGACCTCCGGGAACGCCTGGACGACATTCGCAGAAAAGCCATTGATTCCGGCGCTAATCGCGTCTCCGTATGGTGGTCCGATGCGAAGGATCGCGACGTCCTGCTTCAGGAAGCCGAGCTTTATAATCGCGCCGGAGCTCAACTCGCCGCGGACGGCTTTCGGCTCTGCTATCACAACCATGATCACGAGTTCCGTAACGTGTTTGATGGCGTCAATGCCTTGGATCTATTGGCCGCGAACACCGACCCCGGCTCGGTCTATTTCACCATTGACGTCGGTTGGGTCGAAGTTGGCGGTGGGAACCCCGCGGAGGTTCTCGCAAGCCTCAAGGGCCGTGTTCCCGCGATCCACGCCAAAGACTTCGCCGACCTAGATGACCGTGCCAGTTTTACGGCCGTCGGCTCGGGCGCGGTCAACTTGACCCGCGCGCTCAAAGCCGCGGGGGAGAACGGCGTCGAGTGGGTCGTGGTGGAGCAGGACAAGCTTCGCAACCTTTCGGCGATGGATACCGTCCGAGCGGCGGCCCTCAATCTCCGGGAACGCGGCCTTCCGACCTGACGGTACGAATTGAGATTTTTAGGATATTTAATTATAAGAGAATGTAAATTGTGATTGTTTTTGCCGGGATTTCACGGGGATATCTCGTAAAATAGCCACCAAGAAGAGAATGAAGGACACGTTTACGAGCGGGGTCGTATTGCGGAAGCTGCCACGCTGGCCAAAAGCGGAACAGGCCATCGCCCGTCTTAAAAAGGGCTAGAACAGACTATTCTGCAATGGCCTAGCCTGCTCCGCGATTGCCGCATGCGAAACCGCTTCCCCTTGATCGTCCAGGTGAAGCACCTCGACCCCGCGGCGATCCAAGGCCTCCCCCACGAGGCGAAACCGATGGCACCGATGGGGTCGTAGGCATCCGCACATCAGGCAGACCGTCCGGCTCTCGGCCGCCTGAATCAGCTTATCCAGCCCTAAAGCCAGCTTTGGCTCGTCGAAAAACGGCGCCAGTTCTACCGAATCTGGATCTTTGCAAAGCACCGGGGAGTTCTCGATCCCGCCCAGTGTGTCGCCCATATAGACATACCGAAGCCCCGCCTCGGGCACGATGCGTTGAAGTCTTTCCCGGCGAAAATCCTCCCAGTAGCCGGACTGGGGGACGCTTCGCACGTCAACCAGGTGCGTCACGCCATGCCGCTTCATCAGCGCCACGAAATTCTCAAAGCCACGATTGCCGTACCCGGCGGTGAGGATGGGCACAAGGGGACAAGACGTGAGACGGAGGCGAAACGTCGCAATCCTTGTTACTGATTTCTCCACTGCGTCGGCGTCACTCCGATCTCGCGCTTGAATTGGACAAGCAGGTACTCCGGATGGTCATAGCCGGAGGCTTCGGCGATGCGGTTGAGGGACCAGTCGGTTTCACGGAGGAGGATTTGAACTCGAGCCAAGCGGGCGCGTTGTATCTCATCGTGCGGCGACCGGCCTAGGATGATCCGGAAGCGGCGCTCTAGGGTCGATCGGGAAACGCCGGCCCGGGCGGAGATGTCGCAGACTCCGATGGGGTGGTGGGCGTTCTCTCGAATGAAACGAACTGCCTGCGCGACCACCGAATCGGGAATCGCCACCGAGTCGGTTGATTGACGTCGCGCGATTCCCTTGGGTGGAACCAACAGGGAAGCGGATGCTGAACCCCCTTTCATCAGCCGCTGCAGAAGGGCCGCGGACTCGTAGCCGATCCGTTCGGCGTCGGGCACGACGCTGGAAAGCGGTGGATCGCAGAGGGCGCAGAAGGTTTCCGCGTTATCCACCCCGATTACCGCGACCTCTTCCGGAACCGCAAGTCCCAGCGAGCGGCAGGCATCCAGCACGTGGTGGCCTCGGGCGTCGTTGCAGGCAACCACGCCGAATGGTCTTGGAATCGAATCCAGCCAGCCGCTCACCAAGTCGCGTTCTTCTTGCCAGGCGTGTTCCCGCAACGCCTTCCAAGGACTTCGAAATATCGAGCACGGCTCGGAAACCTCGCGGACTCCCGCTAATCGAGCATCGCACCAGGCCTCGCCTTCAAAGCCGCAGTAGGCGATCCGTTCGAAGCCTTGGCGGAGTAGTTCGGTCGCGGCAACCCGGCCGATTGCCGCCATATCGGAAGAGATGCGCGGTAGGCCCAGATCTCCGAACCGATCGTTGAGGTCGACCACGGGCATTCCCCTTGCCCGGAGAGCGTCGGCGATGGCGGGGGTGGTGGAACGGCAGATGACCCCGTTGCCTTTCCAGTCCAGCAACCAGTCGGGCGGAGGCGCCTCCAGTTCACGCTCGTCGAGGAAAACGGACC
>FTBF01000167.1_pt1 | contig 11870 bp, 13 predicted proteins | sample 1639301 | NCBI WGS metagenome assembly FTBF01 (sample SAMEA3914864, study PRJEB12502) | metagenome | biome: forest; material: soil | place: USA | collected 2012-03-12 | depth 0.3 m
CCCTGCACCTTAAACCCAAACGGCTCCGGCACCCCCGCCTTCGCCCCATCCCGCGTAAAGGCGGTCAGCCGAACCGTCAATCGAGCCCCATCCCACTCATATCGCCCCGCCGCCACCACCGCCCCCCGGTCGCACTGCAAAGTCGCCGACCGATCTCCCAAAAGACGCAATTCACACTCTTTTGTCCCCGTCAAAGGGAAAGCCCCCCGCCACGCCCCTTCCACGTTCTGCCCCGCACAACCTGCCGCCGCCAGGCCGAGTAAAAGCGTAGAACGAGGCCAAGCCATGCCCCTAACGATACCAATCGCCCACGACTTTATCTGCCCCTGGTGCTGGGTAGGAATGATCCAGGCAAAACGGCTGAGAGAAGAATTCGGCGCCCAAATCGAATGGCGCGGCTACGAACTGTTCCCCGAAGAACTCGCTTGGCCCGACCCCTCGCCCGCCGCCGAGGTCCCCGCCAACAAACCGGCCGTCCCCAGCCGATTCGACTTCCTTCTCTATGCCGACGAGCTAGAGCTCCCGAAGAGCGTCCGGCCGAAGAAGATGCGAACCCACAACGCGCACGAGGCGCTGGCCTACGCAAAGCGAGAGGGAAAGGCGGATGCATTTGCAGAGGCGCTCTACATCGCCTACTGGGAAAACGGCCGCGAGATCAACCGCCCCGAAGTTCTTCACGAACTGGCCCAAGGCATCCTGAACGACCCGGACGAGATGCTGGCCGCGGTGAACGAGAAGCGCTACGCGAGCGAAATCGTCGGCTTCGACGACGAGGCTTACGCTGGCGGCGTCTACAACGTCCCCACCTTCTACATCGGCGAAGCCCGCCTCGCCGAGCAGCCCTACGCGGCCCTCAAGAAGGCGGTTCAGAATCTAGCGTGATCCCGTACACCAACGTCCAATTCGAACCGGCCCCCGCAGACCGGCCGACCGTCTATATGAACGTGGTCGCCACCATCGACGGGAAGATCACCTCCGGTAGCCGCGACGAACCGGTCAGCGACCTGGGCTCAGATACCGACCTCGAAGCCCTGCGCCGCCTGGACGCCGCCAGTGACGCCGTCCTCATCGGCGCCCGCACCCTCCGCGCCTCCCCCCGTTCCTGGCGCCCCCGTGCCCCCAAGCACATCGTGGTCAGCCGGTCGGGAGACATCCCGACGGATGCCCGCTTCCTGGAAGGCGAAGCCTTCGTCGCCGCCCCCGGCAATGCCAGTTTCGAAAGTCCCGTCCCCCTCATCAAAACCGGCCAGGAGGAAATCGACTGGCCCGAACTACTCAAAAAGCTAAGAGAGATGGGCGTGGAACGGCTCTACGTCCTCGGCGGAAGCGAGATCAATGCCGAGCTGCTGAGCCGCGATCTGGTGGACGAACTGTTCCTCACCGTGGCGCCGAAAATCAAACTAGGTTGGGACACCCCGACCTACGCGGGCGGAACGGCGCTGCCCCGCGAGGCGTTGCTTCAGTTCGAATTGCTCGAATCGCACGTCATTGGACACGAAGTGTTCTTACGTTACCGACGCGAGCGTAAAGTCTAAAGCATGGACGTACCACTCGAGAGAAAGCGGCCGCGAAGGGTCTCCGCTTCGCCGCTTTCCCCCACGATCTTTCTGCGCCGAAACGCGGGCAAAACCGTGCCCCTCGTCGCGGTGATCATGCTGGCGGTCCTCCTCGTCGCGTCCATCATCGCCCTCATCGATTCGATCCCGTATTCGATTCGCACGATCTACGACTATTCAAAAGAAATGGTCGGCATCACCCCGCGGGGAGATCCCACGGCCACGGCAAAGTTCGTTGAAGAGGTCAAGAAGGGATCCCCGGTACCCATCGGCCGGGTCATGATCTGCCGCGCCTCCGGCGCCCAAGTCCAGAGTATCGTCGGGAAGTGGCCCTACGCGGTGCTGGGCTTGGAGCAGGACGATATTGGGTATTTCCTCCAGCGGCAGGGAAGCCGGGGCCTGGAGGGCCGCTTGCCCGAGCCCGGCAAGGCCGAGGTCATCGTCAGCCGGCCGGTGGCCAAAAACCTTGGGCTCAAGATTTTCGACCCGAAGGCGTCCCGAAAAGATCGCCTTCGCTCGATCGTCCAGGGGCCGGATAACACCGACGCCTACTCGCCATATCCGGTGCATCTCGTAGGCATCGTGGACACCGACCGATGGATGATGGTCGGTTCGGTGGAATACATGCGGGCCAACTACTTCCCTCCGGTCGATCTCGCCCTCGTCTTTGCCAAGGATCGAGCTCAGCAGCCCACCCTCGACAAGTGGACGTTGGACCACTTCAAAGGCCGCCGCGCCCAGATCTACGCCTATAGCAAGGTTCGAAAAGAGAGCGACACGATGTTCGAAACGCTCTTCAAAATCCTGAACGTCGTCATCGCCACCCTCGTGATCATTATCACGATCATGATGGCGATGCTCATCAACATCTACCAGTCGCAACGGCTCGTAGAGTTCGGCCTTCTCCAGGCCATCGGCTATACCAAGCGGCAGATCCTGACGCGGGTCCTTACCGAGACCGTGCTGGTGATCTGCGGCGGCTGGTTCCTCGGCCTCGGGACCGCGGTGTTGGCGCTGAAGTTGGCGGACCTCGTCTTGATGACGCCGAAAGCCTTTGCGCTGGAGATCTTCGATACGAAGGCGTACCTGTACACGATCCCCCTTCCGGTCTGTATCTTGGTGGTCGCGGCGACCTCGGTGCTCCTCCGCTTCCGCAAGTTCGATCCGGTCGGCGTCGTCGAACGGAGGCTCGTTTGAGCGTTCAGGCTGAGAAGGCTTCGCTCGTGTACCAAGACCACGGGCGGGATGTGTACGCGTGCCGGGATATCGACCTTGAGGTCCGCCCGGGCGAGTTCCTAGGCATCCTTGGGCCGTCCGGCTCGGGCAAGTCTTCGCTCCTCTATCTTCTTAGCGGCTTGAAGATGCCCACCCACGGCCAGGTGAAATATGGCGGAACCGATCTGGCGACCATGGGGGACGAGGGGCGAGCGCAGCTTCGGCTGCGGGAGTTCGGTTTTGTGTTCCAGCAGCCCTATCTCCTCGGCTACCTGTCCGCCTTGGAGAATGTCTTGGTCACGCAAGGAAACGTGGAAGAGGCCGACGATCTCCTAGACCGCCTCGGGATCCTGGCGAAGGCCCATCGATTCCCCCACGAACTGAGCGGCGGCGAACGGCAACGAGTCTGCGTCGCCCGGGCTCTGCTGGCGCGTCCGCGCGTCATCTTTGCGGACGAACCGACGGCAGCGTTGGACCACTCCAACGGCGTGGCCGTGGTCTCCCTTTTGAATCGTCACCGAGGCGACGGTTCGCTGGTGATGGTCACCCATGATCCGACGATGCTCGAAGAAGCGGACCGGATCGTCCGGATCGTCGATGGCCAGATCGTCGTGTAGCCAAACGTGGCGAGAGCGTCCCGCTCTCGTACCTCTCAAAGAGTTCCGCTGCTTGATCGAAGAATCAAGTGTCCGGTAGGTACGAGAGCGGGACGCTCTCGCCACCAGGAGGTAATCTCTTCTTCGATGCGTCCGCTCGTGCTCGCCGGAATTCTTGCCGCCCTCGCCGGTTGCTCTTTGCCCTACCAAGGGACGTCCTTTAAGGCGACGCCAAAGTTTGAGGTGAGCAAGGAAGGAGGAGAGGGCCATGAAGCGGCGCCTGAGGCGGCCAGTTCGACGGCCGACGCTCCTAAGCTAAGCACCAGCTCGGCATTCCCAGCAACCACCCAGCCCTCCGGCAAACCGGCCGCTCCCAGCGCGGGCGAATAACTGCGACCAGAAACGAAGAAGGCCCCGCTGCAAGCAGCGGGGCCTTCTTCGTATTGACCTTACTGGCCGTTGAGCCGCTTTTCGAGCTCTTCGAGCTGCTTCTCGGCTTCCGATTTTGCGGCGGCCTCAGCGACCGGATCGGCGGAGGGGCCACCAACGGAAACCGTCTGCTCGACCACCGGGGCAGTTGCGGCGGGGCGGATGCCGAGTCTCTCTTCCAGCTTGTCGAGCTCGCTCTCCGCTTCCATATCGCGGGCGGTGTCTTCCATCTGCATCACGCGGCCGGAGAAGCTCGTGCCGAGCATTTCCTGCCGGGCGGCGGCTTCGCCCTGGGCGGTGGCGATGCGGTCCTTGGCGGCGCCGAAGGAGCCGGAATCGAACTCGGTTTCGAAGTTTAGGCCTTCGAGCGCTTTGCTGATCGAGCTCTGGATCTGCGCGTTCTTCCACTGCGCCTTGAGGGCGAGGGCTTCGGCGGTCCGCTTGCGGACCTCTTCTTCTTGGCGCTTGATGCCGACCTTGACCTGCTCGACGGTAGCAGCAGCCTGATCGTAGCTTCCCTGAAGCTGGGTGATCAGCGCGTCGTTGTTCATCTTCTCGCGCATGAACACCGTGGCCATTTCACGGTTGCCCTGCTTGAGCGCAGTGGTTGCTTGGCTCTCAAGAGTTGCCGATTTCTTCTTGGCATCCTCAAGCATCGAGCTGAGCTTGTTCTTCTGCGTGATGGCCTGGACCGCTTTCTCGCGGTTCCCGACGAGCGCCTGCTGCATATCTCGCCGCGCCTGATCGAGCATGATGTCCGGGTCTTCGACCTTGTCCATCGTGCGGTTGAAAACGGCCTTGAGCCAGTTGATGAAGCGTTTCATGGGCGGAGAACGCGCACGTTGCGCGCAAGCTTGCCCCCGATTATACAAAGGTTGGGGCTCAGGGTGTCACCCTCTTAGGACTTCCGCAGCTCATAGTTGCCGGAATCCGTGAATTCGACGGGGAACGTGGCGCTTCGGATCTCCCTTTTGAGCTGAGCTCTGATCGCCGGATGGGGAGCTAGATGGACGGTTTTCGCGTAGCTTTCCGTATAGCGGACGCCGAGATCGTAATGTCCCGGCCTCAAATTGGTCCAGAGGACAACGTCGAAACTCAGTGATTTGCCTGGGGCAATTCTCCGGAGGGTCGGATTGACTCCTTCGAACATCATCGCACAAACTCCCTCTGGGATCCAATTCTCCGGTTTGTCATCGCGCAGGAACATCGTGGTGGTCAAGACATCGGGTTCGAATACCCAAAGGGACTTCTTTGAGATGTTCGTAAGCCGTGCGCGGACCGACCTAAGGTGTCCCCCCGCTTCGATCGGCGTTGCGGAAAGGCGGAAAAGGGCGACCTCCGGCTTTTCCAAGGCGATCAATGCGGCGAGTCCCAAAACCACAAACATCATCCTATCGCCATCCTGAGCCAGATATCTGAAACGCCCTCAGGCGGTGGCCCGTACAGAGGGCAAGTGCGCCGCCTTCTTCTGTCCACCCTCGTCGTCCTCCCGGTTCTGGCGCCGGCCTGCATGTGGGATACGGATACGCTTGCGGAGGAGGCTTCGCTCGGGAAAGATTTCATCGCGACCATCACCGGCCGCTTCCCCCGGAACCCACCGCTCTACTTCAAAATGCGGCGCGATCGGATCCTGGCCAAGGCGGTGAAAACGCCGGAAGACTACGACGATCTTGCCGTGGCGAGCGAACGGTTGGGAGACTCCCTAGCCGCGATCAAATGGATTAACAAGAAGCCTCACGGCGGTCCGGAGGTCGAGTACCGGACCCATGCCAATCGGGGCACCTTTCTTGTGCACGCCTATCTGAAGGGCAAACTTGGACGCTCAGCGGCCGAGAAGGGACTTCAAGAGTTGGAGACGGCGGTAAAGATCAACCCCGACGCCCACTTCGGGCGGGAGCGGGTGCAGATCCGGCTCGTCAAGGAGTTCCTTGACCCGTCGGACTACTTCGAAGCCGACGAAGACAAGCTCAAAGGAGCCGAGGGCTATGCAGGCATCGTCCGTCTTGGCTCTGGTTGGGAAAGCCCCGACGTGTTTCTAGCTATGGCCGTCGACCTAGCGGCCTACCGGTATACAAGGCCGCGAATGGGGGCGATTGCCGCGCTGGCCGTTCTTCGTGCCCACGAGTTGGAGAGCTCTGACCACAAGGCCCACCTCAACGTTATGGACCAGATGCTGGAAGGGGGGCAGTCCCAAGACCTGGAGTCGAATACCAAGGCCGAATACATTCGGTTGAGGGCGGATGCCAACGCTTGGCAGGCCCGGCGAACCGCTTTTATGGAAGAGCGGTTAAAGTTGGGTCGGCATCCGGACACCGATCCAACGTTCTGGAAGGGCTGGGTCGATGGTCCGAGGCCGGAGATTCACCACGACTGGATCCTCGACACCTTTGGGAGACCAGTTGCCTGGTATGTCCTTCTGCTTGGTCTGTTGATCGCAGGCAGCTGCGCCGCGGTACCGCTCACCGGTCTCTTCTTGTTGGGACGGGCCATCTGGCGTTGGGCTAAACTCAGGAAGTCATGACTTTTACGACCCGCGCCGCATCGCGCAAGGAGGATGCGGCTTAAGCCTTCGCCGCATCCAATCGTCGTTCGTCCGGAACCAAAGTTCAACTCCGAACTTGTCGTCTCCCTTCATCAACGTCGCGCTCGCGACAACAAGGGGCTCTTTCTCGCGGAAGGTGCCCGATTCCTCAGCCAGGCGATGGAGCACTCCGCCGCCTTTGCCGGCTTGGTGATCTGTCCGCCTCGGCTGGTGGGTTCTCTCCTTCGGGAGCAGGTAACCCGGCTGGAGCGCGCGGGTGTTCCACTGATCAAAGTTGGTCTACAGGACTATGCCTTGCTTTCCCCCGGCACCTCGGTTGCCGGGGAGAACAACGCGGCCGGCCAAGGGATCATCGTCGTCCTCCATCAGGCGTGGGAAGACTGCCTACCCGAGGCCAGCCCTTCGAATCTGTGGATCGGCGTCGAGTCTGTTCGATCCGCCGGGAATCTAGGCACTCTGCTCCGTGCCGGAGCGGCGGTCGGGGCGACCGGGCTTATCGTCTTCGACCGGTCGGAAGGTGGCTCGGAAAGCGGAGCCGATCCGTATGACCCGAGCACGGTTCGGGCCACGATGGGGGCTCTGTTCAGCCATCGGTTGCTCCGCACGACCCATCGGGCGTTCCGTCGGCAAGCGGCGGGAAGGATCGCGATCGTTGGAGCGACGGGAGAAGCGAACTCGGATTTTCGGACCGCGGACTATCGGCGACCGTCGCTGATCATGCTTGGGGATGAACGGCAGGGGCTTTCCGATGGCCAGCGAAAGACCTGCGGACAACTCGTTCGGATCCCGATGGTGGGATCTCCGGATTCGCTGAATTTGGCGATGGCGGGGACGCTGATGCTGTATGAGGCGTTCCGGCAGCGGAATCCCAGCTAACGTGGCATGGGCTGGAAGCCCATGCCACGGCGTGTTTCCAGGCAAAAGACCCAGTTCGGACATTCCTAGTCGTATCATAAACGCGCACGGAAACGCAGATAGCCCGGCAGGATGCCAGGATAGGAGACGCCTTTGTTCAATACGGATTTTCGGTATCAGCGCCCCCCAGTCCATGAAGGCATTTGGGCCTCAATCCTGAACTGGTTCCGCAAGTCGCATGCGGGCTGGAAGTGGCTCTTGGTCGTACTTCCTGTCCAGGCGGTTTCGGCTTGGACCAACGTACAGGGCATTTCGCTTGCGCTTCCCACCGTCCCGGCGTTAGCGCTCGGCATCGGTCTTCAGGCTATCGCCCTCTACGCCGGCGTCGCGCTTTTAAATGCGAACGACGAAGAGCGGCTACGTTGGCGCAATCCGTTGGCCGCCATCCTGTGCGTCAGCATCTTCTGCTCCTTCATGGGCTTCACGTCGTTCTACACCGACTATAAAGAGAAGCAGGTTGCGCCAATGAGGGAGCGGGACGACCTCAAACAGCAGACGCTGACCCTTTCGCAAAAGATCAACGAGGCGCGGTTGCTAGCGAACGCAAAGCTCGCCAACCGAATCGAATTTGCGAGCGACATCAAGGCGCGCATCCTAAGCCGCCAGGCGGCGGGGGATTACCCAGACAACACGCGAGCCTCGACGATGATCGCCGAACAGAGCGCTCGGATCGAGGCGGCGGAGAAGGGGAAGGATGAGTGGGAGAACTTTCAGTTCGACGCCACTGCCGCACTGACCGCAAAGACCAGCGCCGAAGGATTCTCGGTGTTGCAGAAGGCTTACGGCCAACTTGCTCGGCTGGTGGGGCTTCTGACGAAGAGCGAGAGCGTTGGCTTCAACCTCCCCTCCTCCCCCGTCCCCAGCGTGTTGGCGATGGACGGGGCGGCAAGCACGGCGCACATCGAGCAGGCCTTCGGCTCGATCTTCTCCCTCGCCGGAGTCTTCTGGCTCGCCTTGGCCGCGCTTTTGGAAGCGATCCCGTTTTGGATCGCCCATGCCCGGATGAATGAGGAGGAGACCGAGGGCTTCGTCTCGGATGAGGATCATCCAATGGGCGTCGTTCCGCTCGGACGGCAAGAGGCGGCCCTGGCGGCGGAGATCAGCCGGTTTAACGCGATGCTCCGTCCCGTGAACCTCGTCGGCAACGGCGATATGAAAGATCTTGAGGCTCAAGCTTCGAGGATCGAAATCGTTTCCAACGAGATGCGGGAAGCGTTTGTTGAATCTCTACGGCACGAGGCCGTCGAAAAGCGAGCCGAGGTCCGTCGGAAGCAACTGGCGCTAATCATCCGGGAAGCCGAAGCACGTGGCGTGCCGGAGGCCCAAGTTCGGAAGATCGTCGAGGAGAACTGGCTCCAGTTCCTTCAGGACGTTGGCGTCGAAGAGGTTCGGCTGGAGAAGCTTCGCGACGAGCGAAGGGAAGGGATTCTCCGTCCGATTGAGGAAGTTGGCGGTTAGCGGAGAGTTTCTCTGAGTTACCAAGCGGGAATCGTATAATTAGCCATGGCCGCTCCAGCTTTCATGCTTCCTCCGATTGAGGATGAGAAGCTGTGGGATCTGATGGCCAAAGCGGAGGAACTCGGACTTCGACTTGAGATGACCGACACCGGACTCGTCTGGGAGGCCATGCCGGGTTTGCGGCATCAAGAGCTGGCGGTGGCGATCCACGGCGCAGTTCGCACTTCCGGAGGCGAAAACGCCTGCGAGTGCTATCGAGCGCTCGATGTCTATATCCGTTTCCCCAGTGGCATCGTAAAACGGCCCGATCTCTCAATCTTCTGCCGTCGGCCCACCGACGAGGAGGGTTTTGTACATGCAACCCCTGAAGCGGTGGTCGAGATCACGAGCCCGGAATCGGAAGATAAAGATCTCGTTGCGGCTCCCCCTCTCTATCTGGCGAATGGAGTCAAAGATGTGATCGTGGTGCACCGGTCTCGCGGCGAGGTGCACCACTGGACGGTCTCAGGATCGAGGAAGCTGTTGTCTCCCGCGAAGATCATCCTCACCTGCGGCTGCGAAGTGACCGCCTAGCCAAAATTCGATCGCACTGGTGTGCCCCGGTAGGCACCGACGAGGTACGGGTAGGACTTAGTAGCCACATAGTGGTAACCGAGGATGGGGTCATCTTTGCCATTGCAGTCGTCCAGGCCGGTTTCCGGTTTGCCGTCATAGCCGTTTGGACCGTAAACGGGGAACCCGTCGAAGGCGAAGCCGATGAGGGGCGAGTGTTGACCCTTGGGATCGTGGAAGGGACTCTTGATGCAGGTTGGGTATTGGTGGTAGTGGTACATCCCGATCTGGTTCGGGTGACCGCAGCAGGAGTCGAAGGTCTCGAGCCGAACGGCGTCCTGACCTTCCCCGTTGTACTGGTTGAAGAACGGAATCCCATTGATCGCGATCCCGATCGGGCCGAAAGGGGTGGGGCTTTTCTTCGCCGCCTTCTTGGGGTGCATCGGGATCCAGTACTTGAGTTGCTGAGCCTTGATCGCGTTGGGATTACTCGGGTTAGGGAAGTTGCCGGTCGGGTGGTTCGGAATGCCGTCGCTCTCGACGATCATCCAGTCGCCTTGAAAGCTGACCTTGGCGTGGCCTTGGAAAACGGCACGGCGTTGAGCCTGCTCCGGAGTATCGGACTGACCTCGGGCGAGAAGTGGCAGGAATAGCAACATTGCGTTCATGCGGAGGAGGTTATTTCCGCGGGGTGAAGAACGCATGAAGATTTTTCATTTCCCTTTTTCGGCGGAGAATGTTTTGTCTGGGTTAATTTTCTGTTATTCTTTCGCTATGTATGTAGCGGCGGCAGGTCCCCGCTGGTACGGTAGTTCTGACGGAGCCGATCCGGGGAAACAATTGCAGCGTGGCAAACGAAGAGAAAGGATTCTTACGACAGGCGGGCCCATCCATGGTGGTGTTGGTCACTTTGCGCGAGCGGCCGCGGCACGGTTATGAGATCACCAAAGAATTGGAGCGGCTGTCCAAAGGGCAGATCGTTATGCTCGCCGGGACGCTATATCCGATTCTCCACAAGCTTGAGCGCAAAGAGCTGATTCAAAGCGAGTGGCAGATGGGCGTGGAAGATCGTCCGCGCCGTGTCTACAGCCTGACCGAGAAGGGACGCCTGGAGGCGGAGAAGCAGGTTGCGGAGTGGATCGAGTTTGCCGCGGCGCTGAGTCATGTGATCGAAGGTACGGGGGGAGTTCAGCCTGCATAGGGCGAACTCGGAGAAGAGCCATGAGTCTCGACGCAAGCCTCAAGCCCAGTTTCGAGGAGCTGACCAAACCGTATTTGACCGCCTTAAGGGTTGGACTTATCGGTCGCGTGCCCGTGGACGTCGAGCAAGCCTTTCTTAGTGAGACTGAGTTCTGGATCGAGCGGCAGACTTACGATTTCTTTGTCCAAGGTTCCGAGCTGGAGGACGCGGTGAAGTTGGCCATCGCTCGGCATGGATCGCCACGGACCCTGGCCATAACGCTTAGCGAGGAGTGGTTCGAGTCGGGCGTCGATTCACCGTTGCTCCGTAAAGTGGGGCGCGGCAATGCGATTGCCGGAACCATCTTCGGCTTTGGGAACCTAGTTTCGATCGTGCTTCTTCAATTGGCGCTCTTCTTCCCGAGCGACCGGGCGAATCTGCCCTTTAGCCCTGCGGTGGTACGAAGCGTAGTTCCAGAGTCGATGCCTCTGCCGGGTTTGGATTGGCAGTTCCTGATCCCGGCGGCCGCGGTTTTCCTGCTCCCGGTGATCCTTGGGATGATCGTGGGGACTCAGATTCCCGTTCGCGCTTCGTCGGCGGTGTACCGTGCCATGTGCCCGGTGGTGCTCTCCGCGTTTTCGCTGGGCTGCCTTCTTCTACCGAACACGACCGGGCTGCTTTTTGCGCTCATCCAGACCGTTTTTTGGTTGCCGGCGGGCTGTCTCGCCGCACACCTGACCTCGACGTTCGCTCGCCATCGGCGGGCCAAGACCAAAAGAAGTGGGAGCGCGGCTGGACCCCGCACCCCCGGTTCGAAACCAATAGGAGCTACCTAATGTCTCGGAAATCACAGTATACACACGCACCTCGGAGCGGCTTCACGCTCATTGAGCTACTCGTTGTCATCGCCATCATCGCGATTCTTGCCGCCATTCTCTTCCCGGTTTTCGCCCAGGCCAAGGCCGCGGCGAAGAAAACCGTCTGTCTCAGCAACGAGAAGCAGATCGGCACGGCGATGATCATGTACGCCGGAGACTATGACGACATGTTTCCCGTCGATCAGGCGGGAGCCGCCGTCTCCAAGGATTCGCTTGGCAACGTTTCGACCCACAACATTAGCTGGGTGACGGTCGTCGAGCCGTATGCGGAGAAAGCGAACGTGGACGACCGCGGCAAATCGCTGAATAAGACGGACGAAAGCGGCTCCTCGGCCCACCTGTTCGTCTGCCCTTCCCAGTCTGCCGACGCTCGCGCGGGAACCTTCTCCGGGGGCGCCCCCCGTCCGGACGCGGCCGGTGTGGGTGTTTCCTATGCTCTGCCGGGCTCCTTCCATATCTCGCAATCTCAGAGCGTGTTCAGCAACGTAGCCGGCACGATCATGATGAGCGAGCAGTACCTGAACTTCGTCAACACCTACTACTATCCGG
>FTBF01000180.1_pt1 | contig 11846 bp, 16 predicted proteins | sample 1639301 | NCBI WGS metagenome assembly FTBF01 (sample SAMEA3914864, study PRJEB12502) | metagenome | biome: forest; material: soil | place: USA | collected 2012-03-12 | depth 0.3 m
GGGTTCAAAGGCGGTGAGGGGGTGGGCGTTTACCCTACCATCCGCCTTTGAACGAGTTCGAAGGCCGCGTTGGCCACGTTCGCTGGTGCTTGGGTGGCGTCGAGGGTGCGGATGCGATCAGGCTCGGCGGCGGCGAGATCGAGGAAGCCTTGCCGAACGCTTTGGTGGAAGCGGAGGGGGAAGGCGTCGATGCGGTCGGGGTTGGTGAGGCGGGCGAGGCCGACTTCGGCGGGGAGGTCGAAGAGCAGAGTCAGGTCTGGAATCAGGCCGGCGGTGGCAAAGGTGTTGCCGGCGCGGACGAAGTCGGCGTCCAGGCCTCGAGCGACGCCCTGGTAGACGAGGGTGGAATCGGCGTGGCGATCGCAGAGAACGATCGCGCCTTCGGCCAGAGCCGGCTTGACGATGGCAGAGACGTGCTGGGCACGGTCGGCGAGAAAGAGGAGAAGCTCCGCCCGGGGCTCCAGTTCGCCGCCGTGGAGAAGCAGCTCACGCACGGCTTTACCCACATCGCCGGAGCCCGGCTCGCGGGTCTCGACGACACGGTGGCCCGCTTCGCGCAGCCGGGCGGCCACGACGCGCAGGGCCGTACTCTTCCCCCCGCCTTCGGGACCTTCGAACGTGACGAACACGGGGAAAGGTTACCGTTTACCGAAGCAGAGCCCGGCCCATGACCAACATCTGAAGTTTGTTGACCTTGTAGACCGCTCCGTTTTGGAGGATATAGACGTTGTCGTTATCCATGATCAGATTCGTGCCGTAGCCTCCCTGCGCAAGCGCGGGTGGCTCCGCCACCGGCGACTTGGCGGAGGCAATCGTTGGGACGAGGGTGAGGCTGAGGATCGAGATGGAGATTCCGGCGAGGGCACCGAGCAGCAAAGGTTTCGCTTGCATGAAAACTTGACGGATAGCCAGGCCGACAGTTGCTGACGATTGCAACAGCCTTCTAGAGCCAGTTCGCTAGCGTCAGAAGTAGTTCTCCATATCGCCCCACATGGTTTGCAGGTAGTCCAGTTGTCCCGCGTGGCGGGCGACGTGCCAGTCTTCGATGAAGAGGAAGATCGGCATGGGCATCTTGCCGGCGACGAAGTCGACCATGGTGTCCAGCCGGTCGTCGGGAAGGGACTCGAGCTTGACGGCGATGGCTTCGGTGGTTTCGGAGAGGCGTTGGAGGAGGGCATCACGGTCGGTAGGGCCGGCGGTGGGGTCCATTTCCATGCCGAGGGCGTGGGCGACGTGGCCGTTGCCGCCGAGGACATGAAGGATCAGTTCGCGGGGTGAGTTGGCGGTGGGCGAAGGCTTGAAGTCCAGCTTGTGGTCCGGGGTGGCAGAGAAGGACTTGACGAGGTGGGCGAGCGACCAGCGGAGCTTTCCGGCGGCGAGTTGGCGAATGTCGGGAGTGGTTGCGGTAGGCATGATTTTTCAGTCCAGATAGGATTCGAGAGTCGAAAGGACGCCGGTCCAGCCCTGATCGTGGGTCTGGGAAGAGCGTTCGGTGGAGAAATTTGAATGGGTCAAACGGAGATGCGTGCCGGTGTCGGTCGGTTTGAGTTCGACCCGGACGAGGGTCTCGCCAGGTTCGATGGAGCTCACTTCCCAGCGCCAGGTGAACTCTAGGAGGCGGGGCGGTTCCACGGCGGAATAGGTGCCGAAAACGATGAACTCGTCATCTTCGGAGCGGATAACGATCCGGTAGCGGCCGCCGACGCGTAGGTCTACTTCGGCCGATTCGACCTTGGTACCCGGAGCACCGCGGAACCATTGGAGCAGTTGGTTCGGGTCGGTCCAGGCTTGGAAGACGCGCTCCGCGGAGGCCTTAAGTTCTCGCTCCATCACGACGGCGGGGAATTGGCTCATGCGGTCTCCTCCAAGAAGGCTTCGAGGTTGTCGAGGCGGAAGGTCCAGGCTCGGCGGGTCTCTTCGAGCCATGCGGCGATGCCGGCGAAGGCTTCCGGTTGGACGCGGCAGCGGCGTTCTCTTCCGACCTTCGTTGAGCGAACGACGCCAGCGTTCTCAAGGACCTTGAGGTGCTTCAGGGTGGCGGTCAGGCTGATTCGGCGTTCGGCGGCGAGATCGGCGAGCGCTATTTCGCCACGGCTCGCTTCCATGACCATGGCCATCCGGGTTGGATCGCCGAGGGCGTGGAAGATGGGGCATAGCTCGGGGGCCATATACTGAACCATATGGTTCAATATATCACAGGTTTAGCGATCGTGCGCAATCGGCCGCATCATCCTCCAGTCACCCGCGTAACTTCCGAAGAGGGATATGGAATAGGACGTACGTACCCCCAATGCCCCTTACCCTCATCGCCCTCGCGACAGTCGGACTGACGACTTCGGCTCCTTTGGAGAACGCGGCGAACGCCTCACTCTTTGGGGCGCAGCGACAGCTTCGGTCGGGGGATCGAGGCCGGGCTTTGGCGACTTTGGACGGCCTTCTTTTCGCAAACGGGGTCTCGGTTGCGGTTGAGAAATCGGGCCGATTCATGGATTCGGTGACCCGTGGGTTGGATCTTTGGAACGAGTCTTTGGGCGAAAAGATCTTTCGGTTCGCGCCGATTGGAGAGGAGCCGGACGTAACGGTCAAGTTTGTTCGATCGCTCGAGCAAGGCGGCGGAGACGCGCAGGGGTTCATCGACGCAAGGCGAGAGATGTCTTGGAGCGACCGTAGCCACTCCTATCGGCTTGACGCGACGATCTTTGTGCGTGATAACCTCTTCGGGCGCTCGGTGCATGACGACGAAGTGGTGGCGATCGTAGCGCACGAGACGGGGCACCTTCTTGGTCTCGCGGACACGGACCGAGACGACCGTCTGATGGGGCCGCTATTGGCGGGTCATCCGCACGACGGTCCGGCGGAGGAAGAAGTGGCGGCCGTGCGCACGTACCGAGCCGCGATTCGCGACGCTTATCCGAAACGCGTAGACAAACGGTAACATCGAGCCGTGATCGGACGGCTTCGTGGGGAATTGATCGAGGTCGACGCGGGGCGCGCGCTCATCGAATGCGCGGGCGTCGGCTACGAGGTTCAAGTTCCTGAATCGGTGGCCGCCGTACTGCCACCCCCCGGCGAGACGGTGATCCTCCTCACCCGCCAGACCTTTCGCGAGGATGCGGTGGTGCTCTACGGCTTTTTGGAGCCGTTTCAGCGCCGCTTATTCGACCTGCTTGTGACGGTTACCGGGTGCGGTCCGAAGGCTTCGATGGCTTTGATCGGGCAGCTTGGCGAAGAGGCGGTTGCGACGGCGATCTTGGCTCAGGATGCACGGGTTCTCAGACGGGCGACGGGCATTGGAGCAAAATTGGCGGAGCGGATTTTGCTTGAGTTGAAGGACAAGATCCAAGAGGACATGTTCCTGCGGAAGGTCGGCGCGGCGACTCGCCCCGCCAAGCCGGCGCCGGTGGCCGACGAGCTTGTGGAGGCGTTGTTGGCGCTTGGTTATCGGCGCAACGAAGCCGAGTCGGCGGCCGAACGGGCGCGCGAGCAGGCGGACGACGTGCAAGGGCAGCTTAGGGCGGCGCTGGCGTTGTTGACTAAGTAGCCTTTTACCGACACGCGGTCTTATCCGGATCGCCGTACAGCAGAGAGTTGTAGCGGTCTTTGCCTTTGACGATTTTGGCGTGGCTATCTACAAAGGTGATCGCATTGCCGGCGGCGTGCCAGTCGGTGAAGGGGTTGCCGGGGAAAAAGTAGCCGTCGTCAGTCTCATTGTTGGCGGTGCCTTCTTCACCGAGAAGCATCTGGGTTGAAGGGTTCTCGGGGAAGGTGGATGAGACGGAAGGGATGATGCCGGTGCCGACGGGCCAGACGCTGAGGCAGGAGTTGAAGGAGAAGGAGAGGCCGGATTTTTGGTAGTTCTGGTCGAGCGGGCAGCCGTACACATCTTTACTCTTGATGTAGGGAAAGAGCACGCCTTGGGTTACGTCGAACTTGCTGGGGTTGTCGTAAAGCTTCTTGATGAAGATCCAGCCGCCGAGTAGGCCCTCGCCGCCGACGGAGTGGGTGGCGGGTGGGATGGTGTCGTCGTTGTCCCCTTCGTAGAGGGAATAGCCGAGGCCGAGCTGTTTTAGATTCGAGATCGTGACCGAATCTTTGGCTGCACGCTTTGCTTGGGCGAAGACGGGAAAGAGGATCGCGGCGAGGATGGCAATGATGGCGATCACCACGAGGAGTTCGATTAGGGTGAAGGCGCGACGAAAGGGGGTCACCAACATGGCTTAGTTCCACCGTACACGATCGCCGCGAATTGGTCGGTGGCATGACGGATCTTTGCGTGCGAGTCGACAAACAGTACGGCGGTGCCGCCCGCGTGCCAGTTGGAGAAGGCGTCGAAATCCGGGTTAAAAAAGCCGTCGTTCGTCCCGTGGTTGCCGTTGACACCTTCCTCGCCCAGCAGCATCATGCCGGAGGGATCTTCGACGCCGGTGGCGGAAAGGGAGGGGTTTATTCCGTAGCGGAACGGGGGAACGATGAGGCAGCCATTAAAGGCGAACGAGAGGCGCGACTGGTTCGCGTCGCCGTCGAGCGGGCATTTAAAGACTTCGGGCGACTTGACGTAAGGATACAGAGCGCCCCGGGTCGAGTCAAAGCGGCCGGCGCCGTCTTGGCCAAATACGGTGAAGAAGGTCCAGCCTCCTTCCTGGTTGACGCCGGTGGAGCCCTCGGTGCTTTGGGGGAGAACATCGTCGCAGTCGGCGGTGTATAGCGCCATCGCCGCCCCTAGCTGTTTTAGGTTCGAGATCGTCACCGAATCTTTGGCGGCGTTCTTCGCGCGGGCGAAGACGGGAAAAAGGAGCGCGGCCAGGATGGCGATGATCGCAATCACGACCAGGAGTTCGATCAGGGTGAAGCCGCGTCGCATCGTTAAGGAGTTACGGCCTTTGAATCAGCGGCGTTGCGATTACAGGCTGGCGTCAACGGTCAGCCGGTGAACCAGATCGGCGGCGGTCGGCAGGTCTGAGATTCGGGCGACGCCCGAACCGGCGTAGAGGCACATCTCTTCTATGCTGCCGGTGAACCCGATCCGAGGCGCGGTGTCTTCGTATCTCAGAATCTTTCCACCGGGGGCTTGTCCCACGACCTCTCGTTCGCCGGGGCGGAGACCCGAGGGTGGGCACTCGGCGGCTTCCCACGCCTTGAACGTGGAGTTTCGCAGGACGCGATGGGGAGCGTCCGGCCAACCGCCATCGAAGAGCTTGGTGAGGACAGTTTCGTCGCACTCAAGAAGCATTGCCTTATAGGTCTCGTGAGCGAGGCTTTCCTGGGTGGCAACGAACCGGGTGCCCAGCATCGCGCCGTGGGCGCCCGCATCGAGAACGCGGCGGACATCCGCACCGTCGACTAAACCTCCCGCGGCGACGACCGGCGTACCTAAGGCGGCGATGGCGGGCAGGAGTTCCATAAGGGGCTTCGTCGATTGGACGTGCCCTCCGGCTTCGATGCCTTGGACGATAAGGAAGTCGACCCCGAGCCCGATCATTCGTTTTGCTTCTTCGAGGTCCGTGACCTGGACCCCGATGGAAGCGCCGTGGGAGCGGCACATTTCGAGATGAGGCGTGGGGTCTCCCCAAGAGAAGGTCACGATCGGGAGACCGGCACCGAGCGCGGCGCGGAGACCAACCGGGGGAAAGGCGAGTGCGAAGTTTCCTTGAAAGGCGCCATCTCCGACGGTTTTTCGAACTTCACGGACCGCATTGGAGATGACGTCGGGGCTGCTCCAAGTGAGTCCCATGGCGCCGACCCCACCGGCGTTGGTCACGGCCGCGCAAAGTCCCGGTCCGGCGATGGAGCCGGTGGGCGCTTGCCATATCGTCCTCAGGGCGCAGCCTCGCCGGTTGGGCGGGCAAGTTTAATGTCTTGTCCCGCAAGGCGGGCGGAGGTGAGGGTGACTTCGATCGTAAGTTGAGCGGGAATTCCGGATCCGGGGAGTCTGACTTCGTTCTCTCGAAGCTGGGCATGGCGAACTACGGGCCAGCCCGGAAGGCGGTCATCCAGCTTCTTATCGGGATTGATAAGTTTACGGAAGAAGCGAGCGGAAGCCGGGTCGGACCAATCCGGCTTTAAGGTGAGCGTCCCGTCCTTCTCGACGGTTCCCTTGATCACTTCTGGATTGGAATCTGCGCTCGGGATCAGCGTGCCGTCGATCAGAGATCCTAGATACTTCCGCTCGCCTGCGAGAGCGGACTTGGGGCCGACGCGAAGGGTCCACCGCTCCTTCTCCGTCATGGTGAAGCCGTCCTCAGAGCTAACGTAACGAAGGGTCACGTCCCAGCTCCAGGAGTCCCCGGCAAGCAGAGTGGCGGCGAGAAGGATCATGGGTTTAAGGGCACTTCGCCCGATTTGCGGTAACCCTGATCGCGAAGCCGTTCCTCTTTGCCGAGTTCGGTTCCGAGGTGCGCCTGCTCTTCGCGGTCGCGAACCATCTGCGCTTCGTCTTTCTCTGCTTGGCGAACCTGGCGGGCGGCTTCGGCGCGTTCTTGCCGCGCAAGCATCCATGGGCGCGCGCTAAAGCCAAGTCCCCCGGCCAACGCGACACCGACCAGGAGTCCATTCTTGGTCGAGTTTCTCATCTAGAGAAGAGGATACAGGGGAAGAGGGAAAAGGGAAGAAGGAAAAGGGAAAAAGAGCAGAGTCGGCAATAAAAAATCCGGCCTTTTCCCCATTTCCCTTTTCCTCTTTCCCTACCCCACGACCTGCGTCATGATCAGGTTAGTGTTGCCGGCGTGGCCGGCGGGGACGCCGGCGGTGACGATGACCATGTCGCCGCACCGTAGTTTGCCCACCCGGAGGAACGCGTCAACCGCACCTTGGACGGTCTCGTCCGTGCTTTCCGAGAGAGGCATAACGATCGCTTCGACGCCCCAGACGATGCCGAGTTGGCGGCGCGTGCGTTCGTCGTAGGTGGCGCACAGGATCGGCACGTCGGGGCGGAATTTGCTGACGCGGCGGGGAGTGAGGCCGCTCGTTGTGGTCGTTACGATAGCGGCGGGGGAAAGCTGGGAGGCGAGGGAGCCGACGGCGTGAGCGATGGCGTCGGTGTGATCGACCGTCTTTCCGGTCAGACGGGCGCGCCAGGCCGTGTCGATGCGGGAGCGGTCGAAGCGGGTCTCGGCGACGACGGCGATGCGGGCCATCGTGCGGACGCATTCGACCGGATACTTTCCGGCGGCGGTTTCGCCGCTTAGCATGAGCGCGTCGGTTCCGTCCAAAACGGCGTTGGCGATATCGGTCGCTTCGGCACGGGTGGGGCGGGCGTTCTCGATCATGCTCTCCAGCATCTGGGTCGCGGTGATTACCGGCACCCCGGCCCAGGTACAGGCTTCGATGATGTGTTTCTGCATGATCGGCACCTGTTCGATCGGCATTTGCAGGCCCAGGTCTCCCCGGGCGACCATGACGACATCGACAATCTTGAGGATGTTGGGCAGATCCTCAATGGCCTCGCGGGTCTCGATCTTGGCGCAGAGGCGAATGCCGGGACCATGGGGGATTCGGTCCACCACGCGGCGGAGCTCCCGAATATCGGCCGCGTTCTTCACGTAGCTGAGGGCGATGAAGTCGACGCCCTGTTCGATCGCTTCATGGATGTCCTCAAGGTCTTTTCGGGCAAGGGCGGGGGAATCGAAAACGCGGTCGACAAGGGTAACGCCCTTTCGACTCTTGATCAGCGTGCCCGTGAGGACCTTCGCTTCGAAGCGGTCCTTGCCCGTCTGGGCCGTGATCTCCAATTCGATCTCCCCGTCACCAAGGAGGAGATGGCCGCCGGGGTCCATCTCGTGAAGGATCTCCGGCTGGTCAATGGGGACTTGGGCATCGCCTACGCCAAGGGTGAGGATATCGCCCGTAGCTATTTCAAGGCCGCCTTCGGGCATATCGCCAATGCGGAACTTCGGTCCCTGCAGATCGGCGAGGATCGAAACGTGGGGCGCCATCTCGCGAAGCCAGCCGACCCACTTGGACTTTGCGGTCCAGTCGCCGTGCGAGCAGTTCAACCGCGCCATATCCATCCCGGCGTCGACCATGGCTTGGAGAACCGCGCGATCGTCGCAGGCAGGGCCGAGGGTGCAGACGATTTTGGTTCGAGGGTTGGAGGTCATGGGGAGAGGGGAGGTGAGGGAAGAACGAAAAGGGAAAAGGACTCTAGGGAGTTCTTCCGTTCTTTTACTAGTTTGTACCTACGGCTCACCGAGACGTAGTTTTGGACATTACTCCTTTTCCCTTTTCCTTCTTCCCTTTTCCCCCAGAAAGCGCCTCTTCCAGCACCTCTAACGTGTGCGTCACCCTTATCTTGCCGCCGTGTTCACGGGCGGCTTGGGCAATCCAGGCGTGGCAGCCGGGGTTGCCGAGGGCGACGATTTCGGCGCCGGTTGCTTCTATGTTTGCGTATTTGCGCTCCAAGAGGGCGCGGGCCAGCTTGGGTTGGGTGAGGTTGTAGATCCCGGCGGAGCCACAACAGGTGTCGGCTTCGGTCAGTTCGAGGAGCTTCAGATCTGGGATCGCGGCGAGTAACTCTCTGGGAGCAGAGCGGATGCCTTGTCCATGGGCGAGGTGGCACGCGTCATGGTAGGTGACCGTGGCGCGGAGGCCGGAGCCATTGGCAAGAACGTCCGCGAGTCCCTCGGCAAAGAGAAACTCCGACGCATCGCGGACCCGCGCCGCGAAGGCTCGATCTTCGTACTCCTTCATCGCCGAGCCGCAGCCAGCAGAATCGACGATGACAGGAAGATCGCCGGGCATCGTCGCGGCCAGACGCTGTGCCATCTCGCGCGCCTCGTCTAGATGGCCGTTGTGGGCATAGATAGAGCCACAGCAGGCCTGGGCAGGCGCCTCCCGAACACCGAGACCGACGCGACGAAGAAGGCGACGGAGCGACTGGTGGACACCCGGATAGAGGACCCGCATTGCGCAGCCTTCCAGCAGATAGACCTCGCCCCGAATCGCGGGCAAGGTGGCTTCGTCGAGCGGCTCGAGGACGCGTACCGGCTCCGGCGACGGTAGGTCCGCCTCGGGCGAATCTCCGCTTACCAGGCGGCTAAGAAGTCCGGGCATCCGTCGTCCGGGAAGCAGTTTGCTGAGGGCAAGCTGGGTCCGAAGCAGGTTCGGATGGGCGGTGGAAGCGAGGAGGGCCGATTTCGGCCGGTTGGGTCGCTGTTCTTCGATCCGGTCGCGGGCCATCTCCAAGATCAGGCCGTACTTCACCGCGCTCGGACAGGCGGTCTCGCAGGCCCGGCAGCCAAGGCACCGGTCCAGGTGAGGGCTGACGTCATCTTGCCAGTTGAGTTTGCCGTCGAGGGCGCTACGGACCAGATAGATGCGGCCCCGGGGAGATTCCAGCTCGCTCCCTGTCTCGGTAAACGTCGGGCAGGCCTCCAGGCAGAAGCCGCAACGGATGCAGTGGGTGGTCAGCTCGCCCAAGTCATGCACTCCCCCATTGTAGGCGGATCGGGCTTACAGGTTGACGAAGGCGCCGGGGGCTAGCTTGTTTGTGGGGTCGAGGGTGGCTTTGGCGCGGCGATGGAGAGCCAGAGTCTTGGCCTCGATCTCGGGCAGGAGCGGGTCCATCGACCAGCCCTGATTGAGGGGCGGCAGATCGGCAACGGGGCGGGCGCTCCAGATAGCGCCGGTTTGTGAGTCATCGAAGGCGATCTCTTCTCCCAGCGCGTTTAGGAGGGCGGCGTGGTCGGTCGGGAGAACACGAAGGATCGACCGGACTTCCGCGCGGAGCAGCGGCGTTGGCTCGGGAACCATGGAGATGTGGAAGGTTCGCAAGTGAATCTCCGTGGGCAGGATCAGCGTCCCCCGAGAGCCGATGAGCAGTTTGTGGGCATCGTAGCCCGCGACGCTTTTTACGACCCGGCTTCCGGCCTTCACAACGATTCCTTCCGCGGTCACCATCGTCGCGCCCAGGATCCAATCTCTCCAGGTCCCTTGAGCGGCTTCGGCGGAGTGGGGCAAGCCGAGAAGGAGGAGGGCGGCAAGCGTGAAGTCGTCTGCTTCAGCGGGCCACACGGTTCCGTGAGGGATGCATCGGTCGTCTTCGGCCAACTTCGCGTTCAGTTCCCTGAGCGTGGTGCCCGCGAAACAGGAGACGACTCCATCGGCCACATCGTGCCGAATCTCGCCCTTCAGTTCCGCGAACGAAAGGCCCTCGCCGCCGTGCAACATTGGGACGGGCAGACGCTCGCTTGACCGAACGATTTCGGCCAGTTCGGTTACGGTAGAAGGGCGCATGAGGACAAGCGGAGACTCAGCTTATCCGGCGATGCGATTACAAAAGGGGGCGAAAGGCGACAAGGGTGCCGTTCGGTTCGATTTGCACTTCGGCGCCAAGCCGAGTGAGCGCCTTTGCCACTTGAGAAACGTGATCCGCCGAGGCAGTCCCAAGATGCAGAGTGAACTCTGCCGGCAGAGCCAACTTTGCCACATCCGTTGTGGTTGGTTCGGGCAGGACAGCACCCATCACAGGATTGAGGATGGCCCTTTTTGCGCAGATCGCTACTCGCTAAGACGTATAAGTGACCTTTTTGGCCGTATTACCGCAATAAAGTCAAATCCTCGCAAGCAAGGTATGACTTCCGTACTGCAAGTATTTAATATCAGTCTCGGCTGCATCGGATTGCCTTAGTCGGGTGTAAGAAAAATGGATCGGTACAATCCCCCCGTGCTCCTCACGGTTTCCTATTTGCTCCTCGCCGCCCAGAAGGACGTTGCCGCGAATTGGAAGACTCAAACCTTTTCGGAGGGCGTGAGCCTAGAGGTGCCGGTAACCCTCAAGAAGAGTTCCAAGGCGATCAAGGATGCCGGGATGACAACGCTTGAGCTTTGGAACGCGGTAGAAGGCGTGACCTCCTACCTCATCACGGTCGGACGTCTTCGGGATCCCGAGAAGACCAAAACGCCCAATCTGTTTTCGGCCAGCGCCGCCGGACTGATCAGTGGCGCCAGAGGAACCCTCGTCGGACAGAGGGATATCCTTCTCCAAGGGTGGCCGGGCCTCGCGACAACCGTGCGGATGGACGATGGACTAACTTTGGTCGCTCGGACCTTTCGCACCAAAGATTGCGTCGTTCAACTCGGGGTGACCTTCTTCACCGCGCGGGGACGCCCGGCGAAGATCGATCGCTTCCTGAATTCGCTAAAGCTTCCGGGCGAGGGAGATCTCAAAGAACCGGGTGCGACTCTAACTCGCTACCCGCTCGGCGAAAGCGGCCTCTCCGCGCTTTTCCCCGGCCCTCCGCAACTGACGGAGACCCCGATGGGGAAAGGCGCGAAAACGGCGACCTTGTTCGCATATTCCGCCGACTACGCTTTGCGGACCTTCAGCGTCGCCTACCTCGACATCCCCACCACCGAAGAAAGCCACTCCGATGACGAACTCGATAAAGCCCGATACGACCTGACCGAAGAGATCCTCGCGGGTTTGGAAGGCAAGAAAGGAAAGCAAACCAATGAGAAAATCGGCGAAGGACAAGGGCTCCTGACGGAGTTCACCGTTCACAACGACGAGAAGGGGCGAATCCTCGTCTATTTCTTGGGAGCACGGGTGGTGATTCTTTTTGAGATGGCTCCGCGGGGCTACGAAGTTCCAAAGTCGATCGAAGCGTTTCTCCACTCGGTGCAGGCAAGGACGGAGAAGTGACGGTTTTAGGCATCGATCCTGGCTTGGAAAGAATCGGCTACGGCGTGATCCGTCGCGAAGGCTCCCGCCTGACCGCGTTGGATTACGGCCTGATCGAAACTCCCCGAATCGCCCTCCCCGACCGGATCCGCCTCCTCCACGAGCGAATCGTCGAGCTTATCGATGAGCACCAGCCCGACGCCATCGCCACCGAGCGGCTCCTCTTCAC
>FTBF01000175.1_pt1 | contig 11817 bp, 11 predicted proteins | sample 1639301 | NCBI WGS metagenome assembly FTBF01 (sample SAMEA3914864, study PRJEB12502) | metagenome | biome: forest; material: soil | place: USA | collected 2012-03-12 | depth 0.3 m
ATCCGCTGGCCGAATACCTCGGACCTGAGCAGAACGATGCCAAGATCTTGGGTGCTCGATTCGAAGGTGACGACTTCCTCCTGACTTTCGATCACTACAACGTCTGGCGGCTCGCCGGCGTGATGAAGGGCTGGCACACACCGCGGCGACTTTTTCCGGTGACCTTACGCTTCGAGGGGCTGAGGGAATGTCACGCCGTTTTGGCGGCTGAAATGGGTGTCTACCGACTCCTGAGGGCCAGCCGACTCTCTCTTGACCGCGGTCTTGACGAAGTGATCGAGCTCAGAGTTCTCGACCAAGAGTTGCGTCACTTCCATCTGCGATTTCTTACCCATCACCTCCACCACATGCCACTTGAGGCGGGCTGGTGGACCGGCGAGCAAAACGTCTTCCTGAGATGTGAGAAGGTCGTGGCCCAAGAATCGCTTCGCGAAAGTTGGATCGCAGCGGTGGGAATGGATAGCCTGCCTCTTTTCGAAGCTCTGCGGCGGGAGGCGAATGTCCAATCTTGGGGCGTTCCCGATTTCAAAGCCTTCGTCGCTCGCTACTCATAGACGGTGGTACCATCTTTGCCAAGCAGAGATCCGCTGTCGTGGCGGATTGAAACAAGTGGGGAAAGTCCGGTGAGAAACCGGCGCTGTGCCGCAACGGTGAGGGTTCTTTGGAACCTCAGCCCGAATGCCCGCTCTGCCGTGAGTCGACTTTCGCCTACGTGCATGGGCGGTCGGAGAGGGCCGCGCAGCCCCTTCGTCCCTCCTTGCTCCTAGACGGCAGTTCGTCTTGGAGCCAGGAATGAAACGAGCCTTTACTCTAATCGAACTTCTTGTTGTGATCGCCATCATCGCGATCCTCGCCGCCATCCTCTTCCCCGTCTTCGCCCAGGCCAAGAGCGCCGCGAAAAAGACCGTCTCTCTGTCAAACGTCAAACAGATCACCACTGCCTGGATCATGTATGCGGGCGACGTGGACGACACCCTGATGCGCGTCGCCGTGGCCGGGCCGGGTGCCGGCGTTACGACCTACTGGTGGGGCAAATGGGACGGCACGAAGCTGAAAGAGGAAGAAGGGCTCCTCTATCCCTACACCAAGGGCAAGGGAATCCAGGTTGACCCTTCGTTCGACAACAAGCTTCGCTCGGCGCTGGGCCTGACGGGTTACGGTTACAACTACAGCTACCTAAGCCCCTCCACCTACGCCCCGCCCACCTACGCCGAGACCCCGGTTCCCGTGAACTACAGCCAAATCGGCTCCGTCTCGGAAACCGTCGCCTTCGCCACTTGCGCCCGCATCAACAACTGGTCGTACGCGACGCCTACCCTGGAAGGAAGCACCTATCTCGATCCGCCATCCGCCCAGGACCCAACGTTCCAGGGCCGCCATAACGGTGTAGGGGTCATCGCCTGGACCGACGGCCACGCCAATGCGAAGAAGCCGGTGCTTCGAACGGGGTCGTTCGGCTACGGTTACAACGCCAAAGACTTCACCCCCATCGTTCTAGGTGATCTCGACAAGGACGGCGACCTGAATACCGACGAGTACTTCGACCTAGAGTAGGGTTCGACTTAAACTAAAGCAATGCTCCTCCTCCCCGCGATCGCCTTCCTCGTCCTCTCCCAAGATCTCAAAGAGACCTATGGGAAGACCAACGCTCAGATCCTGTCGATGGGTCGAAGCGCGTGGAGCGATTTCTACACCGGGAAGGAGGGCGGCGCGACGACGATGGCCATGGCGGGGGCGGAGTCGCTCTACGGCGACGCGCTGGGGTGGCGCAACGACAAGTTTGGCAAGGTGAAGATCGGGAAGCTCCGAGTCATCCTTCAAGCGACGGCGCGAGATGCTTGCGAAGTCGGTACCGCGGTGACCGGCGGGGGAACCATGTGGAATATCATCGCCGCTAGTTTGATGACGGACGGAGAGGAGACGCTTTTCTCGGTCCTGAGCGGGAAGGCAACGGCGCCAAAGCACGTGGTCTCCGATGTGGAGAAGGCCTTCGCGCGGCTCAAGAAGGATCTACAGGATTCCGACTCGACTCCAGAAATGAAGAAGATGGGCCGCGATTCGGTGGTCCTGCTTCGAAAGGATTTGAACCGGGTGATCGAGGAAGCGGCCCGGCGTCCGCGAAGGCAGTCCGATGCGCTGCTTGAGTTTTGTATCAAGGCGATGTCGGCCAGCCGCATCTAAAATGTGAGGAGAGCGGGACGCCCGCCGAGGAGGACCGCCCCCGGGAACGCCCCGCTCTCCGTATCGGATCAGCGGCGAGGATCGTCGGGCGGGCCACCGAACCCACCCTGACCGCCGCCTCCGGGACCACCACCGGGTCCTCCGGGTCCGCCGCCAGGGCCACCGGGCCCGCCGGGACGTCCGCCCATCTGGAGCTTGATGACTTTGCCGCCAAGCACCTTGAGGGCTGCCTTCTGGTCGTCCGTCAGGATCGCCGCGATCTTGGCTTCAAGAGCCTTTCGTCGAGCGTCGTTCTGCATCCCACCGGGGCCTCCTTGTCCGCCAGGGCCCCCAGGGCCGCCCTGGCCTCCCGGCCCACCGAAGCCCCCTTGTCCACCTTGGCCGCCGGGTCCGCCAAAGCCTCCCTGTCCACCCTGGCCGCCAAAGCCGCCTTGGCCTCCTGGTCCACCAAATCCGCCCTGACCGCCAGGTCCACCATCACCACCGGGTCCGCCGAAGCCGCCCGGGCCACCGGGACCACCCTGTCCGCCTTGCGGTCGGGCCGGGACGAGCGCCTTAAGCTTCGCCTTCTGGTCGTCGGTCAGACCAAGCTTCGCTTGGACGGAAGGCACCATTGCGGCGGTGAGACCCATCGCCTGGATCTGGATTTCGCTGGCTCGCTTGAACTGGGGCGCGCTGAGGACCTCCTTGATCTTGGCGTCGATTGCAGCATCCGCCTTGTCGCGAGCAGCCCGATCCTGGGGGCCGCCCGGCCCACCTTGCCCTCCTGGGCCGCCCTGTCCGCCGCCGAATCCTTGACCTCGCTGACCGCCCTGCCCCCCGCCCTGCGGAGGAGGACCGTCGTCGCCGCCGGGACCGCCGGGACCACCAGGTCCGCCTTGGGGCCGCATGCTCTGGATGATGTCGTCGATCTTCTCTCGCTGATCTTCCGTGAGGTTCAGCTCAACGGCTACTTCCGGCCGGTTGACCAGAGACATGAGCGGGGGAAGCTTGTCGAGGGCCGGCATGCCCATGCGCATCCCGCCCATGCCTCGCTGCCCGCCGGGGCCGCCTTGAGGGGGGCCGTCCTGTCCGCCGCCAAAACCTTGGGCAAAGACGCTCGTGGCCGAGATCGCCAGGAAGGCGATAGTCGCCAGCCGCATCGAATGGAATCGGGAAGTCTTCATTGTGTTCTCCGTTTTGAGGCCTGAGAGGCCTTGACGAAGAACAGTATTGAGCCCGGGGATGAAGAACAAATGAAGCGAATGAAGTTTCTTCATTTCGCCAAAAAACGGCTATGTTTTGGCTTGCCGAGCCGCGAATTCCTGCATCGCGGCATGCCACTCGGGGCTTGCCTCAGTGGCGGTTTCGACCAGCGCGAGGAACTTGGGAACGTCGAGCGGCTCCTCGCGGAGAAGGAACTCGGCCTCGGTGATGATTTTGTCCATCGAACGGTCAAGCCGCTCGCGGTCCGTAAAGCAGAGCTCGTGGATGACCATCCGAAGGCGGGTTTCATCCATCTCGGCGAGGGTTTCGCCGAACACGCTGGTGGGGAGACGCATCGGATTAATTGTGGTCTGTGAATTGTGGTCTGTGGTTTGAGCTAGGACTTCAGACCACAAACCACAGACCACATCCCCTTACGGCGCGGCGATGACGACCGGGCGGCCGGCGGTGCCGAGGTAGCGCCAGACGGCGGCGGCGTCGGGGATCTGGCGACCGCCGAGGTACTTATTGTCCAACTGGTCGGCCTTTCGCATGGCGGCTTGGGCGGCGCCGACGTTTCGGGCGAGGGCCTGGGCGGCGGAGAGGGCGTAGTAGGCGCCCGCATCCTGCGGGGCCGCGGCCACCGCGGCGGTGGCGTACTTCACGGCCTCGCCGGCCTTGCCTTCGAAGGCGGAAACCATGGCCAGACCAGCGAGAGCTTCCGAGGCCTCCGGGCGGGCGACCAGCGCAGTTTCGAAGTAGGCGCGAGCTTCGGCGTAGTGCTGTGCCTTGTCCTTCGCGTCCATTCCGCCAGAGGTCGTAGTCGCTCCCTGCGAGCCGTCCGCGTTGGTTGCCGTCGAAGTCGTTCCGCGGCTTCGCTGGGTGATCGCGATGGCGTCGTTCGCGTACTCGACGTAGAGATCGGCCATCGCCGGTTCGGAGAGAACGCCGATCTGGAATGCCTTGGCGGCATCGCCGTACCGCTGATCCTTCGCGGCGAGCGCCATCTGGAAGTAGCGAACATCGGCGCGCTGGCCCTGCTCCTTTTGGAGGTCCGCCGAAAGCCGGGTCAGAACGTCGGTTCGGCCCCGCTTCAACGCGATAAACGCCTGGGCGGTTCGAACGCCGAGATTCTCGGAGTCGGACAGAACGGCTTCGCGCATGGCGGCGTCGCTTCCCACGTCGTCTCCACCATCCGCGAGAGCGACGGCTTTGACCGCGTAACCGTAGGCCGAAAGCGTGCCGGTGCGGGCAAAGCTATTCAGGACGTTCAGGGCGTCCTGGGTTCGGTTGGTGCGGATATAGGCGTAGGCGAGCCGATCGGCCAAAGCGCCGTTCTTCTGGTCAACCATGAAGGCCGGTTGGCCGGCCGAGATGGCGGCGGCGTAGCGGCGAGCCCGAAGCGCAGCGTCGACGTACGGAACCGGGTTGGCTGGGTCCGGCTTGATGGCGTCCAGACCGGCGTCGAGCGCCTTGCGTCGGTTGTCGACGGCGCCGGCGAGCGCGTCCTTAATCTGCTTGAGCACCTCAGTGCGGTCGCTGTCCGGCTTTGCATAGATGCGGAAAGCGCGCTGGACGTTGATGCCGGAAAGGAGGGTCAGGATGGCGGGGTCGTTCGGCTTGGCCGAGTTGGCCTCTTCTGCTTGAAGCTGCGCTTGGTCGTACTCGCCGAGGCCGGTGTATGCACGGGCGAGAACCACGCGGGCGTCCACGTTCCCTTTCTCTGCCTTCATGGCGATGCGTCCTTCGTCGCGCGCCATGGCGTATTTGCCGTCGGTTAGGAAGTCGTTCGCCTTACCCACGTGGTAGGCAGCGCCTTTTGAAACCTCGTTGTCGACGGTAACCGAAATCGTCTTCTCGCCCGTCTGGTTCTCGACGGTGTAGGCCTTGAAGCGGACCTTCACCGGGCCGTCGTTTTCGCTGACGGTGTCGAGGACGAATTCGTAGGGCGTGCTCTCGTCTTTTCCGCGAAGCTCCCCGTTCACGTAGAATTCAACGCCGCCGATTGCGGTGTCCGAAGCGACGGAGACCCGGAAGCTGTGCTCCCCGTGAATCGATTGCCCGTCCTTCGTGTTGATGGTCAACGCGAGAGGCGCACGGTGGGCTAGGGCAAGGTAGGCGGAGGCAAGGAGAAGGACGCTCATCGGTGCACAGGTTTCCCTTTCTGCCCAGTATGACGTTTATACGACCGGAATCATTCATATAAAAACGCCGAACTATCCAGAACCTGGGTGGAGGGGTAGCTAACGATAGCGGACAATGGGCACCGATTGCTTACAATGCCAAGGCGGCACTACCCAAGTAAGCTATCGCTGCCCCATGCCCGACCGCTTCCCTCCGATCTACCGCCTTGCTACGGGCTTCTTCCGGAGGCTCTACTTCCCAACCCATGGGGGCGTGCAGGTTGTCCATGCGGAGCGTATTCCCACCGAGACGGGATTGATCGTCGTCTCGAACCATATGAGCCATCTCGACGCGCCTGCCATGGCGGCGACCTTTAAGACGCGACGCCTGAGAGCGATGGCGAAGGAGGAGCTTTGGAAGAATCGCTTTTTCGGCTGGCTTATCAAAGAGATCGGCGCGTTCCCGGTTAAACGGGGAGAGGCGGATGCCGAAGGTGTCCGGAAGTGTTTGGAGTTGTTGAAAGGCGGTGAAGCGGTGATCGTCTTCGCCGAGGGCACGCGGAGCGACGGAAAACAGATGCTTCCCTTGGAGCCGGGGGTTGCCCTTCTCGCGAAGAAGTCAGGGGTTCCGGTCCTGCCCGTCGGGATCTGCGGCACCCAGATCGTGATGCCCCAAGGAGGCGGTGGGCAAAAGGAGAAGGTGACGGTTGTGGTGGGCGAGCCATTCACGTTCGACTCCGTCGCCGGTCGGGGGCGTGACGGAAGAGAGCGGTTTCTGGCCGAACTCCAGGGCCGAGTGCTGACTCTCACCGCGGAAGGCGGAAGGGCTCTTCAAGCGCCCGCCTTAGAACCGAACGGTGTAGCCGACGGAACCTAGTAGGTCCTTTTCCCGGGCGATCATGCGTAGTCCGAGGTTTCGCACCGGACGAATCTCGAATCCGGCCTGAGCTCGGATGCCGCTCACTTCGATCAGCAACCGGAACTCGGGGCTGAAGGGGAAGCTTTCGGCAAGGTACGGGGTGGTCTTGCGGCCAACGAGGACGCCGATGGTGGTGTCTTCATAGATCGAGCCACGAAGGCTATCGTCCTCTTCTCGGAACGTAAAGCAGCCAAATAGTTGGCGCCCGTCCTGAGTCGTGCCGGCCAAGTCTTGTATTCCAAATGCAACGCCGGGCGAGATTCCGGCGAGCGGGGATACGACGTTGTAAACGAGATCGCCGCTGGTCTTGATCGAGGCTCCGCCGATTCTCTCGGACCGGAGATCCAACTCCCAACTCTTGTCGAGGCCCAGACCGACGTAGCCCATCTGGGTTCGGCCCTGGCTAAATTCGCCCATGTACTCGAATCGGTAGGTTCCCGCCATCAGCTTCCGCGCGGTTTCGAGGTTGATAAGGCGATCAGCCGACGCAAAGGGGGCCGCGGCCAGGAGGAGGGGGATGAGCCGCAAGCGCACGGAGAGAGGATACTTGCTCGTTTCGCCACGAGTTCCTTTGCGGCGCTAACCTTCGAAAAACCTTAGACACTTAGCATTTTTCTGACCTCTCCGTTCCCGATGAGGATGTCGAAGGGCATTCGATCGAACTCGTACTCATAGGGTGGCTGACGCCATGCGAACCCCGGCAGACGAGTCTCCGCCGCCTCGTGAACGAAGGTCTCGGTGACCGGGAGATCCGACGCGTCGTGCAGGCCGGTGTGCCGAATGGCTTCTTCGATGATTCGGAGGTAGGTCGCAACCGGGCGAAAAGTTCTTCGGTCAGTGACGTGAACGAAACAGCCGGAGCAGACTTGGCCACGATATTTATTAAAGGTGGGCTGGAACTCCAATGGCCGGAGCACACAACCAGGAAGATCCCGCAGTGCCTCCGCCATCCGCCAACCATCGAGGAAGGGAGCGCCAAAGGTTTCGAAGGGCCGGGTGGTACCGCGCCCTTCGCTCAGGTTTGTTGCCTCAAGCAGACAGCCGCCCGGATAGACGACGGCGGTGTCGACGGTCGGCATGTTGGGGCTGGGCATGGCCCAAGGTGCGCCGGTTTCGTCGCCATAGAGGGAGCGGTCCCATCCTTCAACTTCGACAACTTCGATGTTGGGAAAGCCGAGCCAGCGGGCGATTTCGCCCGCGGTCATCGCGTGGCGGATCGGTAAGCCTGGGAAACGGCCGACGAAGCTCTCGTATCCTTCTTCCAGGATCGGCCCTTCTTGGTCAACTCCGTTGATCGGATTCGGCCGGTCCAGCACGGTGACCGGAATGCCAACTCTCGCGCAGGCTCGAATCGTGAGGGCCATCGACCAGACGAAGGTGTAGTAACGGCTTCCGACGTCGAAGATGTCAATCACGACCCGGTCGAGCCCTTCGAGCATCGCATCCGTCGGCTCTCGGTGTTCGCCGTAAAGGCTGTGAAGCGTCAGGCCACGGTACTTACCGCCCTCCCACTCAACCATGTTGTCCTGGGTGTGTCCCCAGAGTCCGTGTTGGGGACCAAAGAGGGTGTGAAGGTTTAGGCCGGCGCCGAGAAACAGGTCGATCGCGTGGCGGTAGGAGCGATCGACGCTCGCCTGATTGACCAGGAGGCCAAGTTTTTGTCCTCGTAGAGATGCGAAGTCCTGCGCGACGATTCGATCTAAACCGGTGAGCATGCCCGCCGCTAGGTTACCGATTGGGTTCGTACACCGTTCCGGTAGCCCCATTGTCGACTTGTCCAAAACGCCGGTTCCGTCGCGAAATTGACGGAGTTAGTGGTCTTCACCCTATCTTCATCCTCCAAACGTTGAATGGCTTCAAGGTCCGGGCGAGGCCCCGGCGTAAGGAAAATAAAATGAGAACTCTCGCAAACCGAGCCTTTACGCTCATCGAACTGCTGGTGGTTATCGCGATTATCGCGATCCTGGCGGCGATTCTATTTCCAGTCTTTGCTCAGGCAAAGAACGCGGCAAAATCGGCGGCCAACCTCAGCAATCTGAAGCAGATCGGCTTGGCTCAAATCGGCTATTCGTCGGACAACGACGACCTCTTTCCCCTTGCCGTCCGGTTCGAAGATTCGGCCGGTCAGGCGGCGGCTTTCGGTTCGACCATTACCACCACCCCCGCGAACGTGATCCCTTGGACGGAGGCGATCTACCCCTACACAAAGAACCGCGACATCTACACCTCGCCCAACGAATCCGCCGTTGGTGGCACGGGCGCGCAAAAGGCGTGGAATCAAGCGCAGTTCTTTGGGGTCGTTCCCCGGGCCGCCTCCCTGAGCACGACCGGCGCCTACTCGATGGCGGGCGCTCTGGCGAACGGGGCGTACATCGACGGTCCCTTTGGTTCCGCCGACGCTTATACGGCGGTTAGTTCCGTTAGTCAGTCGAGCGTCGATCGGGTTTCCGACACGATCATGGTGGCGGACGCGGGGGCCTACGACATGGGTCTCATCAGCGGGGCTCCTGCGGTTTCGAACGGCGCCCTCTGCTTCACCCCGTATACCGCCAACGGCACGGGCCAGTGGACGGGCACGATCTACGCGGGACCTTGGGCGCGCAAGACGGTTTCAGGCGGCTATAACGGTGGCAAGACCTGCACCTACGAAACCGGCCAGCACGGGTCGAGCACTTTCGTCGCCGTCGACGGTTCGGCGCGGTCGATGGACCTGAAAGGACGCATCTACGAGAAGGGCACATCGGGCGGAAACCCCGTCGTCTCCCGGATGTGGGTCGGCAGCTTGGATAACTGATGATCACGGTCCCTCCGTTTCTCTCTTCGGGGAGGGGCGAAAAAGTGGGGATTGAATCCATATCTACGGACTTCGCGAAGGGCGTCCGGACCCCCTCACCCCTGGCCCCTCTCCCCGGAAGGGAGAGGGGTGATTCTGATTTCGCTCCGCAGTCTTCTTTTGAGGGGACAAAGATGAAAATCGCATGAAGACGGGATGAAGATTTGGACCTTATAGTTTTTTAGCTAAAAACCACAAAAACCTAGTCCGATAACCAGGTTAAGCCCTGGACCAAGCTTCAAATTGGAGGGGCGGAAGACAAAACCATGAGCATTTCCGCGATCAGCAGCTCCTATGGGAGCACCTATAGCTACGACACCACCAAGAAGAAGACGGATGAGGATCCGTTGTCTCAGGCGATTAGCTCGCTGCAGGACACAAACCCGGCGCTCGCCGCCAAGCTTCAGAAGATCTCTGACGACGCGTCCGCCCTGAAGAAGAGCGGCGCTTCGGAGAAGGACGTCCGCGAGTCGGTTCACAAGGCGATGGACGGTCTGAGCACGACGGATAAGACCGCGCTCCAGTCCGTCATGGGCCCGCCCCCGGCCGGCGGCCACCGCGGCGGTCACCACCACGCGAAGGACAGCGACAGCGACGATTCTTCTTCGACAAGCTCCACGTCTTCGACCAGCTCGACGCCGTTCGATCTCTCGTCGTATCTGAACTCGCTCTCCTCCTCGCAGAACGAGACGATCGTGAACTTCCTCCAGAAGCTCGCGTCGGCGGCGAGTAGCTCAACCGCATCGGCGGCAGACCCAACCGCGACGGCCGCGGCAACGGCTGGTACCGCGACGGTCGCTTAACCTCATCGGCGTGGGCGGCCCGCCCGCGGATCGAAGCCTCCTACTTCCCACCCACCCGGGAGTGCTTCATTCGCGAGCCGGCTGCCCACGCCACTTATTTTTGGTGAGATGAAGATTCTTCATCTCTTTCATCTCGTCTTCATGCCGCGTCCGTAAGCTACAACCATGAACATTCTTCTCGTGGAGGACGAGCGGCCGCTAGCGCTGGCCATCGTGAGAATCTTAAAGGGCGCGGGCTACGCGGTGACTTGGGCACCGGACGGCGACAAAGGCTATGAATCCGCCCGACACGACGAATTCGACGCCATCGTGCTGGACGTGCTCCTTCCGGGAAGAAACGGTTGGGCGGTGCTCGAAGGGCTTCGGCTAGCCAAGATCAACACCCCGATCCTGATGCTCACGGCGATGGACGAGGTGGGTGACAAAGTCAAAGGCCTCAACCTCGGAGCGGACGACTATCTGGCCAAGCCGTTTGAATCGGCCGAACTCATCGCTCGTGTTGCCGCGCTGCTTCGGCGGGACAAGGCGAACAAGGGCCACCTGATACGCATTGCGGACTTGGTCATCGATCGCGATGCCCGAAAGGTGACACGGGCCGGTCAGGCGGTCAATCTCACGCGGCGCGAATATGACCTCCTAGAAGCGCTGGCCGCAAACGAGGGCCGGGTCCTGAGCCGGGAGACGATTCAGGAGCGGGTCTGGAGCGACGACGAAGCTTTCTCGAACACCGTTGACGTCTTCATCGGTACCCTTCGCAAAAAGGTCGATGCCCCTTTCGGTAAGAAACTGATTCATACCGAGGTCGGCTTTGGCTATGTCATGCGAGGAGGGGAGTGATGGGGGATGTGGTTTTTGGTCTGTGGCTTGAAGCGTCGGAATTTTTGACGGAGAAGGTCACTTGACAATTCGCCGTCCCCGTTCGATTCGGGCCAAGCTCACGCTCATGACGACCGCCGTGATGGCGCTCGTCCTTTTCGCGTTGGGGCTCTTGGTCGATTTCGGTACAGCGCGGACCCTGATGGGATCGATCGATTCTGAACTGGCACGGCGGGGCGCGGATTTTGCGAGGGGACATGCGATTCATGTCGGTCCCGGGGAACGAGGGATCGGTGGGCAGGTGGGACAGGGTACGGGGCTACAACTTCCCGATGAGGGACGAGGTCCAGGTTTCCAAGGTCCGGGCGGTCCCGATGACAATATCTTCGGCGTCTTCCGTGGCCCCGATGGCGGCCCTGGGGGACCGTTCGGTCGCCGGCCGAACGATCGGGACGACTCTCGTCCTCGTTTTATTCGTCCCATCCCGAAAGCGGGTGAGCCGCAGAATGGTCCGCAAGATGTGGCGCTCGATTCCGATGCGGTCAAGGCGCTTCAAAACCATAAAGGCGTTCTGCGTACGACGATCCTGCGCTCGGGCGAGCCGTTCCGCATCTATAGTGAGTCGATCATGGATGGGAGGCGCGTCGCCGGAGTGGTTCAGGTGGGCTATCCGCTCGGCGATGTCGAGGACTCCCTCGCCGGTCTTCGCCGGCTACTCTTGACCGTGATGGTTCCGGTGGGAGCTCTTCTGGCCGGCTTGTCCAGCCTGTTCCTGGTGGATCGAATGCTCAGCCCGCTTCGTTCCATCAACGAAAACGCCCAAACCATCGGCGGCGGCAACCTGGAAGGACGTCTTCCGGTGGTGGGAGACGACGAATTCGCCGGGTTGGCGACCACCTTGAACGGAATGTTGGCCCGTCTCGAAGAGGCTTTCCGCCTTGAACAGGCCACCACCCG